>ERZ772805.18-NODE-18-length-175419-cov-9.667246_pt1 | contig 175419 bp, 153 predicted proteins | sample MGYA00511344_ERZ772805 | MGnify/ENA primary metagenome ERZ772805 (study PRJEB29015, sample SAMEA2737730) | human gut metagenome | biome: human gut; feature: human-associated habitat; material: faeces | place: China | collected 2012 ...
TAAAATTTTCAATGTTCTTCAATTTAGCCTTGACTTTTTATTTGCAGGCTATTTTATTTGACAAACCCGCAACTTTTTAATGCACAACAAAAGCACCCAAAAAGGTACTTTTGTTACTTTTCTACCTGTTTTTAGGCGAAAAACTACCAACCACCGAATATTGATGGTTGGTAGAAAATCCTTGATTTTTATTTCTTCAGTGCAATAATTGCCTTCACCACATCGTCAATTCCCATCTCAGAGCTGTCGATCAGCGTTGCATCTTCAGCCTGCTTAAGCGGTGCGATCTCTCTTGTCATATCGCGCTCGTCTCTTTCCTGGATATCCTGCCTGATCTGTTCAAAATCACAGGCTTCTCCTTTTCCTTCCAGTTCTTTGAACCGGCGCATTGCGCGGCATTCTACACTTGCAGTCAGATACACTTTAACGTCCGCATTCGGAAGTACATTGGTTCCGATATCTCTTCCGTCCATAACGACATCTTTTTCTTTTGCAAGATTCCTCTGCAGATTCAGAAGCTTTGCACGGACTGCCGGTACTGCCGAGCTTATGGATGCCATATTTCCAACCGCTTCCTCACGAAGCTGTGAAGTGATGTTTTCTCCATTTAAATAGACTTGCTGCACACCATTTTCATAACCAAGCTCTACCTTTGCATCCTCGCATGCTGCCTCGATCTTCTCTACTTCTCCCGGTACGATCCCTTTTTTCAGAAAATGTACGGCAAGTCCGCGGTACATTGCCCCGGTATCTACATAGATGAATCCCAGTTCCTTTGCAACCAGTTTTGCGATCGTGCTCTTTCCGGCACCTGCCGGTCCGTCAATTGCGATATTATATCCCATTTTATATCCTCCCTGTTTCACTCACATTTTCTGTTCCTGTCCAGATCTGACGGTTCCTTTTCCGGCTTTCCGCTGATATTCTCATCCTCAGCTTTTCTCACCTTCCATCCGGATCATTTCCTGTTTACGCCATCTCTGGATTGCTGTGCGATATCTATAATCCAAAAACTACCAGATATTACTTCCTGCCGCATATGCAGTCGACCATGCGATCTGCAGATTGAATCCGCCGGTCAGTGCATCCAAATCCAGCACTTCCCCTGCAAAATACAGTCCCTGTACCAGCTTTGACTCCATCGTAGACGGATTGACTTCTTTGACTTTTACGCCGCCCCGTGTAATAATTGCCTCTTTGAAATCTCGAAGCCCGGTCAATGTCACAGTAAAATGTTTGATCAGATGGACGAAATTCATCCGCTCTTCTTTTGTGATCACATTGACCTTCTTCTCCGGATCAATGCCGCTTAAGTGGATCATGACCGGAAGTAATTTTGCCGGAAACAGTCCGGTAACTGCATTTTTAAACTGTTTATTATGGTTTGCATCAAATTCCCGCAGCACTCTCGCATCCAGCTGCTCTTCGGAAAGTGCCGGCTTCAGGTCGATGACCAGCTTTAACTCATGCTTTTTCTGCAGGATTTTACCTACATAGGCACTCGCACTGATGATCAGTGGTCCGCTTACTCCAAAGTGGGTGAATAACATTTCTCCGAAATCACTGTACAGCTCTTTCTTTCCGTCATAGACCGTTGCCTGGACATTTCGGAGGGAAAGCCCCATCAGTGCCGGAATGTACTCTTCTCTGACATTCATCGGAACCAGGGAAGGTGCAGGTTCGGTGATCTTGTGTCCCATCGCTTCTGCAAAGCGATAGCCATCTCCGGTGGAACCTGTTGTCTGATAACTGACACCACCGGTTGCGATAATGCAGGCATCCCCTTCTTCTTTGCTTCCATCTGCCATGACAAGATAGGAAAATCTTCCATCCTCTGCCACAACCTTTTCTACATTGGAATAAAGATGGATGTGTACTCCATTTCGCTTCATTTCCAGCTCCAGTGTGCGGATAACATCCGAAGAATGATCCGACTGCGGAAATACACGGTTGCCACGCTCTGTCTTCAGACGCAATCCTGCATTTTCAAAGAAATCCATCACATCCTGGTTGGTAAATCCGTAAAAACTGCTGTACATGAATTTCTCATTGGATACCATATTCTGGAAAAGTTCATCCACGTCACAGGCATTGGTGACATTGCATCTGCCTTTTCCCGTGATGAAAAGCTTCTTTCCAAGTTTTTCATTTTTCTCAAATACGTGGACTTCATTGCCATTTTTCGCCGCAAAGATCGATGCGAACATACCGGCAGCTCCGCCCCCTACGATCAGTACTTTACTCATTTGATCCTTACCTCATCTTCTACAGGCTCCAGCTCATCTCTGGAATAAACCTGATATTCATCCCAGATGTCCTCCAGTGTCTCCAGCGTCTCGATGACATCATCCTGCTTCTTCATACAGAGTGCAACCACCAGTGCATTGATCACACTGAGCGGTGCAACCAGAGAATCTACGATAGATGCCATATCACTCTTGGCGATCAGATTGCAGGAGGAATAGAGATTCATCGGTGAATTCACACTGTCGGTCAAGGTTATTACCTTTGCTTTCCGGTTGCTGGCAAATTCCAGTGCTTTTAAAGTACGCATGGAATATCGTGGAAAACTGATCCCGATGATCACATCTTCTTCCCCGATCCGGATCAGCTGCTCAAAAATCTCGCTGGAACTGTTGGTATCGACCTCTACCACATCCTCACAGATCAGATTCAGATAGAAAGTCAGGAATTTTGCCAGCGGTGCACAGCTTCGGATTCCGATCACATAAACCTTTTTTGCCGCAAGGATCGTATCCACCGCCAGCTCAAATGCATGATTGTCTACGGATTCCAATGTCTGCTTGATCTTCTCGATATCAGACTGCAGAACCGTCGCCAGGATCTCGCTCCGGTCGATCCGTCCGTAGGTCACTTCCATACGCTGGATAGAATTCAGCTTGGTACGCACCAATTCTCCCAGTGCTTTCTGGAATTCGGGATAGCCTTTATATCCAAGCTGTGTTGCGAAACGGACAACCGTTGATTCGCTGACACCGACTGCCTCTCCCATCTTTGCAGCCGTCAGGAAGGCTGCTTTATCATAATTTTCTTTGATGTAATCCGCAAGCCGCTTCTGTCCTTTGCTGAACTTCGGATATCTCTCATCAATTCTAATCAGTAACTCATTTTTTGTGCTCACAATTTGCCTCCAAATAAGAAACGTGCCTTTTTATAAAATCATTTACTTCTATTATAAATAAGGTCACAACCCTTTTTATTATAAGCAAAAGAGCCATAAAATTCAACTCGAATTTTATGGCTCCTGAGGTTACGTTTTGCTCACAAAATACTGTCTGTAACAGCTTTCGTCAGTTCGGCGTTATTATACCGGATAACTTCCGTCTTTTGCAATTGTAGCATCTACTTTCTTCTCCTGTGCCTCGCGGTATTTGAAGAAGTCTGTAGCTACCTGCGGGAAGAGTGCGTAGCTGAGTACGTCTTCATCCTGCTCTTTGTACTGTTCCATCTCTTTTTCAAGAGTTCCGAGTTCATCCGGGATCAGATCTGCTGGACGGCATGTGATAACTTCCGGATTGTCTCCAAGTACTTTCTTAACAACATCCGGGTTGAACGGTTTAACAGTTGCACCGTATTTTCCGCTCAGGATGTCTTTCGTCTCTTTTGTTGCCATCTTGTAGCGTTCGCCCATCAGGACATTGAATACTGCCTGTGTACCAACGATCTGTGATGACGGAGTAACCAGCGGTGGTTCACCAAGGTCTTTACGAACTCTCGGTACTTCTTCAAGTACGTCGTAGAACTTGTCTTCTGCTCCCTGCTCTTTGAGCTGGGAAGTAAGGTTGGAAAGCATTCCACCCGGTACCTGGTACAGAAGAGTCTTGATGTTAACACCAAGGTTCTTCGGATTGAGAAGTCCGCTGTCAAGTGCTTCGTCACGGATCGGACGGAAGTAATCAGCGATCTCAGCCAGAAGATTCTGGTCAAATCCTGTATCATAAGGTGTTCCCTTGAATGTCTCAACCATAACTTCTGTTGCCGGCTGAGAAGTTCCAAGTGCGAACGGTGAAATAGCGGTATCGATCACGTCTACACCGGCTTCAACTGCTTTTAAGTATGTCATTGAAGCAACACCTGATGTGTAATGTGTATGCAGCTGGATCGGGATATCAACAGCTTCTTTTAATGCTCCGACAAGTTCTGTTGCCTTGTACGGAAGAAGAAGTCCTGCCATATCTTTGATACAGATAGAGTTTGCACCCATATCTTCGATTCTCTTTGCGATGTCTACCCAGTAATCCAAGGTGTAAGCATCTCCAAGTGTGTAAGAAAGCGCGATCTGTGCTTCTGCTTTCTCAGCGTTAGCTGCTTTTACTGCTGTCTGAAGGTTTCTAAGGTCATTCAGACAGTCAAAAATACGAATGATATCGATTCCGTTTGCAACAGATTTTTTAACGAAGTATTCTACTACATCATCTGCGTATGGACGGTATCCAAGGATGTTCTGTCCACGGAAGAGCATCTGAAGTTTGGTGTTCTTGAATCCGTCACGGAATTTACGAAGTCTTGACCATGGATCTTCATGCAGGAAACGAAGGGATGCATCAAATGTAGCTCCGCCCCAGCACTCTACGGAATGGTATCCGACTTTGTCCATTTTATCTACGATCGGAAGCATCTGTTCTGTGGTAAGTCTTGTTGCGATCAGGGACTGATGCGCATCACGCAGAACTGTTTCCGTAATCTTAATCGGTTTCTTTTCAATTGCTGCCATTATATCTTCCTCCAATTATTATAAGGTTTATTAAGCTCCAGGATTGTTATCTCACTGTCAGATACGCGCTGCTCGCAGCGCTAAGGAAACCTGACGGTTTCCTTCTGTGCCTGATGGCACAGTCTGACATTTCGATAGCAACCGCGATTTGCCCTTGCAAGCAAGCAAATCGCTTCCTGTTGCTACATTACTCCGAAAATAGCCATAAATGTTCCGGCTGCTACGGCTGTTCCGATAACTCCGGCTACGTTCGGTCCCATTGCATGCATCAGAAGGAAGTTGGTCGGATCTGCTTCCGCTCCTACTTTCTGAGATACACGGGCTGCCATAGGTACGGCAGATACTCCGGCTGAACCGATCAGCGGATTTACCTTGCCATGTGTGGCTACGCACATCAGTTTTCCAAACAGGACACCTGCTGCGGTACCGAATGCGAATGCGATCAGACCAAGTAGTACGATCTTCAATGTGCTGACATTTAAGAATGCCTCTGCACTTGTAGTAGCACCTACAGATGTACCAAGCAGAATAACTACGATGTACATCATTGCGTTGGATGCGGTCTCTGTCAGCTGTCTTACAACACCGGATTCTTTGAACAGGTTACCAAGCATCAGCATACCTACCAGAGGAGCTGTTGTCGGAAGAATCATACATACAACGATGGTTACGATGATCGGGAACAGAATTTTCTCAAGCTGTGTAACCGGACGAAGCTGTCCCATTTTAATCTTTCTTTCCTTCTCTGTTGTGAGAAGTTTCATGATCGGCGGCTGGATGATCGGAACCAGTGACATGTACGAGTACGCCGCCACGGCGATCGGTCCCATCAGAGCCGTCTGCTGGAGCTTACCTGCAAGGAAGATGGATGTCGGTCCGTCTGCTCCACCGATGATGGAGATAGCAGCTGCTGCCTTATCAGAGAAACCAAGAGCCATCGCGCCAAGATAAGCTGCGAAAATACCAAACTGTGCTGCCGCACCGAGGAGGAAGCTCGCCGGGTTGGCAATGAGCGGTCCGAAGTCAGTCATCGCACCGACACCCATGAAAATAAGTGACGGGAGAATAGACCACTCATCCAGCTGGAAGAAGTAATACAAAAGTCCGCCCGTTCCGTTAGCCGAATCTTCTGCATGAAGCATGATATCCGGGTAAATATTTACCAGGAGCATACCAAATGCAATCGGTACAAGCAGAAGCGGTTCAAACCCATGCTTGATTGCAAGATAAAGGAAAAAACATGCAACTGCGATCATAATGTAGTTACCCCAAGTCAGGTTGAGGAACGCAGTCTGCTGCACGAGGTTTCCCAGTGTGTTAGTGATATATTCCATGTTATAACCTCCTGTTTTTCAAAAGGATGTTGCTCCTTAGTTCAATGTAGCCAGTGTCTGTCCTGCTTCTACTGCATCACCTACTGCTACATCGATACTTGCAACTGTTCCGTCTTCCGGAGCTACAACAGGAATTTCCATCTTCATTGCTTCTACGATAAGAACTGCATCACCGCGGGATACTTTCTGTCCTACGCTTGCTTCGATCTTAAATACTTTTCCGGCTGCACCTGCTTCTACCTTGATGCTTCCAGCTCCAGCTGCTGCTTTTGGAGCTGCCTTCGATGCTGCTTTCGGAGCTGCCTTTGGTGCTGCCACTGGTGCTGCAGCTGCTCCGTTTCCGTTTTCTTCTACTGTAACATCATATACGTTGCCGTTAACTGTGATTGTATAGTTTTTCATCTTTAAATCCTCCTGATTCTATTCGCACTATGCATTCCATTTGTTTGATTTTCTTCTCTTGATAGAACGTACTACAAATCCGTCTGTAGTAGTTCCTTCTGCTGCTGCGATCGCTGCTGCGATAACTGCAACAAGTTCGGTATCATCCATTTCTTCTGCTTCTTCTACAGCTGCTGCCACTGCCGGAGCCGGTGCTGCCTTCGGAGCTTCTTCTTTTTTCTTCTTGGATGTACCGTTAAGTAATGCAGGAACGTATTTGATCAGGGAAATGATAAAGCTCATGAAAATAAGCATTACGAATACAGTTCCCATACCAAGTAATGTGTTAAGTCCCGCTTTTTCAAGGATTTCGCTCATGCCGTAATGAGCATTGACTGTAAATGATTCCAAAGTCATATTCTCATCGAATACGAATTCCAGGTCTGCACTTCTGTCAGAAAATGTTGCCGGTGCAGTTACCGTAACACCTGTAGAAGACGCCTCGAATTCATAATCTTTATGGCTTTCATAATCGCCGCATTCTTTCAGGGATGCTTTCCATCCTTCCAGTGCAGTTGCAAAAGTGTCTGCTTCCATCTGCACACCGGTCTGGCTTTCAAACTGTGCCATCAGATATCCCTGATTCCAGTCTGACATCTCTGTGATCTGGTCGCTTGTGATGGATCCGCTCTCAATGATATCAAAAACAGCATCACAAGACTGGATCAGTGTATCTTTGTCATAGCTGACGGTCTTGGCATTTCCGCAGCCTGCAAGGCCGAGCACAAGTACCAGAACTGCGACTACTAAACTAATCTTTTTCTTCACTTTGCTTCACCTCGCTAAATTGTTCCGTGTTTTTTGGATGGTCTTTCTTCCCTTTTTGTAAATAACATCTCAAATGCACCGATCACATATTTTCTGGTATCTGCTGGTTCGATGATGGTATCTACATATCCTCTTCCAGCTGCGGAAAGCGGGCTTGACTGAAGTGCTTTGTATTCTTCTGTCTTTGCTTTTAATGTATCTGCATCTGCATCTGTGTACATGATCTTCGCTGCCATGTCTGCTGCCATCATTCCGATTTCAGCTTCCGGCCATGCGTATACCATGTCTGCTCCGATTGCTTTGCTGTTCATTGTCACATATGCGCTTCCGAATGCTTTACCTGTGATCACATTGACTTTTGGTACAGTTGCATCTGCAAATGCATAAGTGAGAGCTGCCATCTCTCTTGCAAGGTTCTTTTCTGAGCATGCAGTTGCCTTGAGTCCCTTTACATTTGTAAGTGTGAGTACCGGAATTCCGAATGCATCACAGAATTTAACGAAAGTTGCTGCTTTCTTGCATCCCATTGCTGAGAGTGTGCCGTCGAATTCTTCTGCTGTGTTGCCTTCTTCATCGTATACTTTTGAGCGGTTGGCAACAGCACCTACTGTCATTCCGTTCAGGCGGATGAATCCTGTTACCATATCTTTTGCATAAGCTTTCTTTGTCTCAATGAATACACCATTGTCAGAGATCATAGAAAGAGCAAGTGCTGCATCTTCTGCTGCATTCTCAAGATCTGCACATACTCTGTTCAGATCATCTGTGCATTCATCATATGCATCGTTGTCTTCGTTGTTAGCCGGAAGAATTGCTACGAGTGAGCGGATCTCGCCAAGAATTTCTTCTTCGCTTCCTACGCCGTCAACGATTCCGGATTCTTCACTCTGGAATTTTGCGCTTGCTGTATCGCATTTGTCCGCGGTGTTGCCCGGAATGGTGTTCGGAGAGTTTACGAATAATTTTCCGTTCTCTGCCATGAATGTAAAATCAGAAAGTGCTGCTGCCGCTGCCAGTCCACCACCGCAATTGCCGAATACTGCTGTGATCTGTGGAATTACGCCAGAAGCCATAGCCTGTTTGTAATAGAAGCTTCCGAATGCGTTCAGTGCGTCAGTTGCTTCCTGAAGACGAAGTCCTGCGCAGTCAATCAGACCAATCACCGGTGCGCCCATCTTCATTGCCATATCATAAATGTTCGCAATCTTCTTTGCGTGCATCTCACCGATGGTTCCGTTCAGTACAGATGCGTCCTGGCTGTATACATATACCAGGTTTCCATCGATTACACCGTAACCTGTGATGACGCCATCTGTCGGAGCTTTTTTCTCCTGCATGTTGAAATCTGTTGCTCTTGCAGTTACCTGTCCACCGATTTCAACAAAGCTTCCCTCATCGAGCAAATTGGCAATTCTTAAGCTCGCCGGGTTTGATGATGTTGTGTTGCTCATAAATCTAGCCCTCCATTTTTATAAATTTAATAATTAAATCAAATTTTCTGCCGTGTATATTATACTTGCTTTCTATGCAATACGCAACTGTTTTTGATAAGTTTTCTCTTATTTTGTTAAATTTTCGACAAGTAATTTTCACGTGTAAAAAAGCCTCTGCAACGCAGAAGTCTTTTTTTTACATAAACATATTCCCTGTTCCGACATAACGGATGCCGTCTTCAAAGACTCTTTTTCCGCCAAGTGTAACAAATTTTACATCTTTTAATCTGGTGATATCCCTGCTTAAGTCACCGCCAACTACCAGAAGATCTGCATCCAGTCCTTCGACAACAAGTCCGCGTTCTTTTTCCACACCCAGAACCTTTGCCGGATTGGAAGTTGCCACCTGTACTGCCTGCACCGGTGTAATTCCGTATTCCACCATATATTGCAGTTCTCTCGGAAGCGGTAAGAGCGGAGAATGATACATCACCATATCGGTGCCGGCAAGAACCGTCACACCCGTATCATAAAATTCTTTAAAATGATCCCGGTACGCTTTGTATGCCGGTTCAAAGAATTCATAATTTTCCATCTCTTTTTGCATGACCGGATCACTGACCGGTGCATCGCCATTCTTCTCGATATTTTCCTTGCACAGTTCATAGAGATAAGTATATGCCATGATAGTCGGTGTCCAGGCAATACCTTTTTCTGCCATCTGCTTTGCATGATCCAGCGTCATAAAGGTTCCATGTTCGATCGTGTCAAATCCGGCATCAATACACATCTGGATCCCCGGATTGGTTCCGGCATGCACGCCACACTTGATTCCTCTTCTGTGGCATTCATCCACCGCCGCATCCAGTTCTTCCTGGGTAAGCTCCGGATACGATTCGCGGTTGGTGGTCAGGATCTTCACCCATTCCGCACCATCGCGAACCTGCTTACGGATTTCTTTACGGATTGCCCACGGACCGTCCGCTTCCTCGACTTCATCCCAGGCATGTCCGCCCGTCATGCAGATTCCGGTATCCGTATGCACGATTCTCGGGATCACGATAAATCCCTTCTTTTCTGCCAGTTTCAGATTCTTGCATACGCCATGTGCTGAAGACATATCCCGCACCGTGGTGATCCCTCTTTCAAATGCAGACTGCGCATGCTGCAACGCATATAACATGATCAGCTGTGCCCCATAATTAAAGCTGTCCGGCTGGGAATAGCCGTATGCAAGATGCGCATGCATATCCATAAGTCCCGGAAGAAGTGTCGCATCACCATATTCCTTAACTTCCTCCTGCGGAAATTCTTTCAGCAGCTCTTCTTTTGGTGCGATTTTTCCGATCTTGCCGTCCTCTCCAATATAGACTGCCTTATCCGTAAGAACGGTCTTTCCATCTCCTGTAATCAGATATTTCGTACTGATAATCATCCCTTGGTCCCTCTTTTATTCCTTTATTTTTCAAATACACGCAGCCCTTTCATGCTGCCCCTCTCTCGTCGCATTCATTCTTTAATATTTTAAAGTGCAACCATTTTGAAGTGTATTATACTTGTTTTTTCAAACTGACGCAACCGTTTTCCACAGAATCTGTTAAATATTTTGCATTTTTTAATCCGTTTTACGTCCAAAACTTTATACGGATACACTTGCACTTTTCATTTTACTCACAACATCGTTTAACAATCAATATTAAAATTTTGTGATTCCCAGGTCTGCGTCCAAAGATTACAGCGGCAGATTTAAAAAAATATAGGGGTGAAGGCACTTATTGTGCAATGGAGATGAGACTCAAAAATTGTGGAAGCCTTTGCTGACACAATTTTCGCTTTCAGAGGCTCATCGCAATGTTTTGCACAATGGACTTCACCCCTATATTTTTTTAATCTGCCTCACTACCTCCCTTTCGCAGACCGTCCCCACAAAAAAGGAAACCCTTATCCGGCAAACCACCAGATAAGGATTTCCTCAATTCTTTATACTTTTTTAGGATGACAACATTTTTATTACAGTGTGATCAGAGCATCTGTAATATTTGTAATTCTGCGGTATCCATCTTCTGTGATCAGGAAATCATCTTCCTGACGGACGCCACCGATTCCCGGAATGTAAATTCCAGGTTCAATCGTATGAACCATTCCCGGCTGAAGGGTCACTTTACTGCCGGTACAGATATACGGCTGTTCATGAATATCCAGTCCGAAGTTGTGTCCCGGACCATGTGGAATATGATAGCCTGCATCTTCTACTACCTTCACGATGATATCTCTGAGCTCGCCCATAACCATACCCGGTTTCAGGCTGTTCTGACCAGCATCCTTTGCTTTTCTGACTACGTCAAACATCTTGTAAAGCTCCGGATTTTTGGCTTTCCCTACTGCAACAGTACGGGTAATATCCGAGCAGTATCCGTGATAATAAGTCCCGAAATCAATCGTCACAAAATCACCAAGCTGGATTTTTCTATCGGATGCTGTCGCATGACAGTTTGCTCCGTTATCCGGACCAGATGCTACGATCGTCTCGAAGCAGAATCCGGAGCCGCCACGGCTTCTGAACTGATATTCCAGTTCATTTGCAATATCGATCTCTGTAACGCCCGGTTTGATCACATCAAGCAGTGCATAGAAAGATCTCTCTGAAATCCGGCATGCCTGTTCGATCGTCTCGATTTCTTCCGGTGTCTTGATCGCACGTAAAGGTTCTACATAAGACCCTTCGGAAACGAATTTGGTATCAGGCGCCTGACTTACCAGATCCTGATAATCATCAAACGTAAGATCTGCTCCACAGATTGCACACTGTTTTACCCCTGCTTCTGCCGCCAATTTACCGGTCTGGCTGAAGTAATTCAGTCCTTCACCGTAGACAACAACTTCAAATCCTTCTGTTTCCTGTGCGGCCTGGAATTCAAACCGTCCGTCGGTTACAAAATAGTTTTTCTTTTCTGTCAAAAGCAGGACCGCAACTCCATATTCTCCGGTAAAGCCGGTCAGATACTTAATGTCGCTGCCTTTGCTGATCACAATTCCGTCATGACCATTTTTCTTTACAGCATCTACAATTTTCTGTATGCGTGTATTCATTGTTCCATCTCCTACTGAATGAAATCCCAGTTGAATTTCATATTTTCATCATATGATTTGTATGGTTTTCCATCAATATCATAGATGTTTACATTATAATGCCAAGGTTCCGGAAGTGTCTTCTCCGGATAAATGTGCTTCATCAACTCATATCCTTCCGGATCATAGACCTTCAGTTCCTCTCTTGTGTTGACCGGTCCGCGGATACCATCCCATCGTCCGTCAACACCTTCCTGCATGACATTGAACCAGACGGTACTTAAGGTTGCAAAATACTCTTCGTAATTGCTGATCGCATAAGTGTCCGGCCACAAACCATTGTCGCTGGCATGCTGATATGCTTTCCGGATCATGTCTGCAAGCGTCTGGTCTTTCAGACCATTCATTCCAACCAGATGGATCGCATGTCCGAATTCATGCACAAGGATCATCTCATTTGGATAACTGGTTGCATATCTTCCAGTTCTGAGACGGATTACATTTGCCTCTGAAATAGAGGATGCCGGATTCGTCATCTCGCCGCCGTAACCTGCCACATGGCGGGTTGCAAGCAGATATCCCATTCTGTGTTCCGGGACATCATATGCATTCTCAAGCAGTCCGAACACAGATACCTCTGCGCCTCTGCGGACGAGCTCTTCTGCTACTTCCGGGATCTTTTCAAGCATCATATCAATAATTGCAAGTGCTTTATCCACTACAGCCGGTGTTGTTTTTTCTCCGGCTTTTACTACAATACCGGAGGTTCCTTTTTTGCGGACTACATAATATGGCTGATACACGGTCTGGTAAACCTTTTCATTGTCTGCCGGTCTGTCTTTTACATCAGTCAGTTTTCCGACAATCTGTACGGTAACCTCTCCTGCACATTCCGGATCAACCGGATGAACCAGGGAAAGTGTGGTACGCATGGATTCTTTCTGGTATACCGTACCATAATCCCATGTCATATCACTGGTCCAGTGTACCAGTTCCTGTACTTCCCCTTTGTATTTTACCAGATAATCGTTTTCATTATCAGCACGGCGCATCTGTTCGCCCCAATAAATCTCAATTCTTCTGTCATCGATCAGAATGACTTTTTCGACCGGTGCATAATTACAATTCTCTGACATTTAATTTTCATCCTCCTGAAACATAAACTTATTTCCTAATCTTTTATGCTTCTGCGTTCTTGTCCAGTCCCATTCCGACTGCAAGCTTTTTACTGAAGATTGCTACAACCGCACCGACTGCACATACACCCAAACCGATTGCTACGAAGAACGGAATTTCGCTTCCTTCTTTGTAGAAGTTTGTAAGCAGTGTGTTAAGAGCAGCTCCTGTAGACTGTGACATTGACCAGATTGTCATCATCTGTGTCATGAATGCCTTCGGTGCTGCAACAGCCGTGATTGAGTAACCGATCGGGCATGTAAATCCTTCACCAAGCATCAGGATTGCATAGAATAATACGATCCACCATGCACTGACTTTTGCATCTCCAGGATAGATTACATAGAGGAGTGCAATGATTAAAGCTCCAAATCCCCAGAAGATTGTTCCGATACCCATCTTTGTGGTTCCGTATGGCTGTTTCTTTCCGAGTTTTGTCCATACTGCTGTCAGAATACTTCCGATGATAACTGCAAATACTGCTGGGATTGTCTGCATAGATGCTGCAGGCACTTCAATTCCGAACAGTACACGGTTAACCTTTTCTTCATAGAAGATTGCAAGGATTGAAATTGTCTGTGTCCAGATCAGCAGGGTAACTGCGTTACAGATGAACGGCGGAACCAAGCAGAGGATTTTCTTCTTCTCATGTGGCTCTGTCTTTTTACTTTTGTAAATAACTACCAGGTATACAATCGGGATAATGATCGATACAGTACTGATTACATTTGAGAATACAGAAATACTTAATGTTCCTGTTGCAAAAAGCGTTGCAAGAACAACTGCGCAGATAACAAGTACAATGATCATCTTTGTGATGAAAGAACGTTTCTTATCATCCGGAAGCGGATCATCCGGTTCAATACCGATATTACCGAAGAACGGTTTGTATGTAACTGCATATACAACGATACCCAGGAATGCAAGGACTGCACATGCCGCGAATGCTACATGGTATCCGAGTGCTGCTGCGATTGCACCGGAAAGTACCGGAGCTGCTGCACCAATGTTGGAAATTACGTAAGAAATCGTGTAAGCGCTGTCACGTCTTCCATCGGATTCATCATAGAATTTTCCAAGAAGAGCATCCAGACATCTGCCACCGAACATCGGTCCAATTGCCAGACATCCCATAGCGATTCCATAGCCAGGAACGCCAAGTGGTAATGCAAGGCATACATATCCAATAAATGAAAGTGATCTTGCTATAAATAAAGACTTCCGGCATCCTAAGATACGGTCGCAGACAAAGCTTCCGACAATACCTGTCAGTACGACAACTGTTGAATATAAAGAGATCAGCTGTGCTGCATTTGCCTTGCTGAATCCAAGTCCTTCCGGTGCATTTGCGTATAAGTAGTAAATCAGTACCGCACTCATCGCATAGTTTGCAAAAGAGTTACAAAGCTGCATAAAGCTCAGGGTTCCCACACCCTTTGGCTGTCCTAAAAAGGCGGTTTGTTTTCTTAACGCCTCATCATGTTCGTTCATTATTTTTCCCTCCAAAATAACCTTTTGTATTCATTCAACAAAAAACAATCGTTAATTATTTCCCCATCCTCAGATGTCTTCACTCCTCCTTTTTTCATAATTTTTAACTTTTGTTTTTTATTTTGAACATACAAGTATCTTACTTTTTTTTGTTAACTTTGTCAATATTTTTGTCTGTAAATATGAATTTTTGTTCACATTCATAAACATTGACAAAAAAAGAACGCAAAAAACGTTTTTTGCGCCCTTTTTTCGTCATTTTTATGTATTATTTATTTCTGGTTGCGGAACTGTACCGGTGTGATATTGTACGCCTTCTTGAAAAGTCTGTTGAAATGCTCTACATTCTGATATCCAACGGTCAGTGCAATATTTTCAACGGTCATGCTGCTGCTCTTTAACAGGGCACGTGCCTTTTTCATTCTGACTTTTTTGACAATATCCCCGAAAGTCATTCCGGATTTTTCTTTGATATATTTAGAAAGATACGGTTTGGACAGGAAGAATTTTTCTGCCAGATCATCTAAAGATACATCCAGATAATTTGCCTGGATATAGTTCATGATCTCTACCATTCTTTCATCTTTACATTCATTCACATTCTTCAGTTCATCGATCTTATTGACAGCAACTGTCAATGCCTCAATAGAAGCTTTGATGATATCGGCATCAATTCCGACTCCCCAGTAGGTCTTTCCATTACAGATGACACCTACATAAGCACATGCCTTGGAAGAAGAACCACGTGTCAGGGAATGTTCTTCGTAGAAGCTCAGTTCATAGCTGATACCAAAGTACTGTTTGATCGCATTGCTGACTGCGTCAAGACGTCCGTTACCGCCTGCTGTTACCACACGTTTTCCATTTGCATGGGAAATGGTTGCATCTGCTATAATACCATCTTCCTGTTTGAAGTGGCATTCATCGATAGAGAAGATTCCTTTGTAATTTACATAATGATCTTCAAAAATGTGGTATACCCAGTCCGGAGTCAGCTCCTTGTGTGCTTTATCGGATACATCTTTTACCATGTAGCCGACTTCTTCACGCATTTCTTTCGGAACGCTGATGCCAAAGTTCTGCTTCAGAATGTAGCTTACACCGCCTTTTCCTGACTGGCTGTTGATACGGATAACATCTTTATCGTAAGTTCTTCCGATGTCCTTCGGATCGATTGGCAGATACGGTACGGTCCAGTGATCTCTTTCTTCCGCTTCACGCCATGCCATACCTTTTGCGATGGCATCCTGATGGGAGCCGGAGAATGCGGTAAATACCAGATCTCCTGCATATGGCTGTCTTTCATAGACATGCATTCTGGTCAGGCGTTCGTAGATTTCACGGATCTTTGGAATGTCAGTGAAATCCAGTCCCGGATCTACACCCTGCGAGAACATATTGAGTGCCAGTGTCACGATATCCACGTTACCGGTACGTTCTCCATTTCCAAATAAGGTTCCTTCGATACGGTCTGCACCTGCAAGAATACCCATTTCAGCAGTTGCCACGCCGCATCCACGGTCATTGTGTGGGTGAAGGCTGAGTACCACGCCATCACGGTATTTCAGATTCTTATCTACATATTCTACCTGTCCTGCAAATACATGCGGCATTGCGTTTTCTACGGTTGTCGGAATGTTGATGATTACTTTTTTATCTTTTGTCGGCTGCCATACATCCAGTACTGCATTGCAGACATCCACTGCATAGTCCACCTCTGTTCCTGAAAAGCTTTCCGGACTGTACTCGAAAGTAAAGTTCCCTTCTGTCTGATCAGCAAGCTGTTTTAACAGCTTTGCTCCGTCGATGGCGATTTGTTTTACCTGTTCTTTGTCTTTTTTGAAAACCTGTTCTCTCTGTGCAACAGAAGTTGAGTTGTACACGTGGATCACAGCATGTGGTGCTCCCTGTACAGCTTCGAAGGTACGTTTGATGATGTGCTCTCTTGCCTGTGTCAGTACCTGGACAGTCACGTCATCCGGGATCATGTCTTTTTCGATCAGGGTACGCATGAACTGGTACTCTGTCTCAGATGCCGCCGGGAATCCGACTTCGATCTCTTTGAATCCCACATCGACCAATAACTGGAAGAATTCCAGCTTTTCATCCAGACTCATCGGCTCAATCAGTGCCTGGTTTCCATCACGCAGGTCAACGCTGCACCAGATCGGCGGTGCGTCTACATAATCTTTTTTCACCCAATCATATTCAAATTTCGGAGGCATAAAATATTGTCTCTCGTATTTTTTACAATTTTCCATTTTGTTTCTCTCCTTTTATTTAATTGGAAAGGGCGGCATCTGCTTTTTCTTCTGTTCATATGAAAAAACAAGAAATTTTTCATAAAAATCACACAATTTGCCTAATTCCTGACTTTTCACAAATATCCGTCAACTTTCTTGTCTTATTTTGTTGTCTAGCTAATGCTAACATATCTTATCGCGAAAGTCCATTGATGAATTTAAGCAATTTTCTTGATCTATTTTATTCTTCTCGTGTTTTAAAAATTAAATTGATAAAACATTTCACACATTTTCATGGCTATCCAGGTAAATGTTCTCCGTCTGACTGTTTCTTTTACAACAGCCTGGCAGCTCCCCCATTTCTCCCCGTTTAAGAGATACGTGATCTGTCCGACCGGTGTTCCGCTTTTCACCGGCGCATCCAGTTTTTCCGGTACTTCTGTCTTTTCTTCTGCCACATCATCATCTCCGACCAGAATCTTACCCGGACTTTCTTTTCCTTTGATTTCCACTTCCACTGCTGCTTTTCCAAACAAACCATTTTGGGAAACACCGTTTTCCACGAGTATTTTCGAAAGCTCCGGTATTTTCCACACCTCATCATAACGATAATGTGCCATTCCGTACTCCATCAGTTTTCTGGTATCTGTCCATTTATAATTCTTGTTGTTTGGCCAGCCACAGGCAAGCAGTGCCACTACAAATGTACGATCCTCACTCTGCAAAGCCCCTACATAGCAATATCCGGCATCCCCGGTAAACCCTGTTTTCCCGGAAATCGCACCATCCATCATCTGAAGAAATGCATTGTGGTTGCTGCAGCTAAAATTTTCCTTTCCCTCAGCATCAGAAAAACTGTATACCGGCATTTGCGTGATCGCAAGAAATTCTGCAGCTTTGGGAGAACGCAGGACACAGTAGCTCATGATTTTTGCCAGATCTGCAGCTGAAATGCTGTGCACACCGCCCACATCCTCTCCATCCAATCCGTTTGGCGTAACAAAATGTGCCTCAGTGCATCCGATCTCTTCTGCCTTTTCATTCATCCACCCGGCAAATTGCGGAACGGATCCTGCAAGGTGTTCCGCAATCGCCACTGCAGAATCATTATGGGATTCCAGCATCAGGGAATATAGAAGATCCCCCAGATAAAACGCTTCCCCTTCGTGCATTCCCAGATGAACCTTCGGCTGTGCGGCCGCATTTGCAGAGGCTGTCACCAGGTCCTTCGGATTTCCCTTTTCCAGCGCAAGAATGCAGGTCATGATCTTCGTTGTACTTGCCATCGGGCGCATTACATGTTCTTCTTTTCCGAGCAGGACCCTGCCGCTGTCCGCATCCACCAGCGCAGCGGAACGGGCATAGAGCCGGGTAAGAAGCTGCTCCCTTTCCTGCTCACGGGTTTCTTTTTCCTGTGCAGTCTGCGCATCCGAGACCGGTTCCTTTTGCTGCGTAGTCTCCATTATCTGTGTCCGTTCATTTTCTTCCGCAGGCACTTTCCCAGATAAGACCTTACCCGGACTTTCTCCTGTGGATTCTCTCCATAGCATCTTTCCTTGAAAAATCTGCAAACTAAAAAAGAATACCATGCACGCTGCCAGAATCCCTCTTCTGGTCCGTGCCGGTATTCCATTCCTCTTCTTTTCTTTCTTTTTCATGCGCCCCGGTCTCCCTCCTGCTCTTTTCTGTTCCATTTTATGAACAGGGACGGGCGTTTATACTATGGATTCTATTTTAAATATTCAGCCGGATCTGTGCCTCATCTTCCGCTTCTTCTTTGAATGTCTCCAGCTTCTCCGGTTCAATGCCCGGGAGATCATCTAAAGACTGCACACTGAATCTGCGCAGAAATTCTTCGGTTGTTCCAAAAAGCAGCGGACGTCCCGGTGCATCAAGGCGCCCAAGCTCGCAGACCAGATTGTACTCGATCAGCTTGTTTACCGCATGATCCGATTTGACTCCGCGAATCTTCTCAATCTCCAGTTTGGTGATCGGCTGACGGTAAGCAATAATTGAAAGCGTCTCCAGCATGACATCTGTCAGGACATACTTTTTCGGCTGCTTTGCGATCCGGATCAGATACTCATACATCTCCGGTTTGCTACAGAGCTGATATGCATGATCCAGTTCGATGATCCGGATGCCACGCTCCTCTTTCTGATACTTGTCCATCATATTATGGATAAGTTTCTCCGTCGTCGGCACATCCTGCTCGATCGCGGATGCGATCTTACTCACCTCGACCGAATCTCCCATAGTGAACAGGATTGCCTCTATGATACTCTCCAACTGTTTTGTTCTCATTTTCTTCTATACTCCTTGCCGCAGTCCCTCGTCCGATGTAATGATGATATCATCAAACGTATGTTCCTGATATACCTGTATCTCTCCTGTCTTCATCAGCTCCAGCACCGCCAGGAAGGTGACAATGATCTGTACCTTGGATGCCTGCTTTTTCAGGAGATCCCGGAAACTGAATCTGTGATGTACCTTTGCATACTCATAAACATATTCCAGTTTCTCCGGAAGCGTAACCTCTTCTTTCTCGATCTTGCCGAACTTACTTCGGATCGGATCCGTCTTATCTGCCTGTCTTTTCAGGATATCCTGAAAAATATCATTCAGCTTCGTCAGGGTCAGCCCGTCAAGAAGCGTATCCAGATCTACCGGTTCTTCGTATTCCTTTACTTCATCCGGAATGGTCGCTCCCTTATAGAACAGCTTTTCTCCGTCCACTTGGCGGTCACGCAGTTCATAAGACATGTATTTGTACATCTTGTACTGCAAAAGCTGCTCTACCAGTTCCTGACGCGGATCTTCTTCCTCGCCCTCTTCATTGACTTCCTTTGGAAGAAGCATCTTGCATTTGATATCCAGAAGTGTCGCCGCCATGACCAGAAATTCACTCATGACATTCAGGTCTGCTCTGTCCATCGCCTGGATATATTCCATATACTGGTTGGTGATCTCTACGATCGGAATATCGTAGATGTCTATTTTATTTTTATCGATCAAATGTAAGAGCAGATCCAGAGGTCCCTCAAAAACCTGCAGCTTTACCGGTATTCCTTTTCCCATAGATATCCTTTCCAGTCAAATTGTCGATAACCTTATTTATTATACAGGAAAGCCGGGATGATATCAAGTACGACTAACTCTGCCGGATTCCAGAAGCGGAAATTGATCGTGTGGGTTCCGAGCCCTTTGCTGACCACAATATATTTCCCGTCTTTTTCATAACAGTCCCCGCTGTAGCGTGGAAACAGACGGAACTGCGGACTGATCACACCGCCAAGCAGTGGAAGTCTGGCAATCCCGCCATGTAAATGTCCGGACAGCACCAGGTCTGCTCCCCACTTCCAGTAGGTTTCTGCGTAAAGCGGATGATGTGCCATTAAAATGCAGTATGCGTCCGTCTCTGCACTGCCAATCCGTTCTTCCATCTCGCCAGTCGTAAGCGGACACACCTTCCATCCTTTTTTATAGCATCCAAATGGAAGCTCCATCCCATATAAGCGCAGCTTCATCCCGTTTACCGGGATCTCTTCTGATCCATTCACCAGGACATGAATCCCTGCCTTTTTCAGTTCATTCTCATAATATCCATATTCTTTGCCGTAAATCTCCTGCTGCTCATGCATTCTCTGCTCATGATTGCCATTACAGCACCAGACCGGTGCGATCTGTGGAAGGTTTTTCATCAAATCCGCTGCCGCTGTCCAGTCTCTTCCGGCTTTCCCGACCAGCATATCGCCGCCTGCCAGTATCAGATCCGGCTTTGCTTCCCTGATCGCCAAAAGCAGCTCCTCATTCTCTTTTCCATAGACATGATTATGCAGATCACTTAAGAAAGCAATCCGTACTTTTCCGGCATCTCCCTTTATTTTACTGGTTCTGATCCGGTATCTTGTAATCTTGAAGCAGTGCAGCTCCCGCCATACTTCTGCAAGAACTGCTGCTGCAAAAATCACCAGTATCAATACGATAATCCCTGTTACCTTCATCTCTTTCCTCTTTCGTTATACCATCATTTCTTCCAGAATTTTAAGGAATGCGCCCCCAAATGTCAACTCCCCGACACCTTCTGTCGCATAAACCGGAACGCTTCCGATGGTTTTCTCATTCAGCCGGTAAATGACTTCTCCGATCTGGTCGCCTTTCTTTACCGGGGCAGTCTGTTTCTGTATCTGTACCTCTTTTTCCACGGCAGACAGATCTGATCCACTGGTATCCACATACCGGAAGCCCTCCAGCGTCTCTCCCTTTGCCTTCTCCTGCATTCCATGTTTCACTTCGGCATACACAATTTTTTCCAGTGCCTTTTCATCCTGGTAAATACTGCATTTCCCAAAGCCATAGTTTAACATGGCAATGGCATCCTTTATCCGTGTCTTAGAATCCGGCTCTGCCATCACAACCGCAATCATATTGACCCCGTCTTTTCTTGCCGTTGCAGACAGGCAGAACTTCGCACCGCTTGTGGATCCGGTCTTCAGTCCGGTTGCGTATTCATACTGCCGGATCAGTTTGTTGGTATTACTCAGTCCGAATTCACTGCTGCCCTTTGCCGTAGTGTGGGTAATATTTTCCATCCAGATCGTTGAGTAGTCCTCGATCTGTGGATACTTCGTGATCAGTTCCCGTGACATCAGTGCAATATCTCTCGCTGTCGTCAGATGCCCTTCCGTGTCCAGTCCATTACAGTTGACAAAATGGGTATTCGTCATTCCAAGTCCTGCCGATCTCTGATTCATCTTTTCCACAAAAGCCGGTTCACTCCCGGCAATCTTTTCTGCCATCGCCACGCAGGCATCATTGGCACTTGCCACAGCAATGCACTTGATCATTGTATCCACAGTCTGCTTCTCACCAGCTTCCAGAAATACCTGAGATCCGCCCATCGATGCAGCATACTCAGAAGTTGTGACTTCGGTATCCGGCGTGATCGTTCCGTCTGCCAGTGCATCAAAGATCAGAAGCAGCGTCATAACCTTTGTCACACTCGCCGGGGGCTTTTTCTCATCCGCATTTTTTTCTAAGAGAACCTGACCTCCGGAAGCTTCCATAATAACTGCGGACTCAGCAGATAGTTCCAGACCGGTCAGATTGCCCGAATTGTCTCTGTTCGTCTGCTCCGGATCCTCCTGCCGGATCACATCCTGCATAGCTTTCGGTCTTTCTCCCGGCTCGAAAACATCTGCCGCCCGGACCGGGATCCCATATACGGTCTGCACGCACAGAACCATGCCAAGCAGACCTGCCAGAAATTTGCGCATCATAAGACTCCTTTTTTCCATCCATCGATATTATATAAATAAGCCTTCTGACAGGAAAATAGAACCTTTCTTTACACTTCCCGGTTCATTTTTTCGCCTTCCTCATTGAACCAGTCCATTGCCTGACAGATTCCTTCTTCTGCAAATGGGAATTCTCTCTTTGTGATCTTTTCCTGCGGAATCTTATCATAAATAAACGGTCCTTCCCAGATACTTCCGACAAGAATCGTTTCTGAATTTTCCTCATCGGTCTTTTTTTCTTCTTTCGCCAGGCGATAGTTCATTTTTCCCATACTTCCGTTAAATTTCGCTTTTTTATAAAAATTCAGCGGAAAAAGCTGCATTCTTTCTAACATATTTTTCACCTCAAAAACCGGCACAGAAACTGGGGGATTTCTGTGCCGGTACTCTATTTTTTATACAATTATATCAATAAGTCGGAGGAATGTCTATACTATGCAGTCTTCTGATCTGCCTCATATTTTGCAGCAGCTTCGTTGATTGCATCTCTCATGATCTCGATTGCCTGATCTACGTGTTCTTTTGCAAGGATCAGTGGCGGGATCATACGGTTTACGCTGTCGCCGATCGCTGTGATCAGAAGTCTTCTTCTGAAGCATGCCCATTTTACTTCAAGAGCGATCGGAATATCGTATTCGCATCCTACCAGAAGTCCTTTTCCTCTTGCTTCTTTTACATGTGGAAGCTCTGCAAGTTTTTCTTTCATGTATTCACCCATTACTTTTGCATTTCCACTTAAATCTTTGTCGAGGATTTCAGAAATGGAAGCAAGAGATGCGGCACATGCAAGTGGATGTCCACCGTATGTAGAGCCATGTGTTCCTGATGTAAATACTGCAGCTACTTCTTCGCTTGCGCAGCATGCACCGATCGGCATTCCGCCTCCCATAGCTTTTGCCATCGTTACACAGTCAGGTTTTACACCATATCCCATGAATGCCATTGGAGATCCTGTACGTCCCCATCCGGTCTGTACTTCATCGAGAAGGAGAAGCATACCTCTTTCATCGCAGAGTTTACGAAGTCCTTCGATAAATTCCTGTGTTGCCGGATGTACACCACCTTCGCCCTGTACCGGCTCGATCATGATCGCGATCGTGTTATCTGTTACTTTTGACTTGAAATCTTCAAGGTTGTTATATTCTGCGTAGGAGAATCCCGGAAGCATCGGTTTGAATCCAAGCTGGCATGCGTTATCCGGCTGTCCTGTTGCGGAAAGTGCTCCGTATGTTCTTCCGTGGAAACCATTGATTGCTGTTACGATATGGTAATGTTCCGGGCCATATTTTTCAACGCCGTATTTTCTTGCCATCTTGATCATACATTCGTTGGCTTCTGTTCCTGAGTTCTGGAAGAAAATCTTATCCATTCCGATTGTGTCACAGATCTTCTTTGCGAGAAGTGCCTGTGGAATTGTGTATGGGTAATTGAATGTATGCATGATGTCATCAAGCTGGTCTTTTACTGCTGCGACAACCTTCGGATTTCTGTTACCTGGTGTATTTACGGCAACTCCACCATAAAAGTCGAGGTAAGCTACCCCTTTTTCATCGTAGAGATACATACCTTCTGCACGTTCTGCGATAAAATCATATCTTGCATAGGTTTCTACCATATATTTTTTTACAATGTCCTTTAATTCTTCTGCTGTGAGTCCTGTGTCTTTGAGTTTCATAAGAATCTCCTCGCTTTCCTTCTTTTGATCATATACTACTTCATGCTATTCGTTCCGGACTTCGAATAAAAATGTGTAAAAGAATGTGCCTTTTGTTTAGCAGGAAATCCCTTCGGAATTTACCGCCAAACAAAAAGACGCCATGTACTAACTGTACATGACGTCCTTGTCGTTTACGAGACACAGTATAGACCACAGTCTATGGTTTTGTCAACAACAATTATGTCAAAAAATTATCTTTCATTTTGTCTTTTGCTTGTTCAATCTGCTGTATTTGTTCCTCATCCATGCTTTCCTGAAGATTTTCTTTCTTCTGGCGATAAATTGTCGCGGAAAAATCCATAATGTATCCAATCAGGATCAGATTGCCAATTACACGCCCTGCACGAACCGGTATCATGGCAACAAACGCTGCAACTATGTTCTGCAGGAACATAAAAAGGAACAACGTATAGAATCCCCATGCGATCGAACTCTCCAGACAGATGATCCCCCTGTAGTTAAATGGCTTCTCATGGTAATCCCACCAGATCTCACCGAAAATGTGCTTCATCACAAGTGCCGTCAGAAATTCCAACGTCGTTGCAAGAAACGATCCCAGGAAAAACAGCAGTATACTATTGTCGCTATACGGACGTAATACAAAAAACACCGTAAGAGCACCAAACCCGTAGATCGGGCAAAACGGACCTTTTGCAAATCCCCTGTTCGTAATCTTATGATTACAAAATGACATATAGATGGATTCCACCAGCCATCCCATCATGCTGTAAGTCAGAAACCACATCACAACCTCATATCCATCTATTCCAAATATTATCCTATTCCACCACATAAAATTTTCCTGTAAAAATGGAGGGTTTATGAATCATAAACCCTCCATTATTGTTCTGCACATATTAGTTATATTTACGTTTTCTAGCAGCTTCAGATTTCTTTTTACGTCTAACGCTTGGTTTTTCGTAATGTTCTCTTTTGCGAATCTCCTGCTGAATTCCTGCTTTGGCACAGTTTCTTTTGAATCTGCGTAAAGCACTATCTAACGTTTCGTTTTCTTTAACGATTACATTTGACATAGTCTCACACCTAACCTCCCCTCCAGCCTGGTATTGTGCATCATACGACTGTTCGGGTATATTTATTGCACTACATTAGATTATATCATATTTTTCATCTCAGTCAAGAATTTTTTGAAAAATAGGAAAAATATGCATAAATCTGTCATTTTCCGGCATTATTTTATCTGTTCTGCCAGTACCTCTTTGACTTTTGCAAGGGCATCCGGGATTCCAGCCGGGTTCTTTCCGCCAGCCTGTGCCATGTTCGGACGTCCACCGCCGCCACCACCTACACAGGAAGCGATTGCCTTGATCAGGTTGCCTGCGTGAGCACCCTTCTTCATTGCTTCATCTGTTGCTGTAGCCATCAGGCTTACCTTGCCGTTCGCGCTGGATGCGATCACGACCACGCCTTCTCCGATCTTCTCCTTGAGCTGGTCTCCAAGGTCACGCAGTCCGTTCATGTCCATATCTTCTACGCTGACAGCAATCACTTTTACGCCGGCTACTTCTTCTACCTGATCCATCACATCACCCATGGCATCTTTTGCGAGCTTGCTCTTCAGGCTTTCTACTTCACTGTGAAGTTCTTTGTTCTCAGCCTGAAGGTGTGCGATCTTCTCAGACACAGTATCCGGAGTTGCTTTCAGGAGCTTGGCTGCTTCATGAAGCAACTGTTCCAGTTCTCCATAATAATCCATCAGTCCTTTGGATGTAAGTGCTTCGATACGGCGTACCCCTGCTGCCACACCACTTTCAGACAGGATCTTGAATGCTCCGATCTCGCTTGTATTGGCAACATGTGTACCACCGCAGAACTCAATAGAGTAATCTCCCATATTTACAACACGGACGATGTCGCCATATTTCTCACCGAACAGAGCCTGTGCTCCGGTCTTTCTTGCTTCTTCGATCGGCATATTCTTAATGACAACCGGCAGAGATCTGGAAATGCTTTCATTTACCATATCTTCTACTTTCTGCAGTTCTTCCGGTGTCATTGCCGAGAAATGAGAGAAGTCGAAACGAAGTCTCTTGTCGTCTACATAAGATCCGGACTGTTCTACATGTGTACCAAGTACGGTACGGAGTGCTTTCTGAAGCAGATGGGTCGCACTGTGGTTTCTTGCACAAAGCACACGTCTCTGCGAATCAACGGTCAAAGTAACCTGATCTCCAACCTTCATCATACCCTTTGCCATATAACCGATATGACCGATCTTGCCACCAAGCATCTTCTTCACATCTTCCACAACAAATTCACCGTCACCGCATTTGATCACACCGTGGTCGGCTTCCTGTCCACCGCTTGTTGCATAGAACGGAGTCTCATCTACAAAGATGGTTCCTCTCTCACCGTCAGAAAGAGCGTCTACGATCTCATCTTCTGTGGTAAGTACCGTAATCTTCGATTCATATTCCAGATGCTCGTATCCGACAAACTTAGAAGTTACAGACGGATCGATGGATTCGTATACGGTTGCATCTGCTCCCATGTAGTTCGTTGCCTTACGTGCTTTTCTTGCAGTCTGGCGCTGAACTTCCATTGCGGCTTTAAATCCCTCTTCATCAATATCTATACCTTCTTCTTCCAGAATCTCTTTGGTAAGATCGATCGGGAATCCATAGGTATCATATAATTTGAACGCATCTTCTCCGGACAGAGTCTTTGTTCCTTCTTCTGCCATCTTTTCTTTCATCTCATTCAGAATGACAAGCCCCTGGTCGATGGTCTTCTCAAACTGCTCTTCTTCCTTGCGGATGACATTCATGATAAAGTCTTTCTTTTCTTCCAGCTCCGGATATCCGTCTTTAGAGCCTTCGATCACAGTTGCAGCAAGATCTGTAAGGAATCCCGGTGCAATGTTCAGAAGTCTTCCGTGACGGCATGCACGGCGGAGAAGACGGCGAAGAACATATCCTCTTCCTTCATTAGACGGCATAATACCATCAGAGATCATGAAAGATACAGAACGCACATGGTCTGTGATTACACGCAGAGATACGTCTGTGCTTTCATTATCTCCATAAGATACTCCTGCGATCTCACATACCTGGTCACGCAGTGCTTTTAAAGTATCAATATCGAACATAGAGTCTACATCCTGTACGATACATGCAAGTCTCTCAAGTCCCATACCGGTATCAATATTCTTCTGCTTCAGTTCGCTGTAGTTTCCATGTCCATCATTGTCGAACTGTGAAAATACGTTGTTCCAGATCTCCATATAACGGTCACATTCGCAGCCTACTGTACATCCCGGTTTACCGCATCCGTATTTTTCTCCACGGTCATAGTAAATCTCTGAACACGGACCACACGGACCTGATCCATGCTCCCAGAAGTTGTCTTCTTTTCCGAAACGGAAAATTCTCTCCGGTGCAATACCAATCTCTTCGTTCCAGATCTTCCATGCCTCATCATCGTCTTCATATACAGACGGGTACAGACGATCCGGATCCAGTCCAACCACTTCTGTCAGGAATTCCCATGACCAGTGGATCGCTTCTGTCTTAAAGTAATCACCGAATGAGAAGTTACCAAGCATTTCAAAGAAAGTACCGTGACGTGCAGTCTTTCCTACGTTCTCGATATCTCCTGTACGGATACATTTCTGACAGGTTGTCACACGGCGTCTCGGTGGGATCTCCTGTCCTGTAAAATATGGTTTCAGCGGTGCCATTCCTGAATTGATCAGCAGAAGGCTGTTATCATTGTGCGGCACCAGCGAAAAGCTTTTCATTTTTAAATGACCTTTGCTCTCAAAAAAGTCAAGAAACATGCGTCTAAGTTCGTTAACTCCGTAAGCTTTCATCTTTATCCTCCTCGCTTCTATCAGCTAAATTCTAATTATAAAGAGATTTTGATGGCTTGTCAATATAATGGAATTTAAAAAGGAACCGCATTTTCTGCGATTCCTTCTTTTTTCCATTCTACTTAGTCTCTGAATTCTTTGCGTCTTTTCTTTTGCGAAGCTTCTTGCCTGCAAAAACCCCTCCGACTGCAAACACTCCGATAAAGAGCATCTTCAATACCGTAGAGATCAGTGTTGAAAAAAATGCCATCTTGTCATGCCTCCCATGCTATCATTTTCTTTTCTCCTTGATTTATGCATATTATAGCATATACAAAAAAATTTTCCAAACTTTTTTAGCATTTTCACATACAATTTCGACCTTTTGTATCTGCCTTGCAATTCCTACTCCACCATGCCAAAAAATTTCTGCGCATAGTGTACGGACTGCATGGCATCTTTTCCATAGAAATCTGCCCCGATCATATCCGCGTAATCCTGGTTCAGAACAGCCCCGCCTACCATGACTTTGCAGTCCGGTTTTTTCTCTCTTAAGAGTTTGATCGTCTCTTCCATGCTGACTACAGTTGTGGTCATCAGCGCACTTAGGCCTACCAAAGTGACATTCTCCTCAACTGCTTTTTCTACGATTGCCTCCGGCGGCACATCCTTTCCGAGATCGATCACATCAAAACCATAATTTTCAAGAAGAACTTTCACTATATTCTTTCCGATATCATGGATATCACCTTTTACGGTGGCAAGGATGATCTTCTCCTTCTTTTCTTCTTCCTGTCCGGATGAAGCAAGCACATCCTTGATAACCGCAAAGGCAATCTTCGCAGCATCCGCACTCATCAGAAGCTGCGGAAGGAAGACGGTTCCCTTTTCAAAACCTTCACCGACTACATTGAGTGCCGGGATCAGTTCCTCCTGGATGATATCCAGCGGTTCCCTCGTACCGATCAGGTCACGGGTGATATGATGCGCCTCTTCTTTCAGCCCTCTCTCGATCGCATATTTGAGTGTCATCTCAACGCCTGCAGCTTTTGGTGCATTTCCGGCTGCTGCAGCTGCCTGCGATGCCTGGACTGTCACCGTCTCTGTGGTTCCCGCATAAGTACTGATATAATTCGTACAATTTTCATCAAAGCCCATCAGTGCATTATAAGAACGATAAGCTTTCATCATATCTTCTGAGGATGGATTGATGATTCCTGCCGTCAGTCCGTTCTGCATTGCCATCGCATAGAAATAGCTGTTGACGATCGGGCGCCTTGGAAGTCCAAAAGAAATATTCGATACTCCAAGAACGGTTCTGACCCCGAATTCTTCCCGTACTCTCTTCAATGCTTCCAGGGTAACCTTTGCCCCGTCCTTTTCCGAACTGATGGTCATGGTCAGCACATCGATCACGATATCTTTCTTGTCGATTCCGTATTTGGCTGCTTCGTTGATGATCTTACCTGCAACACGCACACGACCTTCTGCATCCTTCGGAATCCCCTCTTCATCAATGGTCAGTCCGACAACCACACCTCCATATTTCCGGATCAGAGGAAAGACTTCGTCCATAGAAACCTGCTTTCCGTTTACAGAGTTGATCATCGGCTTTCCATTGTAGATACGCATTGCACGTTCCATAGCCTTTCCATCTACTGTGTCAATCTGAAGTGGAAGACTGGTCACGCTCTGCAGTTCTTTTACAACTTTTTCCATCATGGCAACTTCGTCAATATCCGGAAGTCCTACATTGACATCCAGAATGTGCGCGCCCTTATCCTGCTGCGTAATCGCTTCTTTCAGAATGTAGTCCATATCTTCATTTTTCAGTGCTTCTTTGAATTTTTTCTTTCCGGTCGGATTGATTCTTTCTCCGATGATACGCGGCATATCATCCAGGATCACAGCCTGTCCATAAGAAGATACGATCGTATCATGCTTTTTCTCGATCTCGCGCAGCGGAAGATCTTTGCATTCTTCTACCAGCTTTTTAATATGCTCCGGTGTCGTTCCGCAGCATCCGCCGATCACACAGGCTCCTCCTTTTACAACCTCCTGCATGATCCGGGCAAACTCATCCGGCTCTACATCGTAATACGTTTCCCCGTTCTTCTGCTTCGGAAGTCCGGCATTTGGCTTCACAATGATCGGAAGGGAGGTATATCTTCTTAAATCGTTCAGGATTGGAAGCATCTGTTTCGGCCCAAGTCCACAGTTCAGCCCCAGTGCATCTACGCGGAGTCCTTCCAGCATTGCCACAACAGAAGGGACATCCCCACCTGTCAGAAGCTTTCCTCTTTCATCAAAGATCATGGTTACAAATACCGGAAGAGAAGAATTTTCTTTTGCTGCAAGAATGGCTGCCTTTACTTCATAGGTGTCACTCATGGTCTCGATATGGATCAGGTCTGCACCGTACTTTTCTCCATAGCGGACGGCTTCTGCAAATGCTTCATAAGCATCATCAAAATCCAGATCTCCCATTGGTTTTAATAGCTTTCCGGTCGGTCCCATATCCAGTGCCACATAAGTCTCTTTTCCAATCTGCTCTCCTGCTCTTTTTGCATTTGCAATCCCTGCGCGGATCACTTCTTCAACCGTATATCTGTCATCATGAAATTTGCAGACATTAGCGCCAAAGGTATTTGCAAGAACCACATCACTTCCTGCTTCGTAATATCTGCGGTGAATCGCTTCCACCTTTTCCGGATGTTCGATGTTCCAGGTCTCCGGAAGTTCTCCCGGTGCAAGTCCTTCTGCCTGCAGAAGAGTTCCCATTCCTCCATCTAAAAATAAAAGTTCTTTTCCCAAACGTTCTCTGATATTCATGCCCTACGCTCCTTAATTTCTTCTGTAAATGCAGTCCTTCTTCTCACACACTTCGCAGCCTTTGATGTGGCATTTTTCCTGCGTATCACTGATCCCAATGATTGCAGTCACCGATTTTGTCGGTGTGAGCATATAGCTGTCTGTCATGGTAAGTCCGATCTTCTTTGCCGTATCCAGCATCCGTAGGATATCGTCCTGATGATGGATATCAAAATCACCGTATCCTGGACTGAATCTCGGTCTGAGCCATTTATTCTGTGCTTTTAACTCTTCTCCGATCGAAAGCTGCAGATCGTCACAGTACTCCTCCAGATATGCAGCTGCGCATGCCTGCAATACGACAGATTTCGCCATATCTGTCAGAGAATAACGTTTCATCAGTATATCGACACTGGTACCGAGTGTTGTGCCAAATACAACTGCCTCTTTGCAGCCTCTGAGATTCTTTCCGAGACTTCTGCTTTTAATATTCATTTTTCCGATCGTCACCTGGTCTTCTCCTGTAACTTTACAGTCAAAAATGCGATAGACGGATTTTGCCTGCGTAGTCTGATCGAGCTCCCCGAAGGAAACATCGATCAGCACAAGCGTCTGTTCATCTACCGCATGTCTTCCATATCCCAGATAACGAATTGCTTCTTTCGTTCTGGCATCTGTCATCATTCTTATGTTCCTTTATTTTACGATTTCTGAAAGGTTCTGCATGATTGCAGCAGCTACTTCCGGTTTATTCATCGAATATACGTGAATATTGCGGACTCCATTTGCGATCAGGTCAATGATCTGGTCGGTCGCATATGCAATTCCCGCCTGCTTCATCGCTGCCGGATCATCTCCAAAATAATCTACGATCGCACGGAATCTCTGCGGAACAGCAGTTCCTGAAAGGGCACAGCTTCTTGCGAGCTGCTTTTTCGTTGTGATCGGCATGATTCCCGGAAGCACCGGTATCATGATTCCCTGTTCACGGATACGATACAGGAAATTATAGAAAATATCATTATTGAAAAACATCTGTGTGGTAATAAAATCCACTCCACAATCTACCTTTTCTTTGAGATAACGGATATCATCTTTCTTGTGTTCCATCTCTACATGTCCTTCCGGATAGCATGCAGCTCCGATGCAGAAGTCTCCCATTTTTTTGATGTCTTCGATCAGTTCACAGGCATGAGAATACTGTCCCGGAAGCGGAAACTGTCCATCCTGCGGGATATCTCCTCTGAGTGCAAGGATATTCTCAATCCCTTCTTTCTGAAGCTGTCCGATAACCTTATGTACCTCTTCCTTGGTTGAGGACACACAGGTCAGATGTGCAAGTGCCGGAATCTTCAGGTCATTCTTGATATGACTTGCAATCTTAACCGTATTCTTACTGGTTCCACCACCGGCTCCATAGGTAACACTGATAAATGACGGGGTAAGTTCTGCGATCCCATCCGTTGCTTTTAACACGGATTCAAAGCCCGCATCCGTCTTCGGTGGAAACACTTCAAAGGAAATATGTACTCCGTCTGCTTTAATTTTGTCTATAATCCTCATAACGAATGTTTCTCCTCTGTAAATTTTTTCATTTCATGATACCATATTTTCCGGTAAATTACCAGAATGCATTTTACATATTTTCGTAAAGTTCTTCGTAAAGCTTGGCTGAATTCTTCCATGAGAAGTCTTTTTCCATACCACGCTCTACAATCTTGTTCCAGTCACGCTTCTTGTCATAGTAAATCTGTTCTGCATATCTTACAGTTGCAAGCATCTCATGCGCATTGTAATTGGTGAAGCTGAATCCGGTTCCGGTCTTCTCGTATTCGTTGTAAGCTTCTACAGTATCTTTGAGTCCGCCTGTCTCTCTTACGATCGGCACCGTACCATATCTCAGACTCATCAGCTGGCTCAGTCCACATGGTTCAAATAATGACGGCATCAGGAATGCATCACAGGATGCATAGATCTTGTGAGACATCGGCTCTGAATAATAGATCTGTGCAGATACCTTATCCGGATACTTCCATGCGAAATGACGGAACATGTTCTCGTATCTCTCATCTCCGGTACCGAGTACGACGATCTGAACCGCATCCTGGCAAAGTTCATCCATCACACAGTCGATCAGGTCAAAGCCCTTCTGGTCAGTCAGTCTGGATACGATACCGATCATCATACGGTGCGGATCTCTCTCCAGTCCGAGTTCTTCCTGCAGCGCCATTTTATTTTTCACTTTCTCCTTGCGGAAGTTTTCGACAGAGTAAGTTCTTGCAATGTTGGTATCTGTTGCCGGATTAAAATCACCATAATCAATACCATTGACAATTCCTGACAGGCAGTTTGCTCTTGCCTGCATCAGTCCTTCCAGCTTCTCCCCGTAAAACGGTGTCTTGATCTCTTCCGCGTAACTGCTGCTTACCGTTGTCACACGGTCAGCGTAGACAATTCCGCCTTTCAGATAGTTGGCATTGTCATATGCTTCCAGCTTATCCGGTGAGAAATAGTATGCCGGAAGCCCGGTGATATCCATAACCGTCTTCTTATCCCAGATACCCTGGAATTTGAGGTTATGTATGGTGATCACAGTCTTGATTCCACGGAAAAACTCATTGTTATAGCGGAAATTATCCAGATAAATCGGAACAAGCCCGGTCTGCCAGTCATGACAGTGAATGATATCCGGTCTGAAATCCAGAAGTGGCAGTGCACTTAAGGCTGCTTTTGAAAAGAATGCAAACTTCTCAATATCGTATGCAATATCACCATATGGCTTCGAACCATTAAAATAATATTCATTGTCTATGAAATAAAAAGTGATTCCTTCGTACTGAAGTTCAAGAAGCCCTACATACTGCTGTCTCCAGTTCAGATCCATATAGAAATGAAGTCTGTAAGAAAGTTTATCTTTCCATTCGTCTTTCATGCACATATACTTTGGAAGCATAACACGTACATCGTATTTGTTCTTATCAAAATATTTTGGTAGTGATCCCACTACATCGGCTAATCCTCCTGTTTTGATAAACGGAACTGATTCAGATGACACAAATAATACTTTTTTCATTTAACACCCTCCTTACTCTCGCGGCTTATTTATAATTATACCGCAATTTCATTAGTTTGAAAAGAATTATCTGCGCTTTGATTTCAGTCTGATCGTGTCTGCGACCAGAGCAATAAATTCAGAATTGGTCGGTTTTCCTTTCCCGTTACTTACTGTGTAACCGAAAAGAGCTTCTAAGGTATCCAGCTTTCCCCTGCTCCATGCAACCTCGATTGCATGGCGGATCGCCCGTTCAACACGGCTCGATGTGGTCTGGTTCTTTTTCGCGACTGTCGGATACAGGATCTTTGTGATCGCATTTAAAACTTCCATATCGTCAACCGCCATCAGAATGGAATCTCTCAGATAATGATACCCTTTTATATGTGCCGGGATTCCGATTTCATGGAGCAGTTCTGTCACCTGTGTTTCCAGGTCCTCCTCAGAAGGTTCCGCATATACGGTATAATCTGTGTAAGGCGCTACACTCTTTTCCGCATGTCCGGAGCTTTTGATCCGCTGAAGGATTGTTTCATTGCGAAATGGTTTCAGGATGTAGTAGGCTGCTCCTTTTTCGAAGGCATCTTCCGTGATCCTCTCCTGTCCAATCGCAGTTACAATAATAAAATTCGGCTGTTTCTTTACTGTTTTATCTGCGCCTATCATTTCCATCACACTGATTCCATCCATTTTCGGCATGATCAGGTCAAGAAGTACAACGTCAGGCTGTTTATCTCTTATAATGTGATAAATATCTTCTCCGTTCCTGGCTTTTCCCACCAGTTTGAGATCTTTATCACTTTCTACAATTTCTCCTAGTAAATTCAACATTCTTTCGTTATCGTCAGCAATCGCTACATTCAGTTTTTCCATAAAGCCTTTCCCCTCCTTAAAGTGACAATTTGCACTGGAATGTAACCTATTATAACCTTCTGTATTCTGCGAATACAAGCAAATGGTGTCGCAGAAATCTGACAAGGTTCGCATATTTCAATCTTTTTTCAGATTTTCCAGCATGTTTTCGATAAATATTCCGTATCCTTTTGTCGCATCCTGTACGAAAACATGTGTCACTGCACCTATAATCTTTCCATTCTGCATGATGGGGCTTCCACTCATTCCCTGCACAATCCCACCGGTCAGTTTAAGTAACCGTTTGTCAGTAACCTGAATTTCAATCCCCTTGTTCACCTCCCTGGCATCCAGGTCAACTTTTGTGATTCTGACTGTATAATCTTCTGTCTTTCCGCTTACCGCACAGCGGATATACGCCTTTCCGACCTGAATTTCTTCCTTTGCCACAGCCGGATAAGCTTCTTTGCTGTCAAATATTCTCTCAATCCTGTCTAATTTCCCATAAATCCCTGTCTCTGTGTTTGTAGTAATCGAACCTAAAATATTGTAATGATTGTAGACAATGATCCCTTCCATCCCTCCAGGATTTCCGTTCTCACCTTTTTTAATATTCTGAATGCTGGTATCATATAATCTTCCCGTTGACATTTCGATCAGTTTGCCGGTATCTACATCATGTATTCCATGTCCCAACGCACCGTATTCACTATCCGCATTCAGAAAAGTGATTGTGCCGAGTCCCTGCGCGTTATCACGCACCCAGATTCCAAGTTTATATGCCCCGCCTTCATCTTTTGTCGGATGAAGTTGTACATCAATATACACTTTTTTTCGACGAATGTGTAAGATGACGGACTTATTCGATAATTTTTTAACCCGTTCGATAAGCTCAGATTTATTATAAATACTGTCAGAATCAACTCCGACAATATAATCTCCCTCCTTCACCAGATGCTTCGCCGGATTCACACCGATCCCATCTTTTCCCTTAATTTCCTGCGTCCCCAGCACCATCACGCCATCCGTCTCCATATAGATCCCAACCGGCATCCCTCCCGGAATCAGAAGGTTTCCCGAAAGTTCACTGACCGAAGCCTCCCTCTCCGCTTTCTCAGCCCGCCATTCCCTGTAGCAATAGCCGCCTCCTATAACCACAATTACCGCTAATAACACACTTAACATTTTCCGATAACTTCTAACCGACATTACACACCCCTTTTTCCTTCCTAAAATTCCGCAAAAAATAAGGCAGGATTTTTTCTCCTGCCTCTAGTATGTGCTCAATCTTATTTTTTCAAACCGGATGCCAGAATTTTCATCTCCCGTGCGTTTTCCAGCACCGCATCCGTAATCTTTGCGCCTCCAAGGATCCTTCCCAGCTCCTGCACAGATTCTTCCCCGTCAAGCTGCCGGATCTTGGTCTTTGTCATCTGATCTTCCACCCGTTTTTCAATCAGGTAATGAGTATCTGCCATTGCAGCAATCTGTGCCAGATGCGTAATGCAGATCACCTGATGTTTCCTGCCGATCAGGCACATCTTCTCGGAAACCTTCTGTGCGGTACGACCGCTGATCCCCACATCGATTTCATCAAAGATCAGTGTCTCGATCTCATCTTTATCCGCCATGACTGCCTTGATTGCAAGCATGATGCGGGAAAGTTCACCGCCGGATGCCACAGTTGCAAGCGGTCTTGTCGGTTCACCCGGATTCATGGAGATCATAAATTCCACCTCATCCGTTCCTTCTACTGTGTACCCGGAGGTTTTTGAAAACCGAATTTCAAAGCAGACATCCAGGAAATTCAGATCCTGAAGTCCTTCTGCGATCTTTGCCTGCAAAAGCTTTGCCTCTTTTTTACGGATCTTCGACAGACCCTCGCATTCTTTTTGCAGACGTTCCTCTGATTTTTTCAGTTTTCCCTTTAATTCATTTAAATATTCATCATAATTTTTTAAAATCAGGAGGCGCTCCTCGTCATCCGCCTTATGCTGCAGGATTGCCTCTGCCGAATCTCCGTATTTGACCTTCAGATGATTGATCTGATTCAGCCGGCTCTCCGTCTCATAGAACTGTTCCGGTTCAAAGGAAAGACTGTCCAGATAACAGCGAAGCTCGCGCCCGGAATCCCCGATCAGATTCTCCACTTCGACCAGCTGTTCATACAGTTCTCTCGATTTGTCATCATGTTCTGCCGCCACAGCTGCCGCACGTACTGCCCGTCCGATCGCTTCTGCCGCACTTATACCGCCTTCTCCTGCTGTATACAGATACGCCTCTTCCAGATTCTCTGCGATTCTTTTCCCCTGCATCATCCGCCGGTAATCTTCTTCTACCGACTGGCATTCTGCCGCAGTGATTCCTGCATTTTCAATCTCATCAATCTCAAATTCAAGAAAAGAAATCTCTTTGGCTCTCTCAGCCTCGTCTTTATCGGCTTCCTTAAGTTCTTTTTCCAGCCGGCGGTATTCCCTGTATGAATCCGCCACTTTTTTCTTCCATTCTCCGGCTTCTTTTGCAAATGCATCCAGAATTGCCAGATGATTTTTTTTATATAACATTGACTGATGCTCATGCTGTCCGTGAATATCGATCAGAACCTGGGCTGCTTCCTTTAGCCGCCCCAGTGTCACAGTCTCTCCATTGATCCGGCTCACACTTCGGTTTCCGTTAAACCGTCTGGTGATAATGATCTGCCCTCCGTCCGGCGAAAGATCCATCTCTTCCAGCTTCCGTACCGTTTCCGGATTTTCCACATAAAAGGTCAGTTCTACAAGTCCCTTATCGGCTCCCTTACGAAGCATATCTGCTGAATATCTTCCGCCCAGGGCAAGACTGACACTCCCCAGGATAATTGATTTTCCGGCACCGGTTTCCCCGGTCAGGATATTGAGTCCACCAGAGAAATCCACTTCCGCCTCATCGATCAGCGCCAGATTTTTTACATGCAAATTTTGTAACATTCTTTCTCCTGTCTATTGTTCCAGTAGTTTCTTGATCTTTTCCATCAGTAGAATCGTATCATCCACGGTCCGCACAGCGCACATGATCGTATCATCCCCGGCAATACAGCCAACAATCTCATTCCAGTTCATCGCATCCAGTGCCGCAGCCACCGCCATCGCCATACCGGATACCGTTTTCAGTACCAGAATGTTCTGAGCCATATCCATAGAGCTGAATCCATCCCGCAAAATGCGCACATATTTTTCAGTCATTCCGTTCTGTGCACTCTGGAGTACCGCATATTTCTGCCTGCCGTTTTCTGCCGGAACCTTGGTGAGCTTTAAGTCGCGGATGTCTCTGGATACCGTTGCCTGCGTCACTTTAAATCCCGCTTCATTCAGATACTCGGCAAGCTCATCCTGTGTCTCAATCTGATATTTGTTGATCAATTCTACAATTTTGGCATGTCGGTTTACTTTCATCTTCTAGTTTCCTTTCATCTTTTCACGTAATGTTTCCAGAAAGCTCACTTTGCTGAGTTTTACGATTTTCGCTGTCTCCCACGCCTTTTTGATCCGGATCCGGTCACCGGTATGAAGCGGGACTTCATCCGCACCATCATATGCAATCACTGCTTCCTCGATCTGATTTTCCCGTTTTGCACCAATCTCGATCACGATCTCATCTTTGTCCGCGAAAACAATACTGCGGGAATTGAGTGCATGCGAGCAGATCGGTGTCACAACGATCAATGACGCTGTCGGCTCCACGATCGGTCCTCCTGCAGACAGATTGTACGCAGTAGAACCCGTTGGTGTGGACACGATCAATCCGTCCGCATCATAGGAGTTCAGAAACTCTCCGTTAACATAGAGATTAAAATGAACAATCTTCATGCTGCCGGATCTCGTCATGACAATATCATTGAGTGCCACATCCCTTACATTGCGGTATGCAGCGGATCCATACAGCATCATCCTCTCTTCAATCGTATAATTGCCCTCTACGAGCTGTTTTACAGCCTCTTCTACATTCTGCACCTCTACCTCGGTCAGATAGCCAAGGGTGCCCATATTGATTCCAAGCATCGGAAGCTCCCGCCCGAACAGACGTCTGGATGCCTGGATAAAGGTTCCGTCTCCGCCTACCGTCAACACACAATCAATATCCTTTGGAATCTTGATCTTTGAAAAATTTCCTTCTTCCGGCTGCTCTTCCAGATAACATTTCTTCCCGTAGGATTCAATGCATTTTTTTATTTTCACGGTGATCTTCCGATTTGCATCCTTCATATCATTCGTGATAATGTAAAACTTTTCCATGTCTTTTTATTTCTTCTCCTCAGCCGGATCCTTTTTCGCAAGTGTGTCAAAAGCAGCATCGACAGTCCCCCGAATGTCTACGCTCTCCACAATCCTTGCCTCTTCCTCCGGCCTTTTTTTCAGATGTACCAGATACTCGATATTCCCTTCCGGTCCTTTGATCGGTGAAAATTCAAGTGCTGCTACTTCAAAACCGATCGATACTGCATAATTAGTTACTTTTTCGATGACCTCGATATGGGTACTCTTTTCCCTTACCACACCTTTTTTCCCAACCTTCTCACGTCCGGCTTCAAACTGTGGCTTGATCAATGCAACGATCTCTCCGTTCTCTTTCAGGTAATTGCGGATTGGGAGAAGTACCTTCGTCAGCGAAATAAAAGAAACATCAATCGATGAAAAATCAATCGGTTCTCCCAGATCTTCCGGCTGTACATAACGGATGTTGGTCTTTTCCATGCAGACCACTCTTTCATCCTGACGTAATTTCCAGTCCAGCTGACCATGTCCCACATCGATGGCAAACACCTTGACTGCTCCATTTTGCAGCATGCAGTCTGTAAATCCTCCTGTCGAAGATCCCACATCGGTACATACCTTTCCTTCCATGGATACATCAAAATTCTTCATCGCCTTTTCCAGCTTAAGTCCTCCGCGGCTGACATACGGAAGTGCATGTCCACGGACTTCGATCTGAACCTCTTCCGAAAAGGAAGTTCCCGCTTTATCCTCTCTCTGCCCGTCCACGAATACATTGCCGGACATGATGATCGCTTTTGCCTTTTCTCTGGAGGATGCCAGATTTCTCTTTACAAGTAATACATCCAACCGTTCTTTCATTCTCTATCAATCCCTCCTGCTCTCTTCTGCTATATATGCAGTGATAATCCTGGCCACGCAGGATTCAATATCCAGCATCACCTCACTGCGAAGTAGGTCTACACTTCCGTGTTCGATATAGTCATCCGGCAGTGCCAGATTCAGAACCTCTGCGTCTGTCTCAAGACCTGCCAGATAAGCAGTCACAAACTCTCCGAATCCGCCTCTGCGGATATTCTCTTCCAGTGTCACGATCAGCCGGTGTTCCACCGTCAGTTTCCGGAGCATCTCCTCATCCACCGGCTTTACAAACCGGGCATTGATCAGGGTACAGTTATATCCAATCTCTTTCAAACGCTTCCGAACCTGAACTGCCTGCTCAAACATATGTCCGACACTGATGATCGCAATATCCTCTTCTTCATAGACCGGCTCACTCTTTCCATACTCGATCGGTGCTCTGTATTCACGGAATCCGTCAAATGCGCTGCCTCTTGGATAGCGCACTGCTGCCGGTACTCCAAGTCTCACCGCAAACCGCACCATGTCCGCCAGTTCCCATTTATTTTTCGGAGAAAGGACGGTCATATTCGGAATCATTGACAGATAAGAAAGATCAAAGATCCCCTGATGGGTCTCCCCGTCGCTTCCCACAAGTCCTGCCCTGTCCACGGCAAATACGACCGGAAGCTTCTGCAGACAGACATCATGGATCATCTGGTCAAATCCTCTCTGTAAAAACGAAGAATATACAGCAAATACCGGATGCAGTCCTGCCGCAGCAAGTCCTGCCGCAAAGGTCACGCCATGTCCCTCTGCGATCCCCACATCAAAAAAGCGGTCCGGATAGTATCTGTGAAATGCTGCCAGACCGGTACCGTCTTCCATTGCCGCCGTGATTGCTACCAGTCTGTCATCTTTTTTTGCCAGATCCAGCATAACCTTGGAAAACACATCTGTACAGGAATCCTTTCCACTTTTAGAAATCGGCTCTCCTGTCTGGATATCAAACGGACCTGTTCCATGGAAACGGGAAGGGTTTTCTTCTGCCGGGAGATACCCTTTCCCCTTTTTCGTCAGTACATGGACAAGCACCGGTCCTTTTACCCTTTTCGCCTCGGTAAACGCACGGCGCAGCGCCTTCAGGTCATGCCCGTCCACCGGTCCTAAATACTTGATTCCCATATCTTCAAAGAACATTCCCGGAACCAAAAGCTGCTTGATGCTGCTCTTGGTGCGCTTAATATGCCGCACCATCTTTTCACCGCCAAACGGAATACTGCCAAGTACATTTTCCACGGTATCCTTCAGGTCGGTATAGGCCTGGGCAGTGCGCAGCTCCCCGAGATAACTGGACATTCCACCGACATTTTTGGAAATAGACATATGGTTATCGTTGAGTACGATGATGAAATTCGTCTTCATCTCCGCAGCATTATTCAGTGCTTCATAAGCCATTCCTCCGGTCAGTGATCCATCACCGATAACAGAGATCACGGAATAATCCTGTCCCAGGATATCCCTCCCTCTGGCATATCCAAGTCCGGCCGAAATCGAAGTGGAGCTATGACCGGTATCAAAGGCATCACAGTCACTTTCTTTCCTCTTCGGGAAACCACTCATACCGCCGTATTTTCTCAAACCATCAAATCCTTCTTTCCTTCCGGTCAGAATCTTATGCGTATAAGACTGATGCCCTACATCCCAGATCATCTTATCCTCCGGAAGCTGAAAACTGAGATGCATTGCCATGGTAAGCTCTACCACACCCAGATTGGACGCAAGATGCCCTCCTGTCTTGCTGATCTTCTCAACAAGAAAGGTACGGATTTCTTCTGCAAGCCCTGCCAGTTCCCGTTCATTTAATTTTTTAATATCATTCGCTTCGTGAATCTGCTCCAGATACACTTCATCCACCCCGCTTATTTTTTCCTGTGTATCAGTTCCTGTATCAGCTGTGTCAGATACGTATTTTCTCTGTCCAGCCCGGAAAGCAGCTCCAGTGCTTCCTGTGAAATAACTTCCACATCTCTGGTTGCTTTTTCCAGACCTTTTAATGTAACATAGGTTGTTTTTTCATTCTTTTCATCGCTGTGGACCGGTTTGCCAAGCTCTTCTGTAGTACTTGTCACATCCAGGATGTCATCCTGGATCTGGAAAGCAATCCCCACACCCGATGCGATCTTCTGCACTTTCTCAAGCTCTGCATCCTCTGCACCTGCAAGAAGTGCCCCGATCATCATCGAACTTTCGATCAGCGCTCCGGTTTTCAGTTCATAGATAAAGTTCAGCATGCCTTCATCAAGTCCCACACCGCAGGAAGCCACATCCACAACCTGACCGCCTATCATCCCGTAAATACCGGCTTTTTCTGCAAGGATTTTTAAAGCTTTTCCAATCAGAAGACTCTTTTCAGGTGCGATTTCAAATGCCTTTACCGCCGTCTCAAACGCATAGTTCAGAAGTGCATCCCCGGCAAGAATTCCCATTGCTTCCCCGTATACAATATGCGTTGTCTTTCTTCCTCTACGGTACTCGTCATTGTCCATTGCCGGCAGATCATCATGCACCAGGGAATAAGTATGGATCATCTCCATTGCTGCCATAAACGGCTCGATTTCTTTTCCTTCTCCTCCGAAAAGGCGGTATGTCTCCTGCATCAGCATTGGGCGGAGTCTCTTTCCGCCTGCCATCACACTGTACTCCATCGCCTCCATGATCTGGCTCTGGTAACCTTCTGCTTTCGGCAGATATTTTACAAGAAGCTTTTCAATCACTTCTGTTCTTTCTTTCATTTCTTCTTTAAAAGTCATGTATTTCTCCATTCTCTTCCAGCACCTGCACTTTTTTCTCTACTGTATCAATCTTCTCATTACAAAGCTTCAGCATTTCCATGCCCTTCTGATACAGTCCGAAGGACTCTTCCAGCGAAGTATCTCCCGATTCCAGCTCTTTTGCCACCTGATCCAGCTTTGCAAAAAGCTCTTCCAGAGATTCTTCCGGCATTTCTTCTGCAATCTCGTTTTTCTTATCTGCCATTTTCCTACTCCTTCTTGGTATCTGTTACCTGTGCCTCGATCTGCCCGTCTGTCACATAAATCCGAAGCCAGTCTCCTTTTTTTACATCCGCTACTTTCTTTACGGTCCCTTCCGATCCCTGTACATAGGAAAAGCCCTGGTTCAGCTTGGCAAGCGGAGAAAGTCCCTTCATCCGTTCGATCCGGATTGCAAGCTGCTGACGGCTTTCCCGCAGATTCCGCTCCATCAGAAGCGGCAGCATCTCCTGCACTTTCCGGGTCCTCTCCTGTTCCTGTTCCAACCGCTGATGCATGGCTTTTGGGATCTGCTCCTCATAGTCTGCAAGCTGCTGGCGCATGGACTTAAGTTTCCCTGACGGACTTAAGTAACGGAATTTTTCTGCATACCGTGCTGTATGAAGTGATGCGACCTCCAGCTTTCTCCTCATACTTCGGTGCATCCTTTCCCGTTCTGTCCGGATCGTTTCCAGAAGTTCCCGGTAATTACAGATTGCAAGCTCTGCCGCAGCAGAAGGCGTCGGTGCACGAAGATCCGCTACATAATCTATGATCGTCGTGTCTGTCTCATGTCCTACTGCCGAAATAACCGGTACACTGCATTCAAAAACTGCACGCGCTACATTTTCCTCGTTAAATGCCCACAGATCTTCAATAGACCCCCCGCCTCTGCCAACGATCATCACATCAACCTTTGCTTCCTCCAGTGCACGGATTCCCCGTACCACACTTTCAGACGCGCCATCCCCCTGTACCAGTGCCGGATACAGAAGGATCTGCACATATGGATTTCTCCGCCTGGTAATGTTGATAATATCGCGCACTGCCGCTCCGGTTGGTGCCGTTACAACACCAACTGTCCGCACATATTTCGGAATCGGCTTTTTATATTCCGGCGCAAACATTCCCATTTCTTCCAGCTCTTTTTTGAGCTTTATAAATTTTTCATAAAGAAGTCCCGCACCATCCAGTACGATCTCCTTTGCATAAACCTGATATCTGCCATCTCTTTCATAGACGCTGACGCTTCCAAGCACGATTACCTGCTGCCCTTCCTGCATACGAAAAGAAAGCCCGCTGCGCTGCCCGGCAAACATAACACAGGCAATCGTTCCGGACTCATCTTTCAGTGAAAAGTACAGATGTCCTGAAGTATGGTACTTACAGTTTGACACTTCCCCTTTGATATAAATTCGATTCAACATAAAGTCTTGCGTAAACATATTCTTAATGTACGCATTGACCTGTTTTACAGTATATACATTTCGCATGATTTCTGATTCTTATGCAAGCTTTCCGAGTACACCGTTGACAAATGCCGGTCCCTCATCTCCCGAAAAATTCTTTGCCAGCTCAACTGCTTCATTGATCGCTACTTTGACCGGCACTTCGTCATCCCACTTCATCTCATATACGGCAAGACGAAGAACAGAAAGATCCACTTTATTCATACGTCCGGTTTTCCAACCGGTTGTATGTTCATTGATCATCGCATCGATTTCTTCTTCATGTGCTGCGATATCTTTGACCTTTTTGCGCATATATCCGCGTTCTTCCTCACTTGCTTCTTCTACCTGTTCCAGATACAGTTCGATCTGTTCGTCTGCATCAGCCGCATCAAATCCGATGCTGAAGAGCATTTTAAATATATGTTCTCTGACTTTACTTCTTCGCATGTTCTCTCTCCAATTATTCTTCTTCCGGCATGTCCACACCTGCAACACGAATGTTTACGTCTGCAACGGTAAGACCTGTCATATTCTCGATTGCTGCCTTTACTTTTTCCTGTACCTTTAAAGTAGTATCTTTGATACTGCTACCATATTTGAGGTTCAGGGCAAGGGATACGGTAACGATACCTTCCAGCACGTCTACCTTTACTCCTTTTGAAAGGCTCTTCATTCCAAGCTTTGCGATCAGTTCTCTGGTTGCATTTCCTGCCATGGAAGATACCCCCTCTACCTCCATTGCTGCAAGTCCTGCGATAATTGCAACTACTTCATCAGCAATCTGTACTTCTCCGAGGTTCTCATCTGATTCTATCTTATAGGTATTTCTCTCTTCTTTACTCATTATAAGTCCTCCTGTCTGCGGTTCTTCCGCTCCTCGCGCTCATCTCGGAACCTTTGGTTCCTCGATGTTCGTTGCACTCACATAGGTCTGGCTTGAAAATGATTCGTCTGCATGCAGCCGATCATTTCCCACCCAGCACTGCGCTTTTTTTACGCTCCTCGCGCTCATCTCGGAACCTTTCGGTTCCTCGATGTTCGTTGCACTCACATAGGGCTGGACTGAAAGTGATTCGTCTGCGAGCAGCCGATCACTTTCTTCCCTTCCCTGCGCTCGTCGCTATGCGTTCATTGTAACATAAAAGATCCTTATTGGAAAGTTTTTTAGGAACGTCCGAATTCGGAAAGTTTCAGTCCTTCGTTTCGTTCCAGCACCATACGGATGCTCCAGCTGTTGACAAACAGAAGAAGCGGTCTGTCTTTCAGGTCCTTGATCTTCTTCATATCGGATGTGCCGACCAGCTTGTCCATATTGATTTCTTCATTCTCGATCCAGCGGATATGTTCGTATGGAAGTGGTTCCAGACGGATCTCCACGTTATATTCATTTTCCAGACGGTATTTTAATACATCAAATTGCAGGACACCGACTACACCGACGATGATCTCTTCCATACCGGTGTTGAATTCCTGGAAAATCTGGATCGCGCCTTCCTGCGCGATCTCGTTGATTCCCTTGATGAACTGCTTTCTCTTCATCGTATCCACCTGGCGTACTCTGGCAAAATGTTCCGGTGCGAAAGTCGGAATTCCTTCATATGCAAATTTTTCCGATGAATTGGTCAGTGTATCTCCAATGGAGAAAATACCAGGATCAAATACACCGATGATGTCTCCACCATAAGCAGTATCAATCATGTGGCGTTCACTCGCCATCATCTGCTGTGGCTGTGACAGACGGACTTTCCTGCCTCCCTGGATATGGAAGACATCCATGCCTGCCTTGAACTCACCGGAACAAATACGCATAAATGCGATTCTGTCCCGGTGTGCTTTATTCATATTTGCCTGGATCTTAAACACAAATGCGGAGAAATCTTCTTCTTTCATCGGATCGATCAATCCTTTGTCGGACATTCTCGGAAGCGGCGAAGTCGTCATTTTAAGGAAATGCTGAAGAAAGGTCTCCACACCGAAGTTGGTCAGAGCTGATCCGAAAAATACCGGAGAGAGTTCTCCTTTGCTGACCATCTCCTGGTCAAATTCCGCACTCGCTCCGTCCAGAAGCTCAATCTCTTCTTCCAACTGTGCGAACTGTGCTTCACTTACGATGCTCTTTGCTTCCTCACTGTCGATGGAAACCTTCTCAACTTCCCCGATCGAGGTTCCTTTCTTGGTATCTGAGAAAATCTCCAGTTCTCTGCTGTTCCGGTCAAATACGCCGCGGAATTCTTTTCCGGAACCGATCGGCCAGTTGATCGGGCAGGTAGCGATCCCCAGTTCCTTTTCAATATCATCCAGTAATTCAAAGGTATCCATCGCTTCACGGTCCATTTTATTGATAAATGTAAAAATCGGAATATGACGCATGACGCAGACTTTGAACAGCTTTCTTGTCTGTGCCTCCACACCTTTTGATCCATCGATCACCATAACCGCCGAATCGGCCGCCATAAGAGTACGATAAGTATCTTCCGAGAAATCCTGATGTCCCGGTGTATCCAGAATATTGATGCAATAACCGTCATACTGGAACTGCAGGACAGAAGATGTTACCGAAATACCTCTTTCTTTTTCAATCTCCATCCAGTCTGAAACCGCATGTTTCGCTGTTGCCTTTCCTTTTACAGAACCTGCCTGATTGATTGCCCCACCATATAACAGAAACTTCTCTGTCAGGGTAGTCTTACCTGCATCCGGATGGGAAATGATCGCAAATGTTCTTCTTTTCTTTATCTCATTCGTAAAATCTGCCATGTTATTCTACTCCTACTATTTTCTCAATGTCACTCAAACTCTTATTATATGGTATTTTTGCTATAATATCAATCCCCTGATTCACTCGTATTTGTACTTTCATGGATCGGTGTGATCACCACATTTGCAGCATTTACCTCTGCTTTGCGTGTGACAATATCCTCGATCTGTGCCCGTTTTGCATCCGACAGATCCGCCACATCAACGACCACATCTGCGGATTCTTCGGTAAGACTTACCACCGCATCCTGAAAGCCTTTGCTGGCAAGCAGAGTCTCAATTGCAACCTCCTGTTCGGCGCGCTGTGTCATCTCCACCATCTGCGCAACTGCATCTGCTTTCTGGTCTTCTGCGATATCTGCATTATCAATGATCGCCTGCAGGGTTTCTTTGTTTTTTGCCCGCACCTGCTCCCGGTTCACTTTTGCCTGTGCTACAAGCGCACTGACCGATCCATTTGTCAGCACCGCCTCTCCCGGATTTCCGTCCACCTGATCGTTATCCGCTGTCTGGAGGGAGCTGTCACCTCCTGTGTCCTGATCCGAAATATCCAGAAGTTCCTTATTTGCCATCTCGCTTCCCGTCTCTGCTGTTTTGTTTTTCGAGCCAAAAATTTTTCCGGAATAGTTCAGATATCCTGCCGCAGCGATCATCACCGCAAGAACCGCAATCACAATCTGATTTTTCTTAAATACTTTTTTCACTAGCCTTCCTCCTATAAGATTCTTTTTTAATTATGCTTCATTACTTTTATCTTATGCGTGTCTACTCCGAATAATGCCTGCACAGCCTCTGTGATATTTTCAATCACGATGGCATTATCTCCGCCATCTGCAATTACGAGAACACCTTCTATCCGGGGACTTAATTCCTGTTTCACATATGGCGTTTCTTCTCCATTTCCGTTTGCATAAACTGCCGTCTCTGAAGAACTTGTATTTTTTCCTCCGCTCTCCCCTTCCTGCACCTCACTTGTCATCTCCTGATCCTTTTCCACTACCTTTTCCGAGGAAGAAGCCAGAGTGATCATCACCTTTACATTTCCAACTCCTTCTACTTTTGCAAGTGCATTTTCCAGCCGTGTTTCCAGTGCATCTGTATAAGTATCCTCCGATGCATTTTCCGCCTTCTGCACCTGCTGTTCATCCTGTGTCTGGTCTGATTTTATATCGGAAACAGGCATCGCGATCACAACCAGAAGCAGTCCGACAAGCAATATGATCAACCACTTGTCTTTTTTTATTTTACGGATTTCAAACATCTTCATTCACCGCCCTTTTCGAGCAAATCCGCCGCATACTCCATCTCTTTTATCATCTGCTCATACTCCGCCGTCCGATACAGCTCCGTTACCTGTCCGGCTTCCCCCATAAGATCCAGAACCGGCTGGGCAAGCAGAACTGTCAGAAGAAGTCCGCAGAAAAAACGGACATATTTCCGGTAGCTATTCTCTGGAAGTGCCTGCAAAAATGCGGTTACAAGAATCATATAAACGGCGAGATTCTGCATCCACCTGTAAACCAGCTGTATCATTTTATCCCTCCTACGAAGCTGCCGATGCCGCAACTGCAAGTGTCACCAGAAACAGGACCGCCGTCGCAAGCACCGTCTTTAGCAGCATATGATAACCTTCCCCGGTAAAACTGATGGCCTCCACGATCCGTTTATCAGACACCGGCTGGATAAGTGCCGCCGTTCCTTTGTAAAGAAGCGTCAGAATTCCCATATTGATGACCGGGATCATCACAACTCCCGTTACAAGCAGTGCCCCTGCAATTCCAACTCCATTTTTTAAAAGGACCGCACTTCCAAGCACGACTTCGCTTGTCCCGCTGACTACATCACCGATTCCCGGAATCATTCTCACGCCCTTTGTCCAGACACTCCTTTTCACCTGATCTGCCGCCGGACTGATTATCCGCTCGATAAACCCGATCCCCGTCACCAGGGCAAGCAGACTTTTCAGGCTCCATCCGATTACAAGTCGCAAAAGTTCCGCTGCCTTAGAAAGAAATTCCTCCTCCGTCAGATTGTTCAAGATTTCCATCAGAAGTGCGATCTGGATCAACGGAACGATCCATTTCAAAATCACAAGTTCCACAAGAAAAATCAGGAAAAGCGCCAGATTATAAAATGCGATCGCAGAAATACTTCCCACTGCGACTGCCATACAGACAAAGTAGACAGGACAAAGTACTCGCATAAAGAGGATCAGATTTTCGAGTCCATGCTGTACCTCTACGGCTGCTGCCTGAAAATTCCGTATGCCGACTGTAATCACAGACAGGTATACCAGAAAAAAGGCGGTCTGTGAGATCTGGCAGTTCTGAAACACTTCCGAAAAGTTGGAAAAAACCGCTGCGATCAGCACCAGAAAAATGATAGATGCAAGCACCGGTTTATTGACCTTCAGCACATAGAAAAACTGATCCGTCACAAAGTTTCTGATCTGTCCGGCAGACAGGTTCTCATCCTGCCGGATCACAGACTCAACAAGATCCTGAAAATGCAGTTTTTCTTCCGGAAACAGTTTCCGGATTGCCGTATCCAGATCCTTTATCTCTGTCAGCTCCCAGATTTTCTGCTCTGTTTCCTCCTGTGTTTTTTCCAGATCCGTTTCTGTCATATTATCTTCTGTCCGGCTGTTTTCCGAAGAGGAATCTTCCCCTGCCGCAAATACCTGTACCGGCAGTATCAGTACGAAGATTACAAGTCCGATCATGCATGCTATGCCATATTTCTGAAAATAATGTTTCATTTTTCTTCCCTTTTACTGTCCAAGTTCGCGGATTGCAAGAAGCAGTGCTTTTAATATCGGCATTCCTATTGCAAGTATACTGAGCCTTGCAAAGACCTCGATCTGCCCGGCGATCGTCTGATAACCGGCATCCTTGCAGATTGCTGCCGCAAATTCCGCCAGATAGGTCACACCCAGGATTTTCAGCATTGCCGTCAGATATACCGCATCGATCTTTACAAAGCTGCCAACCAATTCCAAAGTTTCCCGGATCACCGACAGATTCCGGCTCATTCCGAGAAAAAGGAAAATGCTGACCGCAATCCCCAGATAGATCCCATACTCTTTTCTGGTATTTTGAAATTGTAATGCCAGGAAAGTTCCTGCAATCCCGATGCAGGCTGCCTTAAGGATACTCATCTTTTCCCTCCTTTACAGAGCAAAGAGCCGTCTGATATCGTCAAACAGATCTGAAATATAAGGAAGGATCCAGAATAAAACCAGAAGCAGTCCTGCAAGGCTTGTGAGAAATGCCTGTTCTTCTCTTCCGCTGTGTTTCAGCACCTGTCCCAGGACAGAAACCAGAATCCCGACTGCCGCAATTTTAAATATCAGATTTACACTCATGTTTCGCTCCTATTTACAGAATCAAAATTGTCAGGAAAAGCCCTGCTGTAACACCCAGCAGATTGCAAAGCCTCCGTTTTTCCTGAATTTCTTTTAAAAGACCGCCTCTTTTTTCTTCCAGAAATTCTGCATACTGCAAGAAAATCTGCGTTTCCTGCTTCTTATCCAGGCTGCCAAGCTGCATCCCAAGCTCATGCAGACGTACCCTTTCCTCCCTGCCAAGAAGCAGACATTCAAGATCACTTTCGCAGCACCTCTCCCAGATTATTGCAAGACTTCTTGACGGCATCTCCAATTCTTTTGCCAGATGTTCCAACCAGATCCTGTAGTTCTGACTGCATCTTCGGGAAACAGAAGCGCATACCTGGGCGAGTGGTGCATAAGTATACTCCATTTCTCCCGCAAGCTGCCTTATCACTCTTTGCAGCTCTCCGGTATCCGTGATCTGCCTTTGATATTCCATTCCCCTGCTGTATCCATAGCCGGATGTCGCCGCCACAATTCCCAGGCATCCGACCATTTTCAGATACACAGTTTTTCTCCCCGTTCGTTATAAATGCCTTCAATTTCTCCTACATGTTTCCCGGATTTCATCACAACATATCTGGCAAAGCATCTTTCCTTTACCAGATTGCTGACCAGTGGCTTTTCACGGATCTCATCCATACCGGAACCATGCACCGTCGTCAGCATGGTTGCCCCACAGTGCATGGCGTACTCGATCGCCTCTACATCCTTCGCTGTCCCGATCTCATCTGCCGCGATCACCTCCGGCGCCATGGACCGCACCAGCATCATCATTCCTTCTGCTTTCGGGCAGTTGTCCAGAATATCTGTCCGCATCCCAAGCTGGTTCTGTGGCACGCCACGGTAGCATCCTCCAATCTCTGAACGTTCATCCACCACACCCACATTTCTTCCTTCCACCCAGCGGTTCCCATCTGAAATCTGACGCACCAGATCCCGCAAAAGTGTAGTCTTTCCTCCACCTGGTGGGGAAATGATCATGGTATGGCAAAGTCTTCCTTTTTCAAGGATCACAGGAAACAGCTTATTCGCACAACCTGTAATCTCATGGCAGATTCGGATATTGATCGATGTAATATACTGAAAATTCCGGATCTGTTCCTTTTCCGAAATAATTTTCCCGGAAATTCCGACCCGATGCCCTCCTTCAATCGTCAGAAACCCCTGGCGCAGTTCATTTTCATAGGCATACAGGGAATAATTGGATACATATTCCATCGTTTCACGCAATTCTTCTTTTGTCACCCGATGGGTAAAAAGTTCTTCCTTTCCCTCTTTTTTCACTGCAAGCGGCTGCTCTTCCCGAAGCCGGATCTCCTGGATTTTCTCAAAATCCAGTCCATGATTCAACAGGATCCCTCGGATTTTCTCCGGAAGCACCGCCAGAATTTGATCTTTCTTTTCTCTTCTCATCTTGTCCACCTCTCTTTAAAGAATGTATATGGAAAGCAGGAGAAAAATAGAACTGATTTTGTTTCATAGGAAGTTCCTTCGGAATTTCCTATGAAATAAAAAGGACTCTACCGATACTGGTAAAGTCCTTCTGATTTTATAAAACTTTATTCTGCAACATCTTTGATGCTGAAGCTCAAACGTCCCATCTTGTCTTTTCCAAGGCAAACCACTTTGACGTGATCTCCGATAGAAAGAACATCTTCTACATGATCGATTCTCTGCTTAGCGATTTTGGAAATGTGTACCATTCCTTCTTTGCCCGGTGCAAATTCGATGAATGCGCCGAATTCTTTGATGCTTACAACATCACCTTCAAGAACCATTCCTGCCTCGAAGTCTGTTACGATGGTAGCGATCATCTTTCTTGCCTGTTCCATGCTGTCTGCATCTACGCCACAGATAGATACACTTCCTTCATCTGTGATATCAATCTTAACGCCTGTCTTTTCGATGATTGCGTTGATGGTCTTTCCTCTCTGACCTACAACTTCACCGATCTTAGCCGGATCAATATTCATCTGAATGATCTTCGGTGCATACTTGCCAACCTGTGCTCTTGGCTCAGCGATTGTCTTAGCCATAACTTCATCCAGAATGTAAACTCTTGCTTTTCTTGTACGTGCAATTGCTTCTTCGATGATCGGTCTTGTCAGTCCGTGGATCTTAATATCCATCTGGATCGCTGTGATACCTTTATGTGTACCTGCTACCTTGAAGTCCATATCTCCGAAGAAATCTTCCAGCCCCTGAATATCTGTAAGTACCAGATAATCATCGTCAGTAGCACCTGTTACCAGACCACATGAGATACCTGCAACTGCAGATTTGATTGGTACACCGGCCGCCATAAGTGACATAGAAGATGCACATACACTTGCCTGAGAAGTAGAACCGTTAGATTCAAATGTCTCAGATACGGTACGGATCGCATACGGGAATTCTTCCTCTGACGGAAGTACCGGTACCAGTGCTCTCTCAGCAAGGGCTCCATGTCCAATCTCACGACGTCCTGGTCCTCTGGATGGTCTTGTCTCACCTACAGAGTATGACGGGAAGTTATAGTGATGCATATATCTCTTGGATGTCTCAGATTCATCCAGTCCGTCTACCTTCTGTGCTTCTGAAAGCGGAGCCAGTGTGGTGATGGTACAGATCTGTGTCTGTCCACGTGTAAACATAGCAGAACCATGTACTCTCGGGATCAGGTCAATTTCTGCGGCAAGTGGACGGATTTCTTCGATTGCACGACCGTCCGGACGCTTGTGGTCTTTGAGGATCATCTTGCGGACAACCTTCTTCTGGTACTGATATACAGCTTCACCAAGTTTGGCAAGCCATTCTTCGTTATCAGCAAAAGCTTCTTCCAGCTTTTCTGTGATCTTACGGATATTTTCTTCTCTTGTCTGCTTGTCATCTGTGAATACTGCAACTTCCATCTCTTCCGGTGTTACGATCTTCTGAATCGCTTCAAAGAGTTCTTCCGGTACTGCAAAGCTTACATAATCATGTTTTGGTTTTCCACATTCTGCAACAATCTGGTCGATGAATGCGATGACTTTCTGATTCACTTCATGCGCCGCGAAGATGGCTTCGAGCATCTTAGCTTCCGGTACTTCATTTGCTCCGGCTTCAATCATGATTACCTTTTCTCTTGTAGATGCAACAGTCAGTGCAAGGTCGGACTTTTCTTTCTGCTCTGCGGTTGGATTGAATACCAGTTCTCCGTCAACAAGTCCTACCTGGGTAGAAGCTGTCGGGCCATCGAACGGGATATCAGAAATAGCAGTTGCAATCGCTGATCCAAGCATAGCGGTAAGCTCCGGTGAGCAGTCCTGTTCAACAGAGAGAACCAGGTTCTCCAAAGTTACATCATTTCTGTAATCCTTCGGGAAAAGCGGTCTCATCGGACGGTCGATCACGCGGCAGGTAAGAACAGCATTTTCTGATGCCTTTCCTTCTCTCTTATTAAATCCTCCCGGGATCTTTCCTACTGCATAAAGCTTCTCATTGTATTCAACGCTGAGCGGGAAGAAGTCAATTCCTTCTCTTGGTTTGTCGGATGCAGTTGCTGTTGAAAGCACAACTGTATCACCATAATGCATAAGTACTGCGCCGTTCGCCTGTTTGGCAACTCTTCCAACATCTACGCGGAGTGTACGGCCTGCAAGTTCCATTTCAAACTTTTTGTACATAAATGTTCTCCTTTTTTATCTGTTTATCTGACGGGTAAAATCTCCGAAACTACTGAAAAATACACTTCTCAAAATATACTTTTCAGTGGTCTCGGACGCAATCTCTACCCACAATCTTTTGTATTATATCATATCCTTACATCTCTTGCAAGATTCTATATAACTAACTTTAAAATGTGGCAAAACACGGTTATTGGTCACTCCCATGTCAATCACTATGCTGATTGGCATGGATGATGCATGTTGTACCGGTTCGGCTCATTGTTTGCGTAAACAAACAGGGAGCGAAGACATCCAGCTGATGCCTTTCGCTCCCTGTAAAATACGTCTTACTTTCTTAAACCTAATCTTTCGATCAGTGAACGATATCTTTCAATGTCATTCTTCTTAAGGTATGCAAGAAGTCCTCTTCTCTGTCCAACCATCTTAAGAAGTCCTCTTCTTGAGTGGTGATCCTTCGGATTAGCTTTGAAGTGATCTGTAAGATCATTGATTCTTGCTGTAAGAAGAGCTACCTGTACTTCCGGAGATCCTGTATCTCCTTCTGTTCTTCCGTATTCTTTGATAATCTGTTCTTTCATTTCTTTTGTGATCATTTGTCACTACCTCCTAAATATACTGTTAATTGCCTGATATTAAGCAGTGGTTGGAGATTCCATCTGCCGAACATCGGTTTTTCATACTTGCCTAGTGTACCATATGCCCCGAATCCTGTCAAGAAGGATTTTATCTTTCCCGCATCTGGCAGGTTTTCATATTCCTGTTCACAGGCTGCCTGTAAATAACCGCATTTCCGGAGCTTTTTCACCGGCTCTGTTATTTCTTATGATGATAACGGAAAAATTCTTTTGCGTAAGCAATATCCTGATCGATCTGAGCCTTCATCATTTCTATCGATTCAAACTTCTGCTCCGGTCTCTTAAAATGATAAAGCTGGATCTCTACCTCTTTTCCGTAGGCATCACCACTGTAATCCAGCAGATTGCTCTCGATCAGCATCCGGTTCTCATCGGATACCGTTGGCTTAAACCCGACATTACCGATTCCGTTGTACCAGATTCCATCAATCCTCACACTATCCAGATAAACTCCGTTCGGTGGAAGAAGTTTATCCCTTGACGGATGTACATTAAGTGTCGGAAATCCCAGTTTTCTGCCCAGCTGCCTGCCATGCTCTACTTTTCCCCGTACAGTATATGCATACCCCAGCATATCATTCACAGCTTCCATATTTCCCTTCCGAAGTTCTTCCCTGACATAGCTGCTGCTGATCTCCCGTTTTCCGTACATCTCTTTTTCAATCACAAAAAGTTCATATCCATACACATCGGCATATTCTGCAAGCATTTTTGCATCACCACGCTTGTCATGCCCAAAGTGGAAATCTGTTCCGATCACAATATACCGGGCATGAATTTTCTCAATCAGGATCTTCCGGATGAAATCCTCTGCCGACATACTTGTGACATCTTCGGAAAACGGGCATTCCAGCAGTACATCTACTTTCCCGTCCAGAAGACATCTGCGCTCCTCATTGGACATGATCCCTTCTCTTGATTTTCCAAGCTTTTCATAAAGCGGATTCATATCAAATGCAAACACAACAGAACGAACGCCTTTTTTCGCCTTCAGCTGACATACTTTTTTGATCAGCTTCTGATGTCCTCTGTGAACTCCATCAAATTTGCCGAGTGTGATTGCTGCCTCTCTGGAATCCTGATAGGCTTCCAGCCCTCTGATATAGTCCATGTTCTTTCCTCTTTAATTACTTTTTTTCATTTCCATCAAAAAACATTTTTACAATCTTGAAGAGATCGTCTTTCCTGCAGTAACAGTAAATCGCAATAAACTGATGCGATTCATCGTACACGCGGACTCTCTCATCGTTCTCATACTCCTTTAATGCTGTTTCCTGTGAAATATCTCTTTTTCTGAAACTATTCCCGTTCCGTACTGCCGCGGCCGTTTTTGGTGGCAGTACGACCTGTGCATACGTTGGAAACATTTCATCTATCGCGATAATCTTCTCCTCCAGAATCCCTTCTTTCTGAAGCTGTGCAATTTCACCGAGCCGGATACTGTCTTCAAGTCCAAACCGCTCTACACGTGTTCTCAAAAGCTCTTTCATGCATCCGCCACAGCCAAGCTTCTGACCGATATCATGACACAGTGTACGGATATACGTTCCCTTTGAACAGGTCACTTCCAGTTTTACCTCCGGAAGATTGATCTCCAGGATCCGGATCTCATGAATCGTGATTCTTCGTGCTTTCCGCTCTACTTCTTTGCCCTCTCTGGCAAGCTCATAAAGCTTTTTCCCGTTAACTTTGAGTGCCGAATACATCGGCGGAATCTGATCGTATTCTCCCTCAAAGCTGCGGATCACATTTTCCACTTTTTCATTGGTCAGATCTTCTGTGCTATGTTTTTCCAGAACCTGACCGGAAGTATCCTGTGTATCCGTCGCCTGACCGAGAAGAAGAACCGCCTGATAGGTTTTATCTTTATCTGTCAGCAGGTCACAAAGCTTTGTTGCTTTCCCAAAGCAGACCGGAAGTACTCCTTCGGCATCCGGATCAAGGGTTCCGGTATGCCCAATCTTTTTCTGCTTTACGATCCCACGCAGCTTTGCAACCACATCATGGGACGTATAGCCTTTTTCTTTATATACATTCAGCACGCCATGTATCATTCCGCTTCGCTCCCACTGTTAAACTGAAGTTCCAGTCTTCTTGCCAGATTGTTGATGATATCATGTGGTGTGGCAGTCATGGAGAATCCGGCTGCCCTTGCGTGTCCGCCGCCGCCAAAATAGCTTGCAACTACACTTACATCTATCTTTTCACTGGATCGCAGACTTACCTTAAAGGTTCCATGTTCAAGCTCATACATAAAAATTGCAACATCGATACCTTTTGTGAGTTTCAGCTGGCTTACGATTCCATCCAGATGTTTCGCTTTTACCTGGTAGAAATCCATCTCTTCTTTTGTAACGTAAGATACAATACATCTTCCGTCCATAAAAAGAAAGCTTTCCAACAATGCACGCCCCAGAATCTGGTTCTGTGCATAGGTCTTTTCATCAAAAGTCTCTGTAATTATTTTTGTAAAATCGATCCCCTTTTCCATCAGTGCTGCTGCTGCGCGCATGGTCGACGGATGGGTACAGGAATAACGGAACACACCGGTATCATGCACCATTCCTGTGTAAAGGCACTCGGCAGTCTCCACAGACATCTTCCCATAATCCAGCAGATTGTAGATCAGCTCACTTGTCGAGCTTGCATCTGGCATGATATAGTTCTGATCTGCAAAACTCTGGTTGCTCACATGATGATCTACACAGAATCTTACTGCCGCTTTTTTGAAAAGGACTGCCGAAAATCCAAGTCTTCCCATATCCCCGCAATCCAGTGCGATAAACAGATCATAGGTTTTTTCTTCCGTCACTTCATGCCGGATCTTATCTGTATTTTTCATGAACTTCAGTGTATTCGGAAGCTCTTCCAGATAAACATCGATCTCTTTTTCAGGAAAATTCTCTCTGACATAGTTATACAATCCCATGCAGGAACCTGCACAGTCCCCATCCGGGCGGACATGTCCGCCAAGTGCGATCGTCCCGGCTTTAGAAATTGCATCTAATAACATACTAATCATCCTCTTCCCGTAAATCTCTTGTTACATCATCAATTTTCTTTGACATCCGGACACCATATTCAATGGACTGATCCAGTACGAACTTGATCTCCGGTGTGTTACGCATATTCAGTGTATGAGCAAGTTCGCGACGGATATAGCCTTCTGCGCTCTGTAATCCCTTCAGGGTATCAGCCTGGGCTTTTTCATCGCCCAGGACACTGATATATGCTTTGCAGGTTTTAAGATCCGGAGCAACCTCTACCGCTACAACCGAAGTCATCGGTGCAACACGCGGATCCTTGATCCCTCCACGCAGAATAGTACTCAGTTCACGCTGCACCTCTGCGTTTACTCTTGTATTCTTAATGCTGTTTTTTCTCATTTTCTACCCTTCTTTATCTAGGAACTTCCACCATCTTGAATGCTTCTACCTGGTCTCCTTCTTTGACATCGTTGAAACGTTCAAATACGAAACCACATTCATATCCGGCTTTAACTTCCTTCACATCATCTTTGAAACGCTTTAATGAAGCAAGCTTTCCATCATAGATCACAACGCCGTCACGAACGATTCTTGCCTGGCAGTCACGTTCAAATGTACCGTCAAGGACATAAGATCCTGCAATTGTTCCGACTCCGGAAGCCTTGAATGTCTGACGTACTTCGGCATGGCCAAGTACCTTTTCTTCAAATACAGGCTCAAGCATACCCTTCATGGCTGATTCAACGTCTTCGATCGCATTGTAGATGACACGGTACAGTCTCACATCAACGCCTTCACGTTCTGCCGTTTCCTTTGCAGTTGCGTCCGGACGTACATTGAATCCGATAATGATCGCATTGGATGCTGCTGCAAGCGTAACGTCAGATTCATTGATCGCACCAACACCACCATGGATGATCTTGACAACGACTTCTTCATTGGAAAGTTTGACAAGGCTCTGCTTGATCGCTTCTACAGATCCCTGTACGTCTGCTTTTACAACGATTCCAAGTTCTTTTAAGTTGCCTTCCTGGATCTGGTTGAACAGATCATCCAGAGACATCTTGGACTTGGTTTCTTCCAGTTTCTTGATCTTGTTCTGACTGATGAACGTCTCTGCAAAGCTTCTTGCATCTTTATCATTCTTGCAGCCAACAAATACTTCACCTGCATTCGGCACATCATTAAGACCGAGGATCTCAACCGGCATAGAAGGACCTGCTTCTTTTACACGGCGTCCCTGGTCATCCATCATGGCACGTACTTTACCATATGCAGAACCTGCTGCGATCGGATCTCCGACACGGAGTGTACCCTTCTGTACAAGAACGGTTGCAACCGGTCCTTTTCCTTTGTCAAGCTCAGCCTCAATTACAAGACCTCTTGCGCGGCGGTTCGGATTTGCTTTCAGTTCCATCACTTCTGCGGTAAGAAGAACCATTTCCAGAAGCTCTTTGATTCCTTCTCCTGTATGAGCAGATACCGGTACACAGATGGTGCTTCCGCCCCAGTCTTCCGGAATCAGTTCATATTCGGTCAGTTCCTGTTTTACACGGTCGATATTGGCACTTGGCTTATCGATCTTGTTGATCGCAACTACGATCTCGATCCCTGCTGCCTTTGCATGGTTGATCGCTTCTACAGTCTGCGGCATGACACCGTCATCTGCTGCAACAACCAGGATTGCAATATCGGTAGAATTTGCACCACGCATACGCATTGCGGTAAATGCTTCATGTCCCGGTGTATCGAGGAAGGTGATTTTCTCACCGTTGATTTCCACAACTGAAGCACCGATATGCTGTGTGATTCCACCTGCTTCTCCTGCGATGACATGGGTATCACGGATCTTGTCAAGAAGAGAGGTTTTACCGTGGTCAACGTGTCCCATAACGCAGACTACCGGCGGACGTTTCTTCATTTTCTTTTCGTCTTCTTCGTCTTCTTTCAGAAGTTCTTCGATCACATCGACTACTTCTTCTTTTTCACAGAGCACATCGAATTCCAGAGCGATTTCTTCAGCTGTCTCGTAATCAATTTCCTGGTTGACTGTTACAATCTTGCCCTGCATGAAGAGTTTCTTAACGATTACAGATGGCTGGATCTTCATTGCATCTGCAAGTTCCTGGATTGTAAGTACTTCCGGAATTGTGATCTGCTTGATCTGCTCCTCCACAACCTCTTTCTTTGGCTGTGGTTTTACCATTTTCGGCTGAGCGTTATTGTTTTTGCCCTTTTTGCCTTTCTGCAGTCTGTCTTCGTTCTCTTCATTTCTGTTATATTCTTTCTTCTTGTGCGCATCTTTTGGTTTGTTGCGGCTTGGTTTCTGTTCTGCGATTGCAGGTGCCGGAATAGACGGGCTGGATTTTCTTCTGTCGTCACGGCGTCCGCCATCACGCATCTCTCTTCCGTCTCTGTTATCACGGTTATCTCTTCTGTCTCCGCGGTTCTGGAATCCGCCATCTCTTCTTCCATCACCCAGGCGTCCCTGTCTCTGATCCTGACCGTTTCTTGGCCCGTTTGGATTTCTGCGCTGTCTGTTATCACGGTTTTCTCCCTGCGGACGATCCTGTCTGTTTCCGTTCTGCGGACGTCCCTGGCCATTTCCATTACCCTGCGGGCGTTCCTGTCTGTTTCCGTTCTGCGGACGTCCCTGGCCATTTCCCTGAGGGCGTCCCTGGCTGTTACCATTCTGTGGGCGTTCCTGTCTGTTTCCATTGCCCTGTGGGCGTCCCTGACCATTTCCATTGCCTTGCGGGCGCTGTCCGTTTCGACTGCCCTGCTGGCGTCCCTGACCATTACGGCCTCTTCCGCCGCCCTGTGAGTTCTGCGGTCTGAAAACCTGAACGATATTTTTCTTCTTCGGGGTATCTTCAGAAGTTTTTTCACTTTTTACTGCATCAATCTGTTCATCTGAAAGTGTACTCATATGACTTGCCACCTCAATTCCTTTATCTTTTAATATAGAGAGTATTTCTTTGTTTGTCTTATTCATCTGTTCTGCCAGTTCATATACTCTTAATTTTGCCATAAATCTACCTCCTGTATACAGTTCCTATTATCCTTCTTCCATATCCAGATGTTTTCTGATTCCTTTTGCAAACCCTGCATCTGTTACTGCAAGCGAAGCGCGGAACTCTTTTCCCATCGCATGGCCCAGGGTATCTTTATCTTCAAAAAAGTATATTGGCACTTTATAAAAATCACACATGTTCTGAAATTTCTTTTTTGTATTGTCCGATGCGTCGTCTGCCACAATCACCAGATGCGCGCGTCCTTCCTTGACTTCTTTTTCTGTCATGAATTCCCCGCTCTTTGTCTTGCCGGCTTTGGTCGCCAGACTGATCATCGATAATGCTCTATTCATGTTCAAGCTGCTCCAGCTCCTTTTCCAGATTTTCGTATATCTCTTTTGGTATCGCCTGTTTGAAAGAACGTTCCAGTCCTTTATTCTTTATTGCTTCCTGCAAACATTTTCCGGAAAAGCACAGATATGCCCCGCGCCCGTTCTTACGTCCGGTTGCGTCCAGAATGAATTCGCCTTCTGCTGTTTTCAGAACACGCAGCATTTCTTTTTTATTCTTCATTTCCTGACATCCCACGCATTTACGCATAGGGATCTTTTTGGTCGTACTCAAATAATCACCTCTGTCTATTCTTCATACAGATCAAGATCATCTGCTACTTCTTCCTCTGATTCTTCATCAGCAGAATATTCTTCGTCGGAATACTCTTCCTCCTGATAATCATCTTCATAATTCTCAGCCATATTCATATAATCTGCCGGAAGTTCGCCAGACTCGATCGCCTGTGTTTCGTTCTTGATATCGATCTTATATCCGGTCAGTCTTGCTGCAAGACGTGCATTCTGACCTTCTTTACCGATTGCAAGTGAAAGCTGGTAATCCGGTACAATTACACTTGCTGTTCTCTCATCCGGATCAGCCATTACAGAAATAACCTTCGCCGGGCTGAGTGCATTCTCGATCAGGATTGCCGGGTTATCACTCCAGTTGATGATATCAATCTTTTCACCGCGGAGTTCATTTACAACGGCTCCGACTCTGGCACCGTTCATACCAACGCATGCTCCAACCGGATCTACATCCGGGTCGTTAGACCATACTGCGATCTTGGTACGGGAACCTGCTTCTCTTGCAATGCTCTTGATCTCTACAATACCATCACGCACCTCGGTTACTTCCGCCTCAAAAAGACGCTTAACCAGTTCCGGATGTGTTCTTGATACAAGGATCTTTGGTCCTTTTGTCGTGTTCTTCACCTCTACAACGTAAAGTTTGATACGCTCTGTCGGCTCGAATTTCTCACCTTTTACCTGCTCATTCTCAGTAAGGATCGCATCTGCTTTTCCAAGGTTTACACTGACATTCTTGCCAATATATCTCTGAACCACACCTGTCACGATATCTTTTTCTTTTTCAAAGTACTGATCATATACAACTTTTCTTTCTTCTTCGCGGATCTTCTGAAGAATCAGGTTCTTTGCATTCTGTGTTGCGATACGTCCGAAAGATTTGGACTCAACCGGGATCTGTACGATGTCACCGATCTCATAAGAAGGATCGATCATCTTCGCATCTGCAAGACTGATCTGTTCTACTTTGTCCTCTACTTCTTCTACAACGGTCTTCTCCTGGATCAGAGTGTAATCGCATGTCTCCTTATCCATAATTACTTTGATATTGTCTGCTTTTCCGAAATGATTCTTACATGCATTGATCAGTGAATTCTCAATGGCATCCATCAGAGTATCTCTGCTGATATCTTTTTCCTCTTCAAGAATTGTAAGTGCTTCTAATAATTCGGTATTCATTTCCTTCTTCCTCCTGTCACTAGAAATCGAACGCCAGACGGATCAGTGCGATGTCTGCTTTATCAAATGTCATCGTCTCGCCGTCTTCATATTCAATGGTAACTGTATCTTTATCATAATCTTTTAAGATTCCAATAAACTCTTTCTGTCTGTCGATTGCCCGGTAAGTACGAACCTCTACTTCTTCTCCCAGGCTTCTTGCAAAGTCTTTTTCTTTCTTCAGCGGTCTGCCAAGTCCCGGCGAACTCACTTCCAGAATATACGCTTCATCGATAAAATCCTTCTCATCCAGAATGTCTGAAAGTTCCCGGCTTACAACCTCACAGTCATCGACCATAATTCCTCCCGGCTTATCAATATAAGCACGCAGGTACCAGTTTCCGCCCTCTTTTACATATTCTACATCCCAGAGATCAAATCCATGCTTTTCCACGATTGGGTTCAGAATCTCTTCTGTTTTCTGTTCATATACTTCTTTTTTTGACAATCTGCAACTTCCTTTCTTAATCAGGCTCCAAAAATCTGTCCGATTTTGGTTGTATGACTGGCAAAAAGAAGAGTGAACTTTCGTCCACTCTTCTGCCAGATTTCTTATGTAACTGCATACAGTATAGCACTACTTTTCCTGAAATGCAAGGATTTTTAAAATATATGCCTGATTCTCTTTGTAAAGACGCTTTCCGTCGTTCTCCTTCAGCCATTTTACAACCTGGATATCTGCTGCCCAGTCATCTGCCCAGACTTCATCACCTTCGCCACGCGCCGCCGCTTTTTCTGCGATGTATCCCGCCGGGTCTTCCGTAAGATCTTTCAGTACTTCATATGCTTTTTCGTTCTTATCATCCAGATCCTGTATCAAAACAACAGTTTCTGTATCCGGTGTCTTTCCATCGAGTGCCTGCAGCTGTTCATTATATTTTTCCAGATTCTCCAGGCTGTCCTTCGCATCCTCCAGACATTCTGTCAGGATTTCGATCTCCGTTTTTCCAGTACCACCCTTTGCAACCGGGCGGATGGATATTTCTGAATCAGCAGTCGTCTTTTTCAGCTCTGCCCGAATTCTCTCCTCATCGTGATCCATTCTTCCGATATCATATCCAAAGTAAAAACCGCCAATTCCAATCACAACAAGAAGAACGATTGCAAAAATTCTTTTTCCGGATTTTTTCTTTTTCATCTTCCGTCCTCCTTACCCTAATATCGTACCTGCTATAATTCCAAGGATCATTCCGCCGATCCCGGTTCCCGCAAGCGCCGCAAGATATAAGAGTACCTTCACCGCTTTGGATTTCTCCTTTTTCACCTTTGGAAGTGCCGGACCAGGCTCCGGTGTTCGCCTCTCCTGCGTCTGTTCCGGTGTCTCCTGCCGCGGCATTCTTTCGATTTCTTCTTGTGTCGGATAGGCAAACGGCATCACATCTGCTTCAAGAGCTGAAAATAATTTTCCATCAATCCACTGAAAATACTGCCAGATCGCCGCATCAAACATCCGGTGGGTATCCAGAAAATGATACCAGGATTCCACAAAGGTTTTTGTTCGGAAATATTCTCTATACGCCGGTTCCTCCAGAATATCCTTCCAGTGATACAGCTTATTCCGTTCCTTTTCATTCAAATACAGACTGATGCACTGCTCCATGATTTTCCGGACCTCACGGTCATCCGCGCCTTGTCGCTCAGAAGCATCCGCCATATTCTGGAACTGACGGGTCCAGTCACCGTCCCATGTCTGGAAATCTTCCTCTAACTGTACAGGTGGCTCTCCTGCCTCTTCTTCCCGGAAACTTTCCTCAGAATCTTCGTCAGAATGCACAGGAAGTTCTTCATACTGCGCAGAAGATTCTTCTGACTGTACATCTTCTTTCTGAGGATTTTCCATGTAAGCCTCTTCCGGGTTTCTCTCCGGCTCTGCATAATTCCATGTTTCAGATTCCGCTGCTTTTTCCTGCTCCGCTGCTCCCATCTCCATCCGCCGCGGCTCTTCAGGCATCTGTGGCTCTTCCTCTCTTCCCGCATTGCGCTCCGCCCACGCAAGCGCCTCTTCATAGGCATCGTGGATCCTCTGGAATTCCTCCGGGTGTTCTTCCGGGTGGAACTCCCGGGACTTCGCCGCATACGCCCGCTTTATCGTTTTCTTTTCCGTTGTTGGTTCAATCCCAAGTACCGTAAAACAATTCATCACTGCTGCCTCCTCCACTCATCATACAGATAAGCTTCTATCTTGACCGGCACCGATCTCTTCGGTGTATTCTCCACAATATCCAGAAGCTCACTTGTCCTTGTATACGCCTTCTCGATCGTCCGCAGATCCTGTGCATTTAATGCAACTGAAAAATCTGCCAGGATCTTGTCCAGATATTTTCGGATTTCTCCGGTGTTTTCTTCGTAAAGACGGTCGCCTCTTTCCAGCAGAAGCCGGTTCTTTTCCTGCTCTCTCGGATGGATCTTAATCTTCTGCAGCTCTTTTCTTCTTTCCTCAATCTGCTCTGGTGTCAGATGGATATCTTTGTTGACGATCACCTTACTGAAATGCTCCTTGGTGCTCACCACGGTCACATCCACTTCCAGAATTCCGTTAATGTCATAGGTAAATCGGACATCCACCGCTTCCCTCTGATCCTCTCTTCTTGCCAGCGGCACCGGCACACGGATACGCCCGAGCTCCAGATTCTGGTCTGCATATCGGTGCTCGCCCTGTAAAATCGTGATATCACAGTATTCCTGGAACTGATGTACCGTCCAGTATCGCTCCACCCGGCTGATCGGAAGAACCGAATTTCGCTCAATGATCGGAGACATGATCGCCGGTCCTTTCGGATCCCCGTGAATGATCTCGGTTCCGAGTGTAAACGGACATATATCTGTAAGAAGTACATCCCGCACTGCCTGCTGCCGCTCCTTAATCCCGGCATACATTCCGGCGCCGACCGCAACCGCAACATCCGGATCGATCTCACACCGCGGTCTTTTGCCGCTCAAAAACTGCAGATAATTCTGCACGATCTTCATCTTACCGGATCCACCGATCATAATGATCTCGTCAATATCCTCCCATCCATAACCACTGTCGTTCATCGCCCGTTTCAGCGGAATCCCGATTCCTTCCAGCAGCTTTGCAGACACCTCCAGAAGTCCTTTCGCATCCAGTTTCATCTGGTAAATCTGTCCGCCGATCACAACCTCCATCTCGCCCTCCGGCGCATCAGTCAGTGTACGTTTCAGCTTCTCACTCTCCCGGATCAGGCTGGCTCTTTCTTCATTAGTGATCTTTCCTTCATCAATCCGATTGACACTTAGAAATTTTTCCGCAATTGCACGGTTCACATCATCCCCACCGAGATGATTGTCTCCGGCAACTGCCACAATCTCGATCACACTGTCAAATGCATCTACGATCGAGATATCCAGAGTTCCTCCGCCAAAATCAAACACCAGAAAGGTCTGATCCTCCTTAGTCTTTCCAAAGCGATAGGCAAGTGCTGCCGCCGACGGCTCATTGACCAGACGCTCCACAGTAAGTCCGGCAAGCTCTCCTGCCATCTTCGTCGCATTTCTCTGAAAATCATTAAAATACGCCGGAACACTGATGACTGCCTCTTCAACCGGCTCACCCAGGTATTTTTCCGCATCTTCTTTCAGCTGACGCAGGACCATGGACGACAGATCTGCCGCTGTAAACCGCCTGTTTCCAAGCATAAATGTCTTCTCCGTCCCCATAAAACGCTTGAAACTTGCCACTGTATTTTCCGGATGGGAGATCAGACGCTCTTTCGCCGTTCTCCCTACCAGCATCTCACCGTTCTCATCAATTCCTACTACCGACGGTGTTAAATATTCTCCCAGATTATTTGGAATCAACGTGCATTTATCATCCTGCCACACGCTTACCAGACTGTTTGTTGTTCCAAGATCAATTCCTACCGTTGCCATATGACCGACCTACTTTCTCATTCGTGTTCCTGTTCCATCTCTTTTCGCCCGTTTCAAACGGTTCAGTGTCACTTCTTTTTCATGGAAGATCACCTTGCTCTCCGTTCCTTCTTCAAACAGATATACCTCTTCCACGCTGTCATTTTTCTGTAATTTCATACCGCGCACACCAACTGCACCCTTTTTCTTCTCCGAAACTTCTTCCGCCGGGAAACGGAGCACAAATCCATTCTCCGTCATCAGAACTACATCCTGCACATCCCGGATCGGCCGGATACTTACCAGTGCATCTTCATCCTGCAGTTTCGTTGCCGCGATTGTCCGCTTAGTTACCTGGAATTCACTTCCTGCCACCTTTTTGATCATTCCCTGCTTCGTGACAAACAGGAATTTTGAGAAAAAGAGTTCTCTGTCATCACACAGATATACGATTTCTTCTTTTGTACTGTCAAAATTACTTACATTGTCGATTGGAAATCCTTTGTCCCTGAACTTTCCATAAGGGAGATCCATCACTTTGATCTGATGCATCTTGCCATCCGATGTAAAAAGACACAACTTGCCGGTATTCATGCAGCGCAGAATATACTTATTCTCCTTATCTGCCGCTTCCCGGTTACGTTCATAGACGGATCCATCCACCGTCTTTGCATAACCAAAGCGGTCCATCAGAAGGACAACCTCCTGCTCCTGTACTTTATTTTCCTCAAACACAGCTTCTTCTGCATTCTCGATCTTCGTTTTTCGCTTCACGGCATATTCTTTTTTCAGCGCATCCAGATCATCAATGATCACCTGCGCCATAGAATCATAATTATTCAGAATATCCTCATATTTTGCGATATTTGCAAGCGTTGTCTCATGCTCCTTCATCAGCGCCTCGATTTCCAGACCGATCAGCTTGTACAGACGCATCTCCAGAATTGCCTGTGCCTGCCGGTCGGTAAACCGGAGCATGGATGCCATCTTCTCAGATCTTTTCGACTTAAACTTGATCTTCTCTGTCGCACCTGTTGTCAGACATTCTTTTGCATCCCTGGTGGACGAGCTTCCACGCAGGATCTCAATGATCAGGTCGATCACGTCACACGCCTTGATCAGACCCTCCTGGATTTCTTTTTTATCCTGCTCTTTTTTCAGCAGCGTCTTGTATTTTCTGGTTGCAAGTTCAAACTGGAAATCTACATGATGTTCGATGATACGTTTGAGTCCCAGTACTTCCGGTCTGCCATCGGCTACCGCAAGCATATTGACACCAAAGGTATCCTCCAGTCTGGTCTTTTTATAAAGCATGTTGATCAGATTGTCCACATCTGCATCACGCTTCACTTCAATTACAATACGGATTCCTTCCTTGGAAGACTGATTGGAAATGTCTACGATGTCACTGGTCTTCTTTGTCTCCACCAGATTGCAGACATCGTTCAGAAATTTACCGATTCCGGCTCCGATCATGGTGTACGGGATTTCGGAAATGACGATCTTCTTCCGTCCGCCTTTTATCTCTTCCACATCTACTTTTCCACGAATCTTGATCTTTCCGGTTCCAGTCTCATAAATTTCTGCCAGATCATCTTTATTGACGACAATCCCGCCTGTCGGGAAATCCGGTCCTTTGATGTACTTCATCAGCTGTTTTGTCGTGATGTCATTGTTCTTCATGTATGCCTTAACCGCATCCACAATCTCTCCCAGGTTATGTGTCGGAATACTGGTTGCCATACCAACTGCGATCCCTTCCGCACCGTTCAGCAGAAGGTTCGGAATTCTTACCGGAAGAACTGCCGGCTCTTTTTCTGTCTCATCAAAATTCGGTACAAAATCAATGATATCTTTGTCCAGATCGGCAAGATATGCCTCCTGTGTGATTTTCGCCAGTCTTGCTTCAGTATAACGCATGGCTGCAGCCCCGTCTCCTTCAATGGAGCCGAAGTTTCCATGACCATCTACCAGGATCATTCCTTTTTTGAATTCCTGTGCCATAACAACCAACGCTTCATAGATCGAGCTGTCTCCATGTGGATGATATTTACCCATGGTATCCCCGACAATACGCGCACATTTACGGTATGGTCTGTCATAACGGATTCCCAGCTCATACATGTCATAGAGTGTTCTTCTCTGTACCGGTTTCAAACCATCCCTGACATCCGGGAGGGCTCTGGAAATGATAACACTCATGGCATAGTCAATATATGATTTTTTCATCAGCTCCGAATATTCCGTCCGGATGATCTGTGACTCTTCCATTTTCTCTTACCTCTTCTAGTTTATGTTTTCTGATACACAGACTTTCCCCTTTTGAAAATCCATGCCTTTCCGATCTGTTTTTAAATATCCAGTTCTGCCTCTGTCGCATTTTCATAAATAAATGCGCGGCGCGGCGGAACTTCTGTTCCCATCAGCATCTCTGTTACACCGGATGCCATACGTGCATCCTCGATCTCGATCCGTTTCATCATTCGAGTTTCCGGGTTGAGGGTTGTCTCCCAGAGCTGCTCTGCATCCATTTCACCCAGACCTTTGTATCGCTGCAGGGTAAAGTCGGAATGTGTCTTTCTATATCTCTCCAGTGCCTTATCATCGTAAAGGTACTCTTCTTCTCCCTTTTTCGGCATTGCCTTATAAAGCGGCGGCATTGCCACGTAGACATGACCTTCGTATATCAGTTCCGGCATAAACCGGTAGAATAAGGTCAGCAACAGTGTGGAAATATGCGCTCCATCCACATCCGCATCCGCCATGATGATAATCTTGTCATACCGCAGCTTTGTGATATCAAAGTCATTACCGTATCCCTCTGAAAATCCACATCCGAATGCATTGATCATGGTCTTGATCTCAGCATTTGCCAGAACCTTATCGATGCTTGCTTTTTCCACGTTCAGGATCTTTCCTCGGATCGGCAGGATTGCCTGATACATTCTGTCGCGGGCAGTCTTTGCGCTTCCTCCCGCAGAATCTCCCTCAACGATGAAGATTTCACATTTGGATGCATCCCTGCTCTCACAATTGGCAAGCTTACCGTTACTGTCAAAAGAATATTTCTGCCTGGTCAGAAGATTCGTCTTTGCCTTTTCCTCGGTCTTACGGATCTTTGCTGCTTTTTCCGCACAGGAAAGAACCTTTTTCAGTGTCTCCAGATTCCGGTCAAAGAAACGCGGGATCTCATCACTGGTCACCTTTCCGGTCGCTTTTGCTGCATCCTGGTTGTCCAGCTTTGTCTTGGTCTGTCCCTCAAATCTCGGATCCGGGTGCTTGATCGATACGATCGCCGTCATTCCGTTCCGTACATCCGCACCGGTAAAGTTGGCATCCTTATCCTTTAACACACCAATTTCACGGGCATATTGGTTCATGATCGTCGTAAATGTCGTCTTGAACCCGGTCAGATGGGTTCCCCCTTCCGCATTATAAATATTGTTGCAGAAACCTAGTACATTTTCATGAAATTCATTCACATACTGGAATGCAACTTCCACTTCGATACCTTCTGCTTCTCCTTTATAGTAAACCGGATCGTGGATCACTTCTTTTTTGGAATTCAGATCCTTGATAAATCCAATGATCCCATCCGGTTCATGATACTCGATCCTCTCTTCCTGTGTCTTTCTTTTATCTGTAAATATAATCGTCAGTTCCGGATTCAGGTAGGCTGTCTCATGCAGTCGGCTCTTGATCTCTTCCTCTTTAAATCTCGTCTTCTCGAAAATTGTCGGATCCGGAAGAAAATTGACACAGGTTCCGGTCTTTTTGGTCTTTCCGATCACCGGAAGAAGCCCATCCTCCAGTTCTACCACCGGAATTCCTCTCTCATAACGGTCGTGGTGGACCGCACCGTCACGGCTGATCTTTACATCCATATAAGTAGATAGTGCATTAACAACCGAAGAACCTACTCCGTGCAGACCGCCACTTGTCTTGTATGCCGAATCATCGAACTTACCTCCCGCATGTAGGGTGGTATATACGATTCTGGCCGCCGATACTCCTTTTGCATGCATACCTACCGGCACACCGCGTCCATTATCTGTTACCGTTGCAGAACCGTCCTTTTCCAGTGTCACCTCTATCTGTGAACAAAATCCTGCCAGATGCTCATCTACCGCATTATCTACAATTTCGTACACCAGGTGGTTAAGCCCCTTGGTACTGACGCTTCCAATATACATTCCCGGTCTTTTCCGGACGGCTTCCAGTCCTTCCAGAATGGTAATACTCTCCGCGTCATATGTAGTCTTTTTTGCCATTTTCTTTCTCTCCTCTTATGATCTATCCTAAAATATCCAGGTAAAATCCTGCGGCAGCAGCCTCCTTACAATTTCCCGGATTCCCTGATCTGTTTCTTCAATTCAGTAAGAAAAATTCTATCTCAATTTCAATCCTCTTGTCAAGCCAAATTGACCTCTCCTGCCATTATAACATATTTTATATCGTTAAACTTCTGTAGTTTCCATTCTGTCATAAGAATACTCCCTCTATCGTCCGGTCAGCACACTATTTAAAAGGTCTGCCAGCACCTCCATGGCATTTCGCATTTCCTCTACCGTGTTGGTCTGCGCGCCCGCCTCAATAAGAAGCATCCGCGGCATCAGATCCATATTGTATTTATAGCCGCGAAGATAGTTTCTCCTTGCAAATCCCGGATATTTTGTTTCTGCCGCAATCTTCATCTGCAGGGAAAATGCAAGATTATCCTGCAAATATGGATTGGCCATTCCGGCAAGGTCTCCGTTTACCCGCGTCCGGCTCAGTCCGTTAAAAAACATGATCTGTGCCGTCGGTTTCCCATTTATCTCTGTCACCAGATGCGTAGTATCCGCCACGCCGTCTCTATGCAGATCGATCACCACTTCGATACTCGGATTTTCCGCAAGGATCTGTTCCACCTCAGGTTTGGCAAATTCATAGGCCTCGCTCCGGTCCAGTTTCCCATTGATCAGATCATATACACCCTCATGATGCATGGTCGGAATCTTGTATTTGTTATTTAAAATCTCCGTCAGATAACGCCCGATCCCTACAATTGAAGTGGACGGATCATTGTCCGAATCTGCGAATGTCTCCTGGGAATGGGTGTGATAGATCAGGATTTTCGAACCGCCCGTACTCAGATCGATCCTCAAATCCTTTCCAAGCAGCTCCGAAGCGTTCAACTCCGAAGGATTGATATAAGTCACGCTGTCCACCGTATAAAAATTGCTCACAAGATATTCAAAATCATTTAGCCGCTCCATTGAAAGATCCATCGTCGGTACGGATGCCTGCCTTGTCTCTTCACTTTTGTCTTTTCCGATAAGCTGTCCATTTTCATCCACCGAATTTTCTTCTTCTGCCTGCTTTTTTGCAAGAATCGCATAGGTAGCCTCATCTTCTGTCAGAAGCTCTGCCGCCTCCCGTTCAGTCACATAATTGCCAAGAGGAATCAGGGCAGATGCCATGTGGACAACAGCCTCCGTCACCCGGATTTTCCCTTGTTTTTTTTCCGTATATGTAACTCCCGGCATATAAAGCCGCTCCGCATTCTCCTGAACGCTCTGGATCATCCTGATCTTCCAGGACTTCGGGATCAGCGAACCGCTGCTTTTTGCTTCCAGTCCCCAGATTCCCAAAATCATAATGGCAAGAAGCACACAAATTCTCTGTTCTTTTTTCATCTGCGCGCCTCCCTGCCAGTTTCTGAAGATCGCTGTAGCAAAACCATATCTTTCCAGACTGGATCCTGCCCCTGACCTTTTGTGTCATATTGACATAATATATGCAGCTCACTGCCTGATTATGTCGCTGAAGCTGCAAAAAGCATATTCAGTGCCTCCGAAATCGTATAACTGATTCGCCTGACGGTCTCATCAATATCTTTTGGTGTTACAAACATTCCATTTAAATGTGGCGCGATCAGTTCTTTGATCAGCTCATATTTTTCTGCCGGACTGTATCCTTTGATCACACTTGCCATGCCTTTTAAAGATTCAGATACTTCCACTGCACTAAGCAGATTATCCATCGTATCGCCTACAATGGTTGCCGCATCCACTACAGTCGGCACACCGATTGCAATCACCGGGATCCCGACTGTCTTTTCCGTAATTGCATTTCGGTGATTTCCCACCCCGGATCCCGGATTGATTCCCGTATCCGCAATCTGGATCGTCCGGTTCAGCCTTTTTGAATTTCTCGCTGCCAACGCATCGATCACCAGAAGGATATCCGGTTTTGTCTCTGCCACCACCCCCCGGATCACCTCCACAGTCTCCATTCCGGTCTGCCCCATAACCCCCGGCACAATCGCGCTGACCGACCAGACCTCATCTTCCCCTGTTGCATACTTTCCGTACTCCTCAATGATATGCCTTGTGATATGCAGGTTGTCTACCACATAAGGACCAAGTGCATCCGGTGTCACCTGGCGGTTGCCAAGACCGACCACCAGGATCTTTTCCATCTTTCTTTTAGGAAGCAGTTCTCCAATGAATTTCCGGAGCTGCTGTGAAATCTCCTCATGATATCCTTCATCGGGAGCTGCCATTTCCGGTGCCTCGATCGTGATATAGCTGCCAACCGGTTTCCCCATCACTTTTGCTCCGTTTTCGGTCTCAATCCTCACGGTCGTGATGCGGATCTCATTTTCCTCATCATACTCTTCCGTCAAGATCACACCCTGGACCTCAACATGATCAGATTCAAACCGTTCCTTCTCTTCCAGCGCCAGATCCGTCCTGATATTATACTTTTCAACCATAGTCCTCTCCCATTTCTGTATTTTCTGTTTTATTCACTTAGTTTTTCGCAAAAAATTGGAATTATGTATTGACAAGCAATCTTTCTTCGCCTAAAATAAATAAGTGTGTTCGACGGATGTTCCGTGTCACTTTTCGTCGAATTCAATATTATGATTATATAATTTATGAAATGATAATTTGGAGGTGTCGGAAATGGCTAATATTAAATCCGCAAAAAAGAGAATTTTAGTAACTGAGACAAAGACAGCTAGAAATAAAGCAATCAAATCTAAAGTGAAAACTTATGTAAAGAAAGTTGAAACTGCTGTTGAAAAGAAAGACGTTGAAGCTGCAAAGGTTGCATTAAAAGAAGCAATCTCTGTAATCAACAAAGCAGGAAGCAAGGGTGTTTACCACAAAAATACTTGTGCAAGAAAGATCTCTCGTTTAACAAAAGCTGTTAACGAAATTGCTTAATTCCAGTTTCGAGATAAATAATGAATGATAAAAAGGCAGCCATCCCGTCAGTGGCTGTCTTTTTTGTTTTCATAAATCTTTCAAAAAAGAGTCTGTACTGAAATGCTGCTTGTATTCGGTACAGACTTTTTTTGTCTTATGATTTTCTCTTATAATTTAGAATAACCGTAGCTGTTCACGATAGCTTCGATCCGCTGTCCTTCTCTGCACTTCGGGCAATCTTCCGGAGAATATGCTCTGTAATGCGGAAGATCACTGCTTGTGAAAATCGTATTGACTTCCATTCCTGCAATCTTGTTGACTGAACTGAAAATTGCGCTGATTCCGCAGACTCTTCCACCGTAGTAGAGAACAGACTCGATTGCTTGTTTGACAGATTTACCGGTTGTGATGGACGCTGCAAGGATCAGAACCTGTTTGTTCTCAACCATTCTCTGTTTGTTGTCACGGAACAGGATCTGTCCGTCCTGATACATCTCCGGGGTAATAATGGAAATGTTGTTTCCTTTGCTGAGTGAGTACTGGTTCTCATCGGCAAGCTGCTCGGCAAGGAAGGTTCCGATCACTTCTGTCTCTTCCATGCAAACGATGGTATCTACCGTTGTGTTAGAAAGGTAAGCTGCTGCAAGAACTTTTGCAGTTTCACGGGCGTTGTTGTGACGGGATTTGACCGTTGACATGTCGATGTAAGTGTTGATGTGGGAATGACTTGTTGCAAAGTGTCCTTTTAAAATTTTAATTCGCGCCTTTGGGTTTTTAGCGGAGCGAAGGTCTTCCAGTCTTTCATCCATTTCTAGTTCCTCCTTTAAGTTGTTTTGGTGGTTTTGACTGGTTTTAGTATAGCACAGAGGGATAGGTTGTGCAATATGTATATTTCGTGAGGTTTTGAAAAGGAAACAAGTTAAAAATTTTTCTAATCTATTCTCCGTACCAACTTAGTTGTGCATTCCATAGTTTTTGATAAAGTGAATCTGAATTTGCTAACAATTCTTCATGTTTTCCCTGCTCTGCTATTGTACCATGATCCAGCACCAGTACCCGGTCAGCCATTTTTGCAATACTAAGACGATGTGAAATAATGATAAGCGTACTGTCATTTCCTATACGTCTGAAAATAAGATCATTTAATTCTTTTTCATATAGCGGATCAATGGCTGATGTAGGTTCGTCCAATAAAAAGAAAGTCCCTCCGTGGTAAAATGCTCTCGCCATCGCCAATTTCTGCCATTGCCCTCCCGACAAATCTACTTTTCCAAACTCCCGTCCAAGAATTTCATTTTTTGCAATCTGACTGAGGTTTAGTTCTGTAAGAAGCTCTTCTGCAAGTACTGGATTTTTTAATTCCAATTCCTGGGGAGCAAGATTTTCCAGCAACGTTAATGCATATTGCTGATATTCCTGAAACATAACAGAAGGTGTATCAGCGAGAACACCTTCATTTTTCCCTTCTGTAACTACCAGTAATCCTGCCAGTAATTTAGAAAGCGTTGTTTTCCCAGCACCATTCACCCCCACTATAGCGATTTTCTCTCCGGCATGTATTGCAAAATTCAAATCATGAAGCACCGGTTCTTTTCCCGTCGGGTATGTAAATCCTGCATGATGGAATGCAATTTTACCCGTTGATGCGATTCTTTGTGTTTCGTTCTCTGTATCCAGAAACAGGAAAAATGGTTTTACCATTAGACAAAACTGCGAAAAAGCTCCCAAGTCTGAAAACAACTGTGCATACTGATTCTGAAGCTGAAATGTTGCAGAAACTGCTACCATGAACGCTGGATAATCAATTTTTCTCTGGAAAAACAAATAGCCGGCCAGTACATAGACACCTGCTGTTGCAGCAACATTTAAAAACATCAAAAAAGTACGAATCTTTAACACCTGCATTTCCACTTCATATTCTTTTTCACGCAGTTTTCTGGAAGAAGTTTTCCATTTCTGAATAAGAAAATCACTGCTTTCATATACAATCCGCTCTTTTGTGTAGCGGATATCAGTTGTACATTCTTTTCGGTCCTTTTCTTCTTTTGCAAGAGCCGCTAATTGTGTACGCCTGCGACTTTTTAAAATTGCTTCACTGACATTTCCAAAAAGTGCTGGAATGGCAGCCAGTACAATAAGAAGAGAAAAAGACGAATGGATAATAGATGCATATCCAGAAAGAAGAACAATTGACAGCACCGCACCAGATAAAGTAATCACGCATTCGACTACCCGATATACATTGATACTTGCAACTTTCGCTTCCCATAGTCTGTTATAGAAGGACGGCATCTCATAATAACGCATCGCAATTTTTCCACATTTTTCATGAAGTATCAATTTTGTTTTCTTCTCAAATTCCAGCAATCCTCCGAACTGAACAATCACACGCTCATAGTAAATGCTGTAGCTTTTCATCAGAAACAAATACGCTCCATAGAGCAAAACCGGAAGAAGCAATGTTAATACCTGATAGTCTGACAATACAGACTTTTCGGCAAGCTGATAGATTCGGCGACTGATCTGAATGCCAAATACTGGAAGTACAGCCAGAAATAGGTGGACGAATATCATCCCTGCAAAATGTTTTGGCATCATTTCTGCACCCAGTTTGAGACATTTCGCCACAACCGTATGCTTACAGTTAAATTTCATCCACATACATCTCCTTCTGTGTTTGATAAAGTTTTCGATAAACTCCATTTTTGCGCATCAGTTCTTCATGACACCCATGCTCTACCAACTGACCATGATCCAATACAAGAATTTCATCCATCTGACTGACAGCGCCGAGACGGTGCGTGATAAATAACGTTGTCTTTTCTTGAAATATATGTTCACTCAATCTATATACTTCCCGTTCAGAAATAGGATCAAGACTGGCTGTCGGTTCATCCAAAAGAATGAAATCTGCCTCCGAAAGAAAAGCTCTGGCAATTGCCAGTCTTTGCAATTGTCCTTTTGAAAGTAATGTTCCTTCTTCTGTCAAAAGTGTAAGTGGTGTGTCAAGCCCCTGCTTCAGATTTGAACATTCTAGCATGTCCAGTACCTCTGACACTCTGGCATTCGAAAGATTCGAATCATTTCCCATCAAAAGATATTCCCTTACAGTTACCGGATAAACCTGAAAATCCTGAAATAGCGCTGTCTTTTTCTCAGTTCCATCATAGATTCTGCCATTTGTCGGTTTATAAAGATCAAGCAACAGTTTTGCAAGTGTCGTCTTTCCAGCCCCATTTACTCCAACAAGACCATAGTGTTTTCCCTTTTCAAAAGTAAAGCAGATCCCTTTCAAAGTATCTTCATTATTTTCATAATAACGAAACTGTAAATTGTCCAAAGACAATACATTTTCTCTGGGTGATTCTGCCCTGAAGTTATTCGCTGACCCTTTTTCCAAAAAATCATTTTCTACAAATCGGATTAATTCTGTGCGAAGACCATGAAACTCCCGAATTGGAAATACGCTTTCTGCACACCGTGAAAGTTCCTCTAGCATTCTTGCAATGGTTTCCGTGATTGCGGTATAAGTTCCGAGTGTAATCGACTCCATTGTATTCGGCAAAGCAAAATAAAACATTACAAAAACTGTAATTCCTATCAAAATACTCTCGAGCAATATTTGTCCACGAAACCGAGTATGACCACTCTTTCGATTTATCCTGGCAGCCTGATCAAATTCTTTTGAAAATCGTTCATCCATAGCCTTCGATGTGTCATAAATCCGGCGCTCATAAGCATATTCCCGTTTAATTTGTAAATCAGAAAGATAATTAAACCGACGTGCTGTCTCCATATATCGTTTCCAAAAACCAAAGGTATTTTTTGTTGTCCGTAAATTAATCACAAAAGCAACTAAAACGAGTATGCTCATAACAAGTATTGCGAAAAATGAAGTATTTCTCATAAACCAGACTAAAACGATAGAAGACAAAACAAGTCTGAGCCAACTGACTAATGCATCCGTATATTCCAATGATTTTTCAAAATATGAATCGGATCGTTTTATTATTTCCTGTATATTTTGCTGTTCTAAAAATTGAAGAGAAAGTTTTTGACAGACATGCATAATCTTTTCCGGCATTACGTCTTTATATTGTTTTGTAATCCATATTTTCGCAGCCTGTTTAAATATATGTAAGATGTTTTCTAGTAAAAACAATATAATGATCCAAATAAAATCCATTATAATAATTTTAGAAGAAGCATCATATACAATATGGTCAATTAAAAAAAGCTTTAAAAATATCTCAGACAAAACAACAAGATGTATTATTGTCTGTACAAATACCATTGTAAAATAAATACTTTTATTGTACTTTTTTTCGTTTCTCATTTCATCGTCCTAACAATCAATTCCTAATAAGATTTCCCTTTCCACCTCATTTTTTATATCATATAAGAGACTTCCATAAATTTCTTCAGCTTTCGAAATAGTTTGTTCATAAATAAGTTTTAAGAAATTATCTTTTCCACCTTGTTCCAACAACTTAGTGCAAAATTTGCAAGCAATAAAATTAGAATAATTTCTATCATAACTATCATAATTATTCCATATTTCAAAAATATCTATGTCATGCTTATTTAACATATAATGATTATTATATTTTACACTATTAAAACATTCAGCAACTCCTTCATTTATAAATTTTGTTTTACTTTTAATTCTCCCTTCCATATTATAACTACTAAATCTCATAATTAATCCCTCTCATTATATCTTTACTGAAATTCGTAATTTACAAGATAGGTGTCTTTACTTGCACTAAATATCTACATTTTAATACGCTTTATATTTGCATAATTTACATAGCACCACAATTTCCAGTGCATTTGCAAGCATCTAGTGGAGAAATATGTTCTGTTTTATGCAGTTCACTGGCCATAGTTTCTATTTGTTGAATCGGGTTCGTTCGTGCATCTTTAATAACTTCAAAAATATCATTTTTTTATCATTTTTCATTTCATTCACCTCTCCAATAAAGACACCTATTATCTTTAATATATCACAGATGGGATAATTATCAATATATTACTCGATACAAGGAATAATATTCAGTCTTTTTTGTTGTTTTATTATTTTTTTGACAAATCAATTTAAAATATATCATTGAACATTTGTGATAGAAAACGGTTTTTATTTTATATAATGTAAGCGTATCGTTTTGTAAAGAGCAATATTGTAGTTTTATGCAAAAAATGTTAAAAACAGTAATTCAAGCAACTTTATTATAGTTTTACGCCTCATTTATATAATATCACTAAAAAATGACAGAAAAATCTGTTTTACAACTGTCTTTTATAATATCATACAATTTCTTTTGTCCATTCTTCATCCACTCTGCTCACAGTAATATAATCTTATTTTTTTCGACTTAGGTAAGTGAGATGCTGGAGATGAAAATTATTGGTTTGACGGGACTTCTGTTTTGGGGGGGACGCGGAATTGGCGCATAGCGCGATTCCGCTGGGTGTGTTTGTGAGTTTGTGGGTCGAATGATTTACATACAAGCCGGTCAGAGTCTCACAAGCAGAGCTTGTTCGACCGTTGGCGGCGCCAACTAACTAATCAGAAATAGAAGGAGTCCCGGAAAAGCATGCGAGCATGTTTTTCCGGGACTCCTTCTATTTCTGATTAGCTGACCGGCTTGTTGCCTATCGCTTAGTTATTGATCAGTTTATCTTCACCATTCCAGCTGTAGAGTTTTCTGATTTCTTCTCCTACTACTTCTGATGGATGTTCTGCGGCTTTCTTTCTCATTGCTTTGAAGTGTACCTGACGTCCTGCCGGTGACATGTCGAGAAGGAATTCTTTTGCGAATGTTCCGTCCTGGATGTCTGAGAGGATCTTCTTCATTGCTTTCTTTGTATCTTCTGTGATGATCTTTGGTCCTGTGATATAATCACCGTATTCTGCTGTGTTGGAGATTGAGTATCTCATTCCGGCGAATCCGCTCTGGTAGATCAGGTCTACGATAAGTTTCATTTCATGGATGCATTCGAAGTATGCGTTTCTTGGATCGTATCCTGCTTCGCAAAGTGTTTCGAAACCTGTCTGCATAAGGGCACATACACCACCGCAAAGTACAGCCTGTTCTCCGAAGAGGTCTGTTTCTGTCTCTACTCTATATGTTGTTTCAAGAAGTCCTGCTCTTGCTCCACCGATTGCAAGACCGTAAGCAAGTGCTCTGTCCCAGGCTTTTCCTGTGTAATCCTGTTCTACTGCGATCAGACATGGTGTTCCTTTTCCTGCCTGATATTCGCTTCTTACTGTATGTCCAGGTGCTTTTGGAGCGATCATTGTTACATCTACGTATGCCGGAGGTGTGATGCATCCGAAGTGGATGTTGAATCCGTGTGCGAACATCAGCATGTTACCTTCCTCAAGGTTTGGTTCGATGTCTTTCTTATACATATCAGCCTGAAGTTCATCGTTGATAAGGATCATGATGATATCAGCTTTCTTTGCAGCTTCTGCTGCTGTATATACTTCAAATCCCTGAGCTTCTGCTTTTGCCCATGATTTGCTTCCTTCGTAGAGACCGATAATGACATTGCATCCTGAATCTTTCAGGTTCAGTGCATGTGCATGTCCCTGGCTACCATATCCGATGATAGCGATTGTCTGTCCTTCTAATACTGATAAATTACAGTCTTCCTGATAAAAAATTCTTGCTGCCATTTTTAATTTCCTCCTATGACTTATTGAATTCTATAGAGTTAAAGGCTCCATGCCCCTAGCTTTCTTATGTAACTACTGCTGCATCCCTGAAGGTGCCGCTTTCGAGCTCGTCGCTCTTTTCAAAACGTCTCTCTGCTTTAATCAAACATGATCACATCATCGCTTCCGCGCTTCAGTCCGGTAATACCGGTTCTTGCCAGCTCCAGGATCTCATATCCGTCCAGAAGCTCCATAAACGCTTTCAGCTTTGATTCGGTTCCCGTCAGTTCAATCATCAGACAGTCTTTTTCAACATCAACGATCTTCGCACGGAAAATATCTGCCAGTGAAATAAGGTCTGCTCTTTCAGATGCATTTGCACGAACCTTGATCATAACCAGTTCTCTGCATACTGAATTGCTGTCATTTAACGGCTTAATCTCGATCACATCTTCCATCTTGCGAACCTGCTTCTCGATCTGTGAAAGAATCTGTTCATCTCCACTTGCTACGATCGTGATCCTTGTAAATCTCGGATCTGCAGTTGTACCTGCGGTAATACTTTCAATATTGTACCCCCGTCTGCTGAACAATCCTGCCATACGGCTTAATAGTCCCGGATTGTTATAAACCAAAATTGAATAAGCTTGTTTTCTCATAACATACTCCTTTACTTTACAAAACAGAGTGCGTTCTGTTTTTTTATTGTAGCAATTGACACCACCTTTGTCAAGTAGCTTTCTAAAATTTTATCACTTTAATTCGATTTTATCAATTACAGGAACCTCTAATTATCGTTTTCACACTGATTTTTCCGGATTTTGTCAAAATATATCCTTTTATCATCTGGACATATAATTCTTCAATTGCCTGTCGGACAAATCGTTTTTTGTCAAATTCGACTGTTGTCAGCTGCGGTCGGCAAATGAGTGCTGTTTCTTCTTTTCCGACTGCCATCACTTCAATTTCCTCCGGCACCTTGATTTCCAGATCATGCAGATAACCGACAGCCTCTGCTCCCTGTACGGCAGATGCAAATACGAGCATATCTGCGGATAAAGCAAGCCCTGCCAGCCGGATTTTATAGAACATTCTCCGCAGATCCCTGTCTTTTGGAATTTCCAGATATTGTTCTTCTTCAAGACAGCAGCCTTTTTTTGAAAATATTTTCTGCATTCCCTGCCATACCACTTTTCCGTACTCTTCCGTTCCATCCAGAAACCAGATTCTCTGTTTCTCTCTTTTAAACAGAAACCTTGCGACTTCCTCACCGGCTTTTCCGTAAATCCGGTCTGTTCTGTATATCGCAGCCACCGGAACTGCACACATCTGTCGGATTCTTGTACACGCCTCTTCATTGAGCCAGATACAGATAACCCCATCCAGTTTCCATACCGCCGCATATCGTACAAATTCTTCTGCTGTTTTTACAAAATGCAGCAACATATAGTATTCCCTCTCATCCAGACTCTTCTCGATCTCACGCAGTATTTCTTCTAATTTTTCACTCTCCTGCTCCCATTCCTGCCTTTTTCCAACAACTACAGCAATCATCCTGGAAGATTTTCCGGAAAGGATACGTGCTCCCATGCTTGGGGCATATTCCTGTTCATCCAGGATCTCCTCTATCCTTTTTCTCGTCTTTCTTGATACTTTTTCCGTTCTTCCATGGATCACATTCGATACAGTTGTTGCACTCACTCCGGCTATTTTTGCAATATCTTTGATCCTGATTTTCCCCTCAGCCATTTCTTTCCCCCATTTATTTCTTTTGTTTTTTCTGTTTCTACTATCTTACACTTCTTTTCTTCTTTCTTACTAATTCGCATTTTTTCGACATCACCTGTAACTTTTCGATAAAATATTTTACAGATCATTGCCCGGATATCCACCTTGTGCTATCCTTAATCTGTTAAATAATTTTTCAGATACAGGAGATTGAATCATGGATGGTATTATATTTGACGTAGACGGCACACTCTGGGACTCAACCGAAGCAGTTGCCAGATCCTGGAATCAGGCGATAGAGGAGAATACAGATTTTTCCCTCTCACTTACAGCAGATTGGCTTAAGTCACTTTTTGGAAAAACAATGGATGAGATCACGCTTGCACTCTTTCCTTCCTGCCCAAAAGAAGAACGTGACCGAATCGGCTATCTTTGCTTTAACTATGAAAATCGGCTGCTTGAAACCGATCACGGTGTTCTTTACCCAGATGTTGCGCAGACACTGGAAAACCTTTCTCAGAAAACCGGCCTTTATATCGTCAGCAACTGCCAGTGTGGATATATCGAAGTTTTTCTAAAAACGATGGGACTCGAAAAATATATCAAAGATTTTTTATGCTTTGGTCAGACACAGGTTCCAAAAAATGAATCCATCCGTCTTCTGATGGAGCGCAATCATCTGCAGGATGTGGTTTATGTCGGAGATACTTCAGGTGATTTTGATGCCTGCCAGAAAGCAGACGTGCCTTTTATTTATGCTTCGTATGGATTTGGTGATATTCCGGATCCACCAAGACAGATTGGCGCAATCAGGGAACTTCCTGCTCTTCTTGGACTGTAGATTTTCTCTGTTTATGTTCCTGGTTCAGGATTATATAGCAGTTTTTTCCATCATTCAGCATCAGCAGAGTCTGCCACCGGTAGTTTCCTTCCATACACATGACAATATAAAAAGATCAGAGTCTGATAATCACATTTTTTATCATTCTCTGATCTTTTTATATTGAATTCTTTCCAGTGGATTTTTCCTTCTCTTTATTCCACATCCTCTTCATCAAATTCACACACCACATAATACCCCTGCGGTGTCTGCTTTACGTCAATCACCTTTCCCTGTCCTGACTTAAGTCTCTGCCATGAACGATAATTGGCGCTCATTGCCACAGCCGGCTCAATCGTATAATAAAAATACGCAGCTACAACGCCCTCTGTCACATCAACAATCTGTCCGGGTTCAACCAGTCCCGGACGCTCCATTTTAAATTCCATCTGTCTCATTTCCGCCTGATACCTGCCTCTTTTTCTATATTGTATTCGTTTTTTCTTGTAATTGCAAGTATTTACACAGTCTGTTTTGTGACGAAGCTTTGAAGTAGAACGCCGCTGTCAGGTGGTCTTTTTAGCCACCTGATCTAAAACAACTGAAATCACATTATCCTTCGTTCTATTCGGATTTCTTACACTGTTTTTCATGCAGAACTTCCGGAACGATCATATAATGCTCCTCAATCAATTTTGCTGTCTTTTCAACAGGCAATTCTTTTATTCCTTTTAAAAGGATCTCATGATTGTAGCGAAGTACATCAAAGGGGATGATGGATTCAACACCCATTGTATAATATCCGCACAAATTGCTTTCCCGGAGCATTGCCCATATTTTATATAAGGTTTCGCACTTTGCTGCTCGAACAATGCATGAATGAAACTGTTCATCATAACACATAATGTGGTACACATCTTTTTCTTTCGCAGCTTTTTCCATCTGCTCCAGACACTCATCCATTTCCCGTTCGATTTCTTCCGGAAGTTTTCCGGCAATGATCCTGATTGCCAGAACTTCCAGGGTAGAGCGGACAAGATATTTTTCCTGCATTTCTTCATAGGAAATCGTCTTTACTGTACTGCCTTTATGAGACTCATAAACAACAAATCCTTCCTCCCCAATATGACGCAGGGCTTCTCTGACCGGTCCCCGGCTTACATGAAACTTCTCCGCAATATCTTCTTCTACAATTCGTTCCCCCGGTTTGATCTTCCCCCGAATGATGTCTTCTCTTAATACATCAGCGATTTGCTGCCAAAGAGTTTTTCTTTGTATTGATGCCTTCCTGGTATAATCCATTCATTCTTCCTTTCAGATTTTTGCAGTTTTTTATAAAAAGAACAGGCTGATCCCCACAATTACTGCCAGTGTAATGGCCAGAGCCGGCCAGAGTGCCCAGAATGCCCCCAAAACCATAGCCAGATAATCTCCCTTTTCAAAAACAATGTTCTGGTCACTCATCTGCTTTTTAAATTCCAGGAACTTTTTATCCTGTTCTTCCAACTGTCTTCCTCGTTTGCTGTATCCTCCAAAAAAGCTCATGCTAATTCCTTTCTGATTTTATGAATCCTTTTCTACTCCGAGTGGATTATGACAGGCTACAAAATGTCCCGGTCTCATTTCCACAAGTTCCGGTGTAATATGCTTACAGATTTCTGTACAGTATTTACATCTTGTATGGAACTTACATCCTTTCGGCGGATGAACCGGACTTGGGATATCTCCTTCAAGCGGGATCATCTCTCTGTTAGAATCTACGTCTGTCGTCGGAATTGCTGATAACAGCGCTTCTGTATATGGATGTGTAGGGTGATCAAACATTTCCTGTGACTCTGCAAGCTCTACGATGTTTCCAAGGTACATAACACCAATTCGGTCACTGATATATTTTACAACACTCAAACCATGTGAAATAAATAAGTATGCAAGATTGTCTTCGCTTCCGAGATCTTTCAGAAGGTTGACGATCTGCGACTGAATGGAAACGTCAAGTGCGGAAACCGCCTCATCGCAGACTACGAATCTTGGTTTCAATGCAAGTGCACGTGCAATACCGATTCTCTGTCTCTGTCCACCGGAGAACTGATGTGGATAACGATGGATCATATATGGTGCAAGTCCACATTTTTCCATGACTTCCATAACATACGCCTGCATTTTTTCATCATTTTTCTTAAAAATGCCATGTGCAAGAAGACCTTCTCCGATGATCTGTCCAACTGTCATACGTGGATTCAGTGATGAGTATGGATCCTGGAAGATCATCTGCATATCTTTACGAAGGAAACGCATTTCTTGTGTTTTCAGTCTCGCAAGATCTACTCCATTATCACGGTATGATTCGTATTTTGTAAAAGCTTCATCATTTTTATATTTGCTGCGGAGTTCTTCTAACTTCTTCTCCGCTTTTTCAAGTTCCACTTTCTTCTCTGCGATTTCTTTTGTCTTATCGACACCTTCCATCTGGTTTTCTTCATTTAAACCGCTGATCACTCTGGCAACTTTGAATTTTTCAAGCAGTAACTGTTCTGCTTCTTTTGTGTCATCTAAGCTATAGAATCCACCAATGATCTGAACAAGATTCAGGAATTCCATATTACATTTCTTCTGGATATTTTCATATTCGGCCTGTTTCTGGAATTTTTCCGCAGAATCTTCCATTTTTTCATATTCCGCTTTTAATGCTTCTGCCTTCGCTTCTAATTCGGCAATTTTCTTTTTACCAGAAGAAATATTTTTAATTGTTTCGTCTACATAAAGCGGTGCCATATCGGTAAGAGTTCTGCCGTAATACATTGTCTTACCTTCTGTCTGTTTGTAGATCTGAAGTAAAGTTCTTCCAAATGTTGATTTTCCACATCCGGATTCTCCAACAAGACCAACTGTTTCTCCTTCGTAAATATTCAAAGTAATTCCGTCATTGGCTCTTACATACTCCTGCTCTTTCTGGAATAACTTTGTTTTCTTAAGTGGAAACCACTGTTTCAGATCCGTGACCTTCAAAAGCACTTTCTTTTCATCATTATTTGGCATGGCGTGCCTCCTTATCCGGGTAGAAACAACGAATCAAGTGATTGTCTTCTGCCAACTCTAATTTTGGTTCTTCATTCATACATTTCTCTGTTGCATATTTACAACGCGGAGCAAATTTACATCCCTTCGGAAGATTGAGCGGATGAGGTACTGCTCCCGGAATTGCCTCAAGTCTTGCTCCGACCGGTGTATCCAGACGTGGAATTGAAGTCATAAGTCCTTCCGTATATGGATGTGAACAGGTTGTCTCTTTTGCAAAGATAGTTCTTGCTTTACACATTTCCACAACCTGACCACAATACATAACTGCCACTTCATCTGCCATCTGGTTGATAACTCCAAGGTCATGTGTAATGAACAGAATAGAGGTCCCTTTTTCCTTTTTCAGTTCATTCATCAGCTTTAAGATCTGTGCCTGAATGGTAACGTCCAAAGCAGTAGTCGGTTCGTCAGCGATCAGAAGACTTGGTTCGCAGGCAAGAGCCATGGCGATCATAACTCTCTGACGCATTCCACCTGACAGCTGATGCGGGAACTGTTTCATAACAGATTCCGGATTCGGGATCTTAACAGCTTTTAACATTTCAAGTGATTTCTCACTTGCTTCTTTTTTTGTGATTTTCTGATGGGTTAAATAAACTTCATTTAACTGTTTTTCGATCGTATATACCGGGTTCAAACTTGTCATCGGTTCCTGGAAAATAACGGAAATCTCATTTCCACGAATCTGGTACATATCATTGATTGTACACTCCGCAAGATTTCTTCCCTTGAAAGTAATTGTACCGCTGTCGATATATCCGTTTCCATCCAAAAGTTTTAAGATACTCATTGCCGATACACTCTTTCCACTTCCGGATTCTCCTACGATACCTAATGTTTTCCCAGGCTCTACTCGATAGGAAACACCGTTGACCGCTTTTACAATTCCTTTTTTTGTCTTAAAAAATGTATGTAGATCATCTACTTCCAATAAATATGCCATCGTTATTCCTACCTTTCATTTGCTTTCGGGTCAACTGCTCTACGAAGTCCGTCACCAAACAAGTTGATACTTACAGTACAAAGTCCTAATACAACTGACGGGAATACCCATCTCCACCAGTACTGTGAGATAACTTCTGAAGAACGACAGTTGTTCAGCATATTTCCCCATGAAGGAATTGGCTCTGCAACACCGAATCCTAAGAATGATAATCCGGATTCTGTCAGCATACAGGTTGCAAATGAGATTGTTGCCTGTACGATAATGATCGTCATTACGTTCGGTACGATATGACGGAAAATAATATTCTTTTCTTTTACACCCAGTGCTTTTGCAGCGACAACGAATTCTTTGTTACGTTCTGCAAGCACCTGTGCACGGACAAGACCTGCGATACCGGTCCATCCGAGGAAACCGAGGATCAACATGATCATGATGATTCTTCCGACATCAGATACTTTATTTCCGATCAAAGCAGAAAGGATCAGTGCCAGCGGGATAAACGGAAGGGATCCGACAACCTCTGCCAGACGCATAAGAAGGATATCCACAGTTCCACCGTAGTATCCGGAAATACCCCCTACTAAGATACCGATCGCGAACTGGATGATAACAGCGATGAATCCGACTGTCATAGTCATCTGTCCACCCTTTAAGATACGGTAGAATACGTTTCTTCCAAGATTATCTGTTCCAAGTAAGTAACCTTTCAGTCCCCATGTCACAACAGAGCCGTCTTCTTTGATAATACAGTTCTGATAATAGCCGGAAGCTAATTTTGCAATATTGGTTGCCTTAGCAGGAACCTTTGCCTGATTATTTTCATTTCCGCCCCAGGCTACTGCGTTTCCATCTTCTGTCACAACAACAAGATGGTTACGTCCACCTGAAATATCCACTGCTTTGCCCTGCACTTCTTCCGGTACGGAGAAAATATGGTTGTGATTGTTTCCCCAGACTTTTACAGTACCATCTTTTAATACAGCTGCTGCTGCTTTATCTGTTAAAGCGATTTTTTCTACTTTTCCCTGAATCTCTTCCGGTACATTATCTAAAGCAGTTTCTTTCTTTGCAAGCGAGATGACTTTTCCATCCTTTGTAAGGGCAATGGCTGTCTGAATATTTGCTTTTACTTCTTTGACTTTTTCATCCTTTACATTAGCTGTAGAAATATCAACTGCACTTGTATTTCCCCATGAAACAACTTTTCCGTCTTCTGTTACAACAACGGATACCTGATATCCTGCTTCAATGTCAGCAATCTTTTTGCCTTTCAGTTCCGGCGGAATCACATTAAGACCCATTCGGTTGAAGCCCCAGGTGTATAAGGTACCTTTATCGTTGATTGCCAGCACGTGGTCCTGACCAACTGCGATATCAACAACTTTTCCCATATCAGCCGGAATTTTTTTCAGGTTTTTCGTTAACTGTCCCCACTCATAAACGTAACCGTCTTTGTCTACTCCTACACCATATGTCGGACCAAATTCAATCACTTCGGCATTGTCTTTTAAATCTGACGGAACCGAAAGGAATGAAAATCCCGGTGCGATATTTTTCTGTGTTGGATCCTGATAGTTTAAATCCTGGTGAAACCAGATCGGAAGGATGAAGCACATTGCAAAAATTGATACAAATACGATCAATCCTCCCATAGCCAGTTTGTTTTCCAGCAGATTTTTTATAATCGTACGAAAAGGACTTTGCATCTGTTCTTCTTCAAGAACGGAACGCTGCTCTTTTTCTTTCTTCTTTCCAAATAACATTTGTCTTCCTCCTAATCGAGTTTAATTCTTGGATCAACGATACAGTAACATAAGTCTGTGATCAGGTTTGCAGCAAGTCCTAACAAAATGTAAAACATCTGCATGGACAGTGCGACTGTATAGTCATGCTGGTTCAAGGAATCGATCAGAAGTTTTCCGACACCTTTCCATGAGAACAGAGTCTCAATGATAACCGCTCCACCAAAGATACCTACGATAGAGCCTACGATCCAGCCTGTGATCGGGATCATCGCGTTACGGAACGCATGTTTGTAAATAACAGTTTTTTCTTTCAGACCTTTGGCACGGGCTGTTCTTACATAATCCATAGATAATGCATCAAGAAGAGCTCCTCTGACATAACGGATCAGACCACCGATACCTGTCAGACATACAATAATAGGAAGTGCCATATGATATAAATAATCTAAGAATGCACGGAAGCCTGTAAAATTTGCACCCGTTGTGACCATTCCACTGATTGGAAAGATCGGAATTTTAATTGCAAACAGGTAGATAAAGATCAGCGCCGAAATAAATGAAGGAATACTGATACCGATCATAGTTGCTACCTGGAGTGATGTATCAAACACCGTGTCTTTTTTTACCGCACATTTGATTCCCAGCGGAATTCCGATTGCGAAAAGGAAAATATAATATACAACGTTCAGGGCGATTGTATTTTTCATCGGAGGTCCGATCAGTTCTTTAACCGGAATACGATATACGGTAGAGTAACCGAAATCTCCCTGTAAGATATTTCCCATCCAGCTTAAATACTGAACCGGAATCGGTTTATCAAGTCCGAGACGTACTCTTGCCTGTTGATAAAGCATCTCATACTGTTCCGGTGAAACACTCTGCTTTTGTCCCTCGACCATAAGTCTGGCAGGGTCACCAGGTACCATTTTGAAAATACCAAACAGTAAGATGGAAAGCAGGAAGAATACTATAATAATATAACCAAGTCTTTTCAATATGTATTTTGCCATAATGTAGTTTTCTCCTTCTGGATGAAATAGTTATTCCTGAATTATTCATGACATGTGATTCTGTCCGAACCATTACCATAATTTTGTTTTCATATAAAGAAAAGATACGGGAAGACAGAACATTTCCCTTTGTTCTGTCCTCCCTGTTTTGTCATGCATATCAAAAGTTAATAGAATTGATCTATTCTGATGAATCCTTTATGCTTATTCTTCAAAGTATGCATCTAATACCATTGCTCCCCATCCCACATGAGCTCTAGGAACGAAATTCTTAAGCTTCGGATTGAAAAACATATAAGAAACTCCTGATCCCATTGGAAGACTTGGAAGTTTTTTGTTGTATGCCAGCTGGAATTTTCCATATAATTTCCTAAATCCGTCAATGTCTTCAGGATCAACTTTCTGCATCTCTTTACCGATTGCTTTTAATTCCGGATCGGAAATGTAGTTAACATTCCAGCTTCCCATTAAACTCGGATCGTCATCGAAGCAGTTCCAGTAGAAGAGAATTTCCGGAATTCCAATACTACTGTAGAAAATGTTATATTCTGGTTCATCGATACCCTGGCGATTCAAATGGTTGATCCTAAGTGCAAAGTCCATAGATGTGTATTTATATTCCATACCAATCTTTTCTGCTTCCGGTGGGATTACTGTGTTGTAAAGTTTTGAGTAGTCATCTTCACAGCATGCTACTTCAACTTTTAATTTCATCAATTCACCATCTACTTCTTTATAACGGTATTTGTCTGTACCTTCTTTGTACTCTTCACCTTTTTCGTTCAGTGTCCAACCACCATCGATGAGTTCCTGTTTTGCTTTATCAAGGTCATATGAGTAGTGAATCAGTTCAGATTCAATATCATCTTTAATTGCTGCAAAATCTGTTGTAGCATCTGTTGCATAACAGTCTACCACTGTACCGTATCCGCCTGTTAACTGTTTGTTGATTTCATCACGGTCTACGATATAAGCGATTGCACGTCTTACTTCTTCAAACTGTGTCGGTCCAAAGTCACACATATAACGCATCTCGTTGATACGTGTTCCCGGTACAAGACCATAATTTGCATCTAATTTTCCTTCTTCTACTTTTGTTAAAGCAGCTTCGATCTTTTCTCCTGTACCTGCTGAGTAGAAATCAATTGTTCCTTTTTCAAATTCGTCACGGATTGTTTCATCTGCAACCGGTTTGGAAATAATTGTCTGGATATGTGGTTTTGTTCCATCATATGTTCCAAGGTATTCTTCGTTGATTTCAAGTTCAACAGTTTCAGTTGTAAGGTCAACACTCTTTAATTTGTAAGGTCCGCATACAACCGGTGCTTTGTAACGGAATCCTTTATCCGGATCAAGCAAGGTTTCTCTGATGAGATCTTCTGTAAATCCATCTGTAAGGTATGCTCCGTTTCCATCATCTTTCACGTCGCATCCAGGAGCGATTGCTGCAAGCGGTTCCGGTCCATAGGCAACATTTGCCATCTCATAATAGTTCGGAAGCTGATCTGCACTGATTGTCATAGAAAATTCGTAATCCCCAAGAAGGTTAACACCTGCGAATTCTTTTGTTGTTCCCTGTACATGATCGTTGTATCCAACTAAAGCCCATCCGTATGTTGCATCACCTTCACAGGCTGCAAATTCCGGAGAAGAATGAAGCAGAAGACTGAATACATAATCTTTTGCTGTGATCGGAGAACCGTCACTCCATTTCAGGTTATCATTGATTTCAAAACGGTATGTCTTGCTTCCGTCATCGTTTTCGATTACTTCGTGATCTTTAACAACAACCGGGTCCCAATCAAGAACATAATCACGATTGTAATCAGCGAGGGCGTAACCACTCATCAATCCAATAAATCCGGAGTTTGTTGCATTGTTTGACCATCCGCCGTACATATCCGGTGATAAGGTACCTGGTGAGATCGCAACTACAACCTGTCCTCCTACAGGTGCATCTTCCGGCGGTGCACTCTGCATGTCCTCGGTTACCTCAACTCCAACCTGTTTGCTTTCACCATCATCCTGATTATTCTGGTTCTTGCTGGAAGCTCCTCCACCGCCACAGGCTGTGACCGAGAGTACCATGATACCAGCCAGCATGAGGGCTATCATTCTCTTTTTCATTTTGCATTCCTCCATAAATGTAAACTTTGCGTTAAGACAATTATAACATTTTACCAATTAAACATCTATTATCGTTTTCATTTTTGTGCATTTTTGTGGAATACGACGTATTTTTATTGTATACAAAAAACAAGTCTTTCGTGGACGGATTTTACTACATATATGAACGATATCTGTTTTTCATTCACACACATTCAGATTGTTAACAGTCTACAATTTGTGCATTTTTAACAAATTGTTAAATGTTGACATTTGACTAAAAACAAAAAAATCTTGTTGCAACAAAATCATTTCAATATCGTTTTTTTATTAAATTAAAAAGTCTATCTGCAGTATCCGGTCCTGTTTTGCCAGTTTGCTTTGATTGATTAACTCCTACAAATGAATTCTTCGAAAGCCTTGTTGCAAACACAAGATAATCCTTAAACAACTCGACAGCTTCATTCTGAATAACATTTGCAGCGATAATAACGTCAATGCCTGGATTATGATTCTTTAACTCATCAATAATCCTCATTATTGATTTTCCAGTATTAATCACACTATCAACAATAACTACTCTCTCTGTATTAATCACAGGAGCATCATCTTGCTTCTGGTTCATCGAATAAAAAATGCCGCCTGCTCCCATATATACTCCGTCACCAAAAAACCTGCCACCTCGTTCCAAAACTAAGATTGATGTATTTTTCTCTGGGAATACGGCAGCAATGTGCCTTCCTATTTTTTCTCCTAAACGCACATGTGCTGCTGCCAGCCTACTTCCACTTATTCCTGAATTCGATTTGCAGATAGCAATATCAGCTTGTACTTCTTCGTCCTCATCAGCCAATATCACCAAAGAATGATCGTAAATCGGCACCAAGCCTGATAAGCTTTCATTCTTCAATGATCTGCTTATTCGCTTACCAATATACAGAAATCCTTTATCAGCCTCGCGTAACATATATAAATCAATCTTGCTATCTCCATAGGCAAAAATAGTGTATCCATGTTCTCGCAATTGCTTTACGACATAATACTTAACATCTGCACTTATGTATGGACTAGCAAATATAGTTCCAAGATTCTTAGCATTAGCAATATCGCTCCACAAATCTTTTATTCCAGAAGAAAGTACAACATAATTATTCGATGCAACTATGTCATACACTTCATTATTAATTGTTATCTCTGCAATTTTAGATTTGTCAATAGACGCGGTTTGTAATTCCTTTTCAAAAAGAAATGATTGATAGCCAGTATAAAAATCTCCATCGAAGATCTTTGTCTTGCCATTACAACAGAACCTATATGAATCTTGAATAATAATGGTTTTATCTCCGTCAACCATATACAAGATATCCTGCTTGTTGAACTGCTCCATTATTTGATTACAGATATCTGTCGCTAAATCGTAGGAGCTGAAACCTTCTCGAAGTAAAGATAAGAAATCAAAAAACTTATTCTGTTCTTCTTCATTATCACTTACAACGTAAAAGTCCTTATTTCGCCTATGACATTCCTCTCTAAGATTATTTATTTCAAATTCCTGCCATTGTCTTAACGACTCAATGGACTCGCCAGCAAACTTACCATTTTTCTCTGACAAAGCATATCTTTCCTTAAGATTTTCCGGAGAACAATACAGATAAATAAAGATATCGTACAACTCTCCGTCAGCCTCAGTAAATGCAACAGTTTCCATAAATGAATAGTGTCCATCTGAAACAATTACTTCATCATTCAAACCATTAATATATTCTGTGTATTTAATTCTAACTTGATGTTTCTCTTCTTCTGATAGTTCCAAAAAGGAACCACCGCAAATACGTCTCAACTCCTGGCTGCCATTAGTAACCTTTGCATCAGTGATTCTATCCATCAATGTACTTTTGCCTGCACAAGGCATTCCATATAATGCTATCTTCAACCAGTAAACACCTCCTTGAAACAACAGCTTCTGTCAAAATCGATAACGTCAAAACTGACCTCATTTAGAGGTGTGTCGTAAGGCATTGAAAAAGGTAAATCGATACAATTACCACATATGAATATCTTTCCATTTGCGTAAAAAATATTATCCATTCCTGCACCACACATACCACCATACATGGTACAGTCGTAGCCACCAGTTCTAACATTCAATCGTTCCATCGCCTTATTCAAGAACGCATTAAAATCAGGTAACGATATCCCCTGTTTTCCAATCATCCTAGAAAACGTGATCCTATTACCAAATTGTTCAAAGAACCCTATGGTCGCTTCCGGATTATCAATTATCTCTTTTCCAACAGTACAATTCATAGAAGGATACTTCCCATTCACTTCTTTGTATAAAGCTATATTTTCCATCACTCGCTCATGAGTTCCACATCTATACTTGTCGTGAATAGCAGAGATTCCATCTACTGAAAAGCCAACATTTACATTGTATTCTTTGAAGAATTCTAACTTCTCACGATCAACTAAAAGACCGTTTGTAATGGTGTATGCAGCAATTCTTCCAGATTTCAAATAATCTCCAATATGAGCGATATACTGCTTAAGTTTCTCATAATCTAACATTGGTTCTCCATTGCCCACAAACCCTAACTTAAACAAATCAATATCGTGATCTTCAATATGCGAAGTAATATTATCAAGGATAGTAATTACATCCATATTGTCCTCTTGAATGTAATCCTTCTTCTCATGAAAATGGCAATAAGTACAATTGAGATTGCATCGATTATTTATCGATATACAAGCTCGTGTTACCATCTTCTATTCCCCCTCTTCTGACTATTCGTATTGTTACCTCTATTAAACTGCTTTCTTGTAGGACCAGATTCATGATACTCACTAACCCAATCAGCAGCTGTTTTACCATCAATGTCAACGATCTTCTGATCAGCTCCTGCATCAATGAGTATCTTTCGAATATCCCAAGTATGCTTTTCCTTATTATTTTCAAAGTGACCATTCATGCAGGCCTTCATGAGCGCAGTAAATCCATTAGCGTCCTGCTGGTTAATACTGGTTCTTTCATCCTCACATAAAGCAATTACAAAATCCTTCTTTCCCTCCCAGGCAGCAATCATTAATGGCATATTGCCCTCATTCTTCTGGCGTACTTTTCCGGCATCAAAAGGATTTCTACTTCCAACATTAGGATTTGCCTTACACTCTAAAAGCAAAAACATAAACATCTCATAATCCTTCATCTGCACTGCATGCGATAGAGCAGGGAAATATCTACGACTGCAATCACGCTTATTCACATCTGCACCAAGCTGAATGAGCCATTTGATTTTTTCTTTTCTTTGCTCAATTGTGACCCTATTATTTCTTACAGCAGAAATAATAAGGGTATTTCCATCCTGAAGATATGCATTAACTTCGTCTGCTGTCGGTTCTTCGCATTCCTCATATGAATCTGCGTAATAAGCGTCAATTCTAGCCAATTTAGTCATATTGATAAGATCCTGCTTAGTAGCCATATATTCTCTAAGATGTAATGCTGAAACGGATTCATACCCTTTAAGATATGCTGAATAATCGGTGTCCTCTGTTATGATATCTACTTTGCAGTGATATGTATCAGAAGCCTCCTGTGCAATATATATTATTTTGCAATCTTCGTTATCTTCATCAGCATCGCCATTATATTCCATAAGAATTGTACGAGAACCATAGCTAATACCACGAATAACTTCCCAAGCCTTTCTCCCAAGAGAACCTGAGTTCTTATTCTTTATATTATCTAATTCATCAACAACTACCTTTGGAATAACTACCTTGCTATATTCCTTGTTCAGTTCATCAATTAACTGTGAATTTTTAAGTAACGCTGAAGTATCTGGAACTGCAACCTTCTCCCCTCTCAAAAATTGTTCGGTCTGTGATTCTGACATTCCAAAAACCTTACAATATTTTCTTGCCATTTCCAATAGAGTTTTTTCTGCAGTTTTTCCACCTTCAACACGTGAAATAGACGACTTGTTCATACCAGTTCCTGGTTTCAAGCCCTCTAATACATCAATCTTCTTTGCCATATCATCCATGGTACAGCCATTCTTTTCACGAAGCTCCTTCAATCTCGAACAAAGGAAAGCTATCTGATTATCATTTGCCATAAGTAATGCCCCTTTCACAGGTATGTAATTTGATTATTGGCTTTATCTCATACTCTCATTATATACATCGTTGCATTTTTCACAACGAAAAGGTGTGTTTTTGCAACAAATATTCAAAAGGCGCAACTCATCACTTTATTTACTTAATATATGCAACTAAATGAAGCTACTTGCAACAACACAAATGTGGTTTTTTTCAAAGTTCCGTTTTTCGGATCAACGAAAAACTCCACAATGAAAACAGGCCCTTGGCCTAACAAAAATAACCTTCTGGCGTACCACTGGAACAAGTACGCCAAAAGGCTTTCTGGTGTTAAATCATTTTCAATTTTTCATCACACGCACATATTTTTCCGCACTATTTTGTGGATATTTTTATTAAAATAGTGCCTTCAACCCCGCTTAAACTGGGCATTTCTTTGAAAGGAGACAAACTGTTTCAACGTGTGTTGTCACTAACATTGGAATACACATCCTTTACCTTGTCACTGACATCGGAACACATTTTTTTCGCTTTGTCCACGACACCAGCAGATTTTCCAAACCGCTTTTTTGCATTTCCAATTTCGTTTTTAAATCCTGTTTTATATATGAAAGTAATTTTATAGGGATCTTTTTCTCCGTATTCATCGTAACCGCCAACGATTACCTTTTCAATTATACTCTCAAATATACCTCTGTCAAACTCCTCTAACACCTCATTTTGAGACAGTGCTTTCTTAAAATCTGCGATTCTCCTTTGCAGAGAACCTTCTTCATCCGCCTGCTGTTGAAAATACACCAACTTAGCTTTTGTATTGCTTAAATCTGTCTTAAGGTTTACATCTGTTTCTTCATAAATATCCTTTTCAACAATGCCGCTCAAATAATTATCCAAGAGCTTCTTTCTCTTATATGAAAGATTATCAATCTTTTTTTGCAGCTTATTCAACTGATCCTCTGTAGAATTTTCTTCAAGCGCTTTTTCCGTACGTTTCAGAAATTCTTCTATTACATCTTTATTATCTCTACAAAGCATCCGATATGATTCCACAAAAGCTTCTTCTATTACCTGCTCCGGGATTCCTTTACTATCCGGACAGAACCGCTTCCCCTCTTTGGTGGCCTTCACACACTGCCATATGGTTTTCTTATACTTTGAATTGCTGTGCCAACGTCTGCGTGAAAGATTTCCCCCACAGAACCCACATTCCAACAAACAGCTGAAAGCATACTGTCGGCTGAATTTCTCCCGTTTCCCCGGTATAGCACCATGCTTACGGTTTCCGTTTCTGCGGCTTCTGATCTCCTGTGCTCTCGCAAACATTTCTTCAGAAATAATCGGTTCATGGTGATTATGTATGTAATACCGATCTTCCTCCCCTAAGTTCTCTAATCGTCTTTTTGAGATAGGATCGACTGTAAATGTTTTTCCCAGCAAAATATCGCCCTTATATTTTTCATTATTTATAATTCCCATGATACTGGATGACACCCAGGGATTTCCTTTTATTGTCATTATCCCCTGTTCATTTAGCTCTCTGGCTATCATAGTGCTTCCAGCTCCCGCTACATAACGTTCAAATATATAGCGGACAACCTTTGCCCCTTCTTCGTTAATGGAAATAGATTTTGTAGCCACATCATAATCATATCCCATACACCCCTGAAAACCAACAAGCTCTCCCCGTTTCATTTTCATCTTTAATCCCTTTTTCACATAAGCAGAAGTATTTTCGACTTCCTGCTGTGCCACAGAACTTAGGATTGTCATTAGAAATTCACCATCTTTTAAGGTATTGATTTTTTCTACCTCAAAGTAGACTGCGATATTTCTCTCTTTTAGCATACGGACATATTTTAAAGTATCCAGCGTATTTCTAGCAAATCGTGGGATACTTTTTGCGATGATTAAATCAATTTTCCCATCCATACAATCTTGAATTAGCCGTTGAAATTCATCTCTTTTATCCGTTTTAGTTCCTGTAATAGCTTTATCGGCATAAACACCTGCAAAAACCCACTCTTTGTTATTTTGAATGAGATCTGTATAATATCTCACCATAGAATTATAACTTTTTATCTGATCCTCATCATCCGTACTCACACGGCAATAGGCAGCAACCCTCAACCGTTCTATACGCCTTCTGGAAGAACCGTCAGAAAAGTCATTTGCCTTAATCAACTCTATTTCCATTTTCCGCTCCTTCATTTTTGTATTCCTATCGTAGTGTTGAGTTTATTATAGATCAGCACAAACGATTCGTCAAGCGGTAATATTGGAAACGACACCATAATCTTTCATCAGTCTTTTCTGTATCAACAAATACTCATTTTCGTCTATCAATTTTTTTGTTAAAAGTTGCTTTAACATAGCCAACTGCATTGTATATCGCAGTAATTTTTTTGTATCCATTTCATTCTCCCCTTTCATCGCAAAAAATCCTGCAGGCGGCTGTGGGGGAACAGCCTCATTGGTATCTCACCATCTTTTCAGACCGGAACAGCCTCTCCGGAAGTATCATTATTAGAAACAGAATCTTCGCCACAAAGTTCCCACCCTCTGCTCATAGCATGATATTTTCTCGCTCCTATCCATCTTCAATTTCTCTCCTGTCTATATGTACAAACTTTACGACATGATGTCGCAAAGTAAGCATTGATGTTGAATCATCCTGGCGTATCTGCTACCCGGCTCCACTGTTTCTTTACGTCCTGCAGGTTAAAATATTCACTTATCAAGGTACAACGCCTTCAAAGGCAGGAATAGAAAGGGAATATTCCTGCCTTTCAACTTAAAGCCGGATTTTAAAATCCAAAATTTTCGTAATCAGCTTTGTCTCCAGCCGCCTTTTCATATATTCATCGGTCACATAATGGATTCTCCCAAATTCATCCTTGTATTCTCTCCTGCATTCACTTTTGATAAATGGCTGAAAATAGGAAAGTATCTGATTGATTGCTTCGGCATCACCTTCGATAGCTGCCTGGATAACTTCAAACTCCGGCATCTTTCTGTATTGCTTTGATTTCATATGTAAATCACTCCATTAATTTTCTCAAAAGCCTTAAAGAATCATCTTTATGATAATGGATGGTACTCTGTACCAATTTCAGACAATCAGCGGTTTCTTTCTCTGTCATATTCAGAAAATAAAGCATCAGAATAATTTCCCGCTTTTTTACAGGAAGTTTTTTTAGTGCCATGCTGATCCACTCGTCACGGACAGGCACCTGCCTGCCCATAACGGTGAAATAATCTGCCATATCATACTCGTCACAGCTATACAGAGCATCCAGATCTTTCTGCAGAAGTTCAGAAAAAGTCACTTCCCGTTCTCTCTGTCGTTCCAGCTCATCAAGATAATTCAGTGCCTCTCCATGCAGAACTTTGATGCAATAAGTGCAAAATTTTCTCTGCACGATTTCTTTTTCCTGACGGTTCAGTTTCAAAAGGGATCACCTCCCTTCTGCTTAAAGCCGTAGTAAAAGACTCCTGATCCTCCCTTTCACAGCGAGGACAGAAGAGAAACCGATAAAAAATCGAAAAAGCGAAAAAATATTTTAAAAAATTTTTCTCCAACTTCTCCAAAACCTTTCATCAGAATTTTTCTCTGATGATTGGAGGCCCACGGTTTCGTGGTTTATGGAGAAAGTTCCACAAATTTCGACAAAAAATAACGCCAGGAAGTTTTTTAAGCTTCCTGGCGCTGCTTACTAAGTTTTGAACACATGAAATTTTATGCCAACAAAATAGGTATAATAATACTCTTTGAAAGATATAAGGCAGCCCACCCGCAGACAGAGTTTTTTTAATACTTTATTTAGACTAAGACTTTGCCTTTTCTTTAAAACAAATACCACCTATATTCCTTCCAACGGCAGAACATAGATGGCCATGAAATACAAATAAGCCATGCTGTGAAAAGCCGTTTTTTTTTATTGCCTTCCGCATGGCTACATTTATTTCTTTTTATATCGGCATAATATTGCCTATTATATACGAAACATTATGTTATGTTAAAACCAAAATCGGCAAGATAAAATAGATATGAGGTGAATGATTATGCCGAAAGACAAGCTGAATTATCTAGGAAACTGTATTCGTCAGGCAAGAAAGGATTGTAATCTTACGCAACAAGATCTCGCAGATCAGTCCCATGTGGCGATTAAAACAATCCAAATGATTGAAAAAGGAAAAATAAATCCTTCCTATGAGATTCTCTATCCCTTAATCAAACGTCTTGGTATTTCTGCCAATACTTTGTTTAACCCGGAAATATCTGATACGGACGAAGAGATCCAGCGGTTCATAGGAAAATTCCAAGCCTGTATCCCTGAAAACCGCAAAATTCTATTAAGCACACTGGATTATCTGGCGGAGCAACTCCTAACGCTTCAGCATAATCACAGTGATAATTCAGAGTGAAACCAGTAGGGCAAAGACTCATCTTGTTACTTCTAGTTTCCTTTGCTCTATATCCCATTATCGAAGTTTTTTAGATTACAGTTCTTTACAATCTGTCACATAACCAAACAATGCTTTGCATGAAAAATAACCCCGATACTTTGAAAAGAATCCAGGTTATTCTTTGATACTATTTTTTTCTACACCATATTTTACTATACCCATGCACTGGGAGATAAATACAACTAATGCTGTCAATGCGATCAGGGACACAATTTCATCCATTCTACAGACAGTACAACATCCTGTAAATATCAAAATTCCAACAATAATTTTCATTGTCACCTTTTTGCAATGTATCTTCTCCTCGCTGTCAAGTTCTCGGCTGATACTGTCTACCGGAGCCAGCTTCCAAATCAAAATAAATATTACTATAATGATAGTCCATGCTCCCCATATAGGGAACCGGAACCTAGCGCTAACCAGCAAAGCCGCCGTCTGTACAGCCACCGAACAGAAAAAACATGCACCAAAGCTATTCAGATGAATCCCTCCTGCATAGGTGCGCAACAACATAAATATCCCGGTAAAAACAATAAATTGTGAAATCATATGCAGATATATCGCTATGCCTAAACAGAATGCAAAGCAGCACAACATTTCCAGCCCTATCTGAAAACCATATTGATATACTGCATATAATTCCTCAGAAACTACACCGGCATTGATAACATACGCCGTCAGTTTTTCCGATAGACGCTTCATATTAAAAACGCTTCATCTTTTTCAGCGCCTCCGGCATCTTTGGCTGATGATAGATATAGCAGCATGCGCTGTCTGCTGACATTTTACCAAGTTTCAGGGATACATTAGCCAATGCTTTTGCTGACTGATTCTTTACTTTTTTTAATTTCATAATAGAAATCTCCTTTCATTTGATATTCAATACTTTAACACAAAAGATTCATATCTTTTTTCTCTTGTAAAAAAAACGAGTGTTCATGTAATTTTTTCCTAAAAATATATTTATACGAAAAAAGCAATGATCTATCCAGATCACTGCTCCTGTTTGAGGTTATCTATTTCCCGACAGCCCCTTTTTTCCAAAAATTCATATTTTCTCAAATACCAGCCCCATAGAAAAAGTTCCTCTATCTTTTTTGCATACTTCTGTAAGTTGTCCGTTACTTCTATATAATCAAAGATCCCTGCTTCCAGTACTGAAAAAATATCCTGCGCACTTCCTTCCTCTATAACTGCAAGAATTGGTACTAATTGTCCCAATTCCCCTTTTACCTTTACTATAAATTCAAAAGTGCTTTTTTTCATCTTTGCTCTGTCAAAGTACATAATAACAACATCCGCAAATGGATACCTGTTTGTTTTCAAATTGTGATAAGTCCGCCTTACCAACTTATATTTTCCTTCTGTTATTCGTTTTGTAATATCAAATAATTTCTCATCATCACAAAATAACAATACTGTCTCCATATTAAATCCCCACAATACCCAAAACACCAATCTATTATTTTATATTACCACTTTTCCCCCCTTACAATTTTTCATGTAATAATTACGAGTGTTGATGTAATTATTCCTGGTTTCCATATAGTAATATGCGGATTCCAAACCGCTCAGACACTGAATCATCAATCACTACAGTTCCATTATATTTTGCAGTCGCTCGGTATACAGAGGACAGTCCAACGCCGTGATTTCCTGCATCAAGTTTTGTTGATTTCAGTCTCTGGTTTTTTGTTTTGATCAATTTACCTTTATAACTATTCGTCACAAATATCAACAGATTATTTTTGTCATACTTCATCCTGACCTTTATATATTTCTTTCCATCTGCCTTTTGTGACGCTTCTACAGCATTTTCCAATAAATTTCCAAGAATCAGACAAATATCCGCTCCCCTAAACGGCATGATCATGGGGATACATATATCAACCCTAAAATCTATTCCCATCTTCTGAGCGGTTACATACCAATAACCAAGCAACGAGTCAATTACAATATTCCCACTATTCGAAACGGTGGCAATTTTCATTCCACTCTCACCCAAGACTTCATGGACAAAACCAATAATCTTTTCACAATCTCCATTTTCTGCATAAGCAAGGATTGATACAAGATTGTTCTTCATATTGTGCCGTACATCCCGCAGCTGAAGAGTAGAAAGTTCCCTTTCCTGCTGATGCCGTTCGCACAGATCCAGTTGTTGTTCATATACTGCTGTCATCCTTCTCAGTCGCAGATCATCTGCCAGTTTCATATAAATATAGAATATCAACACATTCATCCCCAACAAAATGATTACTGTAATTGCGGAATTAATGCGGGCTTGATTATTATTTACCGAAAAACCAAGCATAAATATATTGTTCATAATATAGATGCTTCCTATCGGAATTAAAACGAGCATGATACTATTTCTGACCGGGAGTTCTTTTATCTCATCGTCCATAAATACTGCTTTCAACGCAATAATCAATACTAAGAAAAAGGTCTTTGATATCAGTGATCCAAGCGGCTGAACATAGGCATATTTCTCACAATAAATCATCAGGATGTAATTGCACAGCGTTTCCATGAACATCCAGATTGCATTGAAAGCAATCACAAACACACACTTGTTCCACCACATCCCTTCATAAACAATTAAAACTGCGAACCATGTAACAATAATCGTAACCACAATATTAACATACACGGGAAAGTTGATAATTGTAGATATTCCCATCTGCCATAAAACAAATACCACCAAACCAATTACTGATAATCTTTTATCTTTTTTTCTTTTGAAAAAAATGTCAAAATAGCAAAAGAACAGATATACTGCATAAAAGCTCAGTAATATATCGGCCCCATAACCTAGAATGCTATTCACCCACATAAAACGTATCCTCCATCGAGCAATACTGCTCACTAATCATCTTTCTTCTATCCTCACTAATGGAAATCTTCTTCTCATTATCCATAACTACAAAATCATAAGACTGTCCCTTTACATGTTTATAGTTTACAAGATAAGACTGATGGACACGCAGGAACGATACTTTACATTCTTTTAAACTATTCTCTATCTCGTTCAATTTTCCATATAATTCAAAAATCTCATCTTCCGTCACAACATGCACTTTCCGCTTATCACTCTCAAAATATAAGATATCCCGGATGAGCACCTTATGGTTGATACGCTGGTAACTGAAACGGAAGTAAAAATCTTCACTGCATATGTCTTCGTAGGCATCCTTAAAACATTCCTCCATTTGGTTCTCATTTACCGGCTTTACCAGAAACCGGAACGGCCGGACCGTAAAAGATTCCTTCATGTGGTTTTCATGGCTAGTAACATAAATTATCAAAACATTTTTATCATATATCCGAATCCTTTTCGCTGCTGAAATCCCATCTTCTTTATCCATTTCAATGTCTAAGAAAATAATGTCAAAACTATCGCCTGATGCCACGGTATCCGCTAGACTTTTACCATTCCAGAATACCTCTATATCTGTATCAACATAATTTCTTTTTGCAATATTCTGGATCATCATTTCCATCTGCCCTGCTATTTGAATATCATCGTCACAAATTGCTATGTTCAGCATTCCTATTCACTCTCTTCTATTTCTCTACTGTCTGCATATTATCCTTTTTTCGCTTGTCACTTGTTTTTTTAACTGTTTGAATAATTGACCATATCATTTCCTGATCATATGAATCTAAGTCCTTATAGACTTCTACCAGATCATAGTATGCATCCAGTGTTTCATTTACTTTCATTTGTCCCTTTATATCCCTTTTTACATCTGAAACACCCAGCAAATAATCTGTCGTCACATTAAAATACGCAGCTATCTTCTTAAGAATATCCACCTTAATTAAAGTAACATCCCTTTCATATTTGCTAAGCATCTGCTGTGTTATTCCTAATTCTGCCGCAAGAATTTCCTGTATTACTCCCCGTTTCTGACGAAGCTGTTTGATTCGACTCTCCATAGTTGATTACCTCTTAATCATATTGTAGTTATATGCTACCCTAACTAGCCGACAACAATACAAATAATAGAGGTATTCAATTACATCATTTTATCGAACAAAAATGAGCAGCGCTAACGCACTGCTCACCTCCTAATCATGCAACCATATAAATTGTGTTTCTTCAGAACAGATGTCCTGATAAATAATATCTGCCATTTCATCTTCTGACCTTTCACTATTCTCTTCTCCTATTGCTCTTCCCACTTCGTTGTTATGTAAATCCATATCCCGATGTGCTGTTTTAGGATATCCATCCGATTCATTACCGGTGACATCTTTATCTTCATGAGCAGTCGCAAATAATTCAGCCTTTTCCGATCCGATAAGGACTGTCATCTCTGCATTCCAAATTCCATGTCGAAATGCATCGCTCCGATCGCCCAAACCGTTACAGCCAAATTTTCGTTCTGTCTGCTCTGTTGCAATATTTCTTGCAGTGTTCACTTTTAATGCATCAAAAGGATAACGAATACAAAGAGTTTTTTCAGAATCCGTAAGAGCATTCCATATATCTATGATTCCTCTCTCTTCAAGAGAAGATGAATGCCTATTGTCCATCAATTCCAGGATTTCATCCTCAGATAATCCAGGATTCTCAGATTTGATAGTTTCGATTTCATTAATCATTTCTTCGAATGCGGATTGACTTATGCTATCAGACACAGTTAATTTCTGATTACCATTGCTTGCAAAGACTGTTAACGGCGAGGCAATTCCCAGTGTTCCAACTAATGCCAAAATAAGTAATAGATTTTTCTTCATAGTTTCCAATTACTCCTTTCACTTACTTCAAATACCACTTCAAAACTGAAAGTGTCACTTTTTTTAATCTGTTCATTATTATATCTTGTATTTTACTCTTTTTTTTAATCATGTAATTTTATCGAGAACTATTGTAATTATTTCCAAAAGGTATCTCCTTAATTATTCCATCTTGCTGGGATAACAAAATCATTTGTTATAATTCGCAATATTAAAAAACATGAAAAAATCCCTTGAGATTGTCTGGTGATATAATCACATATCTTAACAGACCAACCATTTGAAGCTCTATAATAATTTTCTGGGCACTCATTAAACTCACTTAATTGGATTGGAGTTTTGAAACTCATAACATCATTCCTAATGAATAAGGGAAAAAACTCAGCTATTTATTAATGAATTAATGTGCGGTTAACATTGTCCAAAAAATAGTTGACATCAAATGAGCTGCAATGAAATCCGGATTCAGTCATTTACATCTGAAGTGTGCCAATCAGTATAGATTAAATTACTTAACTTTACCATTTATAAATGCATTGTATGATTGTAGACTCTCCAGTAACTGTTCATGAGATCCTTGATAGACTTTCCGATCTTTTATGTATATAACTTCGTCAACATAATTGATCATATTGAGTTTGTGAGTTGAAATTAGTACTGTCTTTTTTTCTAATAATCCTCCTTCTCCAATAAGCGCTTTCATAATACGTTCCTCATCAACTACATCAATGTTGCTGGTCGCTTCATCTAATAGATATATATCTGCATTTTTAACTAAACATCTAGAAAGACATACCCTTTGTTCTTGACCACGAGACAGATTTTTGCCTTTTGATATTTCGGTTCCCCAGTTATGTGGTTGCATTTTCACTACTTCATCTACTCCTGTAGCATTACTAACTGCTAGCAATCTTTCATTTGTACATTTTTGTCCCAACAATACATTTTCCAAGATTGTTCCATCCATAATTGTCGTATCTTGATCCAAATATATAGGTTTTTGAGTGCTGCTTAGATTAAATGACACCTCTCCTTGATAATCATTTAAGAGATTTGCTAATATTTTTAGCAATGTGGATTTTCCACTTCCAGACACTCCGACAACAGCATATTTTTTCCCTTTTTCAATTGTTATATTTACATTATCAAGGCATTTAAAACTTCCGTAATGATAAAACATATTTTTTACTTGAATTTCTATATTATTATTGAGATTTTTGAAATGTCTCTCATTATCTCTCATAAACTCATCATCTATTAATTCTTTTGTTTTATCTATATTAGGTAAAACAGTGTAAATTGAATTACAAGCCTGACCAATAACCACAACATTTTGAACTACTAAATAGAGTAAAGGGAGCAAAGCAATCTGACTAAAAATACTTTTATCTTCATTACTAATAATGCTAATTATACTTACTGCTATAGGAACTATATATGTGAAGATATTGGTTATAACACTCTGAATACTTTGTATAATAACCAATTGTCCATAGCACTCTGCTTGCGTTTGATTTTCGTTGTGCCATTTATCCATAAATATTTTTTCAACATTTAATACCTTGATCGTCGAAATGCCCCGAATTATATTTTCACTTGTCGTATTGAGTTGTATTATTTTTTGCGTATATTTATTACTCTCCATATACGCAATTCGACTGATCCCGATGTAGGTAAACAAATACAAAAGAACGGCCAATAAAAAAATGGTGCCTAAAAAAAAGCTTTGCACAAATAGTATTCCTTGAACAAAGACAATAGTACAGAGAGCTATAAAAGAGGGAACTAATTTCAGTAATAAAGCATCCTTAATAGTGCCTCTTGCATTTATACGGTATAATAAATCTCCATTACTTCTAAAAGAAAAAAACTTGAAATTTTTATCCATTAGTTTATCAATCAAATTGTTACCAAAAATTTGTTCATAAAGTATATTAAATTTTTTTGTAAGAATTCCTTGTAAAACACTGCCCACACCAAGTAATAAAACTGCCAATAATATTAAAACAACAAGTTCATAATATGTCCCACCCTCACCCACTACAGAATACATATAAGAATAAGACATCGCTACAATTTGTGTAAAAATGGATGCTACGAACAAACCAATTAGTATGCGGACAATTTTTTTATTTTTAAAAGGAGACAAAATATTTGTCTGATATGATTTTACCTGGGTGCTAGTTAAATTAGACTTTTGTATTTTTATAACTACCCCACTGTACATTTTGCTAAACTCATCAATTGTATACCCTATTCTCCCTATTGCAGGATCAATTCCTATTATACGGTTTTTTCTTACTTTGTTGATCACTATAAAATGCCCATTATTTACATATGCAATTAGCGGAAATTGGGTTTGATTTAATTTTTCTTTATCCAATCTATATCCATTGACGGTGAATCCAAATTCTTCTAGTGTCTCCTTCAATTGCAATACTGTACTTCCAGCCATAGAAAGTTCAACTTTTTCTACTAGTTTATAAACCGGAATCTTACAACCATATGTTTCCATTATCATGGCAGCACAAGCTAATAAACAATCAGATTGATTTGTTTGTAATATAACTTTCAAAAGAATCACACACCTTTCTAAATAGTTTCGATTGACAAAATTGAAGGATTGTTTAAGTTTTCAATTCTATTAAGTAAATATTGAATCCCAGCCTCGCCTACCATATATCCGATAGAATTTATTGCACCAGGAGCACCGATACAGCTATATCCATATTTTTCCCCTTTATTTTTTATTTTTGATATGTAATCGCTTATTTTTTGATCATAGCCAAATATTTTCATATAGGAAATAAGGAAATCTACAAAAGCAAAATTGCCATGGCATAATGAGTAATTCTGTGAATCCAAAACTCCGGAAGTGATCTGTTTTTTGTATTGTTCCAAAATCATGGTAAAATTAGATTCTCCTATATTTAATTCATCGGTAAGATTCAGGTTTTTCCATATCAAACGCGAATACATAATACCTAACGATCCATGACACCAATAGTGAGAATATTTTTGCTCATTACTTCTCATATCCTTCCACAAAAAATTATTAACATGTAATGTTTCCTCGGCTTTAACGAGTTCTGATATAAGACTCTTTGTTTTTATCGTTTTTTTAATTTTATGCATACACATAACAGAAGTCAAAACACCTGAATATCCGTGTGCAAAACTGGCAAAGTTAAAATTTTTTCTCATTAAATCAATTTCAAACTTTTTTTCAAAAAAATCCCTAATGAGGCTGATGATCTTCCCTGCATTATCATCTATTTTATATCGACCATAATAGTAGATAACTGCCGAATGGATTCCAGAAAGAGTATCATAAATACTTGTTTTTGATATATTATTTTTTATGAGAAATACTATTTTTTCAATAAAGTATTCTATTTCATAAGTGTCAATTATATTTTTCTCTTTAAGTTGTACTAGAAATGCATAGATTCCTGTAAGCCCACAAAAATAAGAAATGTCATATGTATCGAAAACACCAGCATTAAAAGCCTTAACGATTGTATAATAAATCCTATTTATTTTTTCCTTAATTTGTGGACTTTTATTTTTATCATATTCTGAAAGATACATATAACCAACGCCGATAATTCCTGAATATATCGACCAATCTAAAATAGCATACTCTAATTGCTCTTTGTCATTAACCATCAGACCTATCCAACTAATCGTCCCATCATTCCCATCAATGCAAGTTTTATTTATGTTTTCTAGAAGTAATGGACTCTTATGATCAGTCATATACTTTTTAATACTTTGATCCAAATTTTTATATTCAATTCCTAAAGCAATATTTGTATTGATAGAATCAAATATAAGTTGTATTTGTTCTACAAGTACAGAGTTCATTGTTTGATACTGAATTATTTGATGAAGTCTTTCTGTTGTAAATACTTGTAAATCTGTGATTCTTTCAAGCTTATCATTTAAATATCCATAAACACCATTAATCTCTTTTTTCCAATAAAAGCTTGGGATATTTCCTCTACGTAATTCCTTTACCTCATGTTCATAAACATTGTTATTAAATTGATTATTCTGTTTTAAGGTAATTAATAACCTTTCAAATAAGTTAGGATTATTTCTGTATCTTGGATCACTCTTAATTCTTAAAATTTTCGAGTACCCTTTTGTCATATTAAGAATTATTCTAGATTCAACTATTTCCATATTATCTAGAATATAATTAATAAGTTCTACCTTTATTTTATTAAAAATGTCCATGGCTTCTTTGAAGCCTTCAGCTATTTGATTGCTAAAACACATAGGTTCCACGTTACGAGATGGTAAATGTTTATATTCTCTTATAATTTCATATTCAGAATAAATATACATGTCATCACGATATTCATTTTTTAATTTTTCAATCTGCACTTTTATACCTTTATTGGATAAACAACTTACATCTCCTCCGAAATATTCTGTCATCGAAAAAATCGGAACCATGCCAGTTGCCATTATTCCATATAAAAGTTTTCTAACTGCCTTATATTGAGCATTGTAATTAAACTCATGTGTTTCGAAAAATAAATATGATGAAAAAATGGTCTCAACATCAGTAATAACAGGATATTTTCCACATGCAATAAGATTTTCATAATGTAGATCATTCATTCCTAAAATATAGGCTATAAATAATAATTTTCCATAATTATAGTAAAATTCTTTTATTTTATATTCATCCTTTAGCTCAATATGTTCTACAAATTTTATCCATGCTCCTTTTGTTCCAGCCAAAGTGTCATACTTGTCAACATATTCATTTTCAAAGAAGTAAGCCATAATACCTTTTAGAAAAGTTATATTATCGCCTCTAGTTGGTTTATATACAATTTTTTTCCCAGATTCAAATTTGAAAATTAATACACATTTATCATTATGCCAATCTCCGCCATTCTTAAGTTCGACTAATATATCATCATCTGAAATAAAAAAATAATGATATATCTTCTCTTTATCGAGTTGAAGCTCATTTAAAATTTCAGAAATATATATACATTTTCCTGCCAATTCCGTGTATAATTGTTCTTTCATATTAGGAAATGTTTCATTCATTACATTGATACACTGTTCAGTTTCACTAAAATACAAATAACGCTCTTCAGGCGTATTTCCAATCAACTCCCCATCCAAGCGTTTAACATTCATGCAATAAACCAATGACTTAAAGACTTTTTGAAATATTTCTTTCTCAATTATCCTTTTTAAATAGATAATATTATTGCTATTTATATTCACATTTTTATTTTTTTGTAATGTACTTATGATGAACTCGAAAATATGATCAATGTAGACACCGCAAAATCTCTTACCCATATATTTACCTCCAAAATAAATTTTGTCGTATATTAAATACATAAAAAATCTAAGGCATATACGTTTCAGGAAAACTTATGCCATTAATTCAACAGGTCGCCTAGATTTACTGTCTTTCTAAGCGACCTGCTAGTTAAATCTTATTTGAGTATTATTATGATACAGGTTTTATTAGCAGCATGTAAAAATGAACTGCCATGTATTCATGTTGCACTCATGGCTAATTGTTCTGAAGACGCCATCGCCGCCACCCAGAATCTGCTCCAGTTCTGATTCCTCCATAGGATTGGTAAGGTTTAATACATCGTTTCTCATATTTTCTTCTCCTTTCATCTCTCAAATAAGATTCTGGCAATATAGTAACATATACATCGAGCTAGATTTGCATAGTGTAATATTATCTTATTTTCATGTAACTTTTTCCTTAAAAGGTAAAATCTACTACTGCAATCATTGCACATCGTTTAAATGAGGTATTCTATTTCTAGGCTGAAATGTATCCGAATCCGTAACTTGCACACAAAAAGTGATTGTGATTATTCCATGGATACTATTCAACAATTCAGTCTGCATAGCATATGAGAACATGTCTTCTCCAAAATCTGTTCCTATTTTCTGAATGTGTTTCCTTAAAGAATTTCAATGGTTTATAAAGATTATTAAGAATGCTCTTTGATTACCCAAAAGTCCATTTACCGGCATGTGAATTTCATCAAAACGTTTTTTGCTTAGTTTTCAAACAGAAATTATGGCAATTCTGTCAAGCGGTTCACGTTCAATTAACTTGAATTCTAATTTTGGGGCTATACTAAAGAGAATAGAAGAATCAGGAGCATTAGTAGTATCATATAAAACGCCTCCTATACTAAACTGAGAGTGGTGTTGTAAAGCAACCTCAGAGTTTAGTATAGGAGGCATTCCTAATGGACATTTAAAGTTTATCGTACATTGTATTCTGAATGTTAATAATTTCTATGACGAAAGGCAATACTCTTTGCACATTTCATGCTCATAGCAATATACCATATCTTTAAAGAATGGTATTGTTTTCAAGAATCTAAGAATAAACTATTATAACCAGTTTAATAAAAAATGCAAAATTAATCCATATTTAAGTATAATCTGACCTTTTGAAGGTTGTGATGAAGGGTTTAATCTTTTTGCTTATCTCGGAAGATTGGTTTTACAGGAATTTAAAATCTCCCTTTTTTCAGCGCGGAAAAATTAAAGCAGCTTCGCATCCATGTAGAGAAACATTAGCAAGTTTAAAACTACCATTATGAACTGCTGCAACTTGTTGGACAATCAGCAATCCAAGCCCATGCCTCAAATCAAGCCGATCATCTATGCTTTCCATATAATGCGGTTTTTCTTCCAACTCTTGCAGCTTTTCCTCAGATAACCCTGTTCCGTTATCTGTAACCGACAAGATAAGCTGACTTTTTGACACTGCAAGAGAAAGACAGATATCACAGCCCTGCGGATTGTGTTTCATGCTGTTCTGGACAAGATTGTTCACAGCCCGTGAAATCAATCTGGCATCACATTCCAAGACGACATTTTCGGAGTCAGGGGCAATCTCAATTTCTATATTGTAGCTATCAGGGATTCCCGTGTTCAATAGATCTGCCACATAAGTTCGCAACAGCTTCGATAAGCGAATCACCTCTTTATGAAGCGGCTGCATCTCATATTCCAACTGCGATACTAAATTCAAATCCTGTACCAGCTCTTTGATTTTTACACTTTGCTTCCGTACTATTTCCGCCTGTTCCCGAATGCTCTTGCTGGCAGCTTCACTTTCTGCGATACGGCCCGCATATCCCATAATCATGGAGAGCGGTGTACGGATATCATGGGAAACGCCGCTGATCCAGTTCGCCCTTGCTTCATTTTGCCTATTCAAAATGGAAGAAGCCTTGTTTACGCTGTTTGCAATTTCCGACAGTTCTCCGCTGATATGAAGTGAAACCGGCTTTCCGTCTGCCAGAGTTTCCACAGCGGATACAATCGGTTCGGTATTGTGAACGATTCTGCGTTTGGAAAAGTAATAAGCTAAGAAGAAACATAGCACATCCAATCCCAGCATTCCCGTAACAAAGATGGGAAGCCGTCGAAGTGCCGCAATGGAATAGTAATTGCTGGTGAGTTTTGTATAGCTGTCTGTGGGATAACCCAACACCAACAGCCCATCATCGGTGTTCCATACAAAAACCGGGTAATCCTCAATATACCCTTTTGAAAATAGTGCGACATCTTGAATGGTGTAACTTTCTGGCACATTGTCCGGCAAATCAACCGACCAATAACATTGTCCATCTGCGTTCAGGTAGATTGCCCAAATATGATTCTGCCGGAGTTTTTCCACTACATCATTCGATAATTGTTCCGGCGTAGCGGCAGCAGCAGTCATTTCCAACATAAATTGCGGGGATGAATCTCCATAATCCTCGGTTACGATCTTTTGAAATGTCAGACCGAATATCACCGCGTTAAGAAACAGCAGTATCAAGATAAAGACAGCGAACGACACAAGATATTTAGATATATAACTTCCGAATGATCTCATGGCATCACTTCCTTGCTATCAGCTTATAGCCCAAACCTTTAATGGTTATCAGGGACACGGGTTTTGATGGATCGGTTTCAATCTTTTCCCGGACGCGCCGGACATGGGCATTGAGGCTGTTTTCGTAACCAAAAGGATTGTCTCCCCAGAGGGCTTCACAAAGCGCATCTACGGTAACAATCTTTCCAGCATTACGAGCAAGCGTTTCAAGTAAAATGTGTTCTTTGGCTGTCAGGGAGATAATCTCGCTGTCCTTATGGACTTCGGCCCGGCTGAAATCAATCGTACACCCATTTAAAACAAGCAGAGGCGAATCCTCTTTGTAGGTTCGCCGCAGCACCGCATAGATACGCAGTAATAATTCCTGCGGCATAAAGGGCTTTGAAATGTAATCGTCTGCCCCAAGCCCCAATCCTGATAATTTGTCTGCTGCCTCGTCCTTTGCTGTTAGGAAAATGATCGGCACATTGGTAAAAGTGCGGAGCTGCTGCATCAGAGAAAAACCGTCCCCATCCGGCAGCATAACATCCAAAACAATCAAATCAGGAGTTTCATTTTTTGCTGTCATAACGGCTTCTTTTACCGACATAGCGGTTAGGATAGTTTCAAATCCCGCATCTTTCAATATATCTGTTACCATATGCAATAACTCCTGCTCATCATCTACTAACAGAAGTCTTTTACTATGCAAAAAAGAATTATCCATAGCATTCTCTCCATTCATCATTTTTTCTCAATTATATCACAATAAGATCATCCTGCGAATTCGTCCTGCAAAAAGTAAGGTAAAAGTAAGGATAAGAGAATGTAAATGTCAGGTTGAAGTTATATCATAATAACACCGAAAGGAGATGTTTTTATGGATTATATTATTACAACGGAGCAGTTGACGAAAAAATACAAGAACTTTACTTCAGTCAACAGTGTTTCGCTTCACATTCGCAAGGGCAGCATTTATGGTTTCCTCGGCCCCAACGGTGCGGGAAAATCCACGACCATGAAAATGCTACTGGGCCTAACCGCACCGACAAAGGGCAGCTTTACCATTGATGGGAAACATTTTCCGAATGATCGGATTGCTATTCTTAAAGAGATCGGCTCTTTTATCGAAGCGCCATCTTTCTACGCAAATCTCACCGGGCGGGAAAATCTTGATATTATCCGCCGCATTTTGGGACTTTCGAAAGCCGATGTGGAAGATGCTCTGGAGCTGGTAGGACTGACCGAATTTGGCGACCGGCTGGCAAAGAAGTATTCGCTCGGAATGAAGCAGCGATTGGGCCTTGCCGGGGCGCTGCTGGGGCGTCCACCGATTCTAATTTTGGATGAACCCACCAACGGCCTTGATCCGTCCGGCATCCACGAGATCCGTAATTTGGTAAAATCCTTGCCCGACCTTTACGACTGCACGGTGCTGATTTCATCCCATATGCTGTCTGAAATTGAATTGATTGCGGATGACATTGGAATCCTCAACCACGGGCGGCTGCTGTTTGAGGGCAGCATGAATGATCTACGTCAATACGCCATGCAATCTGGCTTCGCTGCAGACAATCTGGAAGATGTGTTCCTTTCTATGATTGAGAAAGACAACATGAGCAGAAAGCAGAGGGCAAAATTATGAAAACACTGTTAATCGAACTTCGGAAAGAAAAGCGAACCGGCGTGATTCCCGTGCTGCTAGCTGTTGGTATCTTGGGAGCCGCCTACGCATTTGTCAACTTCCTCGTGCGGAAAGACACACTTCTGAATCTGCCTCTGGCCCCGATGGATGTCTTATTAACACAGCTCTATGGTATGATTATGGTGCTGAATTTGTTCGGTATCGTGGTTGCTACTTGCATGATCTATAACATGGAGTTCAAGGGAAGTGCCGTAAAAAAGATGTATATGCTTCCCGTCAGCGTCCCGGCCATATATCTGTGCAAATTCCTGATTCTGACAGTCATGTTTTTGATTGCAATCATGCTGCAAAACCTAGCACTTGCACAGATTGGCATGACAGATTTGCCAAATGGAACATTTGAAATGAGTACACTGGTACGCTTTGCCGGATATTCTTTTCTCACATCCATGCCGGTACTATCGTTTATGCTGCTGATTTCTTCGCGCTTTGAAAATATGTGGGTGCCGCTTGGAATTGGCGTCGCCGGTTTTCTAAGTGGTATGGCCCTTGCAAATTCGGGGCTAGCGCTTTTGCTGGTGCATCCTTTTGTGATTATTCTGAAACCCGCGGTTGCCATGAACGCCCAGCCTGATCCAACGGTTGCCCTTGTCGCATTGTCGGAAACACTGTTGTTCCTTGCTGTGGGCTTGTGGCTGGCAAAGTACAAACGCTACGAGTAAGGAGGGATAATAAAAATGAGCTTTTGGGATTTACTTAAAATCGAGTTTATGAAAGTAAAACGTTCCAAAATCATACCCCTGATTTTCATTGCACCTTTATTAGTGGTGGTTTCCGGTGTTGCGAGTTTAAGCAATTACTTTACACCAGAATACACCAATGCATGGCCTGCCATGTTCATTCAAAGTGCGCTTGTTTATGCCTACTATCTGCTGCCGTTCAGCATGATTGTAGTCTGTGTAATGATGACAGGGCGTGAAACAGGAAATAACGGGATTCTGAAAATGTTGGCGTTGCCAATCAGTCGCTACACACTTTCCATTGCTAAATTCTGTGTACTTACCTTTTATCTGTTCATGGAGATGGTAGTGTTTCTTGTCGTGTTTGTAATTGCTGGATTGATTGCAACACAGACAATGGGAGTAACAGAAACCTTGCCACTCCTGTATCTTCTGAAATGGTGCTTAGGGCTGTTTCTAACCATGCTGCCATGCATTGCAGCTATGTGGGCCATCACCGTGCTGTTTGAAAAGCCGCTTCTTTCTGTCGGATTGAATTTGCTGCTTGTGATTCCCGGAGTATTGGTTGCAAATACGCCGCTGTGGATCGTCTACCCGTACTGTTACAGCGGTTATCTCGTTTCCTGCTCTCTCCATGACTTTACAGCAGAAACTTCCGATGCCGCTTTCTCAATGTTTCCGTTCCTGCCGTGCGCGATAGTCGTGTTTGGTCTGTTTTTCGCGCTGGCTGTCACCCAATTTGGGAAAAAAGAAATGAGGTAAGACTATGGAAAAGAAAAAACTTCAATCAGTTAGTATCGCTGCGCTTATTGTGAGCATCCTTCCGCTGGCAGCTCTTGCCCCGTCGTTCCTGCACCTTTCGCTATCGGACGGAATCCGAACCGCTTGGGCCGGGGCCAATATCGTTTTTGTCCTGCTGGGCCTGATCCTTTCGGTGGTATGTGTGCGGAGCAAGGAAAGCCGCAGCGTTATCAATATCGCATCCACAGCGATCAGCGTTTTTTGGGCGCTGCTGATGGTGGGAATTGTTGCGCTTGCCATGTTCCTTACTTTCGTTCAGTGAGAAAATTGCTATGCGGAAAATTATCGGATGCTGCCTGGTTGCTGTTTCTTTGTTATCCTGTACTGCCTGCTCCGGCCTCAATAGGTTAAGTGAAAATCTCAAGGATGGAGCAGAGCAGTTAAGTGACGATGTGGTGATCGGGATAAGCAATGCTCTCATAACGCCTTATCAGTCCTTTGAGGGTAGCCGGACTTCGGACAACGATGCTTTTCGAGCCACCTATAACGCTTCTGTAACTGGATTTAACGGACAGGATATTTTAGTTGCAGACACTAAACTCAAAGAAAATGAGTGCCGTAAAATTGTGATCCGATACAAGTTTGATTCTCTTGATGGGGACTGTAAGCTCATTTACATCTCCCCAAACTTGAAGGAACAAGTGCTTTCTGAATCTGCCAGCGGAAGCGTTACCGTTCAGCTTCAAACAGGAGCAAACTACATCGGAATCACCGGCACAGACTATTCAGGAGCTATCCATATTACCGTGGAATAAGAGGTAGAATGATATGAAACGAATATTAATAGTAGATGATAACACGGAATATCTGGAAATCCTATCATCCGTATTATCGGGTAAATTTGATACGATTAAGGTCACGGGTGTCAAGGACGCATTGGATGTACTTCAAACAACCACAATAGATGCCGTTTGTTGCGATTTTAATATGAAAGATGGAACAGGATTGGATTTACTTGAAAAAATCCGTCAAAATGGTTTAAAAACACCATTTCTGCTTATGTCTGGCGATGACAGTAAGACATTAGAACAAAAAGTCAAACGGTACTATGGTGATTTCTGCTGCAAAACAGATTTTGATTTAGTTAAAAAAATAAACGCTTTAGTCAATAGCTGAGACAAATGTAATCTATTATTTACTGACATGTCGCATTTTTTGCAACGGTCTCGCGGTACCTTTTTCCTATCACTAACATGCCACTGTCTCGTCTAAGCACATGTACAATAAAACTACATAGAACTTTCACATTCGCACGTTGGCCTATGACCTATCGTGCGAATTTTTTCGGTTACGGTTACAGCGGTTCTGACCTTTAGGCAGATGTTTTTTCTAATGGAGAACTCATTATAAACGAATTACCGTATAAATCCGTATCTGCTGTCCTATTTTGGAAATCCAGCTGATTCATTTCCTGTAACATCTTTATCTTAGCGTATTGCTATCCACATAATCATCCCTACAGTTCCAAAGTTTTGCCCAAATTTGCCCTGAGGGAAGCACCTCTCCAGACTTTTCCATCAGTAGACGCAGAAGTCTATATTCGTCCACTGTCAGTTCAGTTTTCTCATCGCATTTACATCCCCCGCTCTTTAAAATCTAGATAATAACGTCACTCGAGTTTAATTCCGTATCAACACTCTTTATGATGCGAATATAATGCTGACTTCCGGGAATCAATTCCAGTTTTTTCTAAACCAGAGCAAGATTCGCCCGAGTAACTCAAAACTCACTTCGTGATTTTTGTTTACCTGGCGATCTTGATGGGGATTTCGCTCCCCATTCCCTCGAACAGTGCACATTTTCAAATATGCAGATTAGCTCCTATAAAAATAGTCGCAGCGTGATTGTCTCCATCACGGAAAATCAGAAACATTTTCTCTATAAAACCTTTCCCCACACAATTCTCCAATTGGCTTATTTATATATATCACTAAATTAGTAGGGGGAGGGATAAAAATGGCAAGACCAAAAAAAGAAAAGGAATTGAAACATCATCATCAGATTATGCTCCGTCTCACAGATATAGAATACGAACTGATTTCAACCAATGCCCAAAACGCACAGCTTCCATTGGCTGTATATGCCCGGAAACAGCTTATGAATAAAAAAGTGATTGTGAAATATGAAATTGTAGCAGATCTTCCAGAAATAAAAAAATTGATTGCAGAGTTTGGAAAAATCGGCAGTAATTTAAACCAAATCGCCCGTTACTTCAACTTTGGCGGTATTCATTCACAGGAAATGCGGAAAGAAATCAACCAATGCATTGCTGATATTTATGAAATGAAATATAAAGTTTTAAAAATGACTGGAGACTTTACTGCCTTTTCATCACCTGCCCAAAATCATTCCAAGGAAAACTCACATGGCAATACTAAAACACATAGCAAGTAAAAATGCAGATTACGGAGAAGCCCAACGCTACCTTCTTTTCCAATACGATGAATATACAAACAAACCGGTTCTTGATGAAAGCGGACGGCTGATTCCCCGTAAAGAATACTATCTTGAAGGAATAAACTGTGATCCTTTTACTTTTGACATAGAATGTAAAGAACTAAATATGCAGTATCACAAAAATCACTCTTATAATGAAATCAAGTCACATCATTATATCCTCAGTTTTGATCCGCAAGACTGTGCAGATCACGGATTGACTGGAGAACAGGCTCAGGCTCTCGGTATGGAATTTGCCAGCAAAAACTTTTCCGGACATCAGGCACTTGTCTGTACACACACAGATGGACATAACCACAGTGGCAATATTCATGTACATATCATAATCAACAGTCTGCGGAAACTGGATGTAGAGCCACAGCCTTTTATGGAACGTACCTGTGACAGCCGTGCCGGATATAAACATCATTTGACAAAAGATTATCTGAAATATCTCCAACAGTCTCTTATGGATATATGCCAGCGTGAAAATCTGTATCAGGTGGATCTGCTCTCTCCTGCTTCCAAGAAGATTACAGAAAAAGAATACTGGGCGTCCAGAAAGGGGCAAAAAGCCCTGAATAAACTGAATCAGGAAATCCTTGCCGATGGTTTAACACCAATGAATACCCGCTACCTTACACAGAAACAATTTATCCGTGAGGCTGTCGATGATATTTCTACCTCTGTCCACTCCTTCTCCGATTTCAAGAGACGATTATGGGAAAAATATGAAATTGAAGTATTTGATAAAAGAGGACGTTTCAGTTATAGACATCCAGAACGTGAAAAACATATTTCGGAGCGAACACTGGGAAACGATTATGGAAAAGCACATTTACTTGAAGTATTCGCAGCTCATACTGTTCGTCCTGAAATCCGCAAAAAAATAATTCCCTCTGAACAAAATCCTTGTCAGAAAGGTTTTGATTCCATGCCTGCCGACTTCCTGAGATCTTCTTTTGAAAAAGAAATGGATACCGAAACACTTAAAATATTATTTATCAAATCTGACCTCCAGCTTGTCGTCGATCTGCAGAACTGCATAAAGGCTCAACAAAATCAGGCATACGCACAAAAAGTAAAAATTTCCAATCTTCAGCAAATGGCAAAGACCGTTGCCTATATAGAGGAACATCATTTTGATACAAGAGCCAATCTACAGAATGAATATGATGATATTACCATACAGCTATCTCAGGCAAGGCGTACTGTAAAAAAAACTGAGGCTGACCTGCATGACATCAATGAACAGATTCACTACACCGGTCAGTATTTTTCCAACAAATCTGTCTTTACTCAAATGCTACAGTCAAAGAACAAAAAAAGATTCCGGCAAGAACATCTAACCGAAATCGAAACTTATGAAACCGCTGCCAGATACTTAAAAACCAAAAACCCTGATGGAAAAATGCCATCTATGAAACACTTAAAAGCAGAAAAGGAGAAACTACTCACACAGAAAAATGCTCAGTATGATACTTACCGTTACTTTAAAGATTACCAGCAAGAGCTGCGTACTGTTTGTACCAATGTAGATACTATTCTAGGAAAAGAACCAGTGAGAACCCAGGAAAAATGGAAAGCATCTGAATTATAGAAGAGTTCATAATATGAAAACACCCCGGCCAGCAACCTTGAATCTGCTGACTGGGGTATCCACTATTTCCTGTTACGCTCCAAATCCTGTAGCTGCTGTTTTCCGCTTCTGGCAGCTATCTCCTTTTGCTTTTGATGCAATTTTCTTAATACGGATTCCCGTTCCTGTTTTTTCTTTCCGGAAATATTATTTATCCTGCCGTCAATCATATTATAGTTTTGTTCTTCTGTCAGTTCCGCACTCCGAAGATACTCGCCATTCTCATAATATTTCTGATACGTTTCCAGCTTCGGCTTTTCTATGAAATTTTCTGAATGTGAAGAGTTAAGAAATTTTCTGATCTGCTGGATTGTCTGCTCATCAAATCCCCTGCTCTCCTGGGAAACAATTTCTCCCTCTTGTGATACAACCAGGTATTGTGCAGAATTTTTGTAAGTATCACTCTCCATCAAAAAGAACTGTCTGCCGTCAATAATAATTTCATCTGCAGCAATCCAGTTTCCTTTTTTACCTTCCACATGAAAATCTGTCGTTTCCATAGACACCATAGTACTGGAAGAATGCAGCCGTATAAATCCTGCAATCGGCACTAATCTCTCTTTATCTATATAATAAGCAGAAACAGTCCCTTCATGATTATACACAATCACATCACTGGTACTCGGGGAATGGTATCCTTTAAAATTCTTCGGCATCTTTAAAGACAGCCGCTTCCAGATAGCTTCTATCGTATCATGTGGAAGAGCTGTTGTCAGATAAACCTGATCATAATACTCTACACGTACAGCAATTCCCTGTTCCTTTATACTCTGATAAGACCGGAAAGCAAGTTTTCTGCCCTGTGCATCCTGTTTCAACTGATAAACTGCAAACTGGTTTAACTTCATTCTTCCTCCTCCGGCTCCTGCTTATACTCCTCCAGATCAATCCTATGATAATCCATATCTGTGATCCGTTTCAATTTCTCAATGGTCTGGAGAACAAGAGAATATATTTCCTGGTCTTCTTCCACATGGGGAATGATTTCTTCAATCCTCTCCATACTTTCTCTGCGGTTTCCTGCATCAAACATTGCCATAACCAACAGCTCGTTTTCTTCAAATTTTACGTTTCTCATAACTCCTGTTCCCCTTTCTTTTTCGTATGCGATTTTTCATTATGTTTTGCCTGTTCCTGTGCCTTTAGCTTTGCCTGACGTTCCCGGAGTGCCTGCAGAACGGATTCCTTTCTGCTGTTATTTCTCTGTTGTGGAATTTCTTGTCTGTCTACTTCATTTTTCTCAATCACCGTCTGTCTTTCCTTGTTTTTCGACAAATTTTTATCAGTTTCCTTTGTCGTTTGATTTTCAAGATACGTTTTTACATCTGTTACAGCTTTTTGTACAAGGAGGCTCTCCTTATAATGGGGAATCAGCTCAATCATGTCTGTCCTGATCTGTCCAGCTGACATCAGCTCATACTCTGCATTATCATAAGCACTTCCATCGTGTAAGACAAAACCAATTCCCTTGATTCCATTCATCCGCTCTGCCGGTATTTTTTCATAAACAGCCAGTGCTTCCTCTAAAGTAAGATTCTCATGGTACTCTCCCAACACTGGAAATTCCATACATTCTGCTGCATAAAATGAAATTGTTGCTTCTGTTTTTTTCATTTCATGATTTATTTCTACACTGCTATTTTCCTGAACCTGATCCATTCTTTCTATCAATTTTTTTGCATCTTTTACATTTTCCGGAAGATCATCATTCTCGTCTGCGGCAATTTCCGCAAGCCATTCTCTGATACCATCTGCTTTCCCCGTCGTAAGTGCCGTATATATACTTCTTACATTTTTATCTCTATCCGTAACAGAATCATCATATTCATATTGGTCATAGTCATAGGAAAACTGATCTATGTCAGCCGCCAGTTTTTCCACTTCTTTATCATCCAGATATTTTTCTGCTATTTTCAAATAATCTTCCAGTGTACCAGTTTTTTCTTCCGAAATCGGGTTAATATCCAGTTTCAAGCCGGCTACAGACATTCCAACTTCATTCAGGCAATTAAAAAATGTATCTTCCCTGATGTTTCCATCATAAGAAAGAACAACATCCAAATCTGAATGATCGGTATATAGTCCTTCTCTTGTCCGGCTTCCATAAACTCGTGCCCCAAGCAGCACCACTTCATTCTCCAATCCCATTTCTTCCAGTTGGGCCTGTGCAAGGCAGAGGACCGTTTCTTCTATTTCAGCACAACTCTTTCCTGCAAATGCTTTTTCCGGTTCAGTCTTTTCTGAGATAAGTGGTGGTTTTGATATTGCCGGCATTTCTATTTCCCTTTTATTAATGACATATTTCCAGTTATCATACTGCGATTCTTTCAAAATACCCTGTGCTTCTATGAGAAGATTCTGAGCAAATTGCAGTTTCACTCTATTATCTGCACCCGCAATAGCAACTGCCAATAATTCATTCCCTTTTTCAGAAAGCCCATCCCAAACCCTTTCTCGTTGTTCTTTGGTCATAGAACTCTTTTCTCTTTCCATCAACTCAAAGCTGATTTCTTTTAAATCATATACGGAAACTGCCTGCTTACTTTTTTCTTGAAAATCGAATACTTCTGCTTCACCAGCTAATCTAATTTCTAATTTAGATAATTCTGCTTCTGACATTTGATCCCATATATCATCGCCATCTGTGTGAATAGAATAAATGTCCTCCATTTTACCTCGATCAGATAAAGGACTATAAAAATACTCCCTCTTTCCTATTGTATATGTAAGTACTCCTGGATTACCATTGATGGAACACTCAAATGTATAAATGCTTTCTCTTGAACTGGAATCATATTCCCGGCTTTTTCCCCGCAGATTGGTCACGGTATCTGCTGTAATATTTTTTTCTTGTTTTGTGTGTTCCATATTCTCCACCTGTTCAAGCAGCTTTTTCTCAGCAATTTCTTCTGCTTTTTCCAGAAATTCCTCACTGTTAATGACCTTACACTCATCAATAGATGAACGAAACTCATCAAGCATGATTTCCTGCAAAGCACTTTTAAATGTCAGTTCGGAATCAGAATATAAACCGCCATCCAATTCTTTATATTCTTCATCATAAAACGTATAGTCATATCCATCCGATACCGTTTGCACATATAAATATTTTCTTTCGTTCTCTAACCAATATGCAGCATCCTTATCACATGTCTGAAGATATATCTGCACCTTTTCCGTAGCTTCTTCCATTTCCGGATTCATCCATTTCTCACTCGGAGGATTAAAACCAATATATTCCACTTCATCAATACCATTTTCACAAGAGAGCAAATTTCTTCGCATCGGAGATTTCTCTGTACTTTCTATACCAAGATATTTGTTCAGATGCCCTGGTAACTGATGATATGCCTGAATTGCTTCTTCTATATCCACAAAATACCGGTACTGCTGTCCTGTTTCTGTACCTTCTATATCACTTACAACATAATACCTGCGAATAAATACTTCTATTTTCTCAAGTTCTGCAATCTTTTCACGAACCAGATCAGTAAAACCATCCAGTATTGCCGGATGACTTTCCACTACATAATCAAGATTCGCATTCACCCCACGGTTGATATTTTCAGGCACAAAAATAGTTTCTGCCCATTCTTTATTTTTCCCGGAAAAACGTCCATCCCACGATTTTTCCTGTATTGTACAGGCAAGTATAAAAGAGCATCTCTCCAATCCATATTTTTCAAGAACAGAATCCGCCGCATTACGGTTCAAATGCATACCATCAAAGTTTTGACGGATTGTTTCTTCAATCGCACCTTTACATTCAATATTAAGTTTCCTTGAATCAAGGTACGCATCTGCTTCCCCATGCTCCATTGCATATGTCAGACTATGAATATATAACGGCGAAAAACTTGTTTGTCCATCTGCGATATTTTCCTGTTTTGGATGCCAGTCAATGCCTTTTTCTTTAAAAAACTCTCTGATTGCTTCCATAGCACCCTGATCAAATCCATTCTCTAAATCCTGTGCTACCAGCTCTCCATCTGCATTTAAAATAACCGCCGCCACAGAATCTCCATATTCATTGTGACGCATCAAATAAAATATTTCATTTTCAATTTCCATCTTATCAACCGTATGCCATAAACCCTCATGCTGTTCTATTTCCACACCGGTTGTATCAAGTGTAATCATAGAATCTTCCCTTTTGCGGTTCATTTCTGCCTCCTGGATTCTCTGCTGTACAAAATCTGGCAGCTCCTTAAAACCAAAACTGTCCACATAATATGCTTTTGCTTCTCCATTTCTTTGTACCACAACCACATCGCTGACAGAAAGAGAATGTCCGGTATAATTTTCCGGATGATTGATGTTAAAAGTCTGATACAGGCTGTCCAACGTATCATTCTCTGATAACAATCCGCCATAAATGTACGCATAATCTGCCCCCTGTACAGTCATACCGTGAGAAGTCACAAAATCCATTCCCATAAACGCATACTCTCTTCCTTTCGTATTGCCGGCAATCTGATAAATGGCATAGCGGTTATCTGTACCGGAAAGATAGAGGGATTCATTTGCTCTGCCTATGGCATTTTCAGTTTTTTTACGTTCCACAGTCAGATCATGCTCGGATATTTCCGACTGATACTCAGGGATACTCTGCATCCCTCCTGTCATATTCAATTCTTCCCCAATCCTCAAATACCCCTGTTCTGGGATGTTCAGCGGGACAACAGTCAGGATTGTTGCTGCATGATTGACCGTTACATTCTTTTCAATGGTAAGAGGATAGCCCGGATCATAATCAGCTCCACGCAGCTCATAGCGATAAATCCCCTCTGGAAGTGTTTCCAAATCCACACGCTCATTTACAAATAGTGCCGGTACATCAAATAATTCCACTCTTTGGTATTCTTCAAAAGATAACCCTGATGTTTCCTGTTCTGAAAATGTTTTTTCTAACGAATGTTCCTTCTGTAAAATGTGAAGCTGCTCCGTCATATTTTCGATAAAATCTCCCGCTGTTTTTCTGATCAAATCCATGGATGTACGAAGTTCTTTCATATCCCTGTCACTGCTCCAACCGGCAATATACGGAAAAGAATATTCCGAAGAATCCAGTCCAAAATGTTGACATACAATATATGCAACACTTTCCGCTTCCACTTCTTTCGTCATCTTATCTTTTTCAATGCCCTGTTCCTCCATCAGATCCCTGTCATGCAAAAGGGCATGGGTAACTTCATGGATAGCTGTTTTCATGGTCTGGCTTTCACTCATCCCGCTTTTAATCACAATCTCCTTATCCGTATTGTGATAATATCCATGGGATGTCCCCTCAATTTCTGCAAACCGGATCGGTACCGGAGAAACATTTCGGATTGCTTCCATAAATACCGTAAAATCTGCAACTTGCCCTGTCAGATCCGCCCCTCCCAGATCAGGTAAAGGCTCCCCCTCTGTCTGTGAAACATCAAATACAGTAGCCACTTTAAATCTGGGAATCACATGCTCAATAATCTCTGTTTCCGGTTGTCCATTCGCTTTTAATATTGGTTCATTTGTTTCTGGATTAATCTTTTCTACTTCTTCCTTTTCCCTTATCGGGGCGGGAGAGATAATCTGAATCCCTTTCTCCCCACGCAGCACATGTCGGTTGAATTTCTTCTGCCATGCCTGATACCCAGCCACCAGAGTAGCATCCGGTCTTTGCATTGTGATCAAAAGTGTATTGTTAAAACTGTAATTATGGAATTTTGCCATCGTGTTTAAATATTCCCTGTAACGCTCAGATGTAAAAAGTTCCTGAACACCCTGTTCCAGCCGTTCTGTAATTTCTTTCAGCTGTTCTTCACGTTTGTTTGCCATGATTACATCCTCCTTCTAAAGTTATAAAATCATCCCGCCACATGTAACCTGCGACGGGATATATGGTTGTTTTACAATTCCTGTCCTCTTCTTTGGGTTTTGGACATTTTCTTTTCTTTCTGTGCAGCTTCCACCTGCTTTGATCTAAGTTTCTGCAAGACAGATGGTTTTCTTTCTTCCTCCGTCATGCGGGACGCATCTGATACTCTCCCTGCCAGATTGGAATATCGTCTCGGAACATCCGCAACTTCTTCATCCATCCCCAGGGTATCCGATGAGCCTTTTCCATCCATATCCAGCAAAATATTTAACTCTGACAGCCGTTCCAGTTTCATAGCCAGTTCTTCTTCCTGAGCAAAAGGATGGGTAACTTCTTCCTTTGCAGTGGCAAGCTGTTCCTGTAGTGTTTCTAATTTTTGCTTCGATTCCGCAAGATGCTTTTCAATATTTCCAAGAACATTTTGAATCCTTTGGACATTTCCCATGGCATCTTTTCCCATCTCAATGGGATAACTGCATTTCCCCTTGATCGTCAGTTTAAACTGCTGGTTAAACACATCATAACTGGAATACAGGGAGAATCCCTGATATTCCCCGACAATCCCTTCTGTATGGACTGCCTTTAAGCCCGCACAGGCAGCAATCAGTGCCGTTCCTGCTTCTTTTTTGTCAACAAAAGTCTTTCCCCCTATGACCATGGAAAAAGCATTTTTCTCCTGTTCTAAAATCGGCTTTGCAGTTTCCAGATCGGCAGCCAGTCCGGAAATACGTTCTTTCATGGATGTAATCTGCATCGGATACCGGTTTGCAATATCTGTCTCCAGCCGATAGATCTGACTTGTGTGGTTTGCCTTCATCAGCTTCAGTTTACTGACCTGAATATCCAGATCCATTTTTTCTTTTATGTAAGGGTTTCCTGTGGCAAGAGCTTTAATCTCCGCATAAGAAAGCGCTGCATCATCCACATCCTCACAGGCACGTACCGGGGATTTACTGGTCATGATCTGTGAAATAAATTTCTGCTTATTCTCTAAAATCTGGTCGAGTAGGTCAGCGGTATTACTACCGCTTTCCCCTCTAAGAACCGTGCGTGAGAGTTTCCCCTCACACGGCTCAAGCACTTATAAGCCCTGCGTTAGCAGAACCAGTTCATCAACATTTTTCGAGTAATGAAGTTCTCTGTGGCAATCAGCATGTAATAAGACATTCGTTTCTTTAAAATCTGCTCCCACTTCCGTATGGATTCGGAATCCCCGTTCCACTGTGATAGGTTCACCACAATGCGGACAAATGCCTTTCTGCATTTTGTACAGTGCATTTAATTTTTTCCTTCCATTGATTTCTCGAAGCATTCTCTTTGTGTCTCTGTCCTCAAAATATTCTGTGAAACGCTCGTCAAATGGTGTCGCTTCTGATTTTGTTTTCAGCCACCTTACTATTTTAGTATCAGTAGCATATATCAGATGTAATTCAAATGAGTCTGCCATATTTACACTGAATGTCCAGTTCCTTGTGCCGACTCTCCTGAAATATTTCTTTGCTATCCATTTGTGGCTTTTCTTCGGATGCCTACGTTTACACCATCTCCACAGACATCTCCATACATCGAAATCAAACCTGTCAAACGCCTGCGAGGAGACATTATACTTTTGGAAATTTACCCATCCTCTGATGACCGGATTTAACTTTCTTATCAAATCTTCCTGCTTCATAGATGGATTTTGCTTTATAATCCCCCGTATCTTATTCACAATGGCTTTATAGTTCTTTTTGGATGGTTTTGTAAGAAGCTTGTCTTTATACCACCGTATATTACATCCGAGAAAATCAAAACCATCTTCGATATGGGTAATCACTGTCTTTTCTTCTGACAGTTCCAATCCTCTCTCTGATAAAAATTCCCGGATAATCGGGAGAACACCTGCTTCCAAAAGCTCTCTGCTTTCGCCTGTGACGATGAAATCGTCAGCATAACGTATAAAGTTCACTTTTGGAAAATATGCTTTTCCATCCCTTTTAGTTTTGTGGTATTTCTTCCTAATCTGGACTTCCAGACCATCCAACACCATGTTGCAGATAGTTGGTGAGATAGCCGAACCCTGTGGGCTGCCGAGGTCTGTTGGAAATAATCTTCCGGTCTCGACATACCCGCTTTTTAACCATTTTCGCAGAATATCTCTGTCCATTGGGATATGGTTCAGTATCCATTCGTGACTGATGTTATCAAAACAGCCCTTAATGTCTCCTTCCAGCACCCATTTAGGGGATTTTGCTTTATTCAGACAGGTAAAGCACTGTTCGATTGCATCCTGTACACATCTCTTTGCTCTAAATCCATAGGAGTTAGGGTCAGCAGTGATTTCCGCAATCGGTTCCAGTGCAAATTTGTACAATGTCTGCATCGCTCTATCCTTCATACATGGGATACTGAGCGGCCTCATTTTTCCGTTCTTTTTCGGGATATATACCCTCTTTAACGGTAATGGTTTATAGCCTCTGCGTTTTAAGCTGAGAATTGCTTCATATTTCAGTTTGGGAGTAGACCATAAGATTTTGTCTACACCTGCTGTCTTTTTGCCTTTATTACTCGTTACTCTTTTTACAGCTAAAGCACGTCCGTAGAAAGAGTGTGTAAGCAGCCATTGCAAAGACTTTACTTTGCCGGTTCTGCCCTGTTGATGAGCCTTTACGATACGCATTTGCAGTTTTTTAACGTATGCATTCGCTTTGTTCCAGTCGATGCTGTCCCATGCCTTTGCAACGTCAGAAGTCGCACACATTTTCATGTTCATTTGCCTTACTCCTTTCAAAAATTCTATAAACTCTCTCGTAATTAAGCACCATGCGGAATTCTGCTCCCCTTTCGGGGGGGCAAATTTTGAACCCCTATCCGTCCTCATTACAAGGTCGGCATTCGCTTCCTCCGCAATCCTTTACCCGCATTCCCAACGGCTTCCCTTACGGTCCGCTTGCCTTTGCAGGCGAGAATATGGGCTTGACACGTTCCACTTAATCAACAATTATTGATAGTTTAGGTTCCACCTCTACTCCGGCAGTCTTATGTCCGTGTATTCCTATCGTGGAGAGGAATATCCAACTGCACACCTTTTGGTTCAAGCCTGTCAGCTACTTTGGCTTGTTCAGCCTTAACGAAGCTTACGGTGATTCAGTTAATTAACCATGCTATCAGAAAGCCTGCACCCTAACCGCCTTGTAGCTGGCAGTTTTGCTTCTCCCTCACGGGATTTGCTCCAAATAGGGTTCCATTTATATCCGCTTCCGAACAATGCCATTACTGGCAAAGCCGGGGATATTGGCTTCATCCAACGGAATGGATGGTTTGGTCGGAATTACCGCCAAACAGTTAAATTAAGCGACTTCGTGTCGCACCCACATGTATGAATCAAATGTATTTTCCGTGACATAACGGAAGATCTTAACTTTCTCATTTTGGTTTCCCTGGCGGAGAATACGACCTTCCTGCTGTTCCAGATCAGATGGCTTCCAAGGGCAGTCTAAATGATGAAGAGCAATGAGCCTGTCCTGTATATTTGTACCAGCACCCAGCTTCGGTGTAGAACCAAGAAGTACACGCACATCCCCTGCCCGTACCTTTGCAAACAATTCTGCTTTTTGTGCCTCTGTCCCTGCTTCATGGATAAACCGTATCTCCTCCCGTGGGATGCCTTTTTCCACCAGTTTCTCACGGACATCATCATATACATTAAAAGAACCATCATTTTTTGGTGTCGAAAGATCACAGAAAACAAGCTGTGTTAACTTCCTCTCTGAAGTCTCCTTCCATATGTCAAATACATTTTTTACACAGCGGTTTACCTTACTATCCTCTTCATCCGGCAGCATATCGTTGATCAGTCGCTGATCCAACGCACATTTTCTTCCATCGTTCGTAATCTTCAGCATGTTATCGTCTTTTGCATCTACCACACCGCCCCTTACCAATTCTGCACGGTCTGCAAAGCTGCTTACCATTTCCTTCTGAATTTCACTGGGTTTTAATACTTCATTGATATATTCTGCTTCCGGCACTGGAAGGTTTAACATATCCGCAGTTTGTACATCTGCAGCTTCTTTAAATAGTGAAATAAGTTCCGGAAGATTATAAAAACGGGCGAACCGAGTTTTTGCCCGGTAGCCCGTTCCCTCTGGAGATAATTCAATCGCCGTAACAGTCTCCCCGAAAGAAGCTGCCCATGCATCAAAATGTCCCAATCCCATCTTCTGGATCGTATCATACTGCAGGTAACGCATGATGGTATATAACTCCGTCATACTATTTGAGATCGGGGTTCCTGTTGCAAACGTCACACCCTTACCTCCTGTAATTTCATCCAAATACTGGCATTTCATAAACATATCCGAAGATTTCTGTGCGTCCGTCTGTGAAATACCTGCCACGTTCCGCATTTTTGTATATAAAAAAAGGTTCTTATAGTAATGTGACTCGTCTACAAACAGACGATCCACACCTAACTGCTCAAAAGTAACAACATCATCCTTTCTTGTCTGGTCATTTAGTTTTTTCAATTTTTCCTGCAGCGTTTTTTTCGTTTTTTCCATCTGCTTAACAGTAAACCGAGTCCCCTCTTCCCTTGCCATATCTTCAATCGCAAAGGTAATATCTGCGATCTGACGGTTGATTGTCTCAATCTGCCGTTCTTTTGAAAGAGGGATTTTTTCAAACTGGCTGTGCCCGATAATTACTGCGTCATATTCCCCGGTTGCGATTCTGGAGCAGAACTTTTTTCGGTTTGCCGGCTCAAAATCCTTTTTCGTTGCCACAAGGATATTTGCCCCTGGATAAAGCCTTAAAAAATCATTGCCCCACTGTTCTGTCAGATGGTTTGGCACAACATACAGATTTTTTTGTGCAAGCCCCAGACGTTTACTCTCCATACCAGCAGCAATCATTTCAAAGGTTTTCCCTGCCCCGACACAATGGGCGAGCAAGGTATTCCCTCCATAAAGAACGTGAGCAATGGCATTTTTCTGGTGGGGCATCAAGGTAATCTCCGGTGTCATGCCGGCAAACTGAATATGGCTTCCGTCATATTCACGGGGCCGGGTGCTATTAAACAGTTCGTTGTATGTCCTGCAAATATCCTCCCGGCGCCGTATGTCTTTAAAAATCCAGTCTTTAAATGCTGATTTTATCATTTCCTGCTTCTGCTGAACCAGCATAGTCTCCTTTTTATTCAGGATACGTTTTTCTACGCCATCCTCCATGACCGTATCATAGATTTTTGTATCTTTCAGATTCAGGGCATCTTCCAATAAACGATACGCATTCGCCCTGCCGGTTCCATAGGTTGCCGTAATCAAAGGATTTCCAAAATCCTGTGTTTTCCCCGAAATATTCCATTGTCCATTGATCTTTGCATAAGTGACATTGATAGATTTTCCCAACCGGTATGCTGGCGTATGGAAAATCTCAGCCATAAACCGATTGATGTATTCTGCCTTGATCCATGGAGCACCCAGACGAACCTCTATCTCCGACGCATCCAGTTCTTTAGGCTGCACCCTTCTCAATGCTTCTGCATTGATCTGGAAAGATGGATCATGTTCTGCAGATGCTTCCGCCATCCGCAGTTTTTCACGGACATTCCCGGAAAGGTATTCATCCGAAGTCTCCCATTTCCCATCTAAAGGATTTTTAAAGATTACACCTGCCAGTTCTTCTATCACTGTTTCTTCTGAAGAATCCATAAGCTGTGCCATAAAAGGAATATCAACTTTTGCTCTCTCCCCGATACATACAGCCAGTGCTTCACTTGCAGTATCTACAGAGGTAACAGGTTCCGCACGTTTGATCGTCCTTTTGGTAAATATATCTGCTTTTCGTTTTAATTCCCCATTCTCATCCAATATCTCCAAAGAAGATAAAAGGCAATAGCTGCTGTCCTGGTTAAATGCCCTTCGGTTGGCATTACTGCTGATCAGTCCATACTGGGAGGTAAAGCTGTCATATGCTTTGTTCAGTTCTTCTTGTGCCTTCTGGATTTTCTCTGTCCCTTCTCCGTCCATCTGCAGCTCAATCAATTTCTGTGTGATGTTCCGAATCTCTATCATTCCAAGGACACGCTCTGCAGTCACTTTCGGCAGCTCCACCAGATTCATTTTTGAATTTTCCCGGTAATAGACTTTTCCTTCTATATTTGTAAAGCTGAAATTCTTTACGTTAGGATCAGCAGGGACAGAAACTGCCGCATCCTCCAGTTCCGAATCTTCCAATTCCCTTTCCTCAATGTTTCCCTGGATATGACAGACTGCCTCTTTCAACTGGTCTTTCAGCTTCCTGTCAGGGAGAGCTTTTACTGTAACCTCCTGTTTTCCATACTGGGTACTTTCTGTTGCAAATTCTCCCAACACCATTTCCGGATGCTCTGCAAAATAAGAATTGACCGTATAACCTTCCGGTGTCGTTCCAAGTTCCACCCACCCCGGTTTTTCCAATGATATACGGTCACGTTTCTGAAAAAACAGAATGTCTGCAACAACTCCTGTGTTCGCATTTCTCATAAACGCATTATTTGGCAAACGGATCGCACCTAGAAGCTCTGCCCTGTTTGCAAGATATTCCCGGACTGCCGGATTCTGTTTATCCATAGTCCCGCTTGACGTCACGACTGCAACAACTCCGCCCGGACGCACCAGGTCGATGGATTTAGCCAGAAAATAATCGTGGATCATGAAATTATAACGGTCATATTTCCGGTCAGTGACTTTATACGCACCAAATGGCACATTCCCGATCACGCAGTCAAAAAAACTCTCTGGGTACTCCGTCGTCTCAAACCCCTGGACTGCGATTTCATTCTTCTGGTATAACTGCTTTGCCATTCTTCCTGAAATACTGTCCAGCTCCACACCATACATCTTTGAGCCTGCCATGCTCTCCGGAAGAAGCCCCATAAAGTTTCCCACTCCACAGGAGGGTTCCAGGATATTCCCATTCTTCAGCCCCATATTTTCAAGTGCTTCATACATTGCATGAATGACTGTCGGGGAAGTATAAAAAGCGTTTAACGTAGATGCCCTTGCCGCCTCATATTCTTCTTTGGTCAATGTATCGTATAATTCCCTGTATTCTTCTGCCCAATCTGAATTTTCTTTATCAAAGGCGTTAGGGATACCTCCCCAGCCAACATATCTTGACAACACTTCCTGTTCCTTGGGCGTTGCAAGTCGGTTTTCTTCCTCCAATTTTTTCAACAGATGGATTGCTTCCATATTTGCTTTAAATTTTGCTTTCGGACCGCCTGCACCGAGATCATCATCGGTAATACGGAAATTTACCCGTTCCGCTTTCCCTTCCTGTTTTTCTGGCTTCCATTCTACAGCATTCCCTTTTACTTCCGTTTCCCCCGGAACGATTTCTGAACCATCTGAAAAGTCCTCCAACGGAAGATGACTTTCCTGTCTTTGTGCATTGATCTCCTCTGGTGTCATTACTACAGAAGTCAATTTTTCAATTTCCGATTCAAAACGGTAGCGTTCATTTGCTGATATGCGTTCCATCACATCTGCGATAAGCTGCATCTGTGCCGGCGAAAACTCCGGATTCAGTAACAGCGTAATATCCATCCCATTTTCTGCCGAAGAATAGATTACATCCATCTGCTCAGGAGAAAACTCATCAAAGGAAGTCCCTGCCTTTTCCATAGCCTCTAAAACATGTACATCTATTTGTTCCTCCACGCTTTCATAAAATCCCGCATCGGTATCCTCTGTTCTATCTGCTTCTTCCAGCCCTTGTTCTCCGTTTAGTTTTTGTTGCATCTCTGGTTGAACTTTCGGCGTTATTTCAGGTTCCGGTTCTGATTTCATAAAATCAAACAAGTTCATCTGCCTGCCGGTTCCTTCTATTTCTATCTCCTGCTTCTTCTGTGGAAAAATCGTATAAGTTCCTTCTATGTACTGATGAATTTCTGATAAAATCTGCACACGGTTCTCATATCCATCAAAATCCAACGGAAGCTCGGCAAGTGCGTCATCCATGCCTGCAACAAGCTGTTCTGCTGAATCTGGATCTTCCAATATCCCCGGAAGTTCTTCTCTTGCCTTCTCATAAAAAAAATCTTCTTCAAAGGGACGCTCTATCTCTTCTGGCAGGCGGGCATAAAAACTGATCACACGGTTTGCCATCCGTTCCCGTTCATAGGAGGGCATCCTTGTATAATCCCCCACTTTTAAATAGCTGTCATGATCGATCAAATACTGGACACGTTTTGCAACCGCAGGCCACTTTAATAGAATGCTCACATCTGGATTTCCATAATCCCCCCGTTCCAGTTTCACCCCTTTTCCGTTGTATTCTGCATGGGAATGATCCGCACCGCTGAGTGCATGGCTCTGTCCTCCAATCCCATATTGCTCCTTAATAAACTCCGCCTTTTCTTTTTCTGATTTATCCTGAATAAAAAAGGCATAGGTTGTCAGCCTTCCATCCGAATAAGTCCCGCCACGGGAAAGGAAAGCATCTATTTCATCCTGCGTGATAAAAATTTCATGTTCCTGCCATTGAAACCCTTCCCTTGCCTGATAGGGAACCGCTTCTTTCGCAAATTTCTGAAATTGTGCAGATACTCTGTCCGGACGGTAATAATGGAAACGCATAATTTCTTTATCCATTTCATATGCTTCTGCAAGTCCTTCCAAACGTTCATTAAGGTCTGTAAGAAATTCCGGCTGCTCCAACAAATTTCCGATACGCTCAACCATCTCTGGAAAACCGCCATAAAATATCTGGTTATCTTCAAACACAAGTTCTGATACGCCTTCTGCCATATCACGCTGCATATACGCCAGTACCTCTGCATGTTCTTTGACTGCATTTGCCCTGGCAGCTTCCAAAACAGACTGTGGTGCATATTCACCCTGGCGTAAAAGCTGGTGAATCCGTCCGGAAACTTCCTCCCATGATAAAAAAGCCTTATCCAAGATCTGGTCGTGTATGGTGTGTCCAACTGCAATCTGCATCCCCAGTTCATCATACCAGACAGAATATTCTTTCCCGCCTATCACAAGGCCAATACCGCCCTCACCGTATTCCCGCCGGACAAATTCTGTGTATTCTTCCGGTGTCTGTTCTATCATAAAATTATAAATCATACGAAGATGGCTTCTATCTTTGTTACCGCCCTTTCTCAAAACTTCATCCACCACATCAGAAGGAACGGAAATTTCTCCGGCATATAGAGCTGCCTGCCGTTCTTCGATAGATCGTATCTGCTGTTTTACTGTAGGCAGTTCAGGCAAAGATAAAGCAGAGGCAATTTCTTCCTCTGCTTCACTCAAATCCCGTTCTGTTGTTTCTTCGATTAACTGTACACCAATTCCTTCAAGATGCTCTCTTCTGCCATCGCTGTCAGATTGTTCATGTGGGCTGCCCACCTCATCTGATCCAGTTCTTTGTCCGGTGCCGGATAAGTCTTCAGGAGATTTTCCATCAGGACTTCCATCCTCTCCTGTGCTGTTTTCTCGATCTCCATCAGATGACTGTTCAGCTTCCCGCTCAGCAGCATACTCTGATACCAGTTCTTCTTGTGTTCCTTCAGATAAGTCCTCCGAAGCATCCCGTATTTCCCGATGGTCGTCGGTTCTTCCTCTATGGTCAGGTTCGGAAACAGATAATCTCCTTTGCGATGATATGTCAGTTCCATTCTCTAGTTCTCCTTTCTCTTCGCTTTCACGAATTAACGTGTTAAATTTCTTATTGTTATTATACACAGGATTTTGCGAAAAAGCAAGCTGTTGGGACAATTCTTCCTGATAAAATTTTCTGACTGTCCTTCCTATATCCCTCAGCACGGTTTCTGCCGACTCACAGACAGCATTTCCAAGGAATGCCAGTACCCGCAAATCATTAAAGTCTGTAATCCCTACAAAATCCTCTGCTTCCAGATAGTCCATCGGATCAAGACCACACCGCCTTGCCAATGTATAAAAAAGACTGTCCACCATCAGGTTTCGGAAATTCACACGGATAGAATCCGCATCCATCTCCTCCAGAAAACTGCCTTTCACCTCATAAAAAAGTCCGTCCATAGCTTCCTCCAGATTTTCCTCTGTCATTTCAGAAGCTACTGCAAGCAGGGCATCTCCAAGCCCTGTTGTATCATATCCTGCCACCCCATAAGCGTCGGTGAGATATTCCAGCAGTCTGCCTTCATACCGTTCTTCCATTTTCCATAGATATGGTGTCCTTCCTCCCCTTACCATATGGGTATCTTCTATATCAAATACATAGCGGAGTCTCTGTCTCGGACCAGTATCGTCAATCAGAGCTATCCCCTTCGCCCCACGGTTTACCCACCGTCCCATTTTCTCATTCCATGTTTCCAATTCCGCACAGGCAGTAGCCTGTGGATGCTGTGCGTGGATCAAAAGATTATCTGCAAAAGGATAGCGGTACAATTTTGCCGCTGTATCCAGATACGCCATCCAGTCTCTTGGAGAACTTGCCACATCCGAAGCGGTTTCTTCTGCTAAAACCCTTATATCATTTATTTTTGCCATATATTCCCTTCTTTCTTTTTGTTTTTTCTCCTGCACCCGTTGACTATATAAAGAAATTTAGTTATAATTTTGTTATAAAGAAAAGGAGGTGCAGGATATGCCAACCATTCGTTCCAGTGCTGATCTACGGAACAGCTACAATGAAATTTCCACATTTTGTCATAATTATTCCGAACCGGTATTCATCACCAAAAATGGAAAAGGTGATCTTGCAGTCATGAGCATCGAAGCCTATGAAAATCTGGTCGGTAAGTTTGAGTTATACGGGCTTATCCAGGAAGGTCTTACCGATATTGCAGAAGGTAAAACCCGCCCGTTTTCCGAAGCCATGTCTGATATAAGGAGCCGCAGGAAAAGGTGAATTATCACATTCACATCACACAGACAGCAGAACGGGATATGATAAGTGCTGCCGATTATATTGAATTTACACTCAAAAATCCAGAAGCCGCTGACCATCTGCTGGATACTGCAGAGGAAAAGATCAATGCCCTTTCCCAGTTTCCGCAGAAATTCCCATTGGTCGATGACCGCATCCTTTCTTCCTGGGGGATTCGTTTTACCATCGTGAATAACTATCTCGCTTTTTACCGCATTTCAGAAATAGAGAAACAGGTAACTGTTGTCCGTTTTTTGTATGCCAAAAGTAACTGGGCATCCATCCTCAAAACAGGATTCCCATTACAATAAGACAAAACAAATGTCTCCGCCCTGACCGGCGGAGATTTTTATTCCCTTTTACTTTTTCCTTTGGGAAATTCCAGGTTGAACTCTGCCTTTCCATCCTTCGTTCCCATAATCAGATACGCATTAAAGTATCTGTCCTTTTTGACAGAATACAGATCTTTCACAAATACCCTGCCTTCTTTCAGAAGTTCCGCTGCCATACGTTTATCCATGTTTTTCCTCATTCCGGCAAGAAAACGGTTTTCTTTCCAAAGTGCAAAGGAACAATCCCGACTGTCACAGTAAAAATTATGTTTTCCTTCATAAACCGGACTCTGGCATACCGGGCAAATACCGATTGCTTCTTTGTCCTGAAACTGTCTGCGTTCTTCTGAAGATATGCTCCTGCAATCCGCAAGAATTTCTTCCAGCAGCTTTATGATCCCCTCCATAAATCTTTCACTGTCTGCCTTTCCTCTTTCAACCGCAAGCAGCTCATTTTCCCACTGTGCTGTCATGGCTGCTGATTTCAGTTGTTCCGGCAGGATAGATACCAGTTCCCTCCCTTCCGTAGTAGGAAGAATCTGCTTTCCTTTTCGGACAGCATAATGGGAAGATACCAGTTTTTCGATGATTGAAGCCCTGGTTGCCGGTGTGCCCAGACCTTTTTTCTCCGTTTCTTTTTCAAACTCTTTATTTCCAGCAGTCTCCATTGCAGCAAGAAGTGTATCTTCACAAAATGGCTTCGGCGGTGCTGTAAAGCACTCCTTACATGCTGCCTGTATCTCCGGGAACACATGACCTTTTTTCAGATATTCCGGGAATATTCCTTCTTCCTCTTCATCCTCTTTTTCTGCCCCTGCTGATACTTTTTTCTGAAAAGCTGCTTCTACCTCTTTATATCCCATCTGCTCTGTTCTTTTTCCCTTTGCATAAAACTCATGTCCGGCACAGGTAACCGTAATTTCTGCCTGCTCATACTGGAAATCTTCTGCCACAGCTTTTAACACCTGCATGGAAGTCAGATATAAAAGACTCCTCTTCTTTTCCGAAAGTCCTGTCCACTCTGCTTTCATTGCCTGCTTTGTCGGCAGTATCGCATGGTGGTCTGTAACTTTTGCCGGATTGACCACACGCTTTACATCCGCATAAAAGGAAAAATCAAGAAATTCTTCCATCATATCCCCTGCAAGTTCCAGAAGTGTTTCCTCCATATCACTGGTCACATACCGGCTGTCTGTCCTCGGATAAGTAAGCAGCTTTTCTTCGTACAATTCCTGCAGTGTGTCCAGTGTTTCTTTTGCCGTATAACCAAACAGACGGTTTGCTTCTCTTTGGAGCGTTGTCAGGTCATATAATTTCGGTGGCAAACCTCTCTTTTTTTCACGATTTACCTCTATGACCTCTGCGGATTTTCCACTGCATAATGCAGCAAGCTGTTCTGCTTCTGTCCGGTCTTTGATACTTTCCGAAACAAATATCATATCTCCAGCCATCAGCCTGACCTTATAATAGGTTTCCTTTACAAAATGCTCGATCTTTTCCTGGCGTTCCACCAACATGGCAAGTGTCGGCGTCTGCACTCTTCCAACCCGGAAAGTTTTGCCATAAGTCGTAGTAAAAGCCCTGGTTGCATTCATACCTACCAGCCAGTCTGCTTTTGCACGGCAGACAGCCGCCTCTGCCAGATTTTGATATTCTGTCCCGTTTTTCAAATGAGCAAAGCCCTCTGAAATGGCAGCATCTTCCATAGAACTGATCCACAACCTTTTGACAGGAAGCTTACTGCCTGACAATTCATAGACTCTCCGGAAGATCAGTTCTCCTTCCCTTCCTGCATCACAGGCATTTACTACATATTCCAGATCTTTCCGGTTCAAAAGCATTTTTAATACCTCGAACTGTTTCCTGGTACTTTGTGATACCAGAATTTTCCAATTTTCCGGCAGAATCGGAAGGTCCTCAAACCTCCACTTTTTATACGTTTCCCCGTAAACTTCCGGCGGTGCATATTCTGCAAGATGCCCGACACACCAGCTTACGATGCAGTCTCTTCCCAAAAGGAATCCATCCTTCTTCTGATAAGCTCCGATCACCTTTGCCAAAGCCTGTGAAACACTCGGCTTTTCTCCAATTACCAAATACATAACATATCCTCCTTCACTAAAATAAGGGCAGCCTTATTGGACTGCCCGTTTCCTGTCATTCCATATCCTTATTCATCCTCATCTTCATTGACCGTTTCCAGACCATCCCCTATTTCAAGGTTTTCACTGGGTGCTTCCTCTGTTTCCTTTTTGGAACGTATCTTCAGAAAATAAAAACCACCAAGTCCCAGGAGCGCCACAAGACCGATCACACCCATCATGTTTTTACTGCCATCCTTCTGCGGCTCTTCTTCCTTCGGCTTTTCCTCTGGCGGCTGTTCTGTTTCCGGAATCACTACACTCGGCTCTGTTTCTGGTTCCTTTTTCTCAGATTCGTCTAAAAATTCCTGCAGGTCATTTTCATCAATCGTAGAAAGCATATAGACATTCTGCGTGTTCTGCGCCTTGTCTACCACCAGATAAAAGGTGTTGTTATTAGCTGTACGGATTGTATAAAATTCTTTGCTGGAATCCTTTGTGATATGGTCTACGACTTCTCCATTTCCGGGTACAGAAAAAGCATCTTCTGGTGTAACTTCCTCTTCTTCCACAACCGGTTTCTCTTCTGCCGGCGGCGCTTCCGTCTGTTGTGCCTGCTTTTCTGCCTCTGCGACTGCATTTTCATCCACATTCGCATATGCGGTCACTCCGTTTGCCCCAAACAGGCACACAGCCGTTACTGCCATAAGAACCAGTATCTTACGAATTTTCTTCCATTTCATATCCTAAATCCTCACTTTCTGATGCTTCCTGCACCATTTCTTCATCCTCTTTATCCAGAGCCAATGTATCCTCCGGCTCCTTCCCTTTTGCGATCACAAAGGAACCCTCCTGCAGTCCGCAGAGCAGTTCAAATAATTCCCTGGGCGGAAGTTTCATCCCACGGATACTTTTGATGATCTCCATATCTTCATCCTGTTTCTGCATTGCCTGCACATTCCTCAGATGCTCCTGAAGCTGTGCAATCTTTTCTTTTGTTTTCTCTGTTTCATCCAGATAGCGTTTTAATTTTTTGTTCACTGTACCCTTTCTCCTTTCCATCATGGCAAACGTCCGAACGCCATGAAATGCTGTTGCCAGTAAGACGTTTCAATACTGGTATATTTAATAGGATCGCCACAATGGATCATCATGCCGTTTCCTACATAAATTCCCACATGGCTCGCTCCCGGCGTATTGTATGTACCCTGGAAAAAGATCAAGTCTCCGGGCTTTGCCTGTGAGGAAGGAACCTGTGCACAGCACCCCCGCAGTCCGTCTGCAGTCTGCCGCCCTACATTCCATCCATTCCCGCAATTGTTGATCACCCAGCTTACAAAACCGGAACAGTCAAAACTGGTACTCGGTGATGCACCTCCCCATACATACGGGTAACCGAGATATTTTTCTGCTTCACGAATCATATTTGCAAATTTTTCATCCGATAATGCCTCCGGCGGTATTTCATAACCAAAGCCACCTCCGCCAGATGGAAGGGACTGAATATCAAAAAGATAAGAACGGTTTCCATAGGTGTGATTGTAGAGGTCATATCGCTCTTCTTCGGCATCTGTCATACGTTTTCTCAGCACTGTATCCAGATCATGGTTGGTAAGGGTAACATCCATACGGTTAATTTCATGTGTCTGCGTCACTTCCACCTCCCGGTTTCCATTATCGTCTGCAATAAAGGCTTCCCATGTCTGGTGTCCATGTGCAGACGCCGTTGCATGATTGCCATAATAAACATCGAACTGAACACCGTACTGATCGAAAGCTCCTGTATCCTCTACGGTGTACTCCACTCCATTCATCACAACTTTTGTCCCCATAGGTACAAATGGATTGGATGCATCCACTGCAATCGTATGGTTTGCTGTAGGATAAACACCGCTTGCAGTTGGTCCGCCTGACCACTGACCACAGCAGATGGAACAATTACAATAGCCGCTGGTCACTACATTTCCAAGGGATTCTCCCACCCGCACTGTCCTTGTTTCTGTCACAGTTTCCCTGTGCGACTGTGTACGGATGGAATATTGTTCTTCAAATATCTCCTGCAGCTCCTCTGCCACCTGAGCATAGGTAAATTCACCATATTTCACTGTAAAATAGGAAATCAAATGATATGGGTTATGGCTGATCTCATCAATATTGTAACGGTATTCATCGTGTCCCTCATGGCGGTTCTCCATGCTGTTGATCTGTTCATTCAATGCCGCTTCCAATTCCGCATAAGCATTTTCCACTGCATAAATATCAGCATCCGTGCTGGCATAAGTTGTCCCTACAAAAGTAGTTCCAAATCCCTGTATCCCTGCCCCGCAGCTTGCAAGAGAAGTAGACATCAGGGCAAATAGAAGAGCAAAAATACCCAGTCCCACAAGCAGACCGCTGTTCCTTTGGAAAATCTCTTTCGCTACCTGTCTTGCCTTTACTGTCATACTTTGTACTGCTTTTACTGTATGTGCGGACTTCTTTCCATCTTTTGCAGCTTCATAGGCTTCTGTAATACGCCGCTTCTGCCAGAATCGTTTTATCTGTGCTTTCTTCTTTGCTTCACTCTGTGCTGCTTTCCCGGACATCCTTTCTGCTTCTTTTCCGCCCTCTGACATTCCAAAATGAAGAGTCTTCGGTCTGCTCTCCGGCATCTGTTTTTCCTTGAGACGCCCTGCATAAGACGAATGCTTTTTTCTCCTTTCCTGGACATTTTTCAGCACTTTTGCTGCCTGCTCCGCTGCAAGTTCACTTTCCAGCACACCCTCTATTGCTGCATTATCAGAAGCGTCTTCTTTGATTTTTCCACGGAGCTGTGCCTTTGCCGCCATTGCAGTCACACTGACGGCTTTTTTTCCGAACCCCGTTCCTGCACCTTTTACAAAACCTGTATCTTCATCATCAAAGGAAAGACGGCTGCCTTTTTTCTTCCCATCTTGTCCTGGATGTTCATGGAATTTTTTTGCTTCCTCTCCATCATCCGAAAAATTCTTTCCTTTATCAGAAGCCGCTTTCTTTCCTGCATATTCCTGAACCAGACGTTTTTTCCGGTTATGAATAACCGCTTCCTTTTTCTCCTTATATTCATCATCAGAAATTTCTTCTGTTTCCTGAAACTGTTCCATCCGTCTGGAGCTTTCTCTTATGGATTCTTTCTTTTCCTTTATCTTTTGATCCGATACAGGCTTTCTATGTCTCATTTTGGGCAAAGAAGAAACCGCCCTTTCAGGCGGTTCGCACTCTTTTTCCATATCCAGTTTTTGCGTTTCATGTTCCTCTGGCTTCTGTCCGTTTGTTTCCTTTTCTCTGTAAAGTCTCCTTTTTCTATTTGGGGAAACTTCTTTTTCGTCCCCGGTATCCGATTTTTCCTCCGGGGAGCGTATTTTCGGGGGTGCTTCTGCCTTATGGCTGATTGATGTCTGGCTCCCATCTGACAGATTTTCTTCCATAAGTCCATCCCTGCTCATTTTCTGAACCTTTTTCTCCCTGGCTCTATATTCCTTCCCTGCCATCTGTATTTCCCCCTCTCCTGCTGTCGTTGATCTGCTTCGCTACAACCACCATCCTTCCATTTTTCTGTGAATACTCACAGGTTGATAACGTCAGAAGCTTCTCGCCATACCCCGCCTGGCAGCCTGTCTCATAAAGAGAACGTTCCTTACATTCTGAAACAAAAGTATCATATTCCTGCTTTTCATCCGCTGCGGCAAATGTATAGTAGGCAAAGCCACTTTCGGTATAAACCGATGTAGAAAATGCCGCCATGATTTCATATTTCTCGTTCCCATGAAGTGTTTTCAGGGAAATATATTTATGTTCCTGATAGAAAGTTTCTGATTTATAATCCTCCAACGCCGCAAACATTTTCCCACTGTTCATGTGATGACCATATATGATCAGATTGTCACAGGCATCCGGATCACAATGCTCTGCTACAAATAAGGAACCATTTGCTGACCATTCTCCATAAAAATCACGCTTGAGATAGTAGTTCTTATCCTGTGGGCGGTACATAACCGGATAATCAATAACCGTTCCCTCTACCGCAAGCCACGCAACACAATCGGGATTTTCTCCGTGCAGGGCAAGCAGTCCTTCATCCACCGCTTCTATAGGATTGCCCTTTTCTTCCTGAAAAGGCTCTGTCCTTGTCGGCTTTTCATAAATATTCCGTATCGTTTCATAAATCTGGTTGTCCTTTTTCTCTTCCATATACATCCCCATCAGGGAATAAATACTAAGTGTAAGCAGCACAATGGAAGAAAAAAGAAGCAAACCAGCCAGCCACTTTTTCATTCTGTATCCTCCGCTTTGACTTCTTCTGTTTTCTCCTGCTTTTCAAGGTCAGACGGTCTGGTTGTCATATAGCTGTACAGCTTCAATGACTTGTCGAAACGGTCAATAAATGGAATGATTACATTGCCATAAAAAATCAAGCCTTCGCCCTCTCCGCTGTTTGTCACATAGGAAAGCTGATGTGGGGAAATATTAAGCTGTTTTGCAAGAATCTGTCTGTCCCCTGCAGCCTGATTGAGCATATAGATAAAGTCACTGTTTTCAAAAATATTTTCAATTTCCCGGCTTGCCAGCAGGTCTTTAATATTCTGCGTGATCCCAGTCGGGATACCTCCCCACTTTCTGAAGCGCTTCCAGATTTCCACGCTATATGCTGCAGTCTGTTCTTCTTTCAGAAGCAAATGGAACTCATCTATATAATATCTGGTGGACTTATGGGCACAACGGTTGATCGTTACCCTGTTCCAGACCTGATCCTGTACAATGAGCATCCCCAGCTTTTTAAGCTGCTTGCCCAAATCCTTGATGTCAAAACAGACAATCCGGTTATTCAATTCCACATTCGTCTGATGGTTAAATACCTTTAAGGAACCATTGACGTAAATCTCCAATGCAGTCGCAATCCTCTGTGCCTGCACTTCTTCCTGTTCACGCAGACAACGGTACAAGTCTCCCAATACCGGCATATTTTCCGGAATCGGATTTTCAAAATATTTCTGATAGACAATGGGCAGGCAACGGTCAATGACAGACTTTTCTTCTGCTTCGATCCCGTTCCTGCTTCCCATGATCAGCTCGCACAGGGAGAGGATAAAATCACTTTTTACCCCTAATGGGTTATCATCATCCGAATAATCCATATTGATGTCCATAGGGTTGATGTAATCGTGACTGGTAGAAGAAATATGGATTACCTGCCCTCCCAGTGCATGGACAAGTGGATAATACTCACCCTCCGGATCTCCGATAATAATGTCATCCTGCGTAACAAAGAACGCATTTGTAATCTCACGTTTTGCAGAAAATGACTTTCCGGAACCCGGCGTACCAAGGATCAGTCCATTCGGATTTTTAAGTTTCTTTCTGTCCACCATGATCATGTTATTGCTGAGTGCATTCAATCCATAATACAGGGATTCCCCTGCCATAAAAAGCTCCTGTGTAGTAAATGGAACGAAGATTGCCGTAGAAGTTGTCGTGAGTGCCCGTTTGATCGGAACATGGTTCACACCAAGGGGAAGGCTGCTCATCAGCCCTTCCTCCTGCAGATAATCCAGCCTCCTTAACACGCAGTTAAATTTCTGTGCAATTCCCGCAGTCTGAAATACAGCATTTTCAAGCTCCTGCTTTGTTTTCGCTGTATTAAAAAAGAGCGCTGTTACAAGGAACATACGCTCATTTCTGGACTGGAGATCTTCAAGCAGCCGTTTTGCTTCCCCTCCATAGGTATTGAGGTCGGAGGGGATGATGTCCATATCATACCCGGAACGTACTGCCTTTTTCTGTTCTTCAATTTTCATACGGTTAATATCTGTAACCTTACTTTTCACCAGCTTGATTGCCTTCATCTGGTCTACAGACTGCACATGGAGATTAACGATCAGGTTTTTATCCATATCCAGAAATTCTGCAAGCATTTTATCAGTCAGCTCCGGTGCAAGGATCTGAAGATAAGATACCGCCCCGATGGTGTTCCCCATCTGGAATGTCTTTCCATCCTTAAACACAAAACTGGTAGGTGCGATAAAGTCCTTTGTCCCAAGCCCAGTTTTTACGAGCTGGCTGTAATCAAACCGGAACGGTACATTATTCTCCGGATTAAAGGTTTCATAGAGAATTTGCAGCCGTTCCTCTCCATTTAAAGGATAAGCAGTCACGCCAAGCACCTTGAAGTTATTCAGAATATCTGCTTCGATACGCTCCAGCTTTGGCTTTGCTTCACGGATATTCTCTGCTTCAATAGAAAACGTGATATACTTCGTCTTGACCAGACCATTATTCCCTTTTGCCAACTGGTTCTTTAACATCTGTGCATATTCCATACGCACTTCATCAAACTGGTCATTCTGTGGCTGGATACGGATCACCTGTTCAAATTCCTTCATACTGCTTTTATGGTTGATAAAAGAAAGCTGGAAATGGATTGTGCTGTCAAAATAATTAAGGAAGTCACACCAATTCTCAAAGATTGCATTTTTATCCTCATTCTGTGCCAACTGATAATTCAAGTCGTAGAAACGGATACATTTGGAATAAACCCTGTCCTGAACCCGGCAGATTCCATCCTTCCCCATTTCTTTATATGCAATAGTTTTCTGGACAGACAGGCTCTTCTCTCTTTCCCTTTTTTGGGAGGATTTTGTATTTCCCGCTGTTTTTTTGCCTGCCGGCTTTTTCTGTTCCAAGGGATAGTTTCTTCCGCCTCTCTTTTTCTGCCGTTTCAGTTGTTTTGCTTCTTCCTTTGCCTTACGTTTCTCCCTTTTTCTCTGCTCTTTCTTATTGATCTTCTCCCACTTTAAATCCTCTTTTCTACGGAGTTTCTCTTCTTTTTTAAGTCTTTTTTCTCTTTTTCGGAGATGCTTCTCCCGTCTTGTCATGCTTCGTCCCTCCCTTCGTTTTCCTGTTTTCTTCCATATGGTCCGGCATTCCCCCTTCAAATAGATTCACGGTTTCGTACCTGCGGACTGACGGCCGCAAAATTTTTACCCGGATGATATTGGATAAGATCTGTTCCAGGTGCATCCCATCCTTTTCGTACATGGCAAACAAAAATGCCGGGAGCATCAAAATCACCATGCCTGTGGCGGCATTGCTTGTCCCAAGTGTGTTTCTTGTAAGAAAATAAAAAGGGATGCCCAGTGCTGCCCCCAGCAGGATGCAGATAATCTGGCGTTTTGTAAGGTTGAACGCCACTTTATTTTTTACTTTTGTCAAGTCCTTTGGAACCTGCACATAAGCCATTTTCAATCACTTCCTTCCATACAACTATCCTTTGCCATTCATTTTTTAATGGCTGTTAAAAATACTCTTACTCAGGCTTCCTGTTTTCATCAGGCTGAAACATAAAATTACTGTATATGCTGCCACCCCAAAAAGTGCCGAGCTTAGGTCACCAGACATTTGCAGACCAGATACCAGTACCGCATAAATTCCAACACAAACCATCATCAGAAATGCCTGGAATGCAAGTGCAAACAGCCCCCGGAAATAATTTAACCCGATCTGCCCCCATTCCTTATTGGACATAGTTGCAAACGGGATTGGTGCAACGGAAGTGTAGAGGTAAATTTCAATCATACGCCCATACATGATGACCGTAATCACAACAGACATAATCTTCATACCAAAACTGACAATCAGCGTTTCCAGTGCCAACACAACAAGATCCCCAATCTCCATCGCTTCCATTGTTGTCTCTATATCCGCAATCGCTTCACTGATGTCAATGGCTGTATCCCCGCTGATCACCCCGGCGGCTGAGTTGACCACCGACTGCCCTACGTCAAAAACAGCCATTGTAATAGTAAACGTATTGCTTACCAGATACACAGCGATCCACATTTTCACAAAATACTTGAAGAACATCCAGGTATCAATTTCGTGCATATTGTTGCGTTCTGTCAGCATGGAGATCAGTTCATAACAAAGGACAAATGTAATGATCATCCCGGCAATAGGAATGATCACAGAATTTGAAAGCCCCTGTATCATGTTAAAAATGCTGCTGTTCCACCCCTGCGGTGTCTGTCCAACCTGAGCCGCTATCTGTCCCGTTTTATCATTTACATCCGTAAACATGGTGGTCAGGTTGGACTGTACCATACCAGTCAGTAATTCCCTCATCCACTCCTCGATTGCTTCAAAAATACTATCGAACATGGATGTACTCCTTTCCTTTCAGATTTATCCGAATAGCCCGGAAAGCAGCGGAATCAACTGAGTTCCGATAAGGATAACCCCGCCTCCACTCATAAGCTGCTTGATTCCCTGTGATTTTGCACCCGGATTATCGTTGCCGTAACCTTCCATCAAGTTAATAACACCCCATACACCTAAACCTGCACCAATCGCCACAACAAGCGTCTGCAGAATGGTAATTGCTGAACTAAAAAATTGCATATCGTTACCTGAAATCCAGATTATTCATGGTTATTGCACAGGATTAAAAAAGCCGCTGTACTCTGCAGCGACTCTGTCTCTGGATTTCTTTTCCTTTCTTATTTTTTGTAATTCCTGTGCTTATGTTTTTATTTTTTCTTACAGGCTCCGCCCTGACTGGCGGACGAAAATGCTGACATGTTCTGTACTTAATCTTCCCCATCATCCTCCCACATCTCAAATTCATCATTGACCGTCATTACAAGCTCGTGCTTTAAATCTTTTTCCACATCATAGGTATTCCTCTTGTCAAAATCTGCCAGTTCCCGGTACTGCTTATGTTTGGTTATGTCAAATTTATCACTAAAAAACGGACGCACACCACGAAGTTGCAGGATACATTTATTTCCGTCCATTACCGCCAGTTCATCCCGGCTCATCAGTTCTTTTCCTGTTTTTTGGTAATTCAGACCATAAGATCGGCTTTGCCCACGGGTATCGGAAGTATTGTACAGATCAATGGTTTCCTTCCCCAGCGTTTCCGAAATTTCCTTTAAAGTAGAACCTTCCTTTCCTCCCAGGAACAGCATCGTATCACAATTCCCCAGAATGGTTTCTGCAGCATCCTTATAAATTGTCTTTAACTGGCTTTGTGACTGCAAAATAATAGAAGCCGATATTTCACGGCTTCTGATTGTGGCAATCAACTTATCAAATTTTGGAATCTGACCGATATTAGCAAACTCGTCAAGCAGAAGCCTGACGTGATAGGGAAGCCTTCCCCCATGCACATCATCCGCCCGGTCACATAATAAATTAAATAACTGAGTGTACATGATTGCTACGATAAAGTTAAAGGTATCATCCGTATCAGAAATGATTACGAACATCGCAGTACGCTGATCCCCCATCATATCCAATTCCATCTCATCATAAGAAGTCAGCTCTCGCAGTTCTGCAATATCAAAGGGAGCAAGTCTTGCACCGCAGGAAATCAAAATACTTTTTGCTGTTTTTCCTGCCGCCAGTTTGTATTTTTTATATTGGCGTACTGCAAAATGCTCCGGCTTTTCCCTCTCCAGTTCCTCAAAAAGTTCATCCACTGCATTTTTAAATTCTTCATCATCCTCCCTTGCTTCGGAAGCATTGATAAATTCCAGTAAAGTAGAAAAATTCTGTTCTTCCTCCGGTGCTTCATAGTAAATGTAGCCGATCAGGGCACAATACAAAAGCCTTTCGGCTTTTATCCAGAAATCTTCCGAAGATTTTTCCCCTTCTCCTTTGGTATTTGCAATGATTGTATTTACCAGTTTCAGAATATCCTTTTCGGAACGGATATACATAAACGGGTTATAGTGCATACTTTTTTTGAAATTGATCGTGTTCAGTACCTTGATTTTATAGGGTTCATACACTACATTCCCCTTACTGTCCCGGACAGGCTTCCCATCTTTCATTTTGGGGGAACCTTTCTTGAGCATTTTCCCACACTCTACCAGGATCGTGCCCTTCGGATCAGTGACCACATAGCTGACGTTTGGTGACATCTGCATCAGATTCGGTTTCACATAAAAGCGTGTCTTACCACTGCCGGAGCCGCCGATCACAATCACATTTTTATTTCTCGCATACTTCGGATGTTTCGGACGGCTGTTCATGGTAAGCCTCTCTGTCTGTGTAAGAAGTACGTTGTTTTCAAAAACAGGATCAATAAACGGTTCTATGTCCTTTGCCGTTCCCCAACGGGCAGAACCGTATTCCTCTCCCTGCCGGAACTTCTTTGCATTTTTCCCTTTAAAATACACAACCAGACGGAACGCTGATGCTCCTATGATACCTACTGTAATATCCTGCAGATGCAGGCTCGGAAAAGGATTCTGAAATGCAAGGGAAAAATTCAGAAACAAATTCATAAGCTTCCTTACCATACTGTCCCCTGTGCAGTAACGGTATAACCAGGCTTCCTTTTCTACCAGATAAAAAATGATAAAATAGGGAAAATTCCTTATGAGCAGCGTTTTCATATCAAGCCTTCCAAACTGCTCTTTTACTTTTCCCTGAACCATGGCAAGCCACGCACTTCCACCGGTCTTTTCCGAAGGCAGCTTTCTCTTTGCTGCCTTCCCCTCTCCGTTCTTTCTTTTTAACTGCTGTTTTCTCATCTTATAGGCTCTGCCCCCTGTCTTTCTGTTTTGTTTTTTCTCTCTCACGCTGTTTTGCTGCTTTCTCTTTCGCAAGAGACAATCTTTTGCGGATGGAAACCCGTTTGTTCTTATTCAGTACCACGCCGCTGTATTCCTGGAATGCTTTTGTCATAACATCCACATCTTTCGCCTTAAAAAAGACCATATACTTTGGCGGTTCAACAGACTTATCTTTCCTCAGGCTGTAATCAATCCCGTATTTCCGGGCAACTTTATCAAAAGATTTGATATTATTGTCCGTCACTTCAATATTAGTAAGCTGGCTTCCCTGATCCATCAGCTTTTTTAAAGTCTGCTTTCCTCTTACCGGGGCATTTTTTTCAGCCTTCTCCTGTGCTGCCTTCTCTGCTTTCTTATGTTTTACCTCCTGTTTATGCTTTTCCCTGTCTGAAAGATACTTCCGCATCAACCCTTTTAAAACATCCGCCGTCATTTTCGCACATCTGGTACATAAGGCAATCGTTTTCTGATTCACTTCTTCCTGCATCTTATCTGCCGGATTTTCCGGCTCCCTCCTTTCTCGCAGCTATATCCAGACAGGTATGTCACTGCTTTTTCATTTCCATCAAAAGTTTTACCATGCAATAACCGATACACGGAAAATGTTTCCCGTATGGGCAGAAATCGCAATTCCCGGTTTTCTGCTCTTTTATATCTTTTTGTCCTTCTGGAAGCAAATAAAAGCATTCTTTTCTGATACATCCGCCTTTCTTTCCGCCCCACCAGTAACACCATTCGCAATCTTCCGGCTTATCATTTGCATACTGCGGGCTACCCATCTTTCCACTTATCCTTTCTGCTCATCCAGCACCTCCATTAAAAAAAGGCGCATACAGACTTCTCCTGCCTATATACGCCCTTCCCGATCATTCAGTTTTCTTATTTTTTCTTACGTTTCAGATACCAAAGGGAACTTCCTGTCCCCGCACCTGCCAGCAGCAACAGGAACATCCAGACAAGGGGGTGTCTGTCGTCTCCTGTCTTTGGAGTATCCGGGACTGGTTTTTCCGGTTTTTCCTCATTTGGTTTTTCCGGTGACGCTTCCTTCTTGTCTTTCATAACAACTTTCTGGATTTCTCCTGTATCTTCCACCGTAAATCTCACATCCTCTGCTACAAGATAGCCCTCTGGTGCCGCTTCCTCATGCAGTGTGTATTCACCGATTGGAAGTTTTTCCATATAATAAGCCTTCTCACCGGATGTCCAGCTTTTTACGGTTTTCCCATTCTTATCCAGGATAGTCAGCTTTGCTCCCGGAAGTTCTTTTCCAGTTGCAATGTCCTGTTTTGAAATCTCTACCTTTGTCACATCATCCTTCATTTCCTGTTTCTGCACTTTTGCTGTATTTTCAACAGTAAATGTAATGCTCTCAGCAGTGACATATCCATCTGCCGGTTTTGTCTCTGTCATGGTATAAGATTTCCCAACTGCCAGCCCTTTGATCACATGTGCTTCTTCTCCTGAAACCCACTCGTCTACCATGTTTCCATCTTTATCCTTCACACAAAGATGTGCCCCTGGAAGCTCTTTTCCTGTAGTAAGGTCCGTCTTTGTAAACTCCATTGTGGTCGGCTCATTCTCAAACGTAAATTCATAGCTGACCTCTTCCTGTCCGGCTCCTGCATATGTAAAAGTAAAATCCTGTTCTTCCTCTGTTGCCACAAATCCCTCTGGGGCAGAAAGTTCTTTTACATAATATCTTCCATCTACCGGCAAGTCTGCCCTGAATACGATCTGACCTTTTTCATCCGTTGTCTTCTGCTCGATCAGGCTCTCTGCTTCCATCAGCACATTGCCATCTTTATTTTTGATGTCATCTCTGGTATAAAGTCCGAAAACTGCTCCTGCAAGGACACGTTCCCCGTCTTTTTCTTTCTTGAGGATAGATACCTGAACCTTCTGGCGTCTGTTCTGCCACTCTTCCTGAAATGTAATTACCGGCGTATCCTGATCCCGATAACTTAAATCCACATATCTCGGTTCTTTATCCAGTACAAAACCATGTGCAGTTTCTACTTCTTTCACATAATATCTGCCTGCCGGGAGATTTTCCATCTGTGCAATCCCATTATCGCCTGTAACAATTTTTCCTACCAGTTCATCTGCTTTAAAGTAATCCTCGCTGACACCATCTGCCGCATGAATATCCTCTGCCGCATAAACCTCAAATGTTACTTTGCTTAAGTTTCCGGAAATATATTCAAAAAGATGTTCCACAGCTCCTTTTACCTGATCCAGAAGCGTAATTTTATCAAGAAACTCCCCTTTTTTGTTGACGATCAGAAGTCCCGTAGGCACTTTGTCTTTCATTTCCACTTTCTGAATTTGAGCAGTATCATCCACCGTAAAAGTTATTTCTTCAGCTTTCAGATACCCGTATGGTGCAAATTCTTCCCGAAGTATATAGTTTTCCCCCACAACAAGACGTTTGATACTGTGGGGTTTCCCTTTTTCCGAAGTCCACTCATCCACAATATTTCCATCTTTATCAATTACTTTCAGGCTTGCTCCATCCAGTTCTTCTCCTGTGGTAATATCTGATTTTGTAAACGCAAAGGCTGTCGGTTCATTTTTCTTTACTGCTTTTAAAGTAACTGTTGCAATCTCCTGTCCCTGATAAGAAGCATCAAACTCCAGAATTTCATCAGAAGTGACATACCCAACCGGAGATTCCAATTCTTTTACAAAATACTTTCCAAGCGGAAGATCCAGAGTACAACGTGCAAGACCTTTTTCATCAGAGGTCATTTCCTGCAGAAGTGTTCCTGCCTCCACGATTACCTTATCATCCGCCAGAATATCATTTTTGTTATAAATTCCGAAAACCGCCCCAGATAAGACCGCTTCATTTTCAGCATCCTGTTTTTCCACTGTAATTTCAACTTTCTGCCGTTCATTTTTAATGGTCACTTCCTGCTCAACTACCGGCGTATCCTGATCCACATAAACAAATGCAACTTCTGAAGGTTCTTTGTCCGTCACGAATCCGTCCGGGGCTGTTTTCTCCATTACATAATAAGAACCCAGCGGAAGATTATCCAAAGTTGCTTTTCCATCTTCCCCTGTTTTCATTACACCTACAAGAGAATCCTTTGCATAAACAAGGATACGGTTTCCATCGGAATCTTTCTGGAAATCCGGCGTAAAAATATCTTCTGCCGCATATACTTCAAATTCTACATCTGCAAGATATTTTTCTTCATACAGGAAATCCTTGTCATATCCAGCAAGCATCTCTCCTTTTTTATATACTGTGAGTTTTCCTTTTACCGGATGGTTTTCATAAGAAACTTCAATCACTGCATCGCCGCTGACTGCATCCATCTGGTAAGCAGTATTGGAATCCACTTTGATCTCCACAAAGTTTTCATTTATGGTATAACCGTCCGGGGCTGTCACTTCCTCAATACGGTAATTTCCAATTTTAAGATTCTGAGGAAGGATCAGGTAGCCCTGACTGTCAGTGAAATAGGATTTATGGATGGTTGTAACCGGATAAGTCGTTACCTGTTCCACATACTTTTTATGATCCATGTCATAAATTTTAAATTCTGCACCGGCAACCAGTACGGGCTTCTTCGTTTCATCGTCTTTTTTGATGATCTTCAGCTTTGCTGCAAATTCCTTATCCAGAAGCACTCTCCATACCTGCGGCTCGTCCGGATGGTTTTCATGGATCGTCACCGTAAAATCCTGAACCGGCGTATAATTATGTGGTGTGGTAGTCTCCCTCACAATATAAGTTCCATATGGAAGCGGAATGCTGCAGGCATAACCCTTTTCATCCGTAAACATTTCTGTTGCCCCATCTGCACCGATCACAACAGGTTCTGCCGAATCAAAGTCATAACTTCCATCCGGTTTCTCTTTCAGACTGCTTTTTAAGTAAGCCGTAAAGCCTGCTCCCTTTAACAGTGCTGCATCCGTATCCCCGTTATTCGCTGCTTTGATGATCTGGAACGGCTGCTTCATAACCTGTTCTTCCGATTCCACGTTACGCTCAACTGTTTTTACCGTGTCGCCTTCATAGCTGCAGTCCACTTCATACTCTGTTTCATCCAGAAGATAGCCTGCCGGGGGAGTGATCTCTTTCACAAAATACTTTCCTAGATACAATTCCCCAATCTCTGCCTTTCCCTCTTTGTCTACGTTAAATGCTGCCACCTGTGTTCCGGCTTTATGAAGGACACCGGTGCTTCCATCCGGATGCACAATATCCTCTCTTGCATACAAACCATAGACAGCACCTTCAAAAACAGCATCCCCCTGTGGTGTACTGCCAGTCTCTTTGTCTTTCTTTACCAGAGAAATCCGGGCATTTACACGTTCGTTTTCAAAAATATGGGTAAAGGAAATCGTTTCCTCCCTGTCATTGGTATAATCAAACCTGAATGTAAATACTTCTTCGCTGTTCCTATAATATTTTTCAGGTGCTTGAAGTTCTTTCACATAGTAGGAATGATTGATCGGCAGTTCTGACTGATATGCCCCATTTCCATCTGCCCCTGTTGTAACCTTTTCAATCAGCGTATCTTTTGGGACTACCGTTTTTCCAGATACATCCTGAATATCCTCCCCGGCATACAGACCATAAATTCCTCCGGAAAGCGGATTTTTCGTCAGACCATCCTGCTTTCTGACAGAAACATTTGCTCTTTGTCGTTCATTGACAAAGGAGACACTTCCAACTGCCACTTCTACATTTTGTCCTGAATAGCTTAATGTAACGGTTTTCGATTCTCCTTTACAGACAAAGTTTTCCGGTGCCTTTACTTCCGTAACCTCATATGTTCCAAGATGCAGGTTTTTCAGGACTGCACTGCCATCCTCCCCGGTTGTAAGGTTTTCTTTTACAAGTTCCCCTTTTTTATAAATAAGCGTACCGTCTGCCGCTTTTATATCTGCTCCAGCATAGACGTTGTAAACAGCACCTTTTTGTCTCTGCTTTGTATAAGTAAACACCACTCCGTTTTCCGTAACAGAAGCCCCTGTCAGCACCTCACCTTCTTTATAGACAGTAAGATCTGCAAGCTGCTCTTTATCTGTCACAACCTTATTTGTAGGCTTTCCAATCACCAGATTTATCCCATATGAAGTTCCATCCAGAACATAACCAGCCGGGACAGAAATCTCTTTTAAGTAAACGGTTTCCTGTGTCTTTTCAATCGTGATAGAGGATGCACCTTTTTCATCTGTTGCAGGCATTGCAGTGATCAGGTTTTTCCCTGCCTCATCCCTGTAGATTCCATAAACTGCCCCCTTTATCAGTGCATTGCTTCTACGGTCTTTCTTTACAATACTGACGGTTGCCATCTTTACCCATTCCACTTTAAAATCTACATATTTTTCATCATCCACACCTTCTCCAAATACCAGTGCCAGATCCTGTGTCCCCGAACCGGTTGTGATCTTATAAGCCGAATAGTCTTTTGTGATACTGCCCTTCATAGTTGCAGACCATGATCCTTTCACATCTTCTGCCTGTGTCAGCGGCGCACTCAGATAAAACTTCGTACCACCGGACACTTCCACGCTTTCTCCTTCCTTACTTGTCTTCCCGGTTGTCACATTGTGGAATTTCACACCTGACGGAAGTTTCATGGTGATCGTCTGCTGTGCATCTGCACGGAATGTAACCTCTTCTGTCCTCTGTCTGTTTCCCTCGATATACGCTTTCACATTTCCATTGGAAAAAGACATTTCTACATCTGGAATATCCGATTGCTTGACACAGTAATCATAAAGTTCCATAGCCAATGCCTTTCCTGTTGCATTGGCACCGGAAAAAGCATCACTGCTCCCATTTGCATAAGCCGCTGCAAGATGGGTAATGATAAATCTTTTTCCTGCTGAAAACTCCGGATATTTCTCTGCAAAGAAACCTTCATTTCCACTTGCTTTCGTTCCGTAATAACATACTTTTGCAAGCGTTTTTCCATCTTGCAGCCTTGTAATGGTATAAGTTCCATTTCCTGGTCCCGGTTTGGATGGCTGTACACAATATGCTGTTGCCTTGACATTCCCAAAGGAAACAGTATAATGACAGGTCAGATAACTTCCAAGACCATAATCTGCATAATGATACCATTCCCCTGCTGTTACCGTTACCTGTTGTGAGGCTTTTGCAGAAAACAGGTTTACACTTCTGGCAGTAAACTGAAGGCTCTCCCCCTCTTCTAACTCCAGAAGGTTGACTCCCTGCTCTACTGCCTGCAGCATGACAGATCCAAGAGACAGCCCTGTTTCTGAGTCTACTGTTTCCTGTGTTTCTGCTTCTTCCAGCTCCTGATCCAGCTCTTCCTCAGAATGAATCTCCGTTTCTGGTTCTGTGCTGTTTTCTTCCGGCAAGCCTGTTTCCATCTGGATATTTTCTGTCATCTCTGCATGATCTGGATCTGCATCCTCACTTTCTTCTTCCGCATCGCCAGAGTTTTCTCCTGATGCCGCTTCCGCACTTTCTTTTGTCTGTACTACAGCAGCCCCTTCTTTTACAATCAGTTTTCTGCTGATCTGATATTTTGGATGGTCTGTTTTCTGCGGCTCCACATAGTAAACTGCCGTATAAGTATCCTCATGGTCTGTAGTAAATGTTTCTCCCTGTTCATTGAACGCTTCTTCAAAAGTCACTTTTACCTTTTTTCTGTCTGCAATCTTAATGCCGGAAAAATCCGCTTTTACATCAAGGGAATACCCTACCCCGATTTCCAGGTCATGGGCAGTCACTACTTCATCCTCATCCAACTGATCCTTTACCTCTTCATAAAGAGGTGGTTTTTCCTTTGCTGCATCTCTTTCAGCCGCATAAATATTTACTGGCTGAAATACGGTAGAAATAAGTGTAACTGCCGTAAGAAAGCCAGATACAGCCCGCTTCATTCTTCCTTTCATCCTTAAACCTCTCTTTCATTTTTTTCGTTACTGTTTTTTCATGATTCCATGCTATGTTTTCACTGGCACCCTCTCCTCTCGCTCTTTTATAAATTTGTATCGTTTTATCCTTAAATGTCCCGATAACAGTACATAAATACAGCGGTAAGCTCACGTTTTTCAAAAGCATTACCGCCACATCTATCTATTGTTATTCCTAATATCTCCCGGTACCGGTTTTCCCTTTTCAATCCACCTTCTATATGGCTCGTACTCTTCAAAACGTGGACATTTTGTTAAAATCTGTATCTGTCCGCACCACCGCTGCATATGCTGGCAGACCTTAAATGCCTGTAATTCTCTCTTTGAATATCTTTTTGCAGCATCCGGCAACCAGCGTCCGTTTCTGTCCACAAATTTCTGTTTATCATAGATCATTACAAATGGCATATATCCCATCGCCCGTAGTGTATAAATCCGGTAAAGATCCTCCTCCATACTACTCCAGTAATTTGTCAGCACATATACCCTGCACTGATTTTTTATTTTCAGACCGGATTCTTTGAAGAAACGAAATTTTTCTTCTAACAGTTCCCGTGGATCATCCCATGCAAAATGATAATCCTTTACTCTTATTTTTCTTAATACCTCAATAATTTCTTCATTCAAAAACCGGACATCCATCCCACCGTTAAACTCCACCTCCGCACCGGATGCTGCTAACTGCTCCAAAAGCTCCATCCGTTCTTTGCAGGCAAGCAGGTTCTGATCGAGGAGAAGGATTTTTCTCTGGTTGTGCCAAAACTCTGCAAGATCTGCCGCTTTCCTGCTGATACATCCATCCTTTTTCGGTGTGATACAAAATCCATGATTCTTCCTGGGACATCCCCTGGTCAGGAATCCATATGCTGTGTCTTTTGTAAATTGAGGATACAAACTGTAATCCGGATAAATATGCTCAATCTGGTCTGGAAGTGTATTTTCCAGATCATAACCACTCCCTCCCCGGAAAATAATTCCGGCTTTTGGAAGTTCCGGCTCTTTTGTTTCCGTAAAAATCTTGCTCACGAACAGTACCTCATATTCCCCATCTTTTTTGGCAAACTCTACATTATTCCCTTTCGCCTTGTAATAAGCCGAAAGTTTCATCAATGGAAGATTTGGAAAATGGTAACTGTCACAATCAATAAGTCCTATCTTCATAGCGTCCCCCTTCCTTTTTATTTTTGCTGTATAACAGCACATATATATGGCGGTAACTGCTTCTTTTCAGACCAGCCACCGCCATATCAATCTACTGTTATTTTTAGGTTTGAGCGTTTTCCTGTGTTCTTCCCGGACACGTTCCTGCTCCGGTTCCTGATGTTTCCGCAGCGTCATGGTTTCCCACCACTGGCAAGGCACGCAAAATGCACACACAATGCTAGGTATCTATCCGGGCAGGGTATGAAATTTTCAAGGTTCAGGAAAGGTCAAAAGAAAACCCCTTCACTAACTGCATAGTGAAAGGGGTAAAATTAAACGGGGATATGAAATTTTTTGAAAATAATTTTTGAGAGATTGTGAAACTGCCTTTCTGATGCTATAATAAAAGCAACCGGAAAGGAGGCTGTTTTCATGTTAAAGATGATGATTTGTATGGACAATGAAAAGATAGCTGCTGAACAAAAATACCATTTGGAAAGCATTTATAATACACTCAATAACACATTCCATAACGCCGGGCTTCTCCGCATGGAAGATAACTCAGGGGCATTGGTGTACCGTGACTGCGGACGTGCAAAAGACTTCAGTCTGTTTGGGAAAATTGTAAACCTCCTGAAAAAACAGGCATGGTTTATGGACAATGTATCTGTCTGGCGGCTGTACGACAGCGATGATTCTGATAATCCAGACGATTTCAATGAAGAAGATCTGCTTACGCATTACCGGAAAAAACAGGCAATGGGGGCTTGATCTTTGGAAAGAAAATATTTTAAGGCATTGAATTTTGACTTAGATACGCACCAGTTACAGGAACACTACCCCGGAGCCAATTATCGGCAGGCTTATGATGATTTACGCCGTTTCTTTAAACGGCATCATTTTTCCCACAGGCAGGGTTCCGGGTACATATCTGATGAAAAATTAACAACGGCAGATATTTATGATTTGATGGATGATCTCAGCCAGCAACTCCCATGGATTGGACTTTGTGTCAATAAAATTGATGTAACAAATGTGGGCCGGCAGCATGATCTGACGGAACTTCTGAAACCATCTGAAGAAGTCACCCTGGATGATTCCTTATTGCTCATCCAGCCAAATGATACCGACACCAAATAAACCGAAAAGACAGGCAGAGCTATTTTTTGCTGGCTCTGCCTTTTCCCTTTTATACTTTTTCTAATATTTCCCTAAGTTTCTGCAGCACTGCTTTTTTTCTGTTTGTAATCGTTTTTCTACTGTATCCAAGCTGTGCCGCTGTTTCTTTTACTGTTTTTTCTTCATAGAACAACAAAAAAATCAAAAGCCGTTCTTCTTCTGACAAAGCCAGAACCCCCTGTCTCAGCCATTCTTTCTTTTCTTTTTCGATACAGGCTTCTTCCGGGCTATTATCCCATATGTTTATTCTTTCCTGTACAAGCTGCCCTATTGCCTCCAGACTGCATACACCATGTTTTTTCTGCTTTTCTATCTGGTATTTCTCTCTGCGTCTGGATTGATACCATTCCAGGTAAACCTCCTTTGTTACTTCCACCAAAAGACCATTGGAATAAAGCACATACCGTTCCCGTTCTTTTGGTTTTTTCCCACGCATCAGGCATTCCTCCCTTTTGCTGCCCCCTTCCTATCCAAGGAAGGGTATTCTCTAAGTATCCTCTGCCTTCCCCTGATCAGAAGCCACGACACTGCCGGAACTGTAATCCCCATCTCTTTTGCAACCTCTTTCATGGTTTTTCCTTCTACAGCATAAGCTTCCATAACCCTTCTCTGGCGTCCTGTCAGACAGCCCAATACCTTTCTGATCATTTCTCTTTGTATCACACAGTCAAAAACAGAATCCTCTGCATCAGCCAATTCCTGCCAGTCCTCCGCAGCGAAATGGTAGGATACGGTATGGTTCTGTTCCTTTGTTTCCAGATTCCGGAACAGACGGTCCTCCCCTTCCAATACCAGACGGATATACCATGCCTCTTTTTCAAAAAGCCTTGCAGACACGGTACAGACATAAGGTGGGAATCCATAACAATAATCCCCACACGGATGTACCGGGAAAACAGTCGCAGATCCATCCGCTTCATAAAGGGCATACCCATTGGGATAAACCGTGATTGCTGCTGTTTCATTGATTTTTCTTTCCATAATGCTCCTTTCATTATTTTTCAGATAATTTGCTGTTGGGATTCTCTGCTCCGGAACCGGGCAGCCAATGAGTTGTTTTAATTCCTGCAGTGTTACCATATCTACCATCCTTTTCCCGGATGGCTGGAACTGTACCGCACAGGCAGAAAAAAACAATTCCAGCTCACCCGTTTTTTTTAATGGGAGCCGGAATCTTCTTCTACAGCCTGTACGTCGTCCGTTCTCATGTATTTATTTTAGAAAAAAACAGCCCTGTTTTCCTCAACCGATAAGTGGAAAACAAATTATTTAAACACACAATACGCAGAAATTCCTTATCTTCTCTCTAATCCATCAATCAGCGTTTCCATTGTCTTGACTACAATCTCCTGTTCTTTTTCCTGCAGCTTCCATATTCTACGGCACACATTTTGTATCTGATGGCTTTCCTGCGGTGACTGTCCAACAGTATCTAATAAAGTATCTGCACCCATGCATAAAACTTCCACCAGCTTTCGGAACGTCTCCACAGACATTGCCATCTGTCCTCCTTCAATCCTGCTCACTGTGTTGGAATTGATTCCCGCCCGTTCTGCCAGTTCCTCCTGTGATAGTTTCAGTTCTATACGTCTGCTGCGGATACGTATTCCCAGTTCCATCAGTTCTCTGGATTTAACACGGTTTCCCAACACAATACCCTCCTGCAACATGTTCCAACTTTGCGACACTGTGACGCAAAGTTTATTTTATTTTCTTTGTTTTCTCTTGTTCTTGATGCATAATCCCTGTCATTTTCTCATCCGCCCTTTTTCCTGCAATGACCATTGGATATAGCACCAATCCTCCTAGTACCTGCACAACCAAAAATATTTTAAAAAAAATCATGTATTCTTTGTTCCTTTCTGTTTCTTCCTATATTCCCGTTCCTTTCTTCTCCACTCTTCACTTTTCCATGGTCCTGAAAAAAGGGTAGAAAGAAGAAAAATAATATCTACTGCCAGCATCAATGCTGCCACCACTAAAAATGCAATTTCAAATACAAGCATCTTCCATCCTCCTGAGATAAATTTCTCGAATCAAAAAAGCAACCAAATTCTCATTTAGCTGCCTTTTTTTAATCCCCTATTCTGTTTTATCCTTCCCGGTCAGAAAGGCTTCCGCCGTCAGCCGTGTTCCCAGTGCCATTCCCTGTATAAAACATTCCTCATTCTCCAGAGTTGCCAACAAACTGAAATACTCCTTGTAGTTTTCCAACAGGTCTGCCTGCTCTTTTGTAAGCTCTTTTTTCATATCACTTTCCAGTTCATCCAACAGGTGCATAGTATCTTTGTATTCCTGCTTCTTTGGACAGCACATTTCCCTGGGCATGATTCCGTCCCGGAATAACTGTTCCATTGTCCATCCCATCCTCATTCCTCCATTCCTGATTTTCTTATCCTGCATACCCACACAATACCTGCATATATTCCCCATATCAAATAGACAGCTGCTTCCGCCAGTTTCCACAGCATGACCATACTTCCGACAACACCTCCAATCAAAATTTGGAATACCAGAAATCCCAGTGTCCCTCCCAGATCGGTTCGTCCCGGTACAATCCATACCAGCATTTTCCCTATTCCAAAGGGAATCCCCATCAGCAGAACCAGCAACCGATAATCACATTTCCCCTGCTCCATACAGAACGGACGCAGTAGAAAAAACAGGAGTATTGCTGCCAATACCGGATATACCACTTTGCCAGCAAATTTATGTGCGGTCATTTTCATCCACCTCCATACAGGTCATGGTTGACCTCTGCGTGATAATAGTGATCCATTGTCATTACGGAATTATAAAGTGTGGTCAACAAATATGCTTTAATATTTCCGACCTTTGTTGTGTTGTTTTTCAGGCATTCCGTAACATATTCGATATGCGGATACCGAAGCTGCATAAAGCGGCTCTTTACAATCTCAGCCGGCCTGTCTGCTCCGGCGATCCGTACCATTTGCCCTTTCGGGAGCATCATGGCTTCTACCATCAGTTCTACCAGTTCATCAACCTCTTCCTTTGTTCCATATCCCCTGTGTTCAAAAGCTTCGTAAGAAATATTTTCACGGATCAATGTGCGGTAAGCATTCATCCTCTCTATCTCATCCATCGTCTCCTCTTTCGTTTTACCTGCAGCATAAGATGGATAAGATAGATAATCCTCAGTATCACTAATATCCGTCTTGCTAAAATCAGTATCACTATATTCAGTGTTATTATTATCAGTATTATTAGAGTATGATTTTGGAACTTCTGGAAGTTCGATTTTCATACTTCCTGAAGTTTGATTTTCACACTTCTTGAAGTTTGATTCTGGAACTTCTTGAAGTTTGATTTTCATACTTCTTGAAGTTTGGTTTTCACACTTCTTGAAGTTTGATTTTGGAACTTCTTGAAGTTTGATTCTGGAACTTCTTGAAGTTTGATTTTCATACTTCTGTGTATTTTCAAGGCTTTCCTGGCTTTTTTCTTCTGTTTCTACCGTTTCTTTCAGCATGAAATTCTTCACATAAATTACATTCGCTCTGCCAAGTCCCAGCCTTTTTTTCTCAATCAGACCAATCCCTTTTTCAGAATCAAGCTCTGCAAGGTTCTTGACTGCTTTCTGTCTTCCGCATCCCAGTAGTTCCATGATCTCCTCTATGGTAAAAATAATATATACCCTGTCCTTTTCATCAAACCATCTGTTTTTAATACTGAGGCTCATACGATCCAGCATCAGACCGTATAATACCTTTGCTTCACAGGACAGTTCTTTAAAGCACTCTGCCGTAAACAGGACTTTGGGAACACGGTAAAAACTATACTGTTCCGCTTCCATGCCCCGAAAATACTCAAACTGTATCTTTTCCATTTACCGGTTCCTCCTCTCCCATTTCTTTTTTCCACTGCTCCAACAGCCTGTAGATCACTTCTTCCATCTCTGTTTTTGTGTATGAAGGTGGAAAATAATCACGAACCTTCTTTGCCGGGATTGTAACGCCCTGGCTGCCCTTTTCTTTTCTGATAAGGACTGCAAACACTCTTCCTTCTGTCAGCTCTCCGCTCTCCTGCATGGTCTTTATCTGCTCTGCCTGTGCCTTTGACGGGTATACACCGCAATCCGCAACCGCACCTGCTACCCAACCTTGTGCTTCCTTTGTCAGATAAGACAGCTTCTCCCCTGCCATCATGGGTATTTTCCCGCTATCTACTGCATCCAGAAGTTCTTTTACAAGTTCCGCCAGACGGATATACCTCTGTACGGTTCTTCCGCTGTCACCAGCAGTTTCCCCCACAAGGACTGCCGTATTTTTTCCTTTGCTTCCCTGGTGTTTCAATGCTTCATACTTCATTTTATAAGCATAGGCTTTTTCACTGGGCAGTATATCTTCCCTCTGGATGTTCGTATCCACCATGATTACTGTGGCTGTATCATCATCCATTTCCCGGATGATCACTGGCATTTCAGAAAGACCTGCCAGCTCACAGGCCCTCCATCTACGATGTCCGGCTATTACTTCATATCCTCCTGCCGGATATGGACGGACAATTCCCGGCATCAACACCCCATATTGTTTAATACTTTCTACCGTCTCCTGCATTTTTTCATCATCCGCAACACGAAACGGATGGTCTTTAAAAGTATGTAACTGGGAGAGGGGAACGGTTGTCACCCTTTCCCCTGAATCTAAAGAAGCTGTGCCAAACAGATCATCAAAAGAAGTCAGCTTTACTTTCTCTGCACTTTTATTCATTGTCCAGTACCTCCTCCGTCAGATAACGGTATCCCTCTGCTACGATTCCTTTCGGATCATGACGGTAAATGCTCTTTCCCTCTGCAGGTGTTTCTGCGGCTCTGATAGACATGGGGATGCAGTTCGTAAAAATATGTATCTGGTTTCCATAAACCTCCCATATCTTCCGGGCAATATCCCTTGCAAAATTTGTACGGCGGTCTACCTTTGTAAATAAGATTCCCATAATGGAAAGCTCTGGATTCAGTTTCCTGCGTACTCTTCCTATGGTTTTAATAAGCTGCTGAAGCCCTTTGACCGGAAGATATGTTGCTTCAACGGGTATCAGAACACTGTCTGCCGCTACAAGGGCATTAATCGTTATCATACCAAGGGATGGCATACAGTCGATCAGGATATAATCGTAATCCTTTTTCTGGGCGGCAAGATACTGGCGTAATACCATTTCCCGACTCATTACATTCACCAGGGCAGTTTCCACCCCTGCCAATTCAATATTTGCAGGGATAAAATCAATCCCTTCTTCATGCCGGATCATTCCCTCCTGTGGTTCCAGCTCTTCGTCATTGATTACTTTTTCCATGATATTTGCAAGTGTGACCTCCAGTTCATCCGGCTCCTGTACTCCCAGGCTTGCAGCCATGCTTCCCTGTGCATCTGCTTCGATTAATAGCACTCTCTTTCCTGCTCTTGCCAGTCCAATCCCTAAATTTACACATGTGGTGGTTTTTCCCACTCCGCCTTTCTGGTTTGCGATTGCGATAACTCTGCACATATTACTTTCCTCCGTCTTTTATTTCTCTTCTTTTTCTATTTCCGCATAAACACGGACATATTGATCTGTTCCCTTGTTTTTAAACGGCTTCGACACATCCTTCACTTTAATCTCCCCGTGCCGTTCCATGAGTCCCTTGAACCAGCGAATATCCTTTAAGGTTCCCTGCATCCTAATTTTCAACATAACTATCCTCCCAATCCACATAAAAGCAATACTCCGGATAGCGTATTTTGACCGCTTCCCAAAAATACCGAGCGTAACCACAGCAGAATAATTCCTCTACCGTATAAAGACTGCACTCCTGTAATTGTCCTTCCAGATCAGAATCTTCAAAATTATAAATACTGGGTGTTCCGTTGCAGTAAAGATTAAATGCCATCCGGATAATTTTTACACTGCCGCTGGTCTGCCAGCCTTCCTGCAGACACTCTGGTTTCACACATCCTGTCTGAAAATCATAAATCTGCTTCACATGATCTCTGGTGTCACGGTCAATTCCAAGGCAATAGACCAATGCTTTATGGTACACATCCTGATACCGGCATTTTGACAGGTACTTTTGATAAAATTTTTCATGTTCCTTGTTCTTGAAAGTAATTGTGCAAGTTGTTTTCTGATTTGCTCTTACCGCTGTGCTTCTCATGTTTCATTCCTCCTGATTTTTAATTTTTAAAAGAACATTCATTCACAAATGTTCAAATATAAAAAATAAGGACACCCGTATTTAACAGGTATCCCTATAATCTATCATTTATCTGATAGCCAAATATTCACTTTCATATCTCAGGATTTTTTGTGTTCCCCGTACCGAGGTCTAAGGCTACAATCACCGTTACTTTATTTACAAGTACCTTTTCCTTATGATTTTCACCAATTTCATTGAAACTGAAAAACTCCACAAAGTGCGTAAATTCAAGGATTTCTACATATCTTTGCGATGTAGTCCCACCACAGTCTCCACATGCTCCGTAAACGCAAACATTTCCACCGGCTGTATCTTTTTTACCTGATATCCTTTTTTTGTCAGATACTTCAGATCTCTTGCCAGTGTCTCCGGATTGCAGGAAATGTACACGATCTTCTCCGGTCCCATCTTCACTGCAGATGCCATAAATTTTTCATCACTTCCGGCTCTCGGCGGATCCATAAACAGCACATCCATACTATTTCCCTCTGCTGCCATCGCCTCCATAAACTCCCCGGCATCTCCCTGGAAAAATCTCACATTCCGGATCTGATTCTCTTTTGCATTTAATATTGCATCCTTCACGGCATCCTTATTAAGTTCTACACCGACTACTTCTTTTGCATGTCCCGATGCGATCAGACCGATCGTTCCGATTCCGCAATAGGCATCGATCACGCTTTCTTTCCCTGTCAGATGTGCAAATTCAATCGCTTTCTGATAAAGGATCTCCGTCTGCACCGGATTTACCTGATAGAAGGACTTTGATGAAATCCGGAAAGTACACCCGCAGAGTTCATCCCGGATAAATCCTTTCCCATATAACACTTTTTCTCTCTCCCCAAGGATCATACTGGTCTTTCTGTCGTTGATATTAAGGACAACCGTTGTAATCTCCGGATGCTCTTTTCTGAGTGCTTTTACGAAATTATTAGACGATGGAAGGATTGGTGATCCAAGCACCAGAACCACCATAATTTCTCCGCTTTTAAACCCTCTTCTGATCAGCACATGACGGAACAAGCCATATCCTGTATCTTCATCGTAGGTTTTGATCTTAAAAGATTTCAAAAGTCCCCGGATCGTCCGGATGATCTCCTGACTCTTTTTGTCTTCGATCAGACAGTTTTCAACAGGAACGACCCGGTGTGTCTTCGCTTCATAGGTTCCGGATACGATATTTCCCTTTCGGTCTCTGTCGAATACGGCGTGTACTTTATTTCTGTAATAATACGGATTCTCCATTCCGATGATCGGTTCTACTTTTCCGTATTTTGACAACAGAGCGTTCACCATTTTCTGCTTCTTTTTCAGCTGCTCCTTATATGGCACTCCCTGATACTGGCATCCTCCGCATTTTTTTGCCACTTTACAGGCTTCCGGTTCTGTCTGTTTTTTCTTTTCTTCCATTTTTTACCTCTCTTCTTTTTTTATTCTTTTCTCAAAAGAGATCCGGCATATTATCCAGATACAACTCTTCTCTGACCTGGAGATGGTAATATGCTTTTTTTGTATCTGATGTATTCATTCTTATTATAATCCTTTTAATCATTCAGATCCGTCTGGAATCTTGATAAATGTTCATACGGCAGGATCAGTCTCCCCCTGTATAATCCGCATCCGTCATTGATGAGACTATTATTTGCCGCAGCAAACATATTAACTTCCAGATCCTTCAGTTCCAACCCCAGAAGCCGCATTCCTCTTTCGTATGCCTCATCAAAATAAATGCATTCTCCTTCCGGAATAGCTTCTCTTCTTGCCCTGACTCTTTCCTGTTCCTTCTCGTAGGCCTGGTGATTTGCCGCTCCAATCTCCGCTATATCATCCATCTTCTTTGTCCGCAGTTGTACTTCCATGTAACTTCTCGAACAGTTATCATAAAACGTGATGTGGAGTGATTGATAGCTGCCTCCGCTTCCATTGGAAATATAATCCCGATAATAAGGTTTCACCGCCTCATCCATAAAAGGAGATGTACTTTCAAGCACCCCTTTTGCAGGTTCTGCCGTAAATCCTCTTTCCTCCAGAAACCCCGGAAGAACATTCGCGATCCTGTATAAATACTTGATTTCCTCTTCTTCTCGCAGTTTGTCATCCCTGATATGGCATTTTGGAAGAGAAATTACCAGACGGTATGCGATAATATCCCGAAAGCAGCTCAGTTTTTCCCTTAGGTCAGGCACCGGCGGATAGGTATGATGTTTTTCATAATAATCATAAATATATTCTACAATATACCCGTTGAATTTTTCCTCTGCGCGGATCAGGGACTTGATCCTTCCTTTGAAAGTAAAAGCAAGCAGAGGATATTCCTGTACCATGTATTTATAAAAATCCCTGATTTTCTGCGACTGTGCAGTAAGGAAATCATTGTGTTCAAGCAGTTCCCTGAACTGGATCAGGAAATTGGAATGGATGAGATCTATTTCATTGTGATTCTTCTTTGCTTCTTTCTTCAGATCCACTGTATAATTTCTTAAAATCCGAAAAATCGTATCACCTGAATATAAATAGTCATTTAATGTGATCATACGTTCCACCCTTTCTATTTGATTTTCTTATACAGTATAGCAGAATCTGGCTGGATTGGATACCGTTTTGTTAAATAGAAGCAGGGATTGATCTGCTGCATATAATCCAGCAAGGTCAATCCCTGATTTATCATATTTCTAAAATAAAAGCTGAAGCCCCATAGCAATGATCACATATACGCACATGTCTTCAGAATCATCAAGAATCTGACTTTTGGTTTTGTTTTACTGAATAGTGTTACCGGAGTGTAGCATCCAAATGAGATAATGATGGCGGCAACCAAATCAAAAATCAAATATCCGACATCAAATGCTCCTTTCGGATCCGCTTACGAAGAACATGCTGCCATCAAGGATACTGCAGCAGAGGTAAGAGCGCTTCGCAAAAGACGTCTGATTCAAAAAGAGATCCGGGAGTTATATAGTTAGTTACTTGTGGTTTTCCAGCTCCAGAACAACCACTTCACAGCTCCGTAAATTCAATGAATCCTTTTCACAATCTACCGTTCCATCTATACGGTTCGATAACCATACTTTTTCGATTTCGCTCTTCAGTTTGATTGTTGCAGCATCCTTTCCGAAATTAGCAGCCACAAGAATGCACTTGGATTCATCTTTACGATAAAATGCCATGACTCCGTCCACATTTTCATATTCCGGAAGAAATTCTCCATAGGTAAATACTTCTTTCAGTTCATCCGATTTACGCAGTGCAACCAGTTTGCGGTAATAATTCAAAACTGAATCCGGATCCTGTTCCTGAGCTTCCACATTCACATCTTTAAATAAAGGATTTACCTTTAACCATGGAGTTCCTTTTGTAAAACCGCCATTTTCCCCGCTCGTCCATTGCATTGGTGTTCTTGCATTGTCACGGCTCATACGGCTGCATACTTCCAAGGCTTCCTGATCCGATAATCCCGCTTCACGGGCAGTATGATACTGGTCTTTTGTACTGATATCATCAAATTCCTCCATGCTGTTCCATTTGGCATTTCTCATACCGATTTCCTGCCCCTGGTAAATGAAAGGAATTCCTCTGAGGAGAAGGCTTATGGTACCAAGCATCTTGATTCCGTCCGGTGTCTGAGCATAAGATGGCAAAAATCTGGATGCCCCTCTTGGCTCATCGTGATTTTCAATGATATTCGCCTTAAAGCCATACTTCTGTGTTTCTAATTGTGCCTGAATGATTGCAGCTCTCCATTTCGCAAATTCCAGCTTCGGAGCATCATACCATCCATGTTCTCCATCAGTAAGTGTATGGGCGCTAAAATCAAATATCGTTGAAAAATGACCGGTTTCTCCAATAAATTCCGGTAATTCATCCGGTTTCATGTTAAATACTTCTCCGACTGTAAAGGCATCATACTTTTCAAAAGTTGATTTTTTCAGATCTTCCAACAGCTCTCCTACTCCGTCTACACTTTCAACCATCTTCCAGCAGCTTGCCAGACCATCTTTCCCATCCGGTGCAAAATCAGGAAAATTCAGATCCTTCTTAATGTTTATGATCGCATCGATTCGAAAACCGGAGAGACCTTTTTCCAGCCACCAGTTGATCATTTTGTACAGTTCCTGCCGTAACTTCGGATTTTCCCAATTCAGATCCGGCTGTTCCTTTGCAAACATGTGAAAATAATATTTGTCCGTTCCCGGTACCTTTTCCCAACAGCTTCCTCCAAAATAGGAACGGTAATTGCTCGGTGGATTGCCGTTTTTTCCCTTGCGGAAATAAAAATAATCCGCAAACGCTCCATCTGGATCAGCAAGTGCTTTCTGAAACCACTCATGTTTATCGGAGCAATGATTAATAACCAGATCCATAATAATATGCATGTCTCGTTTTTTTGCTTCTGCCAGCAGTTCATCAAATTCTTCCATTGTTCCGAATTCTTCTGCAATTGCATAGTAATCCGCAATATCATATCCCTGGTCTACAAATGGTGATTTATAAATAGGTGATAACCAAATAATATCGATTCCTAATTTTTTCAGATAATCCAGTTTAGAAATAATTCCTCTCAGATCTCCGATTCCGTCTCCATTTGTATCCAGAAAACTCTTTGGGTAAATCTGATACGCTACTTTGTCATGCCACCACTTTTTTTCCATTTTTATCAACCTCTTTCATATATAATCATAGTATTTGTTCGCCATTGCGTTATTGCTTTAGCTGTATTATACTGCTATTATAAGATCTTATTTTTGACAAATCTTGCATTATTTTTTCATTATATAACACAATACTGCTATTATAGAGAGGAGAAAAATGAAAACGCCACATTCACTTATACCGGAGCAAAAAGAAAATATCAAACATGGAGAAGTTTATTTTCCAATCCAGAAGTATATTACAAAGCTGACAAAAGAAGCACCTGTCATAACAATGCACTGGCACGAGGAAGCAGAGCTTACACTTATAACAAAAGGTTCCTGTGTCTACCAGATCGATTTAGTTGAATATGAGGCAAGTACCGGGGATATCCTGTTTATTCCTCCCCTGCTGCTACATTCCATTATCCTGAAAAGCAGTCAGGACTTCTGTTCGGAAACCTATGTATTCCATATGAATCTTTTGGGTGGAAATACTGCAGACATCTGTTCTACCCGCTACCTTACGCCCATGGTAAACCACGAATTATCTTTACCCTGTCTCATTACCGCGGATCATCCTGCATATGATTCTCTTTGCAAGTCTTTTGCACAGCTTGCCTCCCTTTACGATACCCGGATGTTTGGATATGAACTCGCCATAAAATCTTATCTGCTGCAGACACTTTTTCTTCTGCTCCAGTACAGTAGCACAAGATTCTCCACGGAATCAGACTCTTCCGACAAATTAAAAATTGTACTTGATCATATTGATCTGCATTATGCAGAAGCTCTGTCGGTTTCTGAACTTGCAAAGCTATGTTATTTCAGCGAGTATCATTTTATGCGCTTTTTCAAAAAACACATGAATATGACCTGCATTCAGTATATTAACAATATCAGACTGGAAAAAGCGGTAGAGTTATTTGAACACGGTAACACCTCCATATTAGAGGTGTCTTTATCTGTTGGCTTTCATAATCTTTCTTATTTTTACAGAGCATTCAAAGCAAAATACCATATGACACCGCTGGCTTTTATAAAAAGATTAGAACTGGATTCTGTATAAGCTCATTCCCTGAGCGATTTTATATTTTCTTTAAATCCTGTTATTTTTTACGATAAATCCGAATCATCAAAGGCGTTTCTACCAAAAGCATGGCAACCCAGCCTGCCAGATAGGAATATGGCAACGCTTCAATTCCAAAGTTCCACAACAAAATCATAGGTGCTGCTGCAATGACTCGGACTGCCATATTGGTAAAACTGCTCATCAGTGTCACCTTCAGGTCTCCAATTCCACGGAAGAATCCTTGAATTGCATTCGTAACGGCCGGAAGAATATACATCACAGCAATCAGATGCAGATAAATGACACCATGTCCTATTACTTCCTCATCTTTTACGAAAAGTGCCATTAGTTCTCCGGCAAATACCTGACAGATCACCATAACAGCTGCTCCATAAACAATTTCCAGAATCATTCCACAACGAAATCCCTCCCGCATGCGGTCATTTTTTCCGGCTCCCTTATTCTGCGCCATAAGTGCCGTCATGGCATGGGCAATATTCTGTTCCGGTGTAATTGCAAAGTCATCAATCCGATTGACCACCGCAAAAGCTGCAGCCACGGAAACTCCCATAGTATTAACCAGCGCCTGGATCGCAATTTTTCCCATTTGCACGGTGGCCTGCTGCATGGCGGATGCCCATCCGTAAGCAATTGTTTTCTTCAGCAAACGTGAATCGAATACCAGCCATTTCTTACCCAGACGAAGAATCGGTACTTTTTTCTGTATATAAATAATACAGAACAGGCAGCACAGTGCCTCACTAAGCACTGTTGAAATGGCGCATCCATTGCTTCCTGCCTTTAGTACAATGACAAAAAACAGATCTCCGAATATATTCAGGACTGCACTGATAATTAAGAAATACAAAGGCGATGCACTGTCTCCCAAAGCTCTTAAGGTACTGGAAAAAAAGTTATACAAAAAGGTGAACATTAATCCCAGAAAAATAATCCGTAAATACTGCCGCGTCATCTCCATAATCGATGCATCTACCTGCAGCAGATGCAGGATCGGTACAGCAAATACCACGCAAAGTAAAGTCAGAAAAAATGAAAAAACTACTCCCGACAACATGGTTGTACTGATCTGCCTGTGCAAAGTCTTATAATCCTTTGCCCCATACTGAATTCCCATGAGGATACTTGCCCCCATACATAATCCATTTAAAAACAGTATCATAAGCGTACTGATCGGATTACAGATACCAACTGCCGCCAGCGCTTCTTTCCCCACAAAATGCCCTACGATGATGCTGTCCACCGCATTATAAGTCAGCTGAAACAGATTTCCCAAAACAAGCGGCACAGTGAAATTCACAAGAATCGGCATGATTTTCCCGGTTGTCAGATCTTTTGTCATCTCATTCCTCTCCTTCGGTAAAATTTAAAATTAATTCTCTTCCGTTTTCTTTCTTTTTCTTTCAGAAACCCTTGGCACTGACTGAAGAGTAATAGACGGAATTTTTAAACCCATTATTCCCTTCAGAATCCAGGTAAATGATAACATGACCAGAACCGGAATGGCACAGGTTGTCACAAGCAGCACTGCCACGCCCTCTATAATTCTGTTTAATCCATCCTCAAAAGCAGAGAGTTTTTCTGTAGCGACTTCACCTACCGCATCAATCGCATCATCAACCTTATCCTTCGCATTATTAAGAAATCCACTGAAAGAAAACTTTTTATCTTTCGTTTCTTGTGCTTCATCCTTCTTGTCTGCGTTTGCAGAGATATCTCCCTCATCTAATAATTCTTCCGTATCTTCCAGTGTAAAATCAGCTTCATAGGACTTTGCATAGGTTTCATTTACCATATTGGTCACCCATGCACTGGTAGGAACCAGTCCCCACAAAAGAACACCCAGAATGATACTCTTGATTCCGATTCTGTAGATAAATTCTTTCCATCCGTTTTTCAAAAAGTTGCCTGCTGCCAGAAGCACGCATCCAATAGGAAATAAGATTTTAAATGCAATATACCCGGTGATAGTCAGTAAATATTTTTCAACAATGATCACTGCATAAACGATCACCATATAGCCTGCGACATCTGCCAGCTTATTCGCGATCGGAGTTGCGGCTTCTCCCGGTATTGCTGCAGCACCTGTTGCAAGAGCGGTTGCTGTTCCGGAAAGCCCAAGTGCTTTTTTCTGCAATCCATTCAGTGTTTTGATAACCCAACGGTACGATTCGACAGAAGTTGCCCATTTGGAAACAACAAAAAATGATGCAAGAGCAATCCCAATGCAGATCAGCATCATGACCAGACGATTTCGCATCGGTTGCTTATAATTTCTAACTGTGATTTCATGGCTGTCTGCCATCATAGGTTCTTTCATACTTATTTTCCTTTCATGCTATCTATTCTCGGATAAAGAAAGGATCGGATACACGCTCCCGATCCTTTCCACCTTTTCAGTTTTCTATTTGTCCAAAACCGCAACCTGAATTGTCTTTACTGCTTCCTCCATACATTTGATGTCCTCGGCACGCAACCTAATATCCAAGCACTTTACAGTATCTTCCACACTGGAAGCTTTTCGCATTCCAACCAGAAGACTCATCCGGTCGTACTGAGATAATGCCCAGGCTTCTACCAGCGTTGCAAAACTGCAATGATATTCCTCACAAAGTGGTTTCCAGATTTCAAAGGCCCTGCAAAGTCCTTCTTTTTTCTCCGGATCTGTCCAAGGTATTCTGGATCGAATATCGGTTTTTGCAAATTCACGGTCCATAAAGGCAGGAGAAGTTAAAAATCCTTCCTCCAGCACACCATAGGTCTGAAATACCGTGTTATACTTTTTACACAGATCAAAATATTCTCTGCCATGGAAAGGAGAGAGAATACTGAAAAATTCCTGTACAACAGATACGTTTCCGCCGGCTTCCTGATATGCAGACAGATCTGCCGGCTGACTGTTAGAAAGTCCATAGGTGCGGATCTTTCCTTCGCGAACCAGATTTTCCAATGCTCCTACAGTTTCTTCCACCGGAAAGCTGCCGCAGACATAATGTACGATAACAGAATCCAGATAATCGGTTCCCATTCTGCGCAGAGAGTCTTCCACGTCCTTTTTCACTGCTGATGCGCGGGTGTCATTGTTAACGGTATAACCGTCTCGTTCGTAATGGAAATTACCACCCTCATTTCTCCAGTTCAGTGAGCATTTGGTCTGCAAAACAAAATCATTTCTTCTGCCTTTCAGTGCCTTACCAAGCAATTCCTCACTTACTCCTGTGCCATACACCGGTGCGGTATCGATGTAATTCACGCCATGTTCATGACAAATATCAAGCAGGCGCTTCGCGTCCTCAACTGTAGAATCTCCGTCTGTCCAGACACTTCCTCCGCCAAGCCCCCAAGTACCTAATGCAACCACAGAAACATCGATGTCCGTGTTGCCAAGCTTTTGAAATTTCATTTTAATTCCTCCGTTTTTCGTTATTCTTTCCTGCTTTTTATGCAGTATCCTAACCGTACAGCGTTCCCCTGACAAAGCTGTCTATATTTAAAAAGACAATTTTGTCACATCTGTGCATTACTTACTCTACCTATTAGTATATACCACGCTCAGGAATAAGTAAAATAAAATCACTTTACCATTTCAAAAGCCACATGAATTCATCAAACCGGAATCAATTAATAACCCCAACTGATTATTTCCCAATTCTTTTTATCTTTTGTTTTCACTAAATGCCACTGCCAGTTGGTATATGTAGCATTAGGATTGACCTCACCATCTCCACCTTTTTCGTCTGTATCAAAGGTTAATAATACTACAATAAGTTCTTGATTATTTTCTTTCCAATCCATTACTTCTTAGTTATAAAATGTGAACGCATGCGTTCACTATTCCAACTGCTGTTCAACCAAAACTTTTTCCATTATACAGTGCAAAATAAAAGAGACTCCACTCGCCATGAATGAAGCCTCCTGATATATGTATACATCCTACAGCATATTGTCTGCAAGAAAGCTGCAGCAACGTTCAAAATCCTTGTTCATTGCCAAGCCTCCTTAAAATATTATCTTGTGAATAATTCACAGAACATATTTTACCTCAAGACTTACTAAAATGGAATAGATTTTACTGAATGGTAGTTTTCAAATATTTCTATCTATCACAAATCAATTCTTTCAAGGCACATATCCTGCGATATAGCCAGAGTCTTCTATGTCTTTTCCTGCTCAAACAATATTCCTTCTTATATATCAGTCCACAGCGACGGCCAGATACGCATTAGAGATGTCTCCATCCAAATGCTGTTCTAGCAAGGGACTTTTCCCTTGAACCCTTTGTTTATTATATGTGGTGGCGCTTTTTGCCCCCATTTTATCACTTTGGTGGCGCTTTCCGCCCCCACTTTATGATTTTGACGGCACTTTCTGCCCCCACTCAGGATATGTTGCTAAAATACTGTTTAGATTTATCATACATACAAACTGGAAGTTAGCGATTTCTTTTTCCGGTATTCTCTGTCCCACGGATTTCCTCATGATAGAAATAATCTACGATCACCGGATGTCCCTGCGGGACTCTGCCATAAGGCATTTCATTATCCACAAAGGGACAATCATACTTCTTAGCCATTTCCTCAGCTTTTACTTCAAGTGCTTCAAAGTAGCTGCGGTTATGCTTGTTATAGATCTCGTCGTAAAGTGGTACAAGATCAGGATATTTTCCGGCGATATAATCCATAATTGTCTTTTTGAAACCGCCTCGAAGATTGAGATTTTCGAGCCAGAACAGATCGCACTGATCCTTTACCCGCTCAAAGATTGCTTCAAAATCCGTGATACCGGGGAATACCGGGGATACGAAACAGACTGTACGGATACCTGCTTCATATACCTGCTTCATAGCAGCGATACGGCGCTCAATGCTAGAAGCAGAGTCCATATCGTTCTTGAAATTTTCATCTAGTGTGTTGATCGACCATGAAACGGTTACACGTCCAAGCTTCTTCAGCAGATCAATATCCCGTACCACAAGATCCGACTTTGTGCAGATCAGAATATCTGCGTCACTGCCGATCAGCTGCTCCAGAAGTT
>ERZ772805.29-NODE-29-length-159357-cov-16.978249_pt1 | contig 159357 bp, 148 predicted proteins | sample MGYA00511344_ERZ772805 | MGnify/ENA primary metagenome ERZ772805 (study PRJEB29015, sample SAMEA2737730) | human gut metagenome | biome: human gut; feature: human-associated habitat; material: faeces | place: China | collected 2012 ...
TTTCTTCCATTGTATAAAAAATCCTCCTATACTTTTTATGATAATAGTATAGGGGGATTTCAAATTTTTTCATATTCAGCTCATTATAAAGTACTTACTTAGAGATAGTTAGTCAACTATTTATGGAATATTTTTTTAATTCCGTTTTTTACATGAGAAATCATTTCAGCACGATTAGTATCACTAGTATTATAAACTGTTAGATATTTAATTTTAAGATTAGAATGATGCATCAACCATACGTTGAATAAACGTTCACCTAAAAAGCCAAACAAACGTCTTTGATAGTCATCATAGCCAGATAAATCAGAATGCTTTTCAACTTCAAAAAGAATGTTGAAGAGCCACTCACAATATTCATCCATATTTTCTTTACTAGTATAAAACATATTATATGGAGACATTGAGGCTTTACCATGCAAAAATTTGTCATAGCTTGGAAGATAATCAGGGTATAATTTTTTTATTGCATCTCTAGTATGTTCTAGATCTTTTTCATTATGATGTAAAATAAATTGCTTGTATAGTGGCTTCGCGTCCATACGTTCGGGATGGGCGACAATCCAGTCATACTTTTTGGTATCAATCCAATTGGATAATGTGTTTTCAGAAATAGTATGAGCTCTACCTGTTATTAGTAACCAGAGATACATAGCATTTCTTCCACCAATATCGTGGGAGAAGAAAAATCTACGATAATGATTAAGGCCTACATTTTTTTCTGTAGAATTTTTCCACATCCAATATAAGCCAGTAAGTTCACAGTATTCTTTATTTTTACTAGAAATATTTCTACCTGTATTATCTGTCATATAATGCTTAGGATTTTTGTTGAAATCTGCACCAATAAGCATAGGGGTATATCCCTTATCTAAGGGGGATTCGATTGGTTTATGAGTAATTACATAGACAGTCATTAAATTTGCTCCTTGTATTCAATAAAATAATTGTTGTTAGTGAAACTAGCTAAAAATATAAAATTAAAAGACAATTCTATCAAATGTTGATCAATAGCAGAGCTAAGAACAATAAATAATAATGCTAATAATAAAGAATATTGACGATTAGTACTAAATTTACGTACATTACGTAATATCAACCAAAGAATAAAAATATAGGCAATGATTCCTTGCATCAATAAAGTACGAACTAAGGAAGAATCTATATAAAAATAGTTAGTAATAGCACCGTGTAAACCACCCCAGCCATTCTGATAGACGAATTGACCATATAAGGTTGCATTATAGTCTTTAAAACCGATATGTCCCAATGATAAGCGACCAGTTAAAAGACTATCTAATTTTCTAAATATAGGGTTAGCAGAACTATAGAAATATGCTAATCCTAAATTAAAAATGATAAATAGAGTTACAAACAAGTTAATTATATATGGGCTAACTTTTGAAAAAACAGCCTTAATAGTTGGAAATGCAACTACAGAAATAACAAGGCAAAGCATCAATATTAAGTCTAATTTGGTATCCGTGATAACAAATGTAGTAACAGAAATAGCCAAGAAGGAAATAATTTCTGCTAAATTAAAATTAAATTTTCTCAATGTAGCATAAGCAACCATCAAGTGAAAGATTCTGGCAGCAAAATCACTTGGGTATATAGAGCCTAAAGATAGACGTAATACACTGGAATTGGTACGTCCTATTGCCAATGTAGGGATCAAGTGAAGAACAGCAGATAAAACGGTTATAGAAATTAATGATACTAATAAGGCTATAAACCATCTTAAAATAAGTTTAAAGTCAATATCTCTAGCACTGAATATGAAAAAAGCATAGTAATATAAATTAAAATCATAAGAATTTTTGCCAGCTGCATACAGCAATAATATGATAGTAATAGTTAATAACTTATAAATATTAGAAATTTTATCAAATAAAATTATCTTTAGTATTGCTAACAATGTTGCAAGTGTCATTAAATGAAAAATAAATTGACCATTTATTTTAAAAAGGGTACCACCTAAATATTGTGATATTGTATATATAGAAAACGAGAGGAAAAAAAGAATAGAAGGCAATTTTGGGAAACGCTGTTCTATTTTTTTTCCAAAATTATCAGTTATATATGTTAAAAACATAGTTTACTCCTTAAAAATGAAAATTAATGATACGCTAAAGTGCTATTAAGTTATTATAGTATGTAAAATATAAAACTTCAAATAGATGAAAGTATATTAATAACAATGATAAATTATGGTATAGTGATTGATGAATATAGTCCGAGGAGAAAGTATATAATGAAAAAAAGACTGAATTTTTTAGCAAGTAATCTTTCTGGTAAAGGAGGAACTGAGACAGTTTTAATAACGGTTCTCAATAATTTGATAAAAAATAGAGATGTTAGTCTTACTTTAATAGATGAACCACAAGATAAAAATTGGCTACAAAAGCTAGATGATAAAGTTTCTGTAAATATATATACAGGGAATAATTTAGTGTCTAAAATTTGGTTCATAATGAAGATATTTATTTTTGAAAAAGATACTAACTATATTTCTCTCAGTCCTTCTTTAATTTTAATAGCTAATAAAGTTAGAAAATTATGTAATAAAAAATATAAGATAATTTCTTGGATTCATTTTTCTCTAAAAAATCAAGATATGTTTGATCCTGGAAAATTAGTTAATGCAGATGGGCATTTAGCTATTAGTTCAGTTATAAGGGAACAGTTATTAGAATTAGGAGTAAAGAGTGATGAAATAATGACTATTTTTAATCCTATAGAAAGACATAATTCTATTCCAGAAGTTAAGAAAGAGAATTATTTAAATTTATTTTATGCAGGAAGAATGACTTTTGATGGGCAAAAAAATATATCTGAATTACTAAGCGGTATAAGTAAAATTAAAGGTATAAATTATCATTTAGACATGTATGGATCTGGTGAAGATCTTGAAAAATGTAAAGAATATGGAAAAAAATTAGGAATTAATGGCAATATTACATGGCACGGGTGGACTAAAAATTTATGGGAAGAAATAAATGTTAGACCGTCTGCATTAGTAATGTCTTCTAAATATGAAGGATTACCTATGATAATGTTAGAATCTATCTCAAGGGGAATACCGGTAGTTACGACTAAATTTGATGGATATGAAGATATTGTTAAAGAAGGGGTAAATGGTTATACATATAAATCAGGAAATATTGAGGAGTTAGGACAAAAACTTATAAAAATATCAGAGCAAAAAATGTCAACAAAAGATATTCAAGATAGTATAGAAAATTATTATACAGAGAATTATTTTAAAAATCTAGAAAATGCACTAGCCAAATTAGAAAGAATATAAATATACTAGATAGGTGAATTATGAGAAGAATACTAAGAAATATATGGATAAATTTATTTTTTTTGTTACTCAGTATATACTATGAAATTACTTTTATAATGAATAACAAGCCATTGGCATATTCTACTACTTTAAATGGTGATCAGCTGTTCCACATTAATAGATTACATGGATTAAGTAAAGTTTTTACTAGTCCTATAGTATTTGATAATTACCATCAAGTTGGTAATGGGGTAAATTATTTTTATCCGTGGCTTACATTTTATCCAGCTGAATTACTGAGCAAACTATTACATAGTGAAGCTAGGGGAATTATAGTTTTCCTTGTTATTGTAACGTATTTAACTTTTTCTGTAGCATATTACTCTTGTAAAATATACTTGAATTGGAATGCCAAAAAGAGTATACTATTTTCCTTCTTATGGACATTTAGTTCTTATAGAGGTGTTAACTTTTTTAATAGAACTGATATAGGTGAATTGCTAGCCACTATTTTTATTCCGCTAGTATTAATGAGTTTTATAAGTCTTTTAAAAGACAAAAAGTATAAAAATTGGATAGTTCTAGCTATAGGTATGTCACTGATAATGTTAAGTCACATTTTATCGACTTTAATGATGATAATAGTATTTATATTAGTGATGATTATGAATTCTAACTATTTAAAAGATATAAAAATATGGGTTAGTTTAATAATATCTGCAGTTGCAACATCTTTAATGACCATGATGTATTGGTTGCCAATGATACAACAACAGAAGTATATAGGAATATCTAGACCTGCTAAAGTAACTTTGTATGATTGGGCGCTAGATATGGGTAACTTAATTAATAGATCATTCAATAATAATTACTTATTACCTAATTTAGGTATAATGGTTATTATGGTAATATTGCTTGGAATTATCAAATTTAATGAATTAAAAAATATCGATAAAATAATTATGGTTCAATCTTTAATTTTTCTATGGCTATGTACAAAGTATTTTCCTTGGCAACTACTTCAAGAAACATTTTTTAATTATATACAGTTTCCATGGAGATTTATAATAGTTGTGACATTATTTACGAGTATTTTAGGTGCTAAGTGGATAAGCAAGCTGAATAGTAAATATATTTTTATATTAATTGTAGCTATATGTATTTCACATTATGCATTTGTATTAGGATTACCAGAAAAGAATGCATTAAAAATAAATAGTGATCAAAGTATAGAAAATATTTGTAAAGAATATACAAATCAAGATTATTATCCTAAAGCAGCTACTAATAATAGCAAAAGTATAGAGAATAAAGAATTTATTTTTAATAGTAAAAATGTGTCTATTGCAAATCTAAAAATTAAGGCTACTGAATATAGTTTTACAGTTTTAAATAATAATACACATAAAGTAACTGTAGATGTTCCAATTTTATATTATCTAGGTATAAAAGCAGATTCTAATAATAAGTTGATTTCTACTAATGTCTCTAAAAGAGGTACAGTGAGCATTGATGTAGAAAAAGGTAAAAGCAAAATTACTGTGTACAGCGAATATACGAGACTAGCTAAATTAGCACAGAAAATATCATTAATATCGAGTATATTAATTTTGATAATAGGGATTGTTAATTTTTATAGAAAACGATATATAAGACTGGAATAAAATGCAGTCAAATAAAAAGACTTAAAATAAGCGTTTGGAATAACGTGATTTTAAGTCTTTTTAATATAGTTATAATAATTATTTTAATGTACCATCAAAAGTATCGAAATAGTAAGTTTTACCGTTAATTATTTGGGTTCCATAAACCATTTGTCCATCTTTATTGTAATATACTGTTTTGTTTTGTTCAGGAATATATACCCATCCAGTTTTCATGGCACCTGTTACTTTATCAAAGAAATACCAATGACCATCAATATTTACTTGACCATGTTTCATAATTCCTGTTTTTTTATCGTAGTACACTTTTTTATTTTGATAACTGATGTACTTCCAACCTGTAGCAATATATCCGTCATCATCAAAGAAATACCAATCAGTGCCATTAGGAGAAAACTGTTCTGCATGTGATAATAATTTCCCTTGTGAATCAAAGTCATAGCTAGTATTATTTAAAGTTAATTTTCCTTGTGCTGCTTGACCATTATTCTTGAAATAATACAAGGATTTATTTTCAGAAATATATGACCAACCAGTTTTCATGGCTCCATCAAAAGTATCGAAATAATAGGTTTTACCGTTAATATTTTGAAATCCATAAAGCATTTGTCCCAATGAAGCTTCATTTTTGCTGTAATAAACAGTTTTATTTTGAGTAGGTATATGGACAAATCCTGTTTTCATAGCTCCATTGAAATTATCAAAGAGGTACCAATGCCCGTTGATGAATTTTTGCCCATAGAGCATTTGACCTTTATCATTATAATAAACAGTTTTATTTTGATATGGGATATAATAAAAACCAGTTATCATATTACCAGTTTTACTATCAAATAAGTACCAGTGTGAATTTATATTCTTTTGTCCATATACTACCTGACCATCTGAGTCATAATATTGTATACCTTTGGTTTCATTATTATAGTAAAAAGTATTAGCCCTCATAGCACCATTAAAAGTGTCAAAATAATAGGTTTTACCATTAATTAATTGTTTCCCATAAAGCATTTGACCTTGATTATTATAATAAACAGTTTTATTTTGAGTAGGTATCCATTTAAATGTGGATACTAATTCATGACCATCATTATCATCAAAGTAGTACCAATTTCCTTTTATATTTTTTTGTCCGTGAACCATTTTACCATTATCATCATAAAAGACAGTTCTTTTTCCATTGTCTAATTTTTGCCAACCATATTTCATAGCTCCATCAAATGAATCAAATAAATACCAGTTTCCATTGATTTTTTGTGATCCATAGAGCATTTGTCCTTGACTGTTATAGTAGACGTTTTTCTTTTGGCTAGGAATATATTTAAAACCAGTTAACATAGCGCCAGTTACTTCATCGAAATAATACCAATGTCCATTAATGAATTTTTGCCCATATTGCATTTGTCCTTGGTTATTATAAAAAACAGTCTTTCCTTGACTAGTTATATAGCGTAACCCTGTTTGGCGTTTACCATCCTTATATAAGTACCAATGTCCATTTTCGAATTTTTGGTGGGTATTACTTTGAGGATTATCAAATTTATAAAAGCCATAAGTATTGATCATGTTAATGATTTTGTTGACATATGATGGATCAGTAGCATATGCTCCCCATTTTCCGTGTAATAAATTATTAGCGGCAATTTGATAAGATGCAGCTCCGCTTTTAGTAGATCCAGGATATCCATTTTTAATTAATTGAGCATAACCAACTAGTGAATCATAGTAGCTATTATATTTCTGGAATTTAGCATTAATCGTATACCAACGGCCACCATAAGATTCTAAGGTAGGCATAGTAACATAATCACCGTAGCCACGATACTTAACTCCAAACAAGTTATGTGCATTCGTAGCAAGGGCGCTTTGTCCCCAGGCACTTTCTAAACTAGCTTGGGCTAACATAACAGAAGCGTATAAACCATACTCATTTGCAACTCTAATAGCATCATTGCCTACTTTATTGACAAAATTAGAAACAGAAGAAGGTACATTATTCAAAGAAACATTATAAGATACATTATTAGAATCAACTTTAACAGCGCCCTGAACATTAGTTGCATTTTTTGCAGCGTCAGTATTTGTTGAAGAAACATCTTTTTCTATTGTTCCAGAATATGAGTAATCAGTATTAGTATTTTTTGAAACAGTAGCTTGATTTACTTTTGAAGTTGTATTAGTTGCAACAGTAGCATTTTTAGCATTTGCAATATTTTGAGTATTAGCTGTTTCAGTACTATTTACTTGTACATTTCTTTTTGAAAGTTGCAAAGTATTAGAATTAGTTTGTGAATTATTATTTTGGGATTCACTATTATTTACAGAAGATTGAGAAGTATCAATCTTTGTAGTATTGGCTACAGTTGTAGAATTAGTATTTTGAGTATTTAAAGTATCAGCTTTTACATTATTAGAATTAACAACAGTCCCAGCCCCTAAGGAAAGTAATGCAATTCCTGAGGCTATGTAGGCTTGCTTTACTAACGAATTATCAGAAATTGTCTTCTTTTTTTCGGTCATGATTTGCTCTCCTTATTTTTTATTCTAGTTTTCATTATAAACTATTGAAAATATATTTTGAACAAAAAAAGGATACAATGCAAGATGTATCCTTAAAGTTTAATTTTTGTAAAGTATTGGTAATATTAGATCAGCAAAAATAGAGTTAAATCAGCAATTCTTTAACATAATTTTCCATCTCATCAGGTTCAATAACAGTATCATGTAATTGTTTAGCTTCAAATAGATTGGCGACCGTCTTAGGTAGAGGCAGTTTAATTAAATCAACTAATTTTTGTACGTCATCTAAATCACCAGTTGCGTTATCTACTCCTAAAGCAGCTAGAACTGTTTGTGGGAATTTATACGGACTTGCCGTAGATACTGTAACTGTTGGACAAGAATCAGCAGTTGATTCTTTATATTCTCGAGTAACAAAGGAAGCAACTGCGGTATGAGGGTCAATAGCATAATTACTCTCAGTGAAAACTTGCTTAATCTCATTTTTAGTATCAGTTTGACTTGCCGAACTAGCGTAGAAATGTGTTTGGAGGAATTTAAGTGTATCTGGGTCAACAGTATACTCGCCTTCTTTTTCAAGTTGGTTCATCCATTCAGCCACTAAAGCTGCATTTCCATTTGTAGCGTAGAATAATAAGCGTTCTAAGTTACTAGATACAAGGATATCCATTGAAGGAGAGTTTGTAACTTTGAAATCACGTTTCTTATTATATGTACCAGTCTTGAAAAATTCAGTTAAGACATTATTTTCGTTTGATGCACATAGTAGCTTATTAATAGGTAAGCCAAGTTTTTTAGCGAAGAATCCAGCTAAAATATCACCAAAGTTTCCAGTTGGAACACTGAAATTAACATTATCGCCTAACTTGATTTTATTATCAGCTAATAATCGTCCATAAGCATAGAAGTAATAAACAATTTGTGGTAATAATCTACCAATATTAATAGAGTTAGCTGATGAAAATTGATAGCCACTTTTTAGTAGTTCATCAGTTAAAGTTGAATTATTAAAAATTTGCTTAACATTTGTTTGAGCATTATCGAAATTACCAGTAATACCGACCATATAGACATTTTTACCAGTTTGTGTAAGCATTTGTTTTTCTTGAATAGGACTAACGCCGTATTTAGGATAAAAAACAATAATTTGCGTATTTTCTACATCTGCGAATCCAGCCATGGCAGCTTTACCTGTATCGCCCGAAGTAGCAGTTAAGATGACGTTCTTCAGATTAGAATTATTTTTCTTAGCTGATGTTATTAATAGGTAAGGTAATAATTGTAGCGCAACATCTTTAAAAGCAATTGTAGGACCATGAAATAGTTCAAGGTAAATATTACCAGCATGATAGGAAACTGGGGTAATCTCTTCACTAGTAAAATTACTGCCATAAGCAGAGTTGATGCATGAACGCAATTCGTCTTCGGTAAAGTCACTGAAAAAAGGTTGGAGAATTTTGTAAGCTAGTTCTTGATAGGATAGCGATGGCAATTGTGATAAATCTAAATCTAATTTAGGAAAATCAACCGGAACAAACAAACCACCATCGGGACTAATTCCTTGAAGAACAGCTTGAGATGAAGAAATACTATGAGCTGAAGCGTCGCGTGTACTACGATACAAAGTTGCCATAAAAAAGCCTCCTTAATGAAATTTTGTTAAGTTTATTTTAACAAAAACATTAGGGAGGCTCAATTAAATTTAATGTTGAATAACTTCGAATTCATCGGAGAGTAAATGGAAATCATTAGGAGTAAACTTACTCAAATATATCTTATTATCAGTAGTTACAAATACAGCTCCTAATAAGTTAGGATTATCTTTGCCCCAATCTTTAACTGGTTCGCCGGCAAAGAAGAGATTAGTAGTTTCAATTTCTCCATCAATTGAGTATTTAGAGAACACTGTAACACTTGCTAGATTATTTTGTTTAGGATATCCAGTCTTAGAGTCTAAAATATGATGATAACTTTTACCGTCAACTTCTAAATGACGTTCATAAATTCCACTAGTTACAATAGAACATTCAGATGTCACAACGACTCCAATTGCACTACCACGAGCATCATGTGGATTTTGTACACCAATTCGCCAGAGTGCATCATCATGTTTAGGTTGAGGACCGACCAATAATAGATTTCCACCTAAGTCGATAATACCTGAACTAATGTCAAAAGCATGCCAAAAATCTTTAATTCTATCAGCAATATATCCCTTAGCAATTCCACCTAAATCTAGTTCCATTCCATCATCTTGTAGGAATACCGTCATTTCATTATCATCTAGAATAATTTTTTGAGGATTAATTAAATTTAAAGTTGATTTAATATCTTTTTCTTTAGGTACATTAGCATTATCAAAGCCAATTCCCCAAAGCTTAACAAGTGGACCGATTAAAGAGTTGAAGCCAAGATATTCCTGACTAACTTGAACAGAACGCTTAATAAGCTTATAAGTCGCCTCGCTTACTCTAACAGGATATTTGCCAGCAGCATGATTAATGGACATAACTTCAGATTCGTCACGGTTAACAGTTAGGATATCTTCGTAATATTTTATTAAATCGTATGTTTTATCTAAGATAGCAGGATTTTCGCAACCAAAGATAGTTAAATTAATTCTAGTTCCTAATGCAAAATAAGTTTTTTGAAGTGGAGTTTGTTTAAATGTTGTATTTTTATTTTCCAAATGAATCATCTTTTCTAAAAATATTATTGATGATACTAATTATAACGAAAAAATATCAAAAAATATATTAAATATGAAAACAGTATCTTTCAATAATAATTAAAATTTGATAAGATTATTATAATAATTAGTAGGGAGGTTCTCTTTATGGAAACTATCAATATCGGTATTTTAGGTTTAGGTACAGTAGGTAGTGGTGTTGTTAGGATTTTACAAAGTCACGCAGATAAAATCTCAAGCATTACTGGCAGAAAGTTAAAGGTAAAAACGGTAGTTGTACGTGATATGACTAAGAAAAGGACAGTTGATTTAGATGGGGTAACCTTGACTGATGATTTCGAAATGTTAATCAATGACGATTCGATTCAAATGGTAGTGGAAGTAATGGGAACAGTAGAAAAAGCGCGTGAATATATTAAGCGTCTTTTAGAAGCTGGCAAGCACGTTGTTACAGCAAATAAAGATTTGATTGCGACATACGGCCCAAAACTTACAAAACTAGCTAAGGAAAAGAAATGTGATCTTTTCTACGAAGCAAGTGTAGCTGGTGGGATTCCAATCTTACGAACAATCGTCAATTCATTTGCGGCTGACCAAATTGTATCAGTTAAGGGAATTGTTAACGGAACGACAAACTATATTTTGACACAGATGAATCAAAATAATGTTGCTTATGAGGAAGCATTAAAAGATGCACAAGAATTAGGTTTTGCAGAAGCAGATCCAACTAATGATGTCGAAGGAATTGATGCTGCATATAAGATGATAATTCTGACACAATTTGCTTTTGGAAAAGATATAACTTTAGATGATGTAAAGATTGAAGGAATTTCCAAAATTCAATTATCAGATATCAAGGAAGCTAAACGTTTAGGGTACAATATTAAACTCTTAGGGGTAGCAGAAAAAGTTAATGATCATATTACTGTATCAGTTGGTCCAGTGTTAGTACCTCAAACTCATCCATTAGCAACTGTTATTAATGAAAATAACGCTGTTTTTGTTACAGGTGTTGCAGTAGGTGAAACAATGTTTTATGGTCCAGGTGCAGGCGAACTTCCAACTGCCAACAGTGTGTTAAGTGACATTATTAGTGTAACTAAAAATATTGTAATGGGAATTACAGGTAACAGTTTTAATGATTATTCACATGAGATTAAGCTAGCAACTCCAGATGAAGTGAAGAATCCATATTATATTTCATTAATTGTTCCAGATAAAACAGGGGAAATGTTGAAATTAACAGAATTGTTTACCAATGCAGAAGCTAGTTTTAAGTTAATTACACAAACAGAAGCTAATGAAGGTTTTGCTAAAATCTCAATTGTTACTCACGCAATGACAGAAGCTCAGTTATTGAAGATTGAAGAAGGTCTTAAGCAAGAAACAGACGTAGAACTTCTAGCAGCATATAAAGTTTTAGAAAAGGGGTAGTAAGGTGAGTGTAAAAATTATTGTACCAGCTACTAGTGCTAATATAGGCCCAGGGTTTGATTCTTTAGGATTAGCTGTAACTAGCTATTTAACAGTGACGGTTGTGGAAGAGAATGTAGATGCTTGGTATGTTGATCATAATTTAGGTGAAAAAATTCCACATGATGAAGAAAATTTAATTGTAAAGACAGCTTTAGAATTAGTACCAGATCTACAACCATTAACAGTAAAAGTAGAGTCTGATATTCCACTAACACGAGGTCTAGGAAGTAGTTCTTCTGCCATTGTTGCAGGTTTGATGTTAGCAAATTATTTTGGAAACTTAAATCTTTCGAAGCAGGAATTGGTTCAAAGAGCGACTGAAATTGAAGGGCATCCAGATAACGTTGCACCAGCTATACTAGGTGATTTTGTCGTTGCTACATATTTAGATGGAGAAATAATGTATGAAAAAATAAGTTTTCCAGACGTAAGCTTATTAGCATATATTCCTGATTATTGGTTAGCTACTAAAAAGAGTAGGGGAGTATTACCAGCAAATTTGGATTTCAAAGATGCTGTTAGAGCTAATGCAATTGGCAATGCTTTGGTAGCGAAGATTGTATCAGGAAATAAAAAAGATATGGGAAAATTAATGGAAGCAGATCTTTTACACGAACCATATCGTGATAAATTAGTTCCACATTTCTTAAAGTTAAGATATTTGGGACATGAGGTAGGAGCATTTGCTACATATTTAAGTGGAGCTGGTCCTACAACAATGACACTAATTGAAAAAGACAAGATTGATGAATTTATAAAAGTTGCTCAAGAATCGGGGTTAAATGATGAATATCGTTTACTTGAAGTTGATAGAAATGGCGCAAGGATTGAAGTAGAATAATTGCTTTAGAAAATCTTAAACTTGATAAAATATAGTGTTATAATTAGGGCGTATTTTATTAAAAGTGGAGGATAAGATGGAACGTAAAACGCATTATAAGATGTATAAAGCAGGTAAAAATTGGGTCTTTGCGATGTTATCAACTGTAGCTTTAACAGGCGTAATGGCGATGAGTGGTAATACTGCTAAAGCTGATGCAGTTGCTCAAAGTTCAACTGAACAAGTTGCCAAGGTAGATACAACAGGTGCAACTACAACTCAAGTAGAAAAAGCAATAAACAACGTAAATGAAAGTAATGCTGCTCAAACATCAGTAACTACTACAACAGGACAAAGTAGTTCAAATGCTGATGCTACAAGTAGTAGCCAAAACAACAAGCAAGCAACTACAACATCAGTAGTTACTTCTCAAAATACATTAGTAGCTAATAAGGATCAAGCTAGTTCTATTCAAAGTTCAGTAACACAAAATAGTAAGAAAACTGAAACTGTAATAAATACTGCTGATAACGCTAGTCAAAAGAATGTTAATGGTAACTGGTATTTAGTAGATAATAATACTGGCAAAAACTTGACTGGTTTTCAAGAAATTAAGTATCAAAATAAAGTAGTTTACTATGCACCAAGTAATGCTCAAATGCAATATGGTTGGCAAGACATTAATAATAATAGATACTATTTTGATACTTTTGATGGGGCAATGACCACAGGTCAAAAGAACATCAATGGTAATTGGTACATGTTTGATGCCCAAGGCGTATTACAAACAGGATTCCAAAGAATCGAAAGCCAAAATAAAACCGTTTATTATAGTGAAGATAAAGATAAGTTAGGTCAAATGCAATATGGTCAAAAAAATATTAAAGGTAATTGGTATATGTTTAATGACCAAGGAATAATGCAGACAGGTTTTGTACATATTCCAAGTCAGGGTAAAACAGTTTACTATAGTAAAGATAAAGATAAGTTAGGTCAAATGTTATATGGTCAAAAGAATATCAATGGTAGATGGTATAACTTTGATACATATGATGGAGCTATGAAGACAGGATTTGTTTATATTCCAAGTCAAAATAAGACAGTCTACTATGATGAAAACCAAAGTACATTAGGTCAAATGAAATATGGTTTCCAAAATATTAATGACAAAACATATTATTTCGACACATTTGATGGATCTATGAAGACTGGTCAAAAGAATATTAACGGCAATTGGTATATGTTTGATGATAAAGGTGTTATGAAGGTTGGATTCGTAACTATCCCAAGTCAAAATAAGACAGTATATTATAGTGAAGATAAAGCCAAATTAGGTCAAATGCAGTATGGAAAGACTGGAATCAAGGGAAAGACATATTACTTTGACACCTTTGATGGGGCTATGGCTGTAGGAGAAAAGAAAATAGATAACCATATGTATCTATTTGATAGTAAAGGCATAATGCAAATAGGTTTCCACGATTTAGATGGTGGGAAGCGTACAGTTTACTACAGTGAAGCTAAAAGTAATTACGGTCAAATGTTGTATGGTAATCAAGTAATTAATGGTAAAAATTATTACTTTGATTCAACAACTGGTGCAATGAGAAAGGGTATTTTAGTTCTTGATAAAGCAAACCATACTTTGTCTTATGTAACAAATGAAGGCACTGTTGCTAAAAATATGAGGTATAAGATTGATAATGTTGAATATATATTTAATGTAGCAGGTGTATTAGAGCATTCACAAGGTGAAGCTAATATTGCTGGAAATTGGTATTTATTTGGTGATAATAACCATGTATTAATAGGTTTCCAAACACTAAAAGATGGGCGTAAAGTATATTACAGTACGGATAGCGGTCAAATGCAGTTTGGTCAAAGAAATATAGATGGACATTGGTATATGTTTGATACATTTAATGGAGCTATGAAAACAGGTTTTGTAAATATACCAGAACAAAATAAAACAGTATATTATGCAGCAAATGGTCAAATGCAATATGGTAAACAAAATATAGATGGACATTGGTATTTATTTAATACTTTTGATGGTGCAATGTACAAAGGATGGTTAATGTCAGGTAATGACTGGTATTACTACAACCAACAAAATGGTCAATTACAAACAGGTAGTGCTGTAATTAACGGTGTTGGTTATAACTTTGATGGCAACGGTAAACAAATTTTGAACTACTCCATTGACTATAGATATGCATTGCCAGCAGGTAAGGGTGATGATGAAACAGCTGCCAATAACTACATTATCTTACATGATGTTGGTAAAGTTTATCAAGTTGGTAGACCTGGACAAGTATCTTGGGGTGCTGGTAGAGTAGCTAACCACAATGCTCCAGTTCAAATCGAACTTGGTAGAACATATAATTCTTGGCAATTCTGGCAAGACTATGTAACATACGTCAGAGTAGCTCGTGATATGGCTGGCAAGTACGGTATACCTTTGACATTAGATGCAGGTGGTGCTGGAACTAGAGGTATCAAGAGTCACTACTGGGTAACAAAGAACATCTGGGGAGACCATGTTGATCCATACGGATATCTAAGTCGCTTTGGTGTTACACAAGCTAAATTAGCACATGATTTGTTGTATGGTGTGTAAAAAATAAAAGTTAATTAAAATTTGAGGATGACTAAAGGTTGTCCTCATTTTTTATATTAAAAAGAGATTTAATCAAGTGTTATAATTTGATAGAATGTGTTAGTAAATGATTGATTAGGAAGGTTATAAAAGTGAATAAAGAGAGAAAAAATATAGGATTAGCTATGTTGCTTATATTCAGTTCTTTGTTAGTATGTTTAGATCGAATATTTTGGCAATCTAGTCCAGATATTTTAATAAACGATAAAGTTAATATACAACAATCTTTAATGCAGATATATCATGCATCTACCTTGATAGGAATTGATATTTTTGCCATAACACTAGGGTCTTTACTACAAGGGAGTGAAGATAAATCTTGGAGTAGTGCTATAAAGTATTGGATATATACTATTTTTGTTGGTACATTAGGATTACTGGTATTAACGTTATTTAGTAGAGAATTTTCAATAGGAGACTTATACAATATGTTATTTCCATTTGTTCGCAATACTTATGGGATATTATCAGGTATAGTACTAGGAATGTTGACGTTACCTTTATTTAATAAAGGAGTTAAGAAGTATGAAAATATAATAAAGTTAAGTTTACTATTGGTAATAATAGCTCCTACTATTTTCAATAAAGATATTTTTGGATTTGCTAATGGAACAGTTTTTGGATACATCCTGGTTAATTTGGGATTTTATGGAAATTATATCAGGTCAAAACTAAGTGTAAAAAAAGTAGTAACAAGGATAATTTTATTACTTTTGACAAATATTATTGTAGTATCCCTTATGCCTGAATTTAGTAAAGCGATACATAATGATCTGTCAACTGCTGGACGTTTTACTAATTCAGCTTCAGCGTTATTAATTCTGTTAGCTTTTTATATTGTTCTGTTAGTTTCTAAGATAAAAGTAAACGTAAAAAATGGTTATGTAGATTTCATAATCTATACAGCATGGGCTTTACTAGTAATTAGTAATAATCAAACTCTTTTGAATAAGTTAATCGAATATAATCGCAAAACTGCACAAAGCGTAACTAGATGGATTTTGGCCAAAGATATTAAAGAGATATTATGGCTGATGTTAATTGTAATCCTTTCTAACTTTATAATATTAGGAATTTGTAAGTTAATTGGGATATCACAAAAGATTTCAAATTTTTATGACATCAGAGCAGATGAGGAACTTTCTCAATTCTTTTATAGAATTACTAATGGAATAAAAAGTTGGCTAAAAGCACATCAAGTGTACTTGGCAACAATTGCTTGGGGGTATTTCTTAGCAATCTTTTCATTTTTAATGATGAATACAAAATGGACTGTAGCACCTAATGTTGACGTAAAATATAACATCTTCACATATACAATTGGTGTAAGACAGGCAATGGTTCTTGTAAATGCAATAATATTTTTGCTATTTTTGAAATTTATTTTCAGTCTGACAAATAGGTATTGGTTTTCAACAATTGTGGCTAGTTTACTGTGGATAATATGGGTAGTAGCTAATCGAATCAAAATAGGCATTCGTAATGAACCTATTTTGCCATCTGAATTATCAATGATTAAAGCTTGGAGAAGCTTATTAGGAATGGTAGATGGTTGGATATTACTTTTAGTTGTTTCAGTAATTGTTATAACTATTCCAATAATCTACTTCTTAGAAAAGAAATATAGGCTGCCTAAGCAAAAATGGTATAGTCGAGTAGCTTGGTTAATAATAATTCCAGTAATTTTCAGTAGTGTTACTTTCCTAAATCATGAAAAATCTGTAATCCACATAATTTCTGGTGGAATAGGTAATGATCCTACTTTTTATAATCAATTAGCTGGTGCACAAAAGAATGGGCCTACTCAACAATTTTTAAATAACATAGATGTTGAGGTCATGAAAAAGCCTAGTGGATATTCTAAAGAAAGAATGCAACAATTAAAGGATAAGTATAGAAAAGTTGCGGCAGATATTAATAAAGATAGAGTAAACAAATTCAAAGATCAAGTTGTTATTTTTAATTTAAGTGAGAGCTTTTCTGACCCTAACCGAGTTCCAGGAATACAATTAAGTAATGATCCAATCCCATATATTCGTCAATTAAAACAAAAGACGACTTCAGGCACTATGATAAGTGCAGGTTATGGTGGTGGAACAGCCAATATGGAATATATGTCATTGACAGGGTTTAATTTGAGCAACTTTTCACCTACATTACCAACACCTTATACACAGTTGGTAACACATAGAAAATATAATCCTAATATTGCACAATCATTCCCAGAAGCAGTCGCTATCCATCCTTACCAAGGCGTTTACTATAGTAGGACAGAAGTGTATAAACGTTTTGGATTCGATAGATTCTATTATCTAGGGAGCAAATACAAAATAAAATACAAGAAGAAGATAGATAGAAGTCCATATTTATCAGATGAAACTGCATATAAGAATGCATTGGATCAGGTGAAACAAGCTAATAATGGTGAATTTATAAACTTAGTAACTATGCAAAATCATTTCCCATGATCGTAATTACTATAATAATTCAGATAAGTATACGCCAGTAGGTGAAGGAATTGATGACTATACTAGAAACGCGGTCCAAGATTTTTCTACAGGACTAAGTTATACAGACACAGCTGTAAAAGACTTTATCAGTAAAATTGATAAATTAGATAAGCCTGTAACTCTTGTGTTTTACGGAGATCATCTTCCAGGAATTTATGGCGGAGTAGATATGACTAAATATGGAATCCAGCTACATTCAACGGATTACTTTATTTATTCAAATAAGTATGCACGAGAACATGGTGCTAGAAATTTAGTCAGCAAGACTGAATATGTAGGACCAAATGACTTTATTGCATTAATGGCAAAGCAAACTAACTCAAAAGTAAATGCTTATCAAGCTTTATTAACGGAAGTTCAAGAAAAACTGCCAGTAGCAACGCTTAATACGCAAAAGTCGACTGTTAATAGTTATAATACACATACAGAATTTGTAGATAATAATGGAAAAATTGTAAAATATAAATCATTATCGAAGAAGCAAAAACAATTGTGGGAAGACTACAAATTATTGCAGTACGACATGACTGCTGGAAAAAATTATTGGAAGAATAATTAATTAATTATTGAACGAGTGGATTTTTTATCTGCTCGTTCTTTTTAATTTACTTTAATAATTTAATCGGTTAAGATATGTTAAAATTAACTATAGGATAGTTAGACGCTTTATTGTATAAAGGAATGACATATATGAACAATCAGGAAAAGATCGAAATTTTAAAAAAGGATATTAAGTATAGAAGAGTAACAATTATAATTCAAATGATATTTGGATTGATATGTATCAGAATGCTTCAACATGGTTATGACACTATGATTGCGGTTATCGCTGCATTTGAAATTACATTATGCTTAAGTGACTTCAATAGAATTAGAAGAAATAGTAAAGAACTGAAGAAATTACAGTAAGTACAATGATGGACACGAGTTGTTCATCATTTTTTTGTATGGGTGAAAATTTTTAAAGAATAGTTAAGAAATCGGTGCTATAATGATAATCATATTGAGTAAAACATAAGAGAGTAGCATTGGAGATGACGCGCAGGTGAAAGTTAATGAATACCCTAAAACTTGGAAGAGAACATTTATATCATTATGGTTAGGCTGTTTTATTACTGGACTAGGATTTTCCATGACTATGCCATTTATGCCACTGTTCATGGAAACCTTAGGTAATTTTTCGACTTGGCAACTAAATTTATATTCTGGTTTAGCTTTTTCGATGACATATTTATCGCAAGCAATTGTGTCACCATATTGGGGAAGTTTGGCAGATCGTAAGGGTCGTAAATTAATGTGTATGCGTGCTTCAGGTGTTATGGCTTTTACGATTTTCCTAACAGGATTAGCCCAAGGAGTTTGGGTGATTATTTTCCTTCGTTTCTTACAAGGAGCATTCTCTGGTTATATAAATAATGCGACTGCATTTATTGCTGGGGAAACGCCACGTGCTAAAACAGGATCCGCAATGGCAAATATGATGACTGCTAGTGTTTCTGGAAATCTACTAGGACCTATTTTTGGTGGTGCAATTGCTGGATCATTTGGCTATCGAGTACCATTTTTTATTACAGGTTTTATGATGTTAGTTGCGTTTTTCTTAACCTGGGTAAACACCAAAGAACACTTTAAGCCAGTAGCTAAGCGTGAAATGAATCCTATGAAGGAAATTTTTTCTCAAATTTCAAATACTAAATTGATAATTTCAATGTTTATAACAACTTTGATTATCAATGCTTCTTTGATGTCAATCTCACCAATTATTAGTTTGTTGGTTAAAAGATTGATGCATGGACAAGGTAATATTTCTCTAGTTAGTGGGATTGTTGCGGCAGCTCCAGGCTTTGGAACATTATTAGTCGCAAATAAATTAGGACACAAGATGGACGAAATAGGGCCAGAAAAAGTATTGATAACGGGATTAGTTGTAGAAGTACTACTATTTATTCCAATGTCCTTAGTAACATCGCCATGGCTACTAGCTGTATTACGTTTCTTCATAGGAATTGCGGATGCAGCTTTATTGCCAGCTGTACAGACAATTTTATCAGTTGATGTACCACCAGCAGCATTTGGTAGAATCTTCAGTTATAATCAATCTTTCCAAGCTAGTGGTGGGGTAATTGGACCATTATTAGGATCATTTGTATCTAGTTTGTTTGGTTACCAAGCTGTCTTTTTATTCACAGCTTTGATGTTAGGATTTAATTTCATTCTAGTAATTTGGTCACAAAATAAACGAATTTTAGTAAAGAAATAGCATTTATCACGGTAGAGATGCCGTAATAAATGCTATTTTTTATATGCTTAAATTTTAATTGCTAAAGATTCATAAGGTTGTAGCGTAATTTGTTTTGAAGTCTTTTGAATCTCATTTTGGTAATTATCGACAAGCGTTGTGCAGTCCTTATCTTGATATTCAGCTGGTAAATCAACTGTAACTTCAGTACCATAGAAGTTATTGAAGACAACTAACTTTTCAGGAGAATTATCTAGATAACGTTCATAAGCAAAGACTTGTTTATTATCTGCCAATAATTCTTTGAAATGACCAGCGTAGATAAGTGGTTCTGTTTTTCTTAATTTAATCAATTTTTGATAGTGATTAAAGATTTCGCCACTAGTTAATTCTTTTTCTACATTAATTTCATCTTGATCAGTAGGCATTAACCAAGGTTTTGCTTCACTAAAGCCAGCATATTTACTATCATCCCAATGCATAGGAACACGAGAATTATCACGTGATTTAGAAACAACAATTTCAAAAGCACGATCCTTATCTACACCCTTATCAAGTAACATTTGGTATCCGTTCAAAGCTTCTACATCAACATAATCGTCAATGGATTTATAATGAGGATCCATCATGCCTAATTCTTCACCCATGTAGATATAAGGAGTACCACGAAGTAAATGTAGGGCAGATGCTAGCATTTCAGCTGACTTTTCACGGTAGTTTACGGGATCACCAAAACGATTCAAGGCCCAAGGTTGATCATGATTGTTCCAGAATAATGCATTCCAGCCATTGCCTTTATCCATTTCTGTTTGCCAAGTAGATAATAGGGATTTTAATTCCATAAAGTTAAATGGAACCTTGCTCCATTTTTCACCGTTATCGTAATCAACTTTCAAATGATGGAAAGTGAAGACCATAGATAATTCATGTTCATCTGGATTTGTATATTCAATCGAGTTAGGGATAGTTGTTGATGACATTTCCCCAACAGTTACGATTTCAGGATCTGTTCCAAAAGTATTACGGTTAAGTTCTTTGATATACTTATGAACAACTGGAGTATCAGTATATAGAGGTTTTTCATGATCTGGATCTACAGAATCTACCAATACTTCATCTTTTCCAATTACATTAAGCACGTCAAATCTAAAGCCAGCAACACCTTTTTCTTTCCAGAAGTTGACGATTTTAGCTGCTTCAGCACGTACGTCTGGATTGTGCCAGTCTAAATCAGCTTGAGTCTTATCATATAAATGAAGATAGTATAAATCTGTATCGCCAAATTTTTCCCATGCAGGACCACCAAATTTAGATTGCCAGTTAGTTGGTAATGAACCATCTTCTTTAGCAGGACGAAGGTAGAAATATTTTTGATACTTTTCATCGCCAGCCAAAGCTTTTTGGAACCATTCATGTTCAGTGGAACAGTGATTTAACACCATATCCAACATTACACCAATGTTAGCTTCTTTTAGCTTGGCTACCATTTCTTCAAAATCCTCCATAGTACCAAAACGTTCATCTATCTTATAGTAATCAGCGATATCATATCCATTATCATTTTGCGGAGAAACATAAAAAGGATTGAACCAAATCATATCAATATTAAGTTTCTTCAAATAGTCAATCTTAGCAATAATTCCTTTCAAATCTCCAAAACCATCATTATTAGAATCGTAAAATGACTTAGGATAAATTTGATAAATTACTTTTTGACCAAGTTTTGTCATGTTTAGCTACCTCTTTTCTTAGATTTTTTTTCTACGAGCAAAGTCAATAAATTTAAATTTGTCAGGGCGATGATAGGAAGATGTTAGTTGGAATAGTGTAGTGTCGTCTAAATAAGAAAGACTTCTGACTATAACAACGAGTTTATCATCATCCAGCTGCAACTTTTCAGCGATATCATCTGCGGCTTTTTCAACCGTAATAGCTTTAGTAGCATAGGATACTTCTAAATGTAATTCTTTTTCTAAATATTCATAAATAGAGTCTTCAGCTACACCAGCTGGCAAAGAAGAAACTGGAGGTGTAAGTAGATAATCTTGATCTAACACTACAGGTAGGTCGTCGATAGTACGAAGACGTTCAACGAAAATTGCCTGTTGATTATCGATATTAATGTCCATAAATTTTTTAGGAGCCAATGTGTTTACTTGCTTTAGAACCGTTGTCTTAGCATGCATATTTAGAGATCTATTTAATTCCTTAAAACTTGTAATCCCAGAAATAGGGAAGGTAAATTTTTGAATATCTAAAACGACAGAACCCTTACCACGGATTTTTTGAATAAGTCCTAATTCGGTTAAATGATTGAGAGCTTTACGAATAGTTTCGCGAGAAGTTCCATAAAGTTCACAAAGTTGATGTTCACTTGGGAGATAATCTCCTTCTTTATATTGATGATATTTAATTTTTGAAGCGATGTCTTGCGCAATCATATCATGTTTACTTTGAACCAATTTGCATCCCTCCAATTAAGTTAAGTAAATTTCAAAATCATTATAACAATTAATAGATGTATATACAATATATATTCATTTTTTTGTGAAGATGTATTAACTTTTTATCAATATTTGTAAACAATTTCATATTTTTGATTGACAACTTGTATATACAAGTGATACTATGATTACGAAAAGAAAAAGAAAAGGTTTTCAGGAGGGAAAAACATGGCTAAGAAAGTAAAAATTGTTTCTCCAGCAGCAGGTAAAGTATTAGCGCTTAGTGCAACTAATGATGAAGTTTTCTCCACAGGTATGATGGGAGAAGGCTTTGGTTTAGAACCCGTTAGTGAAAAAGTTGTTGCACCAGTTTCAGGTAAGATAACTATGGTAGCTGATTCTAAACATGCAGTAGGTATTACTACTAAAGAAGGTTTAGAAGTTTTGGTACATATGGGTATCGATACTGTAGGCTTGAACGGCGAACCTTTTGATTTAGCCATTCAAGATGGACAAGAAGTTAAGGCAGGTCAAGCATTAGCTACAATGTCCCTAGAAAATATTAAGCTAGCTGGCTTAGAAACAACAATCATGGTAATTATAACTAACTCCAGCGATAAATTGGAAGGGCTTGATATTGAAGAAGGTGAAGTTGAAGCTGGTAAAGAAGTTGCAACAGCCTACGTTAAAGCAGCTACCAAGAAAAATGGCAAGTTAGATTATGATGCTTTGGCAGATGTAATTATTGATAATGTCGGTGGACAAGAAAATGTAAATAGCTTAGTTCATTGTATCACTCGTCTTCGTTTCAACTTAAAAGATGAGGGTAAGGCTCATGATGATATCTTGAAAGATACAGATGGAGTAATTGACGTGTTACATGCATCTGGTCAATATCAAGTTGTTATCGGAAATGAAGTTACTAACGTTTTTGATGCAGTTATGAAGAAAATGCCAAATCTAGCTGACGCACCAGCAGAAGATACAGCTCCTGTTGATGATGGTAGAAATCCTGTTAGTCGTGCATTTGGTAACTTAATTGGTGTTATTACTGGTTCCATGAGTCCAGTAGTTGGGGTAATCGCAGCATCTGGTATTATTAAAGGTCTTTTAGCATTATTAACTTTACCTCAATTAGGAGCATTGCTTGATGCCAAGAGTACAGCATACATTACTGTTAGTGCAATGGCAGACTCTGCTTTCTACTTCTTACCAGTCTTGGTAGGATTTGCGGCAGCTAAGCGTTTAGGTGGCGATCCAATTGTAGCTGCAGTTATTGGTGGGGTACTAACATATCCACAATTAGTAACTTGGGGTAAAGCATTTAAAGGTATGTTTACAATCTTTGGAATTAACTTCCAATTCTTAAACTACACATACTCCATTTTCCCAATGATTTTAGCTGCATGGATGGCTAAGAAGTTAGGTGACTGGTTGAAGAAAGTTCTACCTAGTTACTTACAAATGATCTTCAATCCATTGATTACAGTATTAGTTGTTTCAACAATCACTTTAGTTGTTACAGGTCCAATTATTCAAGGTGTCGCTAACGGTATCGCTGACTTCATCAACTGGTTAGTACATTCTTCCGGTTGGGTAGGTGGCTTGGTAATTGGTGGTTTCTATCAATTACTAGTTATCTTCGGTTTACACTGGGGCGTTGTGCCATTGGTTGCTCAGCAAATCGCAGGTTCTGGCGAAAGTGCTTTGAACGCTATTATTTCTGTAACAATGGTTTCTCAAGGTGCAGCTGTTTTAGCAGTAGCTATCAAGTCCAAGAAGAATGACATGAAGTCCTTAGGTATCGCTGCAGCAATTTCCGCATTCTGTGGGGTTACAGAACCAGCTATTTACGGTATCAACTTGCGTTATCGTAAAGTATTTATTTCCGGTTTAATCGGATCTGCTGTAGGTGGTTTTGTTACAGGTTTAATGCACGGATCCATGTTTGGATTTACAGGATCTCTAATCGGTTTCTCCTCATTCTTTGACTTGAAACATCCTAGTGATTTAAATAGTTTCTATGCATTCTTAATCTCAAATGCTTTAGCTTTAGTAGTAAGTTTTGTAGTAACTTGGGTATGGGGATACAGTGACGACATGGCAATGGGCAAGAAAGTTGAAAAGAAGAAACGCCCAGGAACAGTTTAAAATGTAATTTAATAATAAAATAAAGGTACCATTCCCTAGTAAAAAGGAGATGGTACCTTATTTTTTAGCGATTGAAGTAAATAACAGTTTTAGTATCTTTAGTCATTTTAACCTTAGTAATACCAGCATTTGTAGGTTCACTAATATTAACTAGATTACCGATATTGAGAATATAATCTAAGATTAATTTGATGGTGAAACCATGACTAACAACTAACACAGAGTCGTCTGGATGTCGAGCAATAACTTCATCGAAGAAAGATTCTAAACGTGATTTTACTTCTAAATATGTATCACCTTTTGAATCCACCCAAGAATTAGGAAGTAAATTGTGATGTTCATCGAAATATTGGGGATACTTTTGCCAAATATCAGCTTCGATTTCTCCGTCCCAAGTACCATAATCATATTCTTTTAGGCGAGGATCAAAAGTAATAGTTTTATCACTACCACCGATAATAGTGGCAGTTTGAGCAGCTCGTAAAAGCGGACTAGCATAGATAGCGTCAAAATTGTCAGTTCCAAGTTTTGAAAGTGTAACTTGAGCTTGAGAGCGTCCAAGTTCAGTTAGTGGAGTGTCAATTTGGCTACCTTGAAGAATTCCCTTAGCATTAGCTTCACTTTGTCCGTGACGGATAATATAAAATGTTGTCATAATTGCACACCTCTAGCGTAATTTTCTTTAGTTTAAAGGTTTTTAAAAATTAATTCAAGAAAATAAAATTAATATTGCTAAATTATTTAAAAGTGATACAGTAGGTAGAAAAGACAACTAGTCAAAGAAAAGAGTGGTATAAATGACAAAGGCATTGTTGATTATTGATTATACTAATGATTTTGTGGATGATAAGGGAGCTTTAACTTGTGGTAAGCCAGCTCAAGAGTTGGAAGACTATATTGTTAAAACAGCTCAAGATTTTTATAGCAATGGTGATTATGTAATTCTACCAACAGATACACATTTTGAAAATGACGTATTTCACCCAGAACATAAATTATTTCCGCCACATAATATAGCAGGAACTTGGGGACAAAAGTTATATGGAAAATTAGATGAATGGTATCAAGAACATCAAGCAGACGAAAAAGTATATCAATTTGCGAAGAATCGCTACTCTGCCTTTCAAAATACTAATCTAGATAATTTTTTGCGTGAAAGAGGAATTAAAGATCTATATTTAGTAGGAGTTTGTACCGATATTTGTGTCTTACATACAGCAATTGGTGGCTACAATTTGAATTATCAATTAACAATTTTAAAAGATGGAGTAGCTACCTTTACAGATAATGGACAAGAATGGGCTCTAGAACATTTTAAGAATAGTTTAGGAGCAACAGTTGAATAGAATACAAAAGAAGAGCCGAGAAATTAATCTCGACTCTTTTTAATTATTCAATTGATTTATTAATCAAGAGGTTTCCATTCCCAGTTTTCAACTTCTGGTAAATCAGTACCTTCATCACGAATGTATTGATGATGCTTAGCAACTTTAGTATCCATTTCAGCAACAAGTTGACCATACTTGTCAGCATTTGGAAGAGAAAGTGCAACAGATTTTACAAGATCGAAGCGATCCATTTGGCTTAGCACACGCATATCGAATGGAGTTGTGATATCACCATTTTCACGATAGCCGTGGAAAGCAACGTTATGATTGTGACGGTAGTAGAAGATGTCACGTAATAGACCTTCATAACCATGGAAAGCAAAGATAACGGGCTTGTCTTTTGTAAAGTAAGCATCAAATTCATCATCGCTTAAGCCACGAGGATCTACCTTAGGACTACGTAACTTCAAGATATCAACAACATTGATGAAGCGAATCTTCAAGTCAGGTAATTTTTCATGCAAGATAGAAATTGCAGCTAAAGCTTCTAAGTTTGGTTCTGTACCAGCAGCAGCGATAACTACGTCTGGTTCAGCATTCTTATCAGTTGAAGCCCAATCAATAATCTTCAAACCTTTATCAACTAATTCCTTAGCTTCTGCAGCTGAGTAGAATTGTTGACGTGGGTGCTTAGAAGCAACAATCAAGTTAATCTTATCGCGATCATTAATAGTCTTGTCGAATACAGCCAATAATGAGTTAGCATCTGCAGGTAAGTATTCACGAATATATTCAGGTTTCTTATCAGCTAAGTGACCTAAAATACCAGGATCTTGGTGTGTGTAACCATTGTGATCTTGTTGGAATACAGTAGATGTAGCAATAACATTCAATGATGGAATTGATGTACGCCAAGGTTGTTCAGTTGCTTTGCGTAACCACTTGAAGTGTTGTGTCAACATAGAGTCAACTACACGCAAGAATGATTCATAACTTGCAAAGAAACCATGACGACCAGTCAAAACATATCCTTCTAAGAAACCTTCAGCTTGGTGTTCTGATAATTGAGAATCAATAACTTGACCTGATGGAGCTAAGTATTGATCGTTAGGTTCCTTAATTTCAGCTAACCATTGACGCTTAGTTACGTCAAAGATAGGTGCCAAACGGTTAGACATTGTTTCGTCAGGACCAAAGACACGATAGTTATGACGGTTATCAGAAAGTACTTTTTCAAGATATTTACCTAAAACAGTCATATCTTGAGCAACTTCTTTACCTGGAACAGATGTATCAACAGCAAAATCACGGAAATCAGGCTTGATAACTTCTCTGATTAATTTACCAGGGTTCGTGTGAGGGTTAGCAGCCATACGCTTGTCGCCCTTAGGTGTGATTTCAGCAATTTCAGCTTTCAACTTACCACTTTCATCGAATAATTCTTCAGGTTTATAACTTTCAAGCCAGTCAACCAAAGCATCAGCATGTTGCATATCATTTTGGTCAACAGGAATTGGAATTTGATGGGCACGGAATGATTTTTCAATTGGTTCGCCATCCCATTCTTTAGGACCAGTCCAACCTTTAGGAGCACGGAAGATAATAACAGGCCATGCTGGAAGACTAGGATCGTTATTTTCACGAGCATTCTTTTGAATAGCCTTGATTTCTTCAATTGCTTCATCCATTGCTTTAGCCATTGCAGGATGCATCAACTTAGGATCATCGCCTTCAACAAAGATTGGATGCCAACCCATACCTTCAAAGTACTTAGTCAAAGTTTCATCACTTTCACGAGAAAGGATAGTAGGGTTAGAAATCTTGAATCCGTTAAGATCTAAAATTGGTAGGACAGCACCATCATGAATAGGGTTGATAAATTTATTAGATTGCCATGAAGCAGCTAATGGACCAGTTTCAGCTTCACCATCACCGACAACTGCAGCAACAATCAAATCAGGATTATCTAAAACTGCACCAACAGAGTGAGAAATAGAGTAACCTAATTCGCCACCTTCATGAATAGAACCTGGTGTTTCAGGAGCAGCATGAGAAGCTACACCACCTGGGAAGGAGAAACGTTTAAATAGACGTTTCATACCTTGTTCATCTTGAGAAATTTCAGGATAAATTTCAGAGTAAGAACCATCAAGATATGAGTTAGAAACCATAACTTGACCACCATGACCTGGGCCTTCAACGTAGAACATATTCAAGTTATATTTGTTGATGACACGGTTCAAATGGGCATAAATGAAGTTTTGGCCAGCGATAGTTCCCCAGTGACCAATTGGTTTAACCTTAACGTCTTCTGCTTTTAAAGGACGACGAAGTAAAGGATTATCTTTTAAGTATAATTGACCAACTGAAACATAGTTAGCAGCACGCCAATAAGCATCTAATTTATCTAAGTATTCTTGGGATGAATAATCTGTCATGAGTGTACCCTCCTAATTAATAAATCTGTTTTTTCTTTAATAATTAACTTTACAAGTAAATAATAACGCTTTTTTAGTAAATGTCAACCATTTTTAAAATTGGAACGTACCAATTTTAAAAAACATTAAGAAAAAAACTCTCAGTGCAAAACATGAGAGTTAATCTAGGTTGATAAAAGTATTAAATTTAAGGTATTTAAAATGTAGTCGCATTTGTGAAAATTCAAATGGAGTACCGTTATCTAAGAAGAAGATACCTTCCATCACACTGACAGGTTCATTTTCTTTAAGCTTGAGTAAATTTTGATCTTCTGAAGTTGAAGGCTCAGCATAAATCGACATGAATGATTTGCTGGCAGTTTGGTTAAGTTCAGATTGAATGTAAGAAAAAATTGAACTTTCAAGCTGAGTGCGACTGAGCTTAGGTAAGATTTTAATAGGAATATATCCTGTTTCAATCATAAAAGGTTCATCTTCAAAAAGACGAAGACGGATAATTTTATACACAAAATCTTCAGGGGATAAGAATAAATCTCTTTGTAACTCTGAAGTTGGTTTGATTACTTGAAAATCTAAAATTTTGGTTTGAGGTTTCTTTCCTTTTAATCTGAAATTATCAGAAATCCCTAAGTTAGATCCTTCCTCATAATTAAAAATAGATTCATTTTTTAAGTACAAGGGATTAATAAAAGTACCTGATCCACGCTTTTTAAAAATAATGCCTTCATTGGACATTTTGTTAAGAGCACGCTTGACCGAACTACGACTAACATTGTATTGTTCAGCTAATGAACGTTCATCTGGTAGTTTCATATCAGTAAACTTACCAGCAAATATTTTTTCTTTTAAATCACTGATAATATTTTTATAGACTAATTCAGCCATTTTCTCCCTACTTTCTATCATAAAAGACAAGCCTTATACAATAAAGTAAAGCACAATTGTAAAAAAACGACAAGTGGTGACACACAGCAACAAAAGAAGGTGGTAAAATAAGAGATAAGTAATTTTAGGAGGAAAGTTATGTCAGTATTAGTTTTAGGTGGCGCTGGATACATTGGTTCCCACACCGTAGATCGCTTAGTTGAAGCGGGTAAAGACGTTGTCGTAGTTGATAGCTTGGTTACAGGTCATTTAGCTGCGGTACGTAAAGAAGCAAAATTTTATCAAGGCGATTTAGCAGATAAGGATTTCATGCGTAAAGTTTTCACTGAAAATCCAGATATTGATGCAGTAATTCACTTTGCAGCATTCTCATTAGTTGCAGAATCTATGAAAGATCCTTTGAAGTATTTTGATAACAATACAGCAGGTATGGTTAAACTTCTTGAGGTTATGAATGAGTTTGATATCAAGTATATCGTCTTCTCATCCACAGCTGCTACATATGGCATTCCTGAAAAAATGCCAATCTATGAAGATGATCCACAACTTCCAATCAACCCATACGGTGAAAGTAAATTGATGATGGAAAAAATTATGCGTTGGGCAGATGAAGCTTACGGAATTAAGTTCGTTGCTTTACGTTACTTCAATGTGGCTGGTGCAAAGCCAGATGGATCTATTGGTGAAGATCATCATCCAGAAACACACTTATTACCAATCGTGTTGCAAGTAGCAATGGGTGAACGTGAAAAGTTACAAATTTTTGGCGATGATTACAACACTCCAGATGGAACTAATGTCCGTGACTACGTACATCCATTTGATTTAGCAGATGCACACATTTTAGCAGTAGATTATCTACGTAATGGTAACGAATCAAGTGCCTTTAACTTAGGTTCTTCAACAGGTTTCTCTAACTTGGAAATCGTAAAGGCTGCTCGTGAAGTAACTGGTAAAGAAATTCCAGCTGAAATCGCAGCTCGTCGTGGTGGAGATCCAGATACATTGATTGCTGCTTCAGAAAAGGCACGCAAAGTTCTAGGTTGGAAACCAGAATTCGATGACATTCACAAGATTATCGAAACTGCTTGGAAATGGCATACAACTCATCCACAAGGATATAATGACTAAAAAAAGAAAGCTTGAGACTCTGAAAAATGAGTTTCAAGCTTTTTTTGATAAGTGTTGTTGATGACGTAAGCCCCATTTGTGAAGACTATCAATGATATCTTCAAGTTCTTTTCCATGTTCAGTAAGACTATATTCAACTTTAGGTGGGACAGTGGGGTAGACTGTTCTAGTAATTAAATCATCTTCTTCAAGTTCTTTGAGATTCTTGGATAACATTTTCTTTGAAATTTCAGGGAGAACTTTTTGTAAATCTGAGAAACGCATAGTCTGATTTTTTAATAGATATAAGATGATTGGTATTTTCCATTTACCCAAAATAGTATCTAAACCATCATCAACACGACAAAATTGTGGATCAATTTTCATAAATATACCTCACAATATCTCAGTATCCATCTAAAAGTATACTTTAAGTTACCTAGTTATTAAAATGAAACCTCTTCACAAAAGAAAAAATCCTAGTAGAATAACTTACATAAAGTAAGCGAAATAGAAAAGAGGTTTTAGCAATGGCAATGGAAGATTATCGTATAAATAAAGAAAATGGATTAGAATTTGGCTTATATTCACTAGGGGATCATATGCCTAATGCTCTTACAGGTAAACGTGTTTCAGCTAAAGAAAGAATTGATCAAATTGTTGCTGAAGCAAAGTTAGCCGAAGAAGCAGGATTAGATTTCTTCAGTGTAGGTGAAAGTCACCAAAAATACTTTGTTGGACAAGCTCATGCTGTTATTTTAGGAGCAGTTGCCCAAGCTACTGAAAAGATCAAGATTGGTTCATCTGCAACAATTGTTTCAACATCTGATCCTGTTAGAATTTATGAAAACTTTGCGACATTAGATTTATTATCCAATGGACGTGCTGAAATTATTGGTGGACGTGCTTCACGTTTAGGGTTATTCGATTTATTAGGCTATAACGTGAATGACTATGAAGAATTATTTGAAGAAAAGTTTGAATTACTACTCAAAATTAACGAAAATCATCGCGTTAACTGGGAAGGTAATTTTCGAGCACCATTAAAAGATGCAGAAGTTTTACCAAGACCATTAAATGATAAGTTGCCAATTTGGCGTGCGGTAGGTGGACCAGCTGAAAGTGCGATTAAAGCTGGATTACAAGGTGTACCAATGACAATCACTTTATTAGGCGGTCCATTACCAATCTTTAAGCGTTCAATCGATGCTTATCGTCAAAGTTTGAAGATGAAGAGCTATAATCCAAGTGATTTTCCAGTAGCGACAACCGGATTTTTCTATGCAGCTGATGATACCAAGACAGCTTTAAGAGAACTTTACCCTTATGTAGATCAAGGAATGAAGTTGGCAAATGGTACAGGTTACCATAAGCGTTTATTCGCTAATGGTGCAGACATGAATGATGTAATGTTAGTGGGAAGCCCACAACAAATTATTGAAAAAATGATTTATCAATACGAAGAACTAGGCCATCAAAGATATTTAGCACAAATTGATTTTGGTGGAATGCCATTTGAAAAAGTTATGAAGAATATCGAAATTATTGGAACAAAGATTTTACCAGAAGTTAAAAAGTATACAAAGGGGAAATAACGTCAACTGCCCCAGTCTAAAGACTGAGGCTTGTAACTCACGACCTTACGGTCAGTGGTAATAACGCAACTTCGTTGCTCCCACACTATACGTGGTTACATCATTGGGTAGTTGACAGCACCCACTTAACTAACACGTTTACGCATTAGTTGTTAGTTCAAATTTAGGTTGTTCTTGTCCGCTAATATACTGAGTTCCAAGTAATTGGATATTCATGGCACCGATACGGTCATCGTTAGAACGATAACTACAATTATCACAGTGATATTCATGTTTTTCATGATTGCGATTATCTTTTTTGATAACTCCGCATTTAGGACAACGTTGAGATGTATATTTAGCAGAAACTTCAACAACTTCACTATTGTGTAAGTGTGCTTTATAAGTTAGAAATTGTTCTAATTGATAAAAAGCCCATGATTTATTTTGATTACGCAAAGCTTTAGGTAAGTCAGTACGTTCAAAAGAAACACCGTTAAGGTTTTCTAAGACAAACAAAGTATTGGCACCATATTTTTGAACAAGTGTCTTAGACAAGCAATGATTAACATCACTTATCCAACGGTTCTCTCGTCCAGATAATTTCTTTAAACGTCTTTTAGCTGACTTAGTTCCTTTAGCTTGCAAGGTGGCACGAAGTTTTTGATATTTAGCACGTTTACGCATAATTGCTTGGCCGTCAAAAAAGGCAGTCTTGCCTTGTTCATCATAACTAGTAGCTAAAAAGCGTAAACCACGGTCAAGACCGACAACGTGTTTTACGGTTTGTTTATTAAAATCAGCGACTTCTTTAGTGGCTGAAATATGTAAATACCATTTGCCACTGGATTTAAGTAATTTAGCTAAACCAAATTTCCAAGTACCGTCAAGGTACTGATTGAATCCACGACAAATAGGATCAACTTTGACACGACCATCAAGGGTGTTAATGGATAATTGACCGCTACTTAAATAAGACCAATCACGGTTACGTTGAAGGTCAACTTGTGGGCGATTAAAAGAAATTGGTTTATGTAACCAAGTCAAATCACGTACTTCACGGTACCACTCACCAGTATTTTGGTCTTGATATTTATAAGGTCTACGTGCCATTTGAGTTTTGACAGTTTTATAGCGTGCAATAACAGTTCTAATTACAGATTGAGCCATTTGCGATTTAAGACTAAATAGATAGCGTAACTTAGTATATAGTTCTTTATTTAATCTACTTTGTTTCATATCAAAATCATGATTAAAAATGTATTCAGATACATAATTACATGCTTGACGGTATTGTTCCATTGTTTTAGAAAAACTCAAAGCTATTTCAGAGTTAGAAATCTTTAGTTTAGTCTTGATTGTAACTTGCATTTCCATTAGGTTCACCTCACTTTCTTCACTAACTATTATAACATAAATAGTTAGTGAAATATACCAAAGAGGAGGCAAGGGTAAAAAAGCAAGCTCTAACGAGCTTACAAGTGAGGGCTATCCCTCCAGTGGTTAAAACCACTGGTATCTCGCCCACTATGTCAATGAAATTAGCAAAGAGAGGTTGATTTTCATATGAAGAGAGTTGCTGTATATTGTGGAGCTAATCCTGGTAAAAATCCTATTTATACTCAAGCCGCAATCGATGTTGCTGATTGGTTAGCTCAACACCATTTAGATCTTGTTTACGGTGGTGGCGGAGTTGGTTTAATGAATGTATTGGCCGAAAGAGCTATTAAAAATGGTACTTATACCATTGGCATTATGCCTCAATTTTTAGTAGATAGAGAAATTGCTGCTCCACATCTAGATGAATTTTACGTTACTGATGATATGGACGAAAGAAAAGCTAAGATGCTTTCTTTAGCTGATGCTTGTTTAGCATTACCTGGAGGTCCAGGGACATTAGAAGAAATCAGTGAAGCTTTCTCTTGGGCAAGAGTGGGGCAAAATCCTAACCCTTGTGCTTTTTATAATGTTAATGGCTATTATGATAAATTAGCTGACTTCTTCGATCATATGGTTACAGAAGGTTTCTTAACAACTGAAGATAGAAATAAACTTCTATTTTCTGATTCACTTGAAGAAATTTATAATTTCATGACAAGATAAAAAAATCATCATTATTTAACTAAATCAGTTAAATAATGATGATTTTTGATTTTAATTATTTTTGATCTAATAAGAAATTATAAAGCATCGCTTCACGAAGTTCGCTTGTATCGACTCCTAAAACTTCTGCTAACTTAAATGAGTATGGCATAGCTGTTGCTGGCCCACGACTAGTTACTAAACGAGCTGCTTCATCGACCACTACCATGTCTTCATGGAATCTACCCTCTGCATCGCCATGTTCTTGGTGCATACCAGGGAACATAGTATAATCATGACCTTTAAGTAATCCATACTTAGCTAGTGCCATTGGTGCAGCACACATTGCAGCATTCCACTTACCTTGTCCAGCACGCTTAACCATTAAAGCTTGTAACTTTTCACTATCTCTTAATCTAGTTGCTCCACCCATTCCTCCAGGTAAAGTTACTAAATCATAATCTAATAATGAATCATCTAAAACTTTATCGCATTTTAATGCAATTTGATGAGCACCCATCACGTCTAAACTGTCTAATCCTACCATATCACATTGAATTCCGGCACGACGTAAAACATCGACAGGAGTTAGTGCTTCTATCTCTTCACAACCATCTGCAATTAATACCGCTACTTTCTTAGCCATATTATTTACCTTCTTTCTCTTGTGCATATAAAATACTTGCTAGGATACTTCCAACTGCTAGAACAACTGCACCCCAGACTGGCAACCATTCTTTAGCGTTATCTCCTGTTTTAGGAAAGTTATTAGTGGATTCTATCTTAGGCATTGATAATTCAGAATGTTTCTTTACATTCTTATTGCTAACTTTTACACTAGCATACTCACTAGGTTGACTTTCGTTATCAGCTACTACCACTTCAACTGAACTAGCATCTGCTTGTTGATCAGTATCTTTATCTGTATTATTAGCCTTAGAATTATCAACTGTTGCTACCACGTAGACTTGCGTATTTGCTTTTGAAGTAGCATTTCCCTGAACTGAACTAGAACTTCCACTAGTTGACGATACGCTACTGGAACTGTTGGAACTAGTAGCAGAACTACTTGTTTCACGTGAAACATTTGAAGAATCTTGGCTTTTAACAACTACACTTGATGATGTCTCATTTGTAGAGCTACTGCTAGAACTGCTAACATCATCAGCTTTCGCAATATTTCCACCTAATATTAATAGTAATATCATTGCTACCAACGATATCAAAGATATAATTTGTATTTTACTTTGTTTAAATATTTCCATTTTTCCTTTCATTCAGCTTCTCCTGAATTTCCCCCGATTTTTTTATTCCTAATAATAGGATAGTGCTTTATTTCATCTTTAGCAAGCAAATTAATTTTAAAAACAAACAATCTACCAGAAAATTTCTGATAGATTGCATTATTATTAATCGTTAAAATATTTCAAATTACTCTTACTTGCTGTCTCAGTACTTACCAATGATCCTTGGATGATAATTCGATTGACTTCTCCTTCTGTACCTGAAGCACAGGTTACCAATGTTACCAAGCTTTCACCAGGAACATCATCAATCCATTTAACCTGAGTTTCGTCTACAACTGCTTTCTTGGTTATCTTATATACATAAACTTTCTTCTCATCAGTCAAATATATTTTTTTGCCAATTTTAGCCTTACTCAAAGGTCCAAATAAGATGTTAGGATCTTCCATATGGTGTCCAGCAATCGCATAGTTGTTTTCAGCTCCCATTTTTTCGTCAGCCTTCATGGTACCAGCTCCACGCATTAAATTATTATTATCTAATCCATAGAAAATAGGAAGCTTTAAACCAATACTTGGAATCGCAATTTTCCCAATTGCAGCTGTATCATCTTGAGTAGCTTTACTGACTCCTTTAATATCAACGGCTTTAACACTTTCAAAGTCAAAATTTCCTTTATGTTTTGTCTTAGTATCAACCGGCTTACTAATAGCAGTTTGACTCATGTGGTTAATCACATAGCTTTTAATTTGCTCGTTAAAAATTAAAGCTAACCCTACAACCATCAAGACAACCACTATTACCCATTGCAGGACTTTCCATATTTTAGACATTTCACTCATCCTTTACTACTAGAATAGTAGTTCTATTTTACCACAACTTTAAAGAACAATGCTTTTTCCTAAATCTAAAGAGTATATGATTTTTTGTGAAATTTTCTTATTCAACATACTTTCAACCGCCATTGCATATAAGTTTAATTGTCCACGGTAATTTTCAATCAACTTATCTTCGGAAGTATGGTGGTCAGTCTTATAGTCAAAGATAATAACTTCATCATCTAGCTCAATTAATCCGTCAATAATACCATGAACTAGAATTGGCTGTTCCACATCATTATCTACATTACTAAATAATCTTCCGGCAGGTATGATCATCGCAAATGGTAATTCTCGTTTTACTTTATCTTTATTCTCTAGAACTGTTTTACCTAAATCACTAGCATAGAAATTCTTAATTTGATCTAAATTAATTTCCTTAGCCACTTCTGGTGTGATCAATTTATCTTCCACCAACTGTGATAGTAACTGCATCAATTCTTCAAGCGTTACCTCTTCATCAAGTGGTAATTTTTGCAATAGCAAGTGTGTTGCAGTACCTACTTGTGCAGGTGATACTTTCACTTTTGTCGTCATAAACTTAGGCAATTTCAACTCACCTTGTACATATCTATTAATTCCTTGTGGTGCTTGATCTTGCCAATCAATCTCCAAGCTTTGCATCATATTATTATCTGGATCATCAAAAGCTCGTTTTAAATCCGACACAGCTTGGTAAGCTGTCGTTTTAGTTAATGATTCATTAGGATACTTACTTTGTAAAATTTTATCAATAATTCTATATTGCTTGTCATTAATTTCTAAAGGTTCTTGTCCTTCTATCTTCTTAAGCTGTTGTTTTAACCAAGATTCACCATTCTCATCTAAAGTAATATTTTCTTCACGTAGATCCTGATTACTATAGAATTTAACCGCAAATTTTACTGGTAATTCCCCTATATATGCTGGTTCCTTCGCATCTACTGTATCATCAACTTCTTTAAAGATCTCACTTCTTGTTAGACACATACCAATCCAGTCCATAAAGTTTCTAACTGATGCTCTAATACCTGCATTCAAAACTAAGGACTCACTTTGCGTAGCTTTCTCCCACTTACTCAAAGCTTCACTTTTATCTTTATATGAACCAACAATAAATAATTGTTGTTCTGCTCGTGTTAAAGCTACGTATAGTAATCTCATTTGTTCAGCTGCTAATTTTTTCAACGCTTGTTCACCAGCAATTACTTTCATCAAAGTGTCTGTCTTTACTCGAGTATCAGGATCAAGATAAGAAATTCCTATTCCATCATCTGCATTCAACAAATATGGTTTATTCAAATCTCCCACATTAAATTTGTGAGTAGCATCCAATAAGAAAACAACCGGAAATTCCAAGCCCTTACTACCATGAATAGTCATAACTGTAACTGCATCATCAGAAACTTGCGTTGTAGCTTCTGACAAATCTTTATTTTTAGTCTGCATCTTGTTAATGAAACGTACAAATTGGAATAAGCCTTTAAAGCTCATTTCTTCATATTCTGCAGCTCTTTCATATAAAGCATGTAAGTTAGCTTGACGTTGCAAACCACCTGGCATTCCTCCAACATAATCAAGGAAACCAGTTTCTTCATAGATTTTCCAAATTAAACTTGCTAACTCATTTTGTTGAGCCATATTTCTAAATTCAGTTAATTGTTTCAAGAAAATCGCAATCTTTTCATACAAACTTTGGGCAAATGCTGAAGCTTTCTCAACTTCAAAATTATCGTAGAAACTCTCTACTGCTTGGAAGTAATCGCCAGTTTTATCATTAATTCTAAGGTAGGCTAGTTCATTTTCTTTTAACCCAACAATTGGTGAACGTAACACCGCTACTAAAGGAATATCTTGGTAAGGATTATCAATTATTTGTAAGAATGACATCATTATTTTTAATTCAGTTGTTTGGAAATAATTTTGTGCATCAGGAACAAAAATTGGTACTCCTAGACGTTTAAATTCTTCTGTCAAAATCAAGTTATTCTTACGAGTTGGAGCTAAAATTGCAATATCTCGATATTCGATTGGCCTAATAGCCCCTTGCTTCTTATCGTAGATTTTTTCACCATTTTCAACTAATTCTTTAATTCTCTTGGCAGTCATAACAATTTGGCCTTGGGCTTTATTATCAATTGAAAAGTCCTCATTTACAGGTTCATCATCGCTTTCTTGACTAAAATCTTCACTTTCATATACCAGGACTTCAGCTTTTATAGGGGTTTCTTCTGGATAATATTTTGCCCCATAGACTAGGCGAGCATCATCGTCATATGCCATTTCTCCCACTTTTTCGTCCATCAATTGAGAGAATATTAAGTTAGTAAATGCTGTTACATTTTCCATTGAACGGAAGTTTTCTGCAAGAATGATTCGCTCGTCATTGTTATCATCAGTTGCAAAGCTTTGATACTTCTTCAAAAATAATCCCGGATCTGCCAAACGGAAACCATAGATAGATTGCTTTACATCCCCTACCATGAACATATTGCCAGGATTCTTGTGGGCAATCGTTGTTAAAATTGTTTCTTGGAGTTGGTTAGTATCTTGGTACTCATCAACCATGATTTCTTTGAACTTGTTTTTCAATCTTTCCTTAACTCGTCTACCATCAGGAGTATCAGTGTTTAGGATTTGTAGTGTCAAATGTTCCAAGTCACTAAAATCAAGTACATGTCTTCTACGTTTTTCTTTACTGAATTCTGATCCAAATTCCTTTACAACTTCACTTAAAGTTTCAACAATTTGTTTGGATTTTTGGGTTAGCTCTTTGATCTCATCTTCAGGTAAAGCAAAATATTTAACACTTAGATCTTCTATAATCTTTTTACTGCCATCACGTAAAGTCTTGTTAATTCTTTCTTTTTGCTTTTTCTGATCATCATCTAGACCTCTATCAGATTTAGCACGTTTAAACTTGAAATTTTGTAAAGTTGTCTTTAAATTATTCCATTCCTTACATCCAACTACAAAATCTTGTAACTCATCAATTGTTGCGCAATCTTGTTCAAAAGTTTGATAGAGTTTTTCTAACCCTATCTTGTTGGCTTCATCCATTCCTTGTTTTAAATTGTCTTTAGCTAACTGAATTTGATCCAAAATATTAGGCTTTATCTTATTTTGGTAGAAATTACTTTCTATCAAAGGTTGATCACCTAACTCATATTCACTTACTAAATTATTTAGCCATTCTTCTGGATTAGGATTGGCATTAGCGAATTGATAAGTTTTCATTACTAATTCACTTAGACCATCATCGTTACGATCGCTAGAAAAATTAATTACTAGATTTTCAAATTCTGGACTTTTTTTGCTATACCATTTTTCACGCAAATCATCCCATACATTTTCTTGTAGTAAAGCAACTTCAGTATCTTCTGTTAACATTCTAAACATTGGGTCTAAGTTGATTACATAATAATATTGCTTAATTATCTGCAAACAAAATGCGTGTAGTGTTGAGATATTAGCTACATTTAATTTTGATAATTGCGTTAGATATCTACGCTTTTCTTCTTCAGAGTCAGCCGTTGATAATTCCTTACGCAAAGCAATTTGAATTCTCTCTTTCATTTCCTTAGCTGCAGCTTCCGTAAAAGTTACTACTAGTAATTCATCAATGCTTACTCCTTGTTTGATCTTATTAATAACACGTTCAACCAAGACTCTTGTTTTACCAGATCCAGCTGAAGCAGCTACTAAAATATTTTTCCCTGTATCTTCAATTGCTTTCTGTTGAGCAGGTGTAAACTTAAATCCATTCGCCATTAGTTTAAACCTCACTTTCTGCTGAATTTTCTTGTGCTAATTTTTTGAGAATATCAGCGGTATTTTCTTTTGGTAAACGATAATATTGATTTCCTAAAAGTTCATCAAATTGCATAATCGCCTTATATGGTGAGTATTGTAATGCTGATCGTCTATCTGGCCATAGAACTGGATTTAATGCCACATCACCAGCAAAAATAAGTTTTGCAGCTTCTTGAATTAATTCTTCATTTCGTTTTAGAAGTAACATTAAATTATCAAATGTGATTACATTACCGCTATTCTTAACTCCTCCAAAATGACCGTCTGCATATTTTCTAACGGGATATACGATAGAATTACCAGATTTTTCAATTGATGTATCTAAATTACTTAGTAATTCTTGATCATCTAAAACTAAGCCATCATATTTATTTTGTTTCAACAATACTTCGCTATATGGATTTTTCAAAATATCCTTTTGCTTGATAACAGGATTTTGCAAGTGCATATAGACTGCCCCAGCTGGTTTAATCTCTTCTCCGGCATTTAAATCAAGCAATAAATCTGTATTTTGTAACATGGCATTTAAATATGTCAACATCTGTAATGCCAGTCCATAGTAGGCATCTTGATAATTAAATTTATGACTACTTGATTTATAGTCAACAATCCCTAAATAACGTTGGTTGTCTATAATCATCTGATCAATTCGGTCAATCTTTCCACGGACATTAACCTTATGACCATTACCTAAATCATAAGTCAAAGCCTTCAAACCATTTTCAGTTCCTACGTGTCCAAACAATACTTCAGTTTCTAAAGGACGCATTTTCGTTCTTTGACCCTGGTTATGTAAAGCCCATCCCATCTGACTTACAGTAGCTCCAAGTTGCTTCAAGATAAATTGCATTCTGTTCGAACTTTGTAAAATTTGAAATTGTGGCAATTGTTCCATGCCACCTAGAACTTGTTGAAGATATGAGTCAAACTGAGGCTTATTTATATCAGCAATTGAGACTTTATCTTGTTTAAGAGTCTTCAATAGTTTATCTAAGGCCATATGATAGAATTCACCTGTATTAGCTGGTGATAATTCAAACACGTCACGTTCTTTTAATTTCAATCCATACTTTAAGAAAAAGGCATAGTGATTTTTAAAGAATTCCTCAAATTTAGATACTGAAGTATTCAAAGTTTTACCATACAATTTTTCTGCGTATTCTGTCTTTAATCTTTCAGGAATGTTACTATATTCGATCCCTGCCATCAATTTACGCGTAAGTCTACGATAAGTAGCATCTTCTTGTAACTTCTGATAGATATATCTCCACATTACAGGTAAAGGTTGTTTTTGACCCTTAGCCTGACGAGCTACTCCAATTAAATTGCTCAAAGCCGTCCGTTTAGTTGCCACAAATTTCAAGACTTTTTTATCTTCCAATGTTGGTTCACTATTAGCTTCATACAGTGGTAAATCAAATTGTTTCATGATGCGATTTACGTATGGAGACATTCTTAATCCATCTTCATTGACTCCAGCAACTGGATAAGAGAAGTACAATCTTTCCCTAGGTGTCATAAATGCTAAATAGTTCATAAATGGTTCTGCTGCCATTCGTCCTTCGGCAGTGTCAGATAAATATTTCTCATCATCTAGCGTTCCTTGAACTAATTCTCTATCCATATCTGTCAGTAACATTGTATTTTGAATGCGATTTGGCATTACTAAGTCCGTAGCACCAAAGATAAATGTTACTTTTCTATCATTCATTTGTGTCGCAGTTGTTTCAGAAATAATAACTTGATCAAGTGTTGATGGAACTTGGCGATAAGTAGCTCCTTCAAATCCTGTTTGTAGTAAGTTCAAGAAATCTTCTTCCTTAAATGATAGGTCTCCTAAAGTATCTACATATTCATCCATTAATGCACAAAATAGGTTCCACACCTGTTCGGGACGATCTGCCATCACCATGTCACCTTGTTCTAGTGCTTGATTTCTCCAATTAATCAACTGTTCTGGAACCCCATTGGTAATTAAGAAGTTCATCAAAATTTGTGCCGCTTCTTTACCATTTTCAGCTTCATCCAATTGCTTGAAAAATGGTGGTAAAATTTCCTTAATGTAATGACGAATAACATTAACTTGCTTGGTTATTTTCTCTTGGACATCAGTCTGAGTACCAAAGTCGGAGCTTCCAAAGCGATAGTATACCCAATCATCTTTACGCAACCATTGACTTCCTTCTAAACCGAATTTCAAGATCAAGTTTTCAGTTAGATCTAGATCTTGTCTAAATTGTTTAATTCCCAAGTAACCATATTCGGTTTTAGGAATTAACAATTCTGTTTTTAAAAGTCGCATCATATCCACATAACGATAGTGACGTGCTTTGACGTTGAATAAAGCTGTCAACAATTCCACAAGTGGATGATCAATCATCTTCTTAGCTAAATCCACAAAGATTGGAACCTTATAGTCATTAAAAATCGGTTCAATGATATTTCGATACTTATTCAAATCCGGCGTTAATAGCAAGAAATCCGCATAACGATAGCCTTTTAAAGCGACCATTTGCTTTATTCTTGTAGCTATTTCCTTTATTTCCGTCATTCTTGTATCAGCTTTTATGACTTGTAAATTATGATTATCCCCAATTTTTTCAACATTAATTGGTTTCAAATCTGTGGATTCTTTCCAATACTTAGCCAAGGATTGTAATTCAGGAGTTTCCACACGTAATTCCTGTGGATAAACATCATTCAGAATTTTGACCTGTGCTTTTTTAGCTTGTTGATAAAGTAAATAGTAAGTTCTCTCAGATCGGTAAAATAATGACTGCTTATCACTTAAATCTTCAATATCAGTCACTCCACGATTCAAAATCAAATCAATTCTCACTTCTTTAGCTCGTTGAAGCAAAACTGAAATTATAGCCTGTTCTTGAGCTGTGAATTGTGAAAATCCCTCGATAATAAAATAACTATTGCTTAGATCTTCATTTTGTAAGTACTGGGTCAAACTTGGCAAAATATCAGCAGGTTTTAAATACTTACTGTCTGTCATCTGCATAAAATCACGATAAATAATTGCTATGTCATGTAATTTGGCTTCCAACTCTGCACTATCAGCTGTATCTTGTTGGCTTAAATTTTCTTTCATTCTTTCTATATCGTCGTATGTAATGCAAGATTGTTGTAGTTCTATCAATTGTGATACCAATTGAGCAATAAAGCCCGGTTGTGTCTGTTCACCTTTAAAAATTGTCAATTCATCACTATGTTCCTGCAAACTACGATAAACAATCATATTTAAGCCAGCATTAGTTATTCTATTAACTTGATATGTAGCCGTATCTTTCATAAAATACCAAGCTAAACGTGTAAATGAGAAAGTCTGTACATTACTTGTCGCAAACAAGTCTTGATTAGCTTGTTGGCTTTTTAAATAGTCTAATACTTTTACTTCAGCACTAAATTTATTATGGTTAGGAACTATGTAGTAAATCTTGGCTTGTGGATCTTCTGCTTGCCAGTTAGTTATCTGCTCTAGCAATACTTGACGATGATTTTTAGTAGCATCACCTAAAACAAATCCTAAACTCATAAATTTTCACCTCTCACTTTTTCTATTCTTCCCTTAGTTTATCATTTTTTTGGTCATAGCTTTGAATTGAGTTACAATAAAAATAATAAATTCTAAGAAAGGATTTTATTATGCAACCAAAAAAACGTTATGTCCAACCTCAAACTGTACGCGAGGCTATGGAAACTATTCAAAAACTATTTAATTCTTATCGTCACGCACCTTTAACACAAGACCTGTTAAATTATCACATCAACTTGACCAATCGCTTGCAAACTGATATTTATGTTGCTGCTTTACGCGAGAAAAATGATAAACAATTAGAAGATTTAAAGGCCATGACTGAAGCTATGCAAACTTGGACTAAGATTCGTTCTGAAAATAAACCATTCATTGGTAAAATGAAGAATTTCCGTCTAACCAACAATAATGGTCCTAAATTTAAACAGCACGTGCATAAAATCAAAGGTAATCATAGCTATCGTGGCGTTAAACATTAAAATATCGAATACAAAAACCCCCATAGTTACTAGCTGAAACTAGCAACTATGGGGTTTAAATTTTAATCTTAATTAAATTTCATGCTTTTGAAATAATGAATCCACTGATTTATTACTATTAATCAATGAAATAGCCTTAGCAATTGTAGGTGCTACTGATAAAACTTTCAATTGTGAAAATTGCTTTTCTTCTGGCACCTCAATTGTATCTGTTACTACAACTTCCTTATATGGAGAAACCTTCAATTCTTCTACAGCATTTCCAGAGAAGATAGGATGAGTAGCACAAGCATAGATATCTGCTGCACCAGCTGCTTTTAAAGCTTTAGCAGCGTCTACCATCTTACCACCTGTATCAATCATATCATCATAAACAATGCAGTTATGACCCTTAACATCACCAATTACATGTGCTTCTGTTGGTTCTGCAATTCTTTCAGTTCCACGCTTATCTACGATGGCAATTGGAGCCTTTAATAATTGAGCAAGGTTACGTGCACCCTTAACACCATTATGGTCTGGAGCAACAACTACTACATCTTTCTTCAATCCCAAATCGCCGAAGTATTGAGCTTGTACAAAAATTGCAAGTAAGTGGTCAACTGGAATATTGAAGAATCCTTGTAACTGACCAGCATGCAAGTCCATTGCTACAACTCTGTCAGCACCTGCCATTTGAATGAAGTTAGCTAGTAACTTAGCTGTAATTGGTTCACGAGAACGTGCCTTACGATCAGAACGTGCATAACCATAGTAAGGTATAACCACATTGATTGTACCTGCACTTGCACGACGTAAAGCATCAATCATAATCATAACTTCCATAAAGTTTTCGTTAACTGGATCAGATATAGATTGAATTACAAATACATCTCTACCACGAACACTTTCGTTGATGTTGATTTGAATTTCACCGTCACTAAAGTGTTTTACGGAAGCATCACATAATTTAACACCTAAGTTATCAGCAATTTTTTGTGCCAATTCTGGATTAGAATTTAAGGCAAATAACATTATCTCCTGCTTTTCTTGCATTTCCACATTTCCTCCATGAAGGTTTTATCTAGGTTGTCAACTACTTTAATTATATACAATCAACTTTTAAACGTCAAAAAGCTTTAGAAAAATAAATAATTATTTTCTTATTTGTCCATTACCACGAATGACATATTTAGTTGAAGTTAAGGCTTCTAATCCCATTGGTCCACGTGCATGTAATTTTTGAGTTGAAATCCCAATTTCTGCACCAAATCCAAATTCAAAACCATCTGTGAAACGTGTTGAAGCATTAACATAGACACAAGCAGCGTCTATCTCGTCCAAGAATTTTTGAGAACGAGTATAGTTTTCAGTGATAATTGCCTCTGAATGTTTAGTATTATGTTCATTAATGAAATCAATTGCCTCATCAATTGAAGATACAATCTTGATTGCAATAATGTAATCATTGTATTCTGTATCCCAATCTTCAGCTGTAGCTAAAGTTGCTTTATCTCCTAAGATTTCACAAACTTTTTCATCGCCTCTAAGTTCTACATTATACTTTTGTAATTCATCAGCAATTGCTGGTAAGTATTCTTGAGCAACATCTTGGTGAATTACTAAGTTTTCAATTGCATTGCAGACAGATGGACGTTGTACTTTGGCATTTGTTGTAATTTCTACTGCCATTTTCTTGTCGGCAAATTTGTCTACATAAACATGGCAGATACCAGCACCAGTTTCGATAACTGGAACTTTAGCTGTGTTCAAAACAGTTTGAATTAAGCGTGCAGATCCACGAGGAATTAATACGTCCAAGTAATCTGTTAGTTGCATGAATTCATTTGCTAATTCATGTGATGTTTCAGTAATTACTTGTACTGCATCAGGATTAATTCCTTCTTGTTCCAAAGCTTGACGAATAACTTTAGTTATTTTTATATTCGTTTGTAAAGCTTCCTTACCACCACGTAAGATTACTGCATTTCCTGACTTAAAGCATAATGCTGAGGCATCGACAGTTACGTTAGGACGTGCTTCAAAAATCATCCCTACAACACCTAGAGGAACTCTCTTCTTTTCAATTTGGAGTCCTGCATAGTTAACCCAACCAGCATCAATCTTACCAATTGGATCAGCTAATTGTGCAACTTGTCTTACACCTTCTGCCATCGCTGCAATTCTATCATTATCAATCTTTAATCTATCAATAAATTTTTCAGGCATATTAGTAGCATTTTCTAAATCTACTTTGTTAGCAGCTATTATTTCGTCAGCTTTTGCTAATAATTCTTGGGCTACTGTTTCTAAAACTTGATTCTTCTTTTGTTCACCCAACAAGGCTAATTGTCGAGATGCTTCTCTAGCAGCCTGTCCCATTTTATTTAAATCTACAGTCATCTATATCGCCTCTATTTCTTATGGAATAATGTTCCTATTTGCTTACCGTTTAAAATTTCAAAAATGATTGAAGGTCTCTTACCATTAGCTAAGACAGCTTTGCGTCCTTCATTAATCATTCTATCCATTGCTTTAATCTTAGTTGCCATTCCACCAGTTCCAAAACGACTTCCTGTACCACCTGCAGCACCTGTGATTTTTTCGTTAATTTCTGTCACTTCTGAAATTAAGTTAGCATCAGCATATTTTTTAGGATTTTTATCAAATAATCCATCAATATCAGATAAAACTATTAGTAAATCAGCATCAATTCCAGAAGCAACCACTGCAGATAACCAATCATTATCTCCAAAACTTGTTTGATGATCCATTTCATCAACCGCAACTGTGTCATTTTCATTAACCACTGGTATAACTTTCCATTTTAAAAGTTCATTGAAAGTATTCAACACGTTTTCTCTACTTTCAGGATAAGTTAATACATCATGCGTCAATAAAATTTGACTTGTCTTTTGACTGTACATTGCAAATCTTTGTTGATAAATAGTCATCAATTGACTTTGACCAATCGCTGCCAGGGCTTGTTGTTCAGGAATTTGCTTGGGTCGTTGTACCAAGCCCATATTTGCGAGTCCCACACCTACTGCACCTGATGATACTAGAACCACTTCTTTGTCCTCATTCACCAGTCCACTCAAGGTATAACACAACTCATCTATCGCTTGTAAATTAATTTTTCCGTTGGCACGTATCAGGGAACTTGTACCAACTTTTACAACTATGCGTTTCGCATCTTGCAAATTCCTGTTTTCCATCCCTATTCCTCTTTCCTACATTAAATATACTTAAATTTTACACTAACAATCAAAAAAAATCACTCTCTATAATTTTTACATGCTAAAAAGTGATTCCCATGTTTTTTTATTAACACAGAAATCACTTTATAGCTAGGCTTTTAAACCTGGTTCTGAAGCAATAACCTCTAAATTACCTTTGATTGTCCATTCTTTAACATCATAAGGTAAGATGAAATGCACGCCTTTTTCAATTTCATAACTCTTATCATTCACAATGATTTGACCTTGGCCTTTTAATACAGAAACCAAAGTATATGGAGCTGCCTTACGAGTGAAAGTTGCTTCTCCACCTTCTAAGCGCCAACGATAAACACTAAAGAAATCTGTTTCTACAAATGTTCTTACATCTGCATCCCCAACTTTTTGGTCCTTAATATCTAATTTAGGATCAACATGAGGTACATTTGTTACATCAATTGATTGTTGAATATGCAATTCACGTTTTTGACCAGTAGTCTTATCTACCCTATCGAAATCATATACACGATAAGTTGTATCACTACTTTGTTGAGTTTCCAGTACCATGATACCTTTTCCGATAGCGTGAATTGTTCCACTTGGTACGTATAAAAAGTCACCTGGTTTAACTGGTACTCTTCTTAACAATTTATCCCATTGTCCATTTTCTATTAACTCAGCTAATTCTTCACGAGTTTTAGCATGGTGACCATAAATCATTTCAGCACCTTCATCAGCAGCTAAAACATACCAACATTCAGTTTTGCCTAATTCACCTTCATGTTCTTCGGCATAAGCATCATCAGGATGAACTTGTACTGATAAATCTTGTTTAGCATCTAAAATCTTGGTCAATAATGGAAAAACATCTCCCTCAGCATTTCCAAAGACTTCACGATGATTTGCCCATACTTCATCTAATGTTTGTCCTTTAAATTCACCATTTTCAACAGTTGCTGGGCCATGTGGATGAGCTGAAATAGCCCAGCATTCACCAGTATGATCACTTGGAATAGGATAATTGTATTCTGTCTTTAAGCGGCTTCCTCCCCAAATTTTTTCTTGGAATACAGGTTTTAAAAACATTGGTTCATTCATAATTTTTCTACTTCCTTAATATGATGTATACACTTTCAATTCTAACAAAAATTATTTATTTAGCAACTTAGATCCATGTTTACTTTTAGTAAGCAATATTTTATATAAAAAACAAGTTAAAGAAAATCTGCAAAAAGCTAAAATTACATTTAAAGATTATGGTCGTAAAATTCAAACGTTCGATCCTAATGGCATCAAATTATTAATTAGAGAATAAGAAAAGGTAGTACCAGAACTTCTGATACTACCTCTTTTTAATCTTCGATAAATTTAACTGCAGTTCCATAAGCTACGACAGATTGCATATCTTGTAGAATAGATCCGGAATCGAAACGCATCATCACAATCGCATCCGCACCCTTTTCAGTAGCTTCCTGTTTCATACGTTCAATTGCTACCATTCGAGCTTCATGTAACATCTTGGTGTAATCTTTAATTTCTCCACCAACGATATTTTTCAAACCTGCTCCGATATTTCTGACAAAGTTTTTAGATTGAGTAGTTACACCGAATACTTCACCCAAAACTTCATACTTTTTACCTGGAATATTTTCTGTTGTTACAACTAACATAATTATCCCTCCGTTCTAATCTTCATCTTCATTAAAAGATGACGTGTCAAAATTGCTCCTAAAATCGCTAATACAATCACTGTTAAAATTGGTGGTAAGAAATTAAAACTATATTCATTCCCATGATAGCTAATACCCAATAATAGGCCGAAATATTTTACAACTACCATGAAAACTCTTGTCCAAGCAAATGGTAACATCGCAATCCATGAAACAATTCTAGTAATTACTAAAAATGCAGCCATTACAATTCCAAAGATTATCCAAGCGCGATGTTTTTTAGGAAGTAGCCCACAAGCTGCCCCGATTGCACTGATCCAAGTTACTGTCATAAAAGTTACTAATACATCAAAAAGATAACTTCCTATTGCTTTTACTACTGGATTAGTTCCTTTTAAATAAGTTATTGCTATCAAATCATTCGTTCCACTACTTGATACTACTGCATCGTATATAGTTCCAATTAATACTAAAATTAAAGTTCCTAACCCTAACACTATCATTTTATTTTTCCATAGTGTTTTACGTGAAATTCCATTTTGGTTTAAAAATGCGAATATCTCGTAATTAGTCGCACTGATTATAAATAAAGCACCCATTAAATAAAATGCTAACGGAAAATTGCTCCAAAATCCGAGTGCAATACTAGGAATTTCTTCAGAACTTGACATCATTATTAAAAGGATAGTCCCAATTATATGGATTCCAAATAATATTCCTAACCCTTTCACTGTATCTTCTGCGTATTTCCTAGATAGATACTTAACTACACTAATATCTTTACTTGTTAACACCGTTTTCACCACCTTGATTTGTTAAATATATGAACATCTTTTGCAAGTCAACGCGTTCAATTTGTACAGTATCTGGTAATATCTTATCGTCATTCAAATCACCATATACATAGTAACCTTGTAAATTACCTAAACTTTCTTTTCCAACAATGTTTAGACCTTCGACATAATCTTTAGTTTCAGCTTGTGGTCCCACAATCAAATGTGATTTAGCCAAAATATCTTCAACATCTTCATCAAGAGTAATTTTACTTTCAGATACAATCATGACATGTTCTAAAATATTAGTAATTTCCCCAATCAAATGAGTTGCTACAACGAATGTACGTGGACGTTCACTGTAAGTCGTCATTAATTCCTCATAGAAAATTGTTCGATGATTAGCATCTAAACCTAATACTGGTTCATCCAAGAAAATGTAATCTGCCGGTACACATAATGCAATGATTAACTTAGCAATTGTGTGATAACCTGTTGAAAATTTTCCAAATTTTTGATGAGTATCAATTTTAAATCTTTCAGCTAACTTTTCAGCATATTCATAGTCAAAACTTCCATAAAATTGTTCAGTATATTCGAAAATTTTGTCCAATCTCATGCTTTTGTTGTACATATCGACATCATTCATCAAATATAATTTACCTAATGCACTGTCATTTTCTACTAAATTTTCATCATCCAGTGTTAAAGTTCCTTGATCTGCATATAATCGATTAGCGATAATATTTAATAATGTACTCTTTCCAGCACCATTTCTACCTAAAAGTCCATAAATCTTATTAGGTTTAAATTCTAACGATATATTATCCAATACGTTTTTCTTACGAAATTTCTTTGATAATCCATCGATCTTAATTCCTGTCATTACTAATCCACACCTCTCTTCACTAATTCAATTAAATCATCTTCATTCATGCCTAATTTCTTAGCTTCTTGTATCATTTTTACAATATAATCTTGATAAAAAGACTCTTTCCTTCTTTCTAGTAACTTCATATAAGCACCCTCTGTTACAAACATTCCTAAACCTCTTCGTTTTTCCAATAGTCCATCATTAACCAAAATATTCATTCCCTTTAATACCGTTGCCGGATTAATATGGAATTCTTTTGAAATTTCAGTCGTAGAAGGAACTTGTGTACCATCTAAGAAAGCTTTTGTAAAAATTGCTTCCTCTAACTGATTAGCTACTTGTAAGTATATTGGTTCGGTACTATTGAAATTAAAGTGTAACATTCATTTCCACCTCAATTCTTTTTCATATTCAGTTAATTACTTATGTAACTAACTATATATAAAAATAATTTCTTTGTCAACAAAAAAGCAGTCGATCAATGATTTTTATCATCAATCGACTGCCTTAAATGTTAAATTAATCAGCAGCTTTTACACTTGCAGCAATTTCGGCAACTAAGTCAGCATCATCTTTAAGGCCTGTTGTTTCAACAATTACATCCTTCAAATCTTCATCTTTTAGCATCTTTTGAAGTTTTTGACTTTCATCGTCTTTTGGTTCATCAAAGTGATAAATCTTACCAACAGTTTCCATTAATGTTGTGTAACTTAAGCCACGAGCCTTTAATTCACGAATTGGACGAATGAAACGTTCATCGTAACCTAACTTACGGATAGGAGTACGGCCTACACGAGCAATATCATCAGAGATGTATGGATTTTCAAAACGACCAATAATCTTATCATGATATTCTTCTAATTCTTTTTCTTGGAAATCCCACTTAGCTAATAATAGTGAGCGAATTTCTTTCAAAGTATTCTTCAATTGTGTAAGAACTTTTTCATCCTTAATAGCTTCACCAATTGTTTCATATCCTAAAGCTTTACCAGTGTATGCTACTGTGGCATGACCTGTATTAACTGAGAATAATTTACGTTCAATATATGGTTCAAGATCAGGAGCATAGTGGACTGTTTCTAGCTTCAAACTAGGATTCTTCATTTGACTTTCATCAACAACCCATTCCTTGAACTCTTCTACTGATACCAACAATGGATCATCATGCTTTTGTAAAGGAACGATACGGTCTACTGCTGCATTAGGGAAACCAATATATTCATCAGCAAAAGCTTTTACATCGTCATCTAAGTGGCTGTAAACTTCTTCTTTAAGATGTTGCGAACCACCAATCATGTTTTCACATGCAATTACATCTAATGTTTGCTTGTTATCAGCATCTTTACGAGCCTTGATACCATCAGCAATCAATGGTGCGATGAACTTCAAAATCTTAGGACCAATTGCTGTTGTTACTAAATCAGTAGTCTTAATAGCTTCAACAACCTTTTCTGGATGTTCACCATTATTGATTCCATCAACATTTTCTACATGAATCTTCTTTTGACCAGGTGCAGCCAATTCGATATCATATTCTCCACGTTGATTCAAAGCACTAATGATAGTGTCATTTACATCTACAAAATCAATTTCAAAACCATTTGCGGCTAAAGTTTCACCAATAAATCCACGACCAATATTACCTGCTCCAAAATGTACTGCTCTCATTATTTTCCAACTTCCTTCAATAAATTAATTATTTCTTGTGGTGTTTGTGCATCTGCTAATTTAGCGACATTTGAAACATCACTGCAATATAAAGCGATTTGTGACAATAGATTTAAGTGTTCATTACCTAAACCTGCAATTCCAAAGACAACAGTTACCAATTGTTCACTATCATTTTCTCCACTGAAGTCTACGCCCATTGGAATTTGCACTACCGAAATTCCTGTCTTTTTAATATATTGTTTACCTTCGTCCGTACCATGAGGGATAGCGATAAAATTACCCATATATGTTGAGACATCATTATTACGTGCAATCATTGAATCGATATATTCTTTTTCAACACAACCTGCATCTACCAATAATTGTCCTGCCATACGAATTGCTTGATCTCTTGTGGCAACATCTTGATTTAAAGAAATCATATTTGCTTGTAATTCCATTACTCTCTCACCTCTTATTTCAATTTAGCTACAACATCTTGTAACTTCTTGTCTGTTAATAAATCATCTACAACTACAGTTTGAATGTCTGTGTAACGAACTGCCAAATTCTTCTTAGCAGCTGCTGTTACGATTACTAAGTGCTTATCAGAATCTTCAAGTTCGTTGATTCTTACAGCTTTAATTGGTGTTTGCTTGTTAGCTTTCTTCATACTATCACTGAACAAGCTTGTAGCCATTGTTACTGTACCAATGTGTTGGTCATGACGAATGAAGTTTACTTCTTCAACCTTAGTAAAGTCTACATTACCTAAGTCGCCTGCTTCTGCAGTTTTTACTGTATTTTCTGTTGCTTGTGGTTTATCTTGAATTTGAGATAGAGCCTTTAAGTTTGCAACAATTTCATCGTATTTTGGACTGCTCAAGAAGTTATCTACAGATACATGCATTGCGCTTGGTGTTCTTTGTAATGCACGTTCAGCTAATTCTTCTTGTGTAACAACTAATAATCCTTGTTCATCTTTTAGACGGTTCACAGCTGTGTTTGTAACAGAAATATCTTTGATACCAGCCTTCTTAACCTTGTCACGTAATAAAGAAGCACCCATTGCAGATGAACCCATTCCGGCATCACATGCAAAGATAATCTTCTTAACATCTGCGTAACTATCAACAGAATCTTGTGCTGCTTGACTTGATGGCATTTCTTTACCTTTAGATTCAGCTTTCATAGCTTCCATTTCAGCTTGTTTTTCTGCTAAATCGTCGCCAGTTGACTTATCATGTTTCAAGATAACAGAAGCAACCAAGAATGATACTACTGCAGCTACGAACACACCTGATAATACAGCTAGATATGATCCCTTAGGAGTCATTAACAGAATAGCAATAATTGAACCAGGAGATGCAGCAGCTTTCAAACCAGCTCCTAAAAGTTGGAATGTAAATGTACCTGATACACCACCGGCAATTGCAGCTAAAATCAATGCTGGTTTCATCAAAATGTATGGGAAGTAAATTTCATGAATACCACCAAAGAAGTGAATAATTGCAGCACCTGGTGCAGAACCTTTAGCAGATCCTTTTCCAAAGAACATGAATGCTAACAAAATACCAAGACCTGGACCTGGGTTAGATTCAAGTAAGAACAATACTGATTTACCAGCAGTTGATGCTTGTTGAATACCTAATGGAACCAAGATACCATTACCAATAGCGTTGTTTAAGAACAATACCTTAGCTGGTTCAATAAAGATATTAGCTAATGGCAACATGTGAATAGAGATGATGAAGTCAACACCTTTACTCATGAAGTTGCTACCTGCAACAACTAATGGGTTAACTACATAAGTTCCTAAAATAGCTAACAACATTCCCAAGATACCACTAGAGAAGTTGTTATAAATCATTTCAAAACCTGATCTGATCTTATCTTGGAATAATTGGTCAAATTTCTTAATGCACCAACCACCAAGAGGTCCCATAATCATAGCCCCTAAGAACATTGGAACCTTAGCACCTACAACTACCCCCATTGTAGCGATGGCACCAACAACAGCCCCGCGTTCTTCATACACCATACGTCCACCAACATAACCGATTAATAATGGCAATAAATAAGTTAACATTGGAGTAATCAATTTAGCGATATGTGCATTAGGGAACCAACCTTGTTCCATAAAAATCGCTGTGATTAAACCCCAAGCAATAATAGCAGCAATGTTTGGCATAACCATACTAGATAGCGATGTACCTAACTTTTGAACCTTCGCTTTAAGTGAAGTTTTCTTCTTTGCTTCTTGCATTTTTTTCTCCTCTTTTCTTCCTGATTTATCTTACAAGTTTATGATAACGTTTACTGAATACGGATACAATTCATTCTAAATGTGACTTTGGCACAGTTGTCAGTGTCAAAATTAATTATTTTCTTCACAATGCGTGTAAAAGCTTGGTTTAATCGACTTTCTCTCTACTACTTATTTGTGACACATTCTTATTTTTTTAACCACAATAGTCCTTGACCAATAAAAAATGCAATGAATTCTTCAACTCATTGCATTTTTACATATTAATTCTTAATTCTATGAATAATAAAGGTTGCGACAATCGAACCTAGTACAATTATCCCAAATAATAGATTAGGGATTTCAATATCAATCATAGGAATTGTTAGGAATAGCTTAATTGCAATTAATGCAATCAAACCATATGCTGTCGTTTCTAATTCTGGTACAATTTCCATTAACCTCATGATAATTTCAGCAATTCCTCGCATCGCTAGAATACCTATTAACCCACCGATTAAAACAATCACAGGATTAGGTGAAATCGCCAATGAAGCTAAAACTGAGTCAACCGAGAATACAATATCCATCATTTCAATGGATACAACTACCGACCAGAATAATGGTAATATACGCTTTTTAGCTTTCTTCCCGTCCTTCTTTGGTTTAGGATTCTTCTTACGATAGAAATGACTAACAGCAAGATACATTAAATATGCTGCCCCTGCCACTTTTATTTCCCAGAAATGAATTAGATAGGCTCCCAAACCAATCAAGATGAAGCGGAATATATAAGCTCCCCAAAGTCCATAAAAAAGAGATTTTTCTTGTTGTTTTTTATCTGGTAATACCTGTGTCTGTGCAGCCAAAACAATCGCATTATCAACAGACAATAAACATTCAATCAATACTAGTGATAGGATGATCATCCAATCTTCACCAGAAGTGACTACTGTTCGCCAGTTATTAGCATCAAAAAATGGACCATATAATTGTTGTAATATATCCAATTAGTAATTTATTCTCCCTTCAACTATCTTTATCCAAGTATATTTTATCAAAATTTTCTATCTTAAAGTGACTTTAAGCATTACCTTTACAAGAAATTTACATTAATCTAATGGTAAAGCAAGGTCATCTGTATCATCATCATTTAAGTCACTTACTTCTGCATATTTTCCACGAATATGAGCTTTAATTAAACCATAAATCTCAGTTCTATCAGCAGAAGTTAAAGTGCGTCCTTCAAATTTCATTCGTGCATTAGAGGCAAAGAGTTCGTTTAAATCTATTTTTCCTCTCATATCTCCGATTAAAAAGTTAGGTGTTACCCCAAAGAAACGACATAACTTTATAATTTCAAGATATGAAGGTGTATTTACGCCTCGTTCCCAACTTCCAATCTGAGGCCCTGTATTCTTTTTTTCTTGCTTGCCTTTTTCCATTTCATTCATTTCTTTGGCTAAACCAGCTAAGGAAAGACCTCTACCAGTCCTTAAGGCACGTAATTTTTCTGGAAACATAATTCTCAGCCCCTTTCACTTTATAAGTACATTATAATTCATAATTACAAAAATTTGTAAGCTGATTTATTTTTTGGCATAAAAAAACGAGGTCTTATTAAAACCTCGTTACTTAATTTAGCTTGCCTTTACTTAGTAATGTCGCCACCAACATACTTCTTAGAAAGTTTTGTTAATGTACCGTCATTACGTAATTGCTTCAAAGCTTTATTTACATCTTTCTTCAAGTCTGTATTCTTTTTAGCCATTAAAGCACTGATCTTAGCTGGCTTTTCATCTTTGGAAACATCTTTAGCTTGAAGTCCTTTGACATTCTTACCATCTTTCTTGTAAGCATACCATGCAGACATTGAGTTAATTGTTCCCTTTACACGACCTTGACGAACCATGTCTAAGGAAGTTGAAAATTCACTAGAAGGAACAACTTTAGCACCAAATTTCTTAGCTACTACAGAGTTGTCAGTTCCTGTACCACTAGCAATTTTCACACCTTTAATATCCTTTAATGTATTCAACCCACTGCCTTTTTTAGAAATCAAAGCAAAGTGAGAGTAGATGTATGGAGTAGAAAAACCAAATTTAGCTTGTCTTTCCTTAGTAACTGTAACGTTATTCAAAACAATATCATACTTACCAGTATTTACACCTTCAATTAATCCATCCCATTTAGTTGGTACAAACTTTGCTTTTAAGCCCATTTGTTTAGCAATATCCTTACCAAGTTCAACTTCAAAACCTGTTAATTTTCCATCTTTACGGTATGAATATGGAGCAAAAGTTCCTTCTAACCCAATTGTTAAAGTTCCCTTTTGCTTCAATTCACTACTTGTAGCAGCTGAAATTTTATCTGCACTAGCTTGTGCTGGACGAGCAACGTTAAATGCTAATCCCAAACTAGCTACTCCAACAAATGCTGCAATTGATTTAATTAATTTTCCATATTTCATTATTATTCCCTCCATTAATCTAAGTTACTTAACGTCATCGCGGATAAAAAGTTCTTTATTCTCTGATTATCTGAATTGAAAAAGTCATCTTTAGGACCTTGGAACAATATTTGTCCATCTTCAACAAACAAGATTTTATCCGCAACTTTCTGTGCGAAAGCCAAATTATGTGTAACTATTATCAACGATTGTTTTTCTTTAGCTAACTGTAACAATACTTTTAAAACTTCTAATTCTAACTCCGGATCCAACGCACTAGTTGGTTCATCTAGTAGGATATATCTAGGATTCATCGCTAATGATCTAGCAATCGCCACACGTTGAGCTTGTCCACCTGAAAGTTGTTGCGGATAGGCATCTGCTTTATCTGCCAAACCAACTTTTTTGAGTAATTCATAAGCTCTTTTAGTTGCTGATTCCTTATCTTCTTTTAACACATGAACTGGTCCTTCAATAATGTTCTTCAAAACTGTTAAATGTGGAAAAAGGTTGTAATTTTGAAAAACCATTTCTGTTTCACGACGAACTTCTAAAATCTCTTTTTTAGAAATTCCCTTCTTAAAGTCCAGCTCTAAATCATCAAAATAATATTTCCCACTCTCAGGCATCTCAAGTAAATTCAATGAGCGTAACATTGTTGACTTTCCTGAACCAGATGGACCTACTAAAACTGTAGTCTGATTATTTTCAAATGTTGTCGTAATATCTTTTAAAGCTAAATTACCACCAAAAGTTTTATTCACATTTTCTAAACGTAACATTCAATCACCTCACTTACTTTACTTATTGAGTTGCCACATAACGTGACGTTACTTTTTCAAGCCATCCTTGTAAGAAGGATAATACAGTGCATAGAATTGCATATAAGACTGCTACTGTGCAGTACATTACTAATGGCTCATAATTTTCAGCTGCAATTTGTTGACTAACTTCAAACATTTCCACAATTGTAATGGAAGCTGCTAAAGATGTATCTTTCACTAAACCAATGAAACTATTAGCTAACGGTGGTAATGAAACTCTAGCTGCTTGAGGGATGATTATTCTCATCAATGCTTGTTTATGAGTCATTCCAATTGAGGCAGCAGCTTCCCATTGTCCTTTAGGGATTGAAGTAATTGCCGCACGAATTGTTTCGGAAGCATATGCCCCGGTATTAAGTGAAAAAACTATAATTCCTGATGTAAATGGATCTAACTTTATTCCTTCTGGTGCTAGTCCCTTGATTTTTAGATACGGTAATCCAAAGTATACAATAAATAATTGGACCAATAATGGTGTACTTCTAAATAGCCAAACATAAAATCTAAAAATTGCTTTGATAACCAAGAAAGGTCCTTTAGTTTGCGAAATTCTAATTAAAGCTGTAACCAAAGCTAAAATCAACCCTAGAATAAATGAAATAATTGCTAACGGAATTGTGTACTTTATTCCAGCTGATATTAACTCAGGTAAAGAACTAATAACTGTATGCCACATATACTTTCACCTTCTCTTCTTATGTAATGTTCTCAAAATAAAAATGCTATTAGTCTTGTCTCCGACTAATAGCATTCACCGATTTAAATATCTAATTACTTACATACGATTAAATATTCCATCATTAGCGTGAAGATGTTAGTCTTTGACCAGAATTATACATACCAAAAAGCATGTTACACATCATGCAACATGGTTGAACCATCAACATTGCTTGGTATGAAACTTTAGCCATTTTCTAACACTCCTTCATTTCAAGATACTATAAGAATACAATTTCACTTCTTTTTTGTCAATAAATTTCACACAAGAAATTAAAAACACCTTACAATCGTTAATTTTTTTCTAACGATTATAAGGTGTCTTGTAAAAGTATAGATTATTCTTTCGCACCAGTTATAGTATTAAAATAATACTTCTTTCCATTTATCAACTGATGTCCATATAACATCCAACCATCTTTATTATAGTAAACCGTCTTATTTTGCCAGCCATATAGCATCCAACCATCTTTGTTGTAGTAAACTGTCTTACTTTGATTAGCAATGTATTGGAAACCTCGTTGCATAGCTCCCTTACTATCAAATAAATACCAATGTCCGCCTATATTCTTTTGTCCTACTGTCATTTTGCCGGTTACTTTATCAAAGTAATATACTTTTCCATCTATATTTTGCCAGCCATATAGCATCCAACCGTCTTCATTGTAGTAAACAGTTTTATTTTGATAACCAATATTTTGGAAACCTTGTTGCATAACTCCTTTGCTATCAAATAAGTACCAGTGACCATCTATATTCTTTTGTCCCGTTGTCATTTTACCTGTTATTTTGTCAAAATAATGTACTTTACCATCTATATTTTGCCAACCATATAACATCGTTCCATCATCAGAATACCAAACTACTTTATCTTGTGTAGGAATATATTTTTCTCCTATAGTCATTGTTCCGGTCACTTTATCAAAGTTGTACCACTTACCATTGATATTTTGTTAGAGAAAAATAAGAGAAATGTAATAAAAGAATTTTTGATTTTAAAAAATCTATTGCACGATATTGTGAACAGTGTTACAATTTGATTGTTAAAACGTTTACAAACTATTTTAGGAGGTCTTTTATGATGACAAAGACTGTAATTATTGGTACAAATCACGCTGGAATCGCTGCTGCTAATACATTATTGGATAATTATCCAGATCAAGAAGTAGTGATGATTGATAGAAATTCTAATTTAAGTTACTTAGGATGCGGAACAGCACTTTGGGTAGGACGACAAGTGAACGATTATCATGGGTTGTTCTATACCAAAGTAGAAGATTTCACAAATAAAGGTGCTAAAATTACCCTTGAAGCAGAAGTTAAAGATATAGATTTTGATAAAAAAGTAGTTCACTATATTAAGAAAGATGGCACAGAATTAACTGAAGATTACGATAAACTAATTCTAGCAACAGGTTCTCTACCAATATCTCCTAATGTAGCTGGTAAAGATTTAAACGGAATTCATTTCTTGAAATTATTCCAAGATGGTCAAGATGTAGATAAAGAAATTTCTGCAGAAGAAGTAAAGAATGTAGCAGTTATCGGAGCTGGTTATATCGGAGTTGAAATTGCTGAAGCTGCTAAACGTCGGGGTAAGAATGTATTACTATTTGACGCAGCTGATCGTTCCTTATCTACTCATATGATAAAGCATTCACCGATTTAATGGATAAAAACTTAGCTGATCACGGTATTGAAAATCATTTTGGTGAGTTAGTAACAGAATATAAAGGTAATGACCAGAATCATGTAACTCAAGTTGTAACTGCTGAAGGTGAATATGATGTTGATTTAGTGATTAATGCAATCGGATTCAGACCTAATAATTCATTAGGTAAAGATCATTTGAGACTATTCAAAAATGGAGCTTACTTAGTAGATCGTTATGGACAAACAAGCGATAAAAATGTATATGCAGTTGGAGACTGTGCCACAATTTACTCAAATGCTCTAGATAAAATGACTTATATTGCTCTAGCTTCTAATGCTGTTCGTTCAGGTATTGTAGCTGCTCACAATCTTGCTGGGACTAAGCTTGAATCAGTAGGGGTACAAGGCTCAAATGGAATTAACATTTGGGATTTGAAGATGGTTTCAACAGGACTATCAGTAGAGGCAGCGAAAAAATTCGGTTTAGATGTAGAGTATACAGACTTTGAAGACTTACAAAAACCAGCTTTCATGCCTAAAGATGTAAATGCAGAAGTTAAGATTAGAATTGTTTATGAAAAAGAAAGTCGGAGAATTGTCGGAGCTCAACTAGCTTCAACGGAAGATGTTTCAATGGCAATTCACATGTTCTCACTGGCAATTCAAGAACATGTAACTATTGATAAGTTAAGTTTATTAGATATTTTCTTCTTGCCACACTTTAACCAACCATATAATTATATAACAATGGCTGCGTTATCAGCAAAATAAATCTTAGTCAAGACTATTCAGTGAAAGAAATTTTTATTGGATAGTCTTTTTATTACTATTTTCTAAAATTCATCTGAAAATGTATTTTCCCCCAGCCTTTGGTTTGAGTTCAGGTTAGTTTAACATGCAATAGCATAAGACCTATGCTGCATATAAAAAAAGAGCTGGACAATTCCAACTCTTTTACTATTAATATAAATTATTTTTTATTCAACTGTAACACTCTTAGCTAAGTTACGTGGCTTATCAACATCGTATCCACGTTGGATTGATGCGTAGTAAGCTAATAATTGTGCTGGGATAATAGCCAATAATGGTGATAACAATGGTGTTACTTCTGGTAATACCACTTGATCGCCTTCTTGAGCCACATCACGACTAGCAATAAATAGCACATTAGCACCACGAGCCAATACTTCTTGAGCATTACTACGTGTATGAGTAGCTGTCTTAGGATCTGTAATTACAGCTACAACTGGTGTACCTTCTTCAATCAAAGCAATTGTACCATGCTTCAATTCACCGGAAGCAAAGCCTTCTGTTTGAATGTAAGAAACTTCTTTCAATTTCAAAGCTGCTTCTTGAGCTACATCATAGTCAATTCCACGACCAATGTAGAAAGCATTACGTGTTGTTGCTAACATGTCCTTAGCAATCTTTTCAACAGTACCTTTTTCATCAACTAATTCTTGCATACCATTAGCTACTTTAGTTAATTCAGCAGCAACATCGAATTCCTTAACTTTATCAATGTTCTTAGCTTCGCCATAAGCTTTAACCAAGATAGCTTCTAAAGCAATTTGTGCTGTATAAGCTTTAGTTGAAGCAACAGCAATTTCTGGACCTGCATATAGTAACAATGTATATGTTGCTTCACGATCCAAAGTAGAGTTTTGTACGTTTGTAATTGTTAAACTTGGGTAACCTTGTGCATTTACTTGAGTAAGCACTTGACGACTATCAGCTGTTTCACCACTTTGAGTCAAGAAGATGAAGAATGGTTTTTCTGACAACAATGGTGGGTTGTAAGCAAATTCTGAAGCAACATGAACTTCAGTTGGGATATTAGCTAATTTTTCAAATAATTCCTTACCTACCAAACCAGCATGGTAACTTGTACCAGCAGCTACGATATATAAACGATCTGCTGCTTCTAAAGCATCCAATAGTTCTTTATCAATATTGATAGAACCATCTTCTGCTACATAATGTTGAACTAAGTTACGCATTACACCTGGTTGTTCATCAATTTCCTTAAGCATGTAGTATGGGTATGCACCCTTTTGAGCTGCTGCAGGATCTGTATCTACGTGGAATGGTTCACGATTGATGACATTTCCTTCTGGGTCCTTGATAGTAATTGAATCAGGTTTTACAATTACGATTTCACCGTCAACTAATTCAATAAAGTCATGAGTTTGACTTAACATTGCAATTGCGTCTGAACATACTACGTTGAAGCCATCGCCAACACCAATCAACAATGGACTCTTGTTCTTAGCAACAAATAATGTATCTGGTTCTTCTTTATCCATTAATAAGAAGGAGTATGATGAACTTTCATCAACTAAGCCTAAAACTTTCTTAAATGCAGCTTCTGTATCTAAACCTTCATCAGAGAATTTACCGATTAATTGTACGATAACTTCTGTATCTGTACTACTTACCAAAGTTACATCTTGTAAGTATTCATCGCGTAATTGAGCAAAGTTTCCAATCACACCATTGTGTACTAAGAAGAAACGACCATTTGCTGATACATGAGGATGAGCGTTAACTTTGCTAGGAACCCCATGTGTAGCCCAACGTGTATGACCGATACCTGTTGAACCCTTAACTTCTGGGCCAACTTCTGCACGTAAATCGGAAATACGAACTTTTTCTTTTACTAAAAAGTCCTTACCATTTTGGTCATTTACATAAATTCCAGCTGAATCATAGCCACGATATTCTAATTGTTGTAATCCGTCTAATAAAATGTTTGTTGCATCATTATTACCAGTAACACCGACAATACCACACATATGTTATTTACCTCTCAAATTCAAATCTTTATTTTCTAAAATTGGTATAGACCTTGATAGATAATTATATAATCTTAAAAATGCTTATAAATCAAGGTAACAGCTACAATATACATTAATATTTATTGCTTGTCAACAATCATTTTATCTAATTGGTATAGCTGATTTTATTTCTTGTAAGAACCTTACAGCAATCGCATTTTGTAACTCTTCCTTCGTACCAGTTGCAAATAATTTCAAAGTATCATCGCTCATCACAATCATGCTACTTACCATTCCCATTACATCTTGCTCAATATCTGATAATCTTTCAGGCCCTAACATTAATAACATTCTTGAAACCTCAATTTCAGTTTGATCCATAGCTTTCATCTTTAGAGATTGGTTTAAATCAATTACGGTAAAATAACAACGTTTAACTTCCGGGCTGCTAGTATGTAACAAGGCCATGTTACTATTCGGAATTCCAATCGGAGCTAAATCTATTCTACGTTTCAAATTTGCAGCTACTTGTTTTTTATCCTTTACAATTCCTTGTCCAATGCGCCCAGTAATTTCATTAATTACCTGTGATAAACTTTCAGTCGCCTTATTATTTAATCTGATTACTTCAATTCCGTTTACCAACTTCGTACAGAATAAGGCTCCTATAGCAATCCCATTCAATCTTTTAGTTGGTTGTAACTTGGAATTATTTAAATAAACATTATTATCTTCTGCTTCTTTGCTGATGTAGTTTGCCTGATAATCTTTTAAGTAATCTTTGATGTTACTAATTTCATCATCCAATAATAATGGACTAACAATTTGATATTTTCTCGGAAATCCCGGCAATTTTAAAGTAGATAAAATTAAATCATAACTACTTAAATCAAGGTCTTGAAGTTGTGCAATTTTAGAAATTTTTACCTTCTTAACTTCTGGAATTTCTTGCTTTAATCTCTGTCCTAAGATCGATGATGTACCAATCCCATTTTCACAAATTACTAGCGCTTTCAAATCTCCACGATAATGACGACTAGTATATTCATTAGCGAAATACAGTAGCAATAATTGTAGTTCAGATTGTGCTAACTTTTCATCTGGGAAACTAACTTCCCACGCTTGTTTAATAGCATTAAATAAATCTTGGTATCTTTCGCTTAATCTAGTTAAAGTTTCAATTCTCGTATTAGGTAATCTTTCAACCTGATGACTTACCAAACCAGCAATATGCGTTGTCAGACGTTTCAAAAATGCTGGATTACGTTGAAAATCCCATTTCATTTTTTCAGAAACTGTTTGAACGAAAGACTTTATTTGTAATGATAAAGCCAGTTCTTGATCATTATCATAAAATGTCGGAGAACTCTCATTATCACAACTTTGGAATTGATTAGCTAAATAGATAATTTCTTTTCTATCTAGTTTTAACGGCTTTATTTGTGAATACTCAGCCATAAATTGATAAACCAATGATTGATATTTCAACGAACCATCAATAGCCTTAATTTCACCCAAATTATCAGATAAGGCAGCTCTTTCTAAACAAATGGTTGTTAATAATATTAGCTGCATTGATTGGTGGTCTGATTTGATATTTATTTTCTTTAATACACTTTTGTTTAGAGCTTGGGTTACTAATTGAATTCTTTTCTTCGGTAATAATCTCAAGAAGTAATTGTTTCCCCCAACATCTTGATCGTCGCCAATATACTTAAAGAAACGATAATCATTGATCTCACTCAATAAGATACCACATAGTACCTGACGTCTTTGAAATTCAGTACCTTTAACTGAAATGCCTACACCTTTTTTCTTAATTAAAGTTATCCCATATTTTCCAAGTGCCAAGGCTACTTCCGTTAAATCTCGTTGTACAGTACCTTCACTTACTTTTAGCGACATTGCCAGACTAACAATTTTTTGTGGCTCATCTTCTAGTAAAAGCATCGCCGCCAAAATACTTTGCCTTTCAGATACTGACATTTCTTGTTGGCTAGGACTATCACCAATGTCTTCACGCAATTGTTCAATATCTCTTTCTTGCCCTTGAAGTACATATTTCCCATCAATGTTAGAAATTGTCAGTCCTCTTTGCTCTAAATCTAGTTTTAGCTCATTAAATTCACGATAAATGGTTCTTCGACTAACATTGACGCTTTCTTCAAGCTGTTTAATCGTTGTCCCATTTGATATTCGTAACAATATCGATAAAATTTCTTTTTGCCTTTTTGTAAGAATTATCATAGGAATTAACGTCCTTTCACGCTACTTTGACAAATTTAGACATTATCTAATATTTAGTCTAACTCACAATTTTATTAAAGTAACCCTATTCTTCAACAAATTCCGAATTGAGAACTATCGACTCAGCTAAAAGAATTTCACTATATAGGTGATACACATATTTTTCATACCGTGCTTCTTTTTGAGAAATCATATCTAAATATTGTCGTTCTTGATAAAATGCATTAATAAATGCACGTCTTTCCATTTCTTTTTCCGCTTCTGTATATTGTGGATGACGTACTGCATTACGCCATTCTTTGACAAAATCCCTTGTTCTTGTATTTTGATTTTGAGACTTCAAATCAAAAATTACAGATTGTTTTACATTTTTCGCTAAGTACATTTTCTGCACAGTGGCGATTGCTTGTTGAATCATTTCTTCTCTTAATTCATCTAATTCCTTTTCACCGTCTTCATCAGAAACATCTTTTTCTAAAATAAACCTAAAAATAATAGTAGGAACTATCATACTCAAAATAATTAGTACACTTTCAGACATCACTACTAGGCTAAAATCCTGGCTATTAACACTAGTCTTAGCTACTGTAAATGCTAGGGATAACGTTACAGCTCCATGCACACCACCTAAAGAAAAGATCCAACCTGCACGATTATCCATTTTAAATTTAATTCTGCCATATATATACCGTACAATTACATTGGATAAGTACAAAATTGCACCTAAAGTTATCCAGATCCACGAATTATAAGTGATACTCTCATCTTTTATGATATTAACCAACATCATTCCTAAAATTACAAAAACGATGCTATTGAAAAGTTCCGTAATGATTGAAACTAAATTTGTGCCCATATACACCATTTGAGCATTCGCTAGTCGACTACGTTGAGTTTCAGCATTATGCACCAATCCTGCACAAACTACTGCAATAATTCCAGAAACATGAAATTCTTCCGCCAGATAATAAATAATAAATGGTGTCATTAAATAAATAATCACTTGTGCATTTACAGAATTATACGAACTTCTAAGGAGTGCCTGTCTGAATAAAACAATAATCCACGCGATAATAAAACCAATTACAATTCCACCACCAGCAGATAGCATAAAATCTGTCAAGGTTTCACGATAATTTATTCTTCCATTGATATACCATAAAACAGCCATGTTTAATAAAATAATTCCTGAAGCATCATTAAATAATGATTCCATTTTTAAAAAGAATCCTTCGCGACGTGGAATTTTTAGTCCTTCAGTTACTGATTGAGTGGCTGTTGCATCAGTTGGGGTACTGATTGCAGCTAAGATGAAAGCCAATGGCAAGCCAATCTTACCAATTGCATAGCTACTAAATCCGGCTACGATTGCACAAAGTAAGACCATGATAACTGTAACTTGGAAAATCTGTTTTACCCTTTTACCAACTACATTAAGGAAAGTAGCTTGCCCTTCAAAGAATAATAGCGGTGCTACGATTAAAAGCATAAAAACTTCCGGATTAAATGAACGGATGTCATAAGTCGTTACAGGAAGTAATCCTAAAACCGCTCCCATAATTAGACTAACGTAATTCATTGATACTTTAACAAACATCTCAACAATTATAATGCTGATAACAGCAAAAAATACCAATTCAAATAATAAAATTATTATCTCCAAACTATCTATCATCCCTTCCTTGTGTTATCTATAAGTTAATTCTAGCATAAAATATAAAAAATTTGTATGAATTAAGCAAATAAAAAAGAGCGGTAAATTAAAACCGCCCTCAATTCTACAATGTTGCACGACTTTTAGAGTTGGCTGACTCTATCTGTGTTCAACATAATTATCTTTATTCTGACACTATTATAACATAAAACGTTTTTCTGTAAGTCCAGGATAAAATTAAAATAGTTGAAGATTATGCCTGTTTGAAAGCCAATCTTCAACTATTCTCTATTTCAAGCAATTGAAATTTTATACTAATAAATATTGTAAGCCAGCAGCTAAGATACCTCCAACAATTGGACCTAACATTGGTACCCATGCATAGCCCCAATTTGCATTACTCTTATTAGGTACTGGTAATACTGTATAAGCAAATCTTGGAGCCCAGTCACGAGCTGGATTCAAAGCGAAACCTGTTGTTCCACCCAAAGCTTGACCAACTACCATAATTAATAAACCAACAATTAATGGTTTCAATCCTTTTGTAAAGTCGCCAAGATTTAATAATGTAAAGATAAATACAAAAGTTGCGATTGTTTCACTCAAGAAATTATATAAACCATTGTCAATAGCTGGACCAGTTGCAAAAATTCCAACTACGTTACCATCGCTAGTATTCTTAGCATTCTTGAATTGTGCTCCATATTGAATAATTACTAAAACTGCACCAACAAAAGCACCTAAAAATTGTCCTAATAAATATGGTAAAACTTGGCTCCAAGGGAAGAAACCAAAAAGAGCAAATCCAATTGTTACCGCTGGATTCAAATGTCCTTGTGCTCCAAAACTACCAGCTACGTAAACACCAAACGTTACAGCCATACCCCATGCTAGAGTTACAAACAACCAGCCAGCATTACGTGCATATGACGTCTTAAGATTTATGCCAGCGCCGGTACCTACACCTAGAACGATTAAAATCATCGTACCAAGAAATTCACCAATAAATCCGTTCATAGTACTCACCTCTATTTAATTTTTAGTGGTTCTAACTGCTTTTCTACTTCCTGTAAATCTACTCCTGCTTCAAGAAGTGTTGCTGCTGTATATGCTCCTTCAATTAAAGCAACATCATAGAGATGAACTTTTTTATCTGTCATTTCAATCGCCATCTCTAAGTTCATTTTTGCACTTCCTAAATCATAGAAAGACAAAATTTCATCAGCATCATTTTCTTCAAAAGCATTCATGATTTTTTCCATACTTGTCCCAACATCATTATCTTCAGTTCCACCAGCTGTTGTAATAGGAACATCCTTAGCTACCTGAGTCAACAATCTTGGCAATCCATTAGCAACTTCATAAACGTGAGAAACAATTGTAATTCCTAAACTCATTACATAACCCCCGCTTCTAAAAGGGCTGTAAATAGGTAACCACTTGATACAGCACCTGGATCTAAATGTCCAACTGAACGTTCACCTAAGTAAGAAGCACGACCTTTCTTAGCAACCATATCCTTTGTAGATTCAACTGCTGCGTCAATATCTGCTTGAGTTAGACTATTATCTTTCAATTTTGGTACTAATATTGTCCAAACATCCACCATTGTCTTATCTCCAGCTTCAGCTCCACCACGTTTCTTAATTCCAGCTAAAGCTAATTCCATTAATTCTGCTAAATCATCTGTTTTAGCACTAGCCTTAGCCATTTCTAAAAATGCAGTTCCATATAAAGGACCAGAAGCCCCACCAACTTTACTAATCAAGGACATCGCTGTAACTTTAAATACTCCAACAATATCTTCCGGTTTCTTACTTGCTAAAGTTTCTTTAACTGCAGCCATACCACGAGCCATGTTATTACCATGATCTCCATCTCCAATTGGTGTATCTAAATCACTAAGATATGCCTTGTTAGTTTCAATTAAATCACCAAATATTTCTAACCATTTTTCTAAGTTTTCTTTAGTTACTGACATTTCAATCTTCCTTCCCTACCTAAGCTTTTTACCATGCAATTGTTTCTACTGGATAATTCAAATAATCTAGCCACTTATCTTCAGCTAATTCAAATATTGTTAAGGAAATACCAGCCATTTCAATTGATGTCATATAATTTCCAGCCTTTGTAAATACTGGTTTAACACCTTTAGCTTCTAATGCATCTAATACATCGTTACCAAATACATATTGTTCCATTAATGGAGTTGCACCCATACCATTAATTAAAACAGCATATTTCTTATCCTTATCTAAATGAAGTTCTTCATCAAGTTTTTCAATTAATTCTGCTACCAATTCTTTGGATGGCTTAATTTTTTCTCTTCTATAGCCAGGTTCACTATGAATTCCTACACCATATTCAATTTCGTCTTCAGCTAATTCAAATCCTGGTTTCCCAACTTCTGGAACAGTTGCTGCTGATAAAGCTACCCCAATAGTCTTCAAGTTAGGTAATACTTTCTTTGCCAATTCTTCGATTTCATCTAAACTTGCACCTTGATCTGCTGCAGCACCTAAGATTTTATGCATTAATACAGTTCCAGCTACACCACGGCGACCTTGTGTATACAAACTATCTTCTACGGCAATATCATCATTAACAATAATTGATTTAACTTCAATATCATCCATTTCTGCCATATCTTTAGCCATATCGAAGTTCATTACATCGCCAGAATAATTTTTAATAACTAAAAATACACCTTTGCCGCTATCAACAGCTTTGATTGCTTCATATATTTGATCAGGTGTTGGAGAGGTAAATACTTGCCCTGCAACTGCTGCACTCAACATACCTTTACCTACAAATCCTGCATGTGATGGTTCATGCCCACTACCACCACCACTGACAATACCTACTTTACCTTGCATAGATTCTTTGTCACTACGCACCATTACTTCAGTACCATCAATCTTTTCAATATATTGTGGATATAAACGAACCATTCCATTAACCATTTCTGGAACAACATCTGCTGGATTATTGATAATTTTCTTCATGACTATACCTCCATGTCGAACTATGATTATTTACAACTCGATTGTATAATATAAACGCTTTCAATTATAGTGGACAATATCTTAAATCTGTCCGTTACTCTATCCCATAAGGTATTATTATACTAATAGTATGGAAGTGATTAATATGAGATTAACAAACACACATGATATTTCTTTAGAAAACACAATCCAAGGTATCAAGCTTGCTTATCCATCTCTTAAGCAGGTTTCAGGAATATTTGGATTTATAGATAGAAATTTTAATGATGAACACATTCCTTTAATTTCAGGTGGTGGTGCTGGTCATGATCCTGCTCACTGGGGATTTGTTGGGTCTGGGATGCTAAGTGCTTCAATTACTGGAGAATTATTTGAACCACCTACTCCAGAAGAAATAATTACAGTTACTAAAAAAACAACTAAACTTAAAAAAGCCTTTTACATTGTCAAAAACTTTCCTAAAGATGTTGCTGCTTTTACTCAAGCTAAAGTAACTTTAGAAGATGAAGGCTGGCAAATTGGAATGGTTATTGTTAGAGATGATGTCTCAGTAGATTCATCCTTTGAAAAAAGACGGCGTGGTGTAGCTGGGACTGTCCTAATTCATAAAATTCTCGGCTACTATGCCCAAAAAGGAGCTAATATTGATACTCTTGAAATGATTGGTCAGCATTTAACAGAGAACCTAAAAACTATCGGTGTGGCTTTTTCTGGAGATAATTTTAACCTAAAAGATAATGAAATATACTACGGAATTGGTATTCATGGTGAGCCTGGCTATCGCAAAGAAGAATTTAAGTCTTCTGAATTACTTGCTAGAGAGTTGATAGCCAAATTGCGCTTAAATTTCCAATGGTACAAGGGTGATATATTTGTTGTTCTAATCAATTCTCTAGGTGGTACTACACCTATTGAAAATTTGATTTTTAATAATGATGTTTGTTCTTTATTGGCTTTAGATAACATCAATATTGCATTCGATAAGGTTGGAACTTTTCTTTCATCTTATGGAATTAACGGGATTTCTCTATCATTATTAAAAGTTGAAGATGCCGACTGGCTTCATGCCTTACAAGCTCCCGTTAATGTTCCAGCTTGGTAATTAACTCTCAAAAGAATATTCAATTGCATTAATTGCTTGTTTTACAATTAACTCATAATCTACTGGATTGGGTGTCGTAACATTATGAATTATAGTTGTAGATATACCTAAGCATAGGATCCACATATTATCCTGTGCTTTTTTATTTGAGATAAGTTCCTGTCTTTCTAGTACATGAGCTAATAATACTACCAAATGTGTCGCAAAAATATCTGCTACATTAACCTCGGTTTGTACCGTCAAGCATTCATAATAGTAGCGTTTATGAGCATCTATTTCGTAAATGAATAACTTTAAAATTTCTTTCCAATGAAGGTAGTCAATATTATTATCAATTGTTTCTTCCAAGGTGTCATTTAATTGCCACTCTAGCAGATCATATTTATCTTGAAAGCTATCATAAAAAGTTTGGCGCCTGATATCTAATATTCTCATTAGAGAACTTACTGAAACATGATTAAAACCTTTTTTCATTATCTGTTCACGAAAAGTATTAGCAATTTTCTTTTGTAATATATAGCTCATATTTGCCACCTCATCTAAACAAGTCCAAATAAAATCAAATATCTTTTATATAAAATAATAACAAAATTTCCAATATAATTCTAGACAACGCAAAAAGTGCGTATAGTATACTCTACACGCACTTCGATATTTTAACATTTATAATCTATTCTTTTTCAGTTACTCCTACAGATACTCTAGCTTTCTTATAGAAGTAAACCCCTAATCCTAATACTAATCCAACTAATGCTGGAACTACCCATGATAATCCGATGCTAGCTAATGGTAAGTAATGCAATCTAAATGCTGCAACTGCTTTACCAAATGCGCTTTGACTAACAACTGCTGGGAATGCAACTACCATATCAAAGAATGCTGGAACTACAGTAAATAGAACTACCATGAAGTATACTGCACCATCACGCTTGAATAAAGGTGAAAATACAGATAATAAGATCAATACCATTGATAGTGGATATAAGAACATTAACATTGGAGTTGACCAAGCGATGATTTGTTCCAATCCAAAATTAGCTGTTAAGAATGATGCTAAGCATGATAATGCCAACCATGTGTGATAACTAACCTTTGGAAAATGTGCATGGAAATCTTGAGCAAAAGCTGCAACCAAACCTACCGCTGTTGTTAAACATGTAACTGTGATTAATGTAGCCAATACAGCTTGACCAAATGAACCTGCATAAGCATTAACGATTTGAGAAAATGCTACACCACCATCAGCGGATAATTTAAATCTACCTAATGACATTGCGCCTACAACAATTAGAAGTAAGTAGATTACTGCAACTGCACTCATTGAGAAGAAACCAGCTTTAGCAGTAACGGCAGCAACACTCTTTTCACGTTTTTTACCCATTGCACGAACGGCTGTAACAACAGTAACACCAAAAGCTAAACCTGCCAAAGCATCCATTGTGTTATAACCTTCTAAAAATCCATTAGTAAATGCACCATGTAGATATTGTGCAGTAGGTGCTACTTGAGAAACACTACCCATTGGTTTTAAGAATGATACCAAGAATACTAAGAATAATAATACCAAAAATACTGGATTTAAAACCTTACCTAAATTAGATGCGATGTTATTTTCTTTATATGATAATAAAAATGCTGCTAAAAAGAATAATGCAGAGAAACCAAATAATGCTACTTGTTGATATTGTTGTGGAACTAATGGTGCCAAACCAACCGTAAATGAAACAGTAGCTGTTCTTGGAGTACCAAATAATGGTCCGATTGTAGCATGAATTAATACCATAAATACTAAAGCAAAAGTTGGGCCTAGTGGTAAACCTACATCATAAACACCTTTAGAACGTGTGATTGCGATAGCTAGAACTGATAGCAATGGTAACAAAACACCTGTTACTAAAAATCCTAGTGTAGCAGAAAGCCAATTATGACCTGCCAATTGTCCTAAATGTAGTGGGAAAATTAAGTTCCCAGCTCCGAAAAATAATGCAAATAGCAACGAACTAACGACAAAATAATCTTTTTTAGTTAATTTTCTTTCTACTAATTTCTCCATAAAATCATACCCTCATCAAATTCTCATTTATTAGAAAAAATATAGCAACTAATTAAGCACCTTCCGGATTGGTTACTCTCAGTTTGCACGCAATAAAAAAATAGACGCCCCTAAATCGACTACTCGATTCAAGGACGCCTATCGCGTGGTACCACCCTGCATTTATAGCTACATCGCTGCAGCTACCTTTCACGTACGGCCTACGTCTAGGCGATACGCTAACACTGTAATGGGTGTTCCCAATGCACCTTACTCTCACTAAGATTTCGGTACAACACTCGAAAGTGATTTTCATCTGCTTACTGTCTTACTTCCTCTCACCAAACGAAGCTCGCTTAAAGGGCAAACAAATTACTCTTCTTTCTCATTGCGTTCTTTTATATTTAATCTCTATGCTTTGTATTCTAATCATACTGTAATCATTTGTCAACACATTTTTCGATTTTTTTTAACTCCAATATAACAGCTCTCATTTAATTTTCTTACTGAAAGCGTGTTATACTATGGTTGGAGCTTATATTCAGGGAGGTTGATTTATCATGAAAAATTCTTATTATCCAACTACTACTCCAAAAATCGTTGTCTTTGTAGTTACAATTTTGTTGTTTATTTGGACAATTATCGATTCCAACCTAATTCATTTGGGTGGACTGGCATTTGCTTCATTGGTTATGTTAATGTTCCATTTTCATTTTTATGAATCAACTTCAGACAAAAATATTTTTAATAAAATAGACTTTATTTTACAATTATTTTTGGTCTTTATTTCTATTATTAAGTTTTTTGTTATTTCAGGTGTTAATTAATTTAAATTTTTCAAAAAATAAAAATGGTAAATCAAAAATCGATTTACCATTTTTTTATTTTCTAGTAGCTTGTCCTGTAGCATAATTAATATTTATGTTAGTTTGTACATTAGGCACAAATACATTAAATTCTAGCGAACCATCTGATGATTTAGCTTCCAAATGTGCTCCTGCTGGCACTAGATTATTACCATCATAGACATCTGTCACACGATAACGAACCTGCTTGTTTCTATCTAAAGCTTTTCTTACCAATCCTTCGTAGTAATTTTGTCCAGTAGAGTCTTTAGAAGCTGATTCATTAGCCCATGCAGTTTGAGTAGCTATATTCTTTTCATTAGATTCAGAAGCATCAAACCCTCTAACATTTCCCACAAGTGCATATGCTAATAAATGTCCTCTATCATAAGCATGCTTGAATCTACCAGGCAAATTTTGTACCTGCCTAAATCCTTGTGGCTTCCAACTTGTACGTCCATTTCCTGTAGCTTGGCGACTTTTATATTGACGACTAGTTCTATTTAGCCAAGCATTCGCAACAGTTGGTCGATTCAATGAATCAACCTCATTAACAGCATATGGTACACTAGAAACTTTTGTATTTAAGTTAGTCTTATTATTATTTACAATGAAAGCTCCTGCCCCATTAAAGCTTAAATTACCACCTAATTGTTGGCGTACATTATCTGTTAATACTACACTTGCTTGTTCCTCAGTAGGAGTGTAATCCTTTTTGTTATATGTACTACTACTTGCAACCTCATTATTAAATGGTGTACTAATATGATTTGTATTAACCCCTACTGCTGCTAAAGCAACCCCTACAGCAACGGTAGCTAACCATCTCATAAATTTATTTGATTTATTTTTCTTTTTTCTTGCCATTTTAACCCTCCGAACACATATTCTAAATAAATTTTACAATACTTTTTAGATTATTTAAAGCATAAAAAAACTCCACAGCTAGGGAAACTGCGGAGAAAAAGGAAATATATTTAAGGGTTATTCCCAGTTCATCAGCTGGGAACTATGCTTTCAAAAAACATACTCTAAACTGAGTACTCACTTATATTACTTTTTTATTTTTGAAGAATTTGTGAATTTTTATTGAATAAAATTTTAAGATTTACAAAAAATAAATCAATCATTTTAATTACAAAAAATTAGTATTTTCTCTTTACTTACTTTTTGTAATCTGTTATATTATATGTGTACTTATTGAACACAACATAATTGAAAAAGAGGTAATTAATAATGGAATCAAAATTTAACGAATTACAAAAAAAACGTCGCTCAATTTACGCTATTGGTGAAAATGTTACTGCTGATAAAAATGACATCTTTAACTTAGTAAAAACAACTATTCAACAATCTCCTACAGCTTTCCACAGCCAAACAGTAAGAGCTGTTGTATTATTTGGTGAAAAATCAAATAAAGTATGGGACATCGTTGAAGCTAACTTACGTAAAGTTGTTGACGATGACGAAGCATTCAAGAATACTCAAGCAAAAATCGCTAGCTTCCGTGCAGGTTTTGGTACAATCCTTTACTTTACAAACACACCTAAAGTTCATGAATTAGAAGAAGCATTCCCATTATATGCTGATAACTTCGCAACATGGGCAGAACAAGGTATTGGTGGTGCTCAACAAGCTGTATGGACTGCTTTAGCAGAACAAGGTATTGGTGCTAGCTTACAACACTACAACCCATTAATTGATGATGATATTAAGAAAGAATTTGACCTTCCAGCAGAATGGACATTACGTGCACAAATGCCATTTGGTTCTATCGAAGCTCCAGCTGGTGACAAAGAATTCTTAGATGAAGCTGAACAATTCAAATTAATCGACTAATAATTAGTCGCTATATATAGTAAAAGCGTTGAGAAAAATCTCAACGCTTTTTTTATACTTCATTAACTTCTACTTTATACTTTTCCGTCTTAGAATGTGGATGCTTATTTATTTTTTCGTTTTCTTCCTTTATCTTCAATAGACGCAAAGCATTTAAAATAGCTATGAAGGTTACCCCTACATCAGCAAATACAGCCTCCCACATTGTCGCTATTCCTAGTGCACCAACTAAAAGGAAAATCACTTTCACCATTAAAGCAAAGATAATATTTTCCCATACTATCATCTTGGTCTTTCTGGCAATTTTTATTACTCTAGTAACAGCAGTTGGATTATCTTTCATCAAAACAACATCCGCCACTTCAACTGCAGCATCTGAACCTAAAGCTCCCATTGCAACTCCCACATCAGCACTAGCTAAAACTGGAGTATCATTTAAGCCATCACCAACAAAAATTACTTTACCTTTATCACCTATCTCAGATTTAATTCTTTCAACTTCTGTCACTTTATCTTGTGGTAGTAATTCTGTCTTCACATTAGGAATATTCAATTTTTCAGCTACATTCTTTCCGACAATTTTTTTATCCCCTGTAAGCATAGTAACATTGTCTATTCCTACATTCTTAAGACCTTGAATAGCTACTTTAGCATCAGTCTTTATCATATCTGAGACTTCTATTGCACCAAAATATTCATTATTTAGAGCTACATAGACGACAGTTCCAGTAGTATCTTCTACTGTCGATACTCCATCAATATTAAGCTTATTCATCAGCTTCATATTACCTACACTAATAGTATCACCTTGATATTCAGCTCTAACACCTAGGCCCACTAATTCTTCAACATTGCTTACTCGTGCAATATTTCCCGGGTAATTTTTAACAATCGAACGGGCAATTGGGTGTGGAGAAGATGATTCAGCGATTGCAGCTAATTTTACGATTTCTTTCTTGCTTACTCCATTTGCAGGTATAATTTGAGTTACAAAAAATTCACCTCTAGTTAAAGTGCCTGTCTTATCGAAAATAACAGCTTTAGCTTGACTAAGCGCCTCTAGGTAATTGCTTCCTTTAACTAAGATACCAGCCCTAGAGCTTGCACCAATTCCACCAAAATAACTTAATGGTATTGAGATAACTAAAGCACACGGGCAGGAAATAACTAGAAAAATCAAAGCTCGATATAGCCATACTTGGAATTCTTGTCCTAAAAATAATGGTGGGATGCTAGCTAACATGATCGCAGATATTACTATTACTGGAGTATATATTTGAGAAAATTTAGTAATAAAATTCTCTGTCTTTGTCTTTTTTTCACTAGCATTTTGTACTAATTCTAAAATCTTTACTACGGTAGAATCTTTATACTCTTTACTTACTCTTATCCTAAGGGCACTATTTTCAACAATCATTCCACTTAAAACCTGACTATCCTTAGTAACTAACAAGGGTTTGGTTTCACCAGTTAGAGCTGCAGTATTTAAATATGCCTCTCCAGATTCAACAACTCCATCAACCGCTATTTTCTCTCCCGGATTAACAATGATTATGTCACCCTTGTTTAATAACTCTGGCTTAACTTGCTGTAATTTACCATTCAATTCTAAATTAGCATATTCAGGTCGAATATCTAGTAAGTTAGTTATTGATTTTTTAGAATTTTCTATCGCTAAATCTTCAAATATTTCACCTACACGATAAAATAACATAACTGCAATAGCTTCAGAAAATTGTCCAATCGCTAAAGCCCCAACTGTAGCTACCGACATCAAAAAATTCTCGTCAAACCACTTACCATGAAATATATTTTCTATCGCTTCTTTTAAAATTGGATAAGCTGAAATAATATAAGTTACTATGTACAGAACTATCGTTATATTTTTCGGTATAAAATGAGCGAGAATCAAAAGCATTAAGCAAAGTGCAATTACTCCACTTTCTTTTTTCTCATCTGGTGACATTCTTTTTATTAAGCTCATAATAAACACCTACTTTCTAAAATATGAATATATGCTCATATATTTACACCTAGAGTATAACACGTTTTCATTTTCCTATCAATCTAGCTCATAACTTTTTTGCGTGTCTTTTTTTGCTAGTAATGGTAGAATTAGTTTTGGTGAACTATATGAAAGAACATTTTGCAAAATTACCTTCAGAAGAAGAAACTCAACGCAGTGTCCAAATATTCAAAGCATTTGGAGACTATACTCGCTACAAAATTTTGTATCTATTATATGAACGCGAACTTTCAGTCTCAGAAATCACTTCTGAAATTGGGGTTTCACAATCTGCTATCTCTCATCAACTTAAACTATTACGTCAAACAGGTCTTGTCTCTGGTCGACGTGATGGTCAAAGAATCTTGTATAGTTTAGCAGATAAACATATTATTATGATTTTTAAACAAGTCAAAGAACATATCAGTGAAGATGATATTTAAAAAGAGTGCTGAGAAAATTTCAATTCTCTAGCACTCTTTCTTTATCTCTATTCAAACATTCTCTTCGTTGCTCTAAGCAATACTCTTGGATCTTTATCAAAGCGTGGATTCTTAACTAGTTTAGCCTCTGACACTCCTGCAAAATGGAATGCAGCAACTTCACCTGAACGAACTGCACTTTGTTCAGTAAATACCATTTGATATGGTTGTTCTACAAATTCTCCAGTAAATGCTAAGTTTGTAGAATGCTTTGGAATTACTTCTGGACGATCACTCTTAGCACGATTGTTAAATAATGCTGAAGCATATGGCATGTATACTGGGATACAATTGATAACACTGTCCATAATTTCATCTTCTAAGTCCATGATATTATGTGGACCAGGATCTACTTTAGATAATTGTCCTATCAATTCTTGCAACATTTCTTTACCTGTCATCTTGATATATTGTTTATCAACAAATTCTCCTCGACGACGTGGATATAAGAAGTATCCCCAAATTACAGATTCATTAGCTTTTTGTGTTGTAAAGTGTGGTTGATGGTGTACAACAATCGACATATTAACATCTTTATGTCCTAATGGTGTAATAGGTTCAGTTGAAATGAATGAATTTAAAGCATTTCCTGGAACTTGAGTTGTAATTCTAGTAATTTCGTTCAATAAAATATGATTCTTAGTTGTTAAAGTAAAACTTACCCATTCTGATGCATCTCTATCATTAAAGAATTTATCAGGATTTCCCAGGTTATAAAATCTTTCGCATGCTTTCTTCCATAATGATGAAGCTGCCCCATAATCCATATTTTCAGGAGCTGGCGTGTTGAAATCACCTAAAGTTGTAGAATCTGTGATAGATCCGTTAGTAAAGAAGACAACTGTTTCATCATCTACAGTTACGTGTTCTACTGTGCCTTGTTCGATGTTTTCCATTTCTAAACCAGTTACAGTAATTTCATCTTGCATTGGTGTATTTTTAAATTCAAAATCTGTAACTCGTCTGTTCATAACAAAATTACATCCTTGTCCTTCAAGATACTTAATTAGTGGTAACATAATACTTTCATATTGGTTGTAACGTGTACGATTTACCCCTACTAAATGTTCAATTTGAGTAAATTCATAAATCATCTGATGCATGTAACGTCTTAATTCTTGAGCTGATGATTGTGTTCTAAATGCAAAAGTTGTTTCCCACATGTACCAGAAATTAGTTTGGAAAATATGTGGTGAATCTTCAAAATATTCTGCAATTGTCACATTATCTAATTTTTCTTCTTGATTATCAGGCATCATAACTAAACGTGAAAGTAATATTCTATCTAGGTTATTTAAACCAAGCTTGTGACCATCAACGATTCCCTTGCCTCCTTGAAGCAAACGAGCTTTATCATAGGTACGATGTTTACTATCAAAATCACGTGTATCTTCAGCAGCCGTCATGCCTGGTTCTGTAACTGAAGGAATTCTGTCCAATAAATCCATCAAATCAACGTATGTACGATAGTTTAACATACGTCCACCACGAGCAATAAATCCCTTTGTATTTTCCATTGGATGATTTTTATTCCAATATTCTTCAGCAGCTTCAGAAGCAGTAGATCCGTCATTAGCACCATGTGTATCTAAAGCATAGAAAGTAATATCTTTACCATTCCAATTTCCTTCTTGAATCAAATAAACTGCACCAGCCATATTTGCTAGACCAGCACCTATCATTATAGCTTTTTTCTTCAACATAAAGATCACCTCACAAAACTATTTAAAAACGTTTTCAATAATATTATAAACCTTTTTAATAGTACTAAAAGAGATTTTCGACATTTTAATAAAAATGTATCAATATTTAATAGATTTTAATAATAAAAAAATCGGACCTAAAGCCCGATTCTTAATTTTCTTAATTTAAAAATGCTTGATGTTTCTTTCTTAAATGTTCAAATTGTTCTTCACTAATATTACCTAGCTCTAACAATTTATTTTCTACAGTTTCTAGAACTTGAACACGATCTTCCTTACTTTCCATAAAGTCGTATTTATCACCGTCAATGATCAAAAGTGGTGAAGCATCATATTCCTTCATCCAGATATCGTAATGCTTCAATAGTCTTTGATAGTAATCTACCAAGGAAGGATCTTTTTCAATTAATTCATAATCACGACCACGTTTTTCAATTCTCTTAATCATTGTTTCATATGAAACTTTGATTGTGATCATCAAGTCAGGTGATTTTTTATGTGAAGCAAGTGGTAATTCTTCCATCATGTTGTGCAATAAACTCTTATAGATATCATATTCTACTTGAGTTGCGTTTCCCATTTCAGTGTTCATACGCATAAAGATTTCATCTTCATAAATTGAACGATCCAAAATGTTGTTATCATCTTGCATAGCTTTCTTTATCATCGCAAAACGACGATTTAAAAAGAATGTTTGTAATAAGTAAGCATATGGATTAGTTGCTTCCTTATCCCCCTCAGCACGCTTTTTAGCAGCAATTTCATTTCCCTTATAAAAAATTGGTAATACAGGGTTATCCTTTACTGGTTCATAGTATGCTTTAGTCCCTAATTCTTTCGCTAAAATTTCTGTTAAACTTGACTTGCCAGAGCCAATAATACCCGATAATGTAATCAAAATGATTGAAGCATCCTTTCTTTTCTAAATATCCGTAATTGTAAGCAAAAAAATATGCTACATGTAGCAGCATTTCAATAAAGTTCTGATACAAACCAGACTTTCCTATATAATAATACACATCTTAACCTAAAAAATAAAGAATTATTTTTCGGTATCTTGTATTTAAAATAATATTAAGGTACCATATGTTGTATCATCATTAATTAATATACATATTTGAGGAGAATTGTAATGGCTAAAATTTATCTTGCGGCTCCATTTTTCAGTGATGGCCAACACGACCGTATCAATCAAGTAAAAGAAGCTCTTGAAGCTAACAAAACTGTATCTAGTATTTTTGTACCTGAAGAACATTCATATGAACATGCTGAATTCGGATCACTAGAATGGCAAAAAGCTACTTTTACTCTTGATATCAATAATATTTATACTGCTGATGCTGTAGTTGCAATTATTGATTATAAAAAAGAAGAGAGTGATAACGAAGCTGATTCTGGTACAGCTTTTGAAATTGGCCTTGCTTTTGGTACTAATACACCTGTCATTGTAGTTCAATTCGATGCTGAAAAAGAATTGAATCTCATGATTTCTCAAGCTCTTACAGCTTACTTTGACGCAAGCAAAGGTGAATTATCTGATTTAGCAAATTATGATTTCAATGAATTAATGCCTAAATTAGCTAATCGTCCAGTTATCTAAACTCTTTTCACTACCAGTATTATCATGTTACTGGTAGTTTTTTATATATTTTTTTAAGAAGGTGTTATTTATGAATGCTGAACTTAATCGTAAAACAGCAATTAAAGAAGTTCTTCCTACTGCATTCGGCTATATTGGTATTGGAATTGCTTTTGGGATTGTTAGTAAAGCTGCTGGTTTGTCGGCTTTGCAAGCTGGTCTTATGAGCTTGATTGCCTACGGAGGATCTGCACAATTTATTATCGTAAGTATGCTGTTAGTACATAGTCCTATTATTTCCATCATTACAGCTGCTTTTCTCGTTAATTCACGTATGATTTTAATGAGTTTAGTAACTGCTAAATACTTCAAAAACGATAGCATGTTACATAATATCCTAATTGGATCTTTGTTAACAGATGAAAGCTTTGCTTTGGCAATGAATAAACTCAACTATACAAATAATAAACTCAATTTTGCTTGGTTTGACACAGCCAATTGGTTCGCATACTTCGTCTGGTTTTTCTCTTCAGTTTTAGGTGCTTTAGTGGGAAATTTTATCGAAAATCCCACTAATCTAGGAATCGATTTTGCCTTAGTAGCTATGTTTATAGGTTTGTTATACCTACAAATGATTTCTGATAAGTCATTAAAATTAAGTCTACAGCTTTTAGTAGTAGTTGCTACCTTTATCCTTGTTTATTTAGGACTTATTTTTATACCTAGCAATCTTTTAATTATTATTATCACATTATTAGGGTGTGCAGTAGGGATGGTGTTGAAACATGTCTTCTTTTAATTATGTCTTATTCACAATCATTGGTTGTGGATTTGCAATGTGGCTTTCAAAAGTACTGCCATTTATTTTACTTAAGAAATTCTCTTTACCAGCAATTGTTATTGAATATTTGAGTTTCGTTCCAATTGTTATTATGTCTGCCTTGTGGTTTAGTCAACTTTTTACTCAATACTTAGGACGTCTTCCTAGCATTAACTGGGAAAATCTTCTGGCATCTTTGCCAACCTTAATCAGTGCTATTATTTCTAAAAATCTTTTAGTCACAGTTATTGTGGGGATTATCTCATTAGCTCTCATTCGTATGGTAATTTAAAAGGCTATGCAGCTTAACATCAGTAAGCTACATAGCCTTTTAACATCTTCAATTATGAACGTAATCTTCTTCTTTGGCGTTCTTCTAATTCACGGTTATTGTCGTAAATCTTGTCCCCAATTTCTTTAACAAGCTCAACATTCTTCTTATATTCTGCTTGTGTCATATCAACATTTTCAAAACAGTCTTGTACGTGTGATTTAATTTCTGCTTCCATTTTAACTGAGTAGTCTGTTAAGGAAACAAATACCTTACGTCCATCTTCACCTGTACGTTCACGAGTTACCCAACCATTTTTTTCCATACGTTTCAATAATGGTGTCAAAGTACCTGTATCTAGGCCTAAGCGTTCACCTAATTCTTTGATCATCATTGGGCGTTGTTCTTCCCATAATACCAATAATGTGATGTATTGTGGGTAAGTTAACTTAAATTCTTTCAATGATTCTGTATAAAAACGATTATAGAATTTTTGAGCTGTGTAAACAGCAAAACATAGTTCATTTTCTAATTTATTTGGCTTATGTTCTAACATATTACCGTCACTTCTTTCTTTTTAATTATCATATTAATATTTAGCTTTCGCTGGTGCAATAATTACATAACGATAAGGCTCTGAACCTCGCGAAAAAGTTTTAACATGCTCATCTTTAGCTAAGGATGAATGAATAATCTTTCTTTCAAACGCTGGCATTGGCTCTAAACTAATTTGACTTCTAGAAATTATAGCTTCATGTGCTTTTTTCTGAGCTAAATTGTTCAAGGTTTCTTCTCTTCGCTCACGATAATCAGCTACATTTAACATAATACGAATTCTTCGATTATTATTTTTATGCTTATCGAAGTAATCTTGCGCTAGTAGTTGTAAGGAATTTAACGTTCTACCATGTTTTCCTATTAATAAACCTTCTAGTTCAGTATCAAAATTATAGTAAACTACCCTTTTCCCTTGGCTAACATCTATAACAGCCTCTATTCCTAGCTGCTTAGTTATATCAGCTAGATAGTAACCTAAATTTTGAATAACCACATCTAAATTATTTTGATTTTCTTCTTCTACTTTCTCACTATTTATTTCAATGTTTTTACTATCCTCGTTATCTAAAGTTTCTGATTCTCTATCTACTTGATCCTCAGATACAATCTCTAATTGAGGTTTAGTATCACTTTCAGTTTGCACACTTGAGTTCACAGTCAATTCTATAACTGCTGGCTTTTTTCCTAACCCCAGGAATCCTTTGCGACCATGAGAGATGACTTCAATCTCTACATTTTCTCTATCTACACTCAAATCTTGCAATCCTTTACTTATGGCAGAATCAATAGTTTCTCCCGTGTATTGCATCAAAATCTTCCCCCTTTCACAATTTTTATCAAACTACTATTATATTTTTTTGCCATAAATTGCACAAATAATTATATCATGAAAACTTATTTTAAACTATATAATTTTGCACAAATAGTATACCACGCCTTGAAAGCCTTGATATAGCGGTATTTTGCACCTTGACCACCCTTGACAGTCTGTCTTACAGTCTATCATTAAAAATTGATATATTTAGCAAATTCATCGCCTATTTTGTCTTGTTTCTCTTTCATAGCATGAGTATATATATTAAGTGTTGTCTGTACATTGCTATGACCTAATCTAGCTTGTACTTGCTTAATATCCAGACCAGAAGCAAATAATAAAGTAGCGTGAGTATGCCGGAAACCGTGAGTAGTTATTGAATGGATGCCGGCTTTTTTTGCAATTTGTTTTATTGCTAGTCTTACAGTCGGTACGATGATAAAACTATTTTTACCATTGCTAAAAATTAATTGTTTGCTATCCATTGCATTGATACCGACTTTTAAAAGTTGTTTTCTTTGCTCAAGTTGCCACATCTTTAATACTTGAATTGTTTCATTATCCAGACTTATTACTCTATTACTTGCTTTAGTCTTTGGTGTCTGAATCTTGATGCCGTTGTTAGTTCTAGCAAGAGTCTTATTAATAGCGATGGTATTATTCTTATAATCTAAGTCATGCCACGTTAGAGCTAAGCATTCACCTATACGCATACCAGAATAAGCAAGTAACCGGAATAAAGCATACTTTTTTAAATTGGTATTCTTAGCAACATCAAGAAACTTTTTTAATTCATCTTTATTGTAGTAATTGCCGTGATTGTCTGATATGTTAGCTTGTTTCTTAGGTTTAATCACGTATAGCATTGGATTGCTTTCAATCATGCCAAGTCTTAAAGCATAATCAAGCGTATTTTTTACAATGCTAACAGAATATACATAAGCAACAGGAGCAACTTTAAAAGTCTTATTAACAAAGTCTTGACATTGCCGGAGCGTGATTTTATCTACATACATATCCTTAAAATAAGGGCGTACATGTTTATTTGCCCTTAATTCGATAAATTGCCACGTTGACGCCTTAACCGTTTCTTTATGCAATGCTAACCATTCATCTAGGACATCGCCAAACTTACCACTTTTCACACTCTTAAAATATTGGTTAGTACTAACTAAGTACTCAATCTTTAATAATTCAGTCTTTGCATCCTTTTCACTCTTGAACCCTTGACGCCTTATATATCTTTGCTTACCAGTTAATTCATCTAATCCAGCATAAAAACGGAATTTATACAATGTTTCATTATCCTTGTTAGTGTATTTAATTATCTTAGTCATGTTTATTCATCCTTTTATATTCAAATTAACAACCCGCTTAAATATCAATATAGAGAATGAATGTAAATTGAACACTGTTATTATTGCCAAAAATTGCCGGATTTAAGGACTTTTTCAGAATAAAAAAATAAGCTCAAAAGCCGTTATATAGATGATCGCAAGCGATGCAAGCAAGAAAGCGATGGAAATATCAGAATGCTAATATTTGCTAAGGTCAAAACTTAACAAAACTTAACATTTACAATATCAGAAAACCTTAATTACTACTTTTTACTACTTTCAAAATTCAGATTGTGCAGACTTAAAAAGATGGCTTAGATTAATTTACCATCTTTTATTTTTATTTCTCTATATAAATGAATATTTTTAATTTCTAAATTAACACTACAATTAGCACTATCTATTTTTTTATTGTTTATAAACCAATCTATAGAACGTTCAAAAATATTATTAACTAATTCACGCTTAAAAATGATATCTAAATTGTTATATATTTTTTCTAACTCAGTATTACCATCTTCAACATCTATAGCTAAATAAAAATCATATTTTTTACTTGGATCGGCTACATAATTAATTTTTGTATCAAAATCTAATTCACTATCTTTAAACACCCAAAAATTAAAATAAAAGTTATTTATTTTTTCTCCTGAAATCAATCTTAAAAACAAGCCGTTATTATCTTGTGTATATTCAATTAAAAAAGGCGAATATATAAAAAAGTCTTGTGGAGAAACGTTCAAATAATTACATAGTTTATCTATTGTTTCAAATTGAATCCCTTTACCTTTATTTTCAGACAATGCCATTAAAGTAGTTTTTGAAATGCCGGTGTCATTGTAAACATCGGCAATCTTTAATCCTCTTTCTGCCATTAAAACCGCTAAATTACTTTTTATCATTTTTACCACCTTTTTCAAAAATTTATTCACATTCATTATATCAAAAGTCTATTAAATATAACAGAGTACAAAAAAATAAAACAAACTATTGACAATAATTATATATTACACTACCATGAAACATGTTAGCGTAGTCGCTAATATTTAATAGACTATAAAAAAATAGAGGTGCATAGTATGCAAAAAACAGAAGTAGAGTATTTAAGTTATAAGCAAGCAATGGAAATACTAGGCTTAAACAGTTACAAGACCTTAACGGCTTACATTAAAGCTGGTTTGCCAGTAATCGAGGTTGCTAATTCAAAACGTATTAAAAAGAGCGATTTAGATGCCTTTATGACATCACATTATGTAAATACTGAAGATAAATAGAACACTGGAGGACTGGAAACATGACAACATTTAAAAAAATAAAATACGATAGCAATTTAAAGCCAAGATTTAGTAAAGGAAAAGCGCCAAGCGATGAAATAAAGCCAAGCGATGACCTAGATATTAATTACTTACATCAAAGACTAGACCAATTAAAAGAAATCAATGATTTACAAGAGCTTAAAAACGAACTGAAAAGCATTGCTGATTTAGCTCAATCAATGAGAAAAGACAGGAGGACAAAAGACCATGATTAAAGTTGAAAGATGGTTAAACCATGATATTAGATTTGTAAGCAACGGCAACGAATGGCAAGCAATAGCTAAAGACATCGCAGACGCTTTAGAGTATTCAACCAATAACAGAATGTTAGAACGTATAGAAAGAAAGTATCAAGATAGTTATTTGATAACTGATGAAGATATATCAAAAATTCAAGAAATGCACGGAAACGGTGTATATATTGAAAATTTTAGTAATCGTAACTACACAACATTAACAGAATTAGGAATATATAAAGCAATCATGAGAAGTAACAAGCCACAAGCTAAAGCATTTCAAGACTGGATATATACAACTATTCAGAAGATGAGACAAGCTCAAGGGCTGGAACAATACCAAGCTTTTAAAATGCTGGATAAAGAGCATCAAAGAAAAGCGATGCAACAGTTAAAAGATGGACTAACTAAACCAACCAAAGCACATTACATTAAAGCTAATAAAATCACTAATAAAGCACTGAAATTGTTTTACAAGCTGGATAAAACACCAAGCAAGAAAGATTTAACTACTGAACAACTTGCAAAACGTGAAGAAATATTAAATGCAACAATCAAATTAATCATAACTAAAGAGACTTTACAACTGGATAATTTACACGTTTCTAAAGTTATCTATCAGAAATACAGTAATTAAAGCATTTTGAAAATGCTAAACACCACCAACAACCCGCTTAAATATCGACATAGAGAGGAGCTTTAAAAATGGAATCCATGACATCGCCAATTATAAAAGTCTATTTGACGGATGCACAATTTCAAGAGCTTAAACAGGATTTACTAGATAAATTCAGTATTGACCTAGTTAATAACTTGATTGATGAACGTATTCAACAGGAGCAAGCCCCTTATTTAAAGCAAAAAGATTTTGCCAAGTGGATAGGCGAAAGCGTAGCAACAGTAAACGAGCTTAGAGCTAAAGGCTTACCAGTATCAAAGGCTTTAAATACTGATAGATACGGAAAGCAAAGTTATATAGATTTTATGAGACAACATGAAAGATAGAAAGGAATTAGAAACATGAATAAATTAGACATTGCTGATGAAATAGCAACATATACCAACCAATTAGACAACATCGCTGAATTAATGCTTATTAATTTAAATAACTCAGACATAAGCAAGAGTAAAGAACTAGATAGACTTTATTTTTTGAATGATTACATCAAGGAACTATCTAACCAGTTGTACAACTTTAGCAATGAAATTATAAAGGAATGATGCCAAATGATATTGATTAATGGAATACCAGCATCCAAAGAGCTAGTAACAATCTTTAGCATGGTAAAAGGTGCTACTTTAGAGAATCCAGTTAAAACAAAAGATCTAAAGCGTGCTACTGGATTAAGTGAGAGAAGTATCAGAATTGCAATAAACCGGCTTAGATTTGATTATAACGCACCTATTGGAAGTTTAAGAGATGGAAACTTAAACGGCTATTACTTTATTACAACTATCGGAGATTTAGACGCCACCCGCTACCCTATCCAATCACAAATCAGAGAAGAATCAAGATTGATTAATAAGCTAGTAGATAACTTTTTAACTTGGAACGAGGAGGAATAAAAGCAATGACAACATATACGCTTAATTTAATTCAATACATCACATTAATAGCCTTGTCTATTAGTGCTGGATATATATTACATGGAATCATTAGAGCGATTAAGGACGGTACTTTTTTTGATTGAGAGCAAATAAAAAAGCTAGGTAATAAATACCTAACTTACTAGAGAAATTATAAATTTAATGTTGCTAACTGGAAACACGCACCATACAAAGCAACTTTATTTAATAACACTATTTACATTATACCATACTGGAGGACTTAAGACATGGAATTTAACATTAAATACCCTAACTTAATAGAACAAGCATATAACCAATTAAAAAAAGAGGGCTTTTCAGTTACCAAAGCACAAGTATATAAAAGAATGCTTAACATTGGAATGATTGAAAAAGATGGTATGCCAACACAAAAAGCCTTAGATAATGGATTGATTGAAAGCCCACAAGATCCTATTAAAATGTTCAAAGCTCAATACCCTATTTTTTCTATTGTTGATGATAAACATTTCAAAGTTATTGATGGAATTGTAAAAATCGATGCTAAAGGAATAACACAAACGTCAACTTATATACTGAACAACAAGAAAGATTTTAATAATTACCAAATAAAACAAGCCAGAAAATTATTAAAGGAACTGGAGGGATAGACAATGAACAGACTAAACCAAGTAATTAAGATGGTGCGAGCTGGTTTATATGTATATCCTATTGTACCTAATGGAAAGCAACCAATGAGAAATTATAGCTATCTTAAAGCCACGCAAGACATCGCATTAATAAAAAGGTGGTTTATGGATGAACCTAATATAAATATTGGCTTGAATCTTGCTAAAAGTAATTTGATTGTAGTTGATATAGACAATCATAACAACGATTTACAAGCACCATTACAAAGCCTTAGTAACTTAGGTTATAACTTGCCTTCTGATTATGTAGAACGCACCAAATCAGGAGGACTACATTTTTATTATCGTTGTAGCGATGGTATACCAGCAACACGCAAGACCAAATTTATAGATGGTGTAGATTTACTCAGTGATTTTGTTGTTACATCGCCAAGCACCAATTATAAAATCTTGAATGGTGCAACGCTGAACGACATACCACAAACGCCAAACTGGATAATTAAAGCATTGGATAATAGAGTGATGCCAACGGACAAAATGCAAGACAACCCCACGCCCTACCGTAGATACTACACCGGCTATTTAATTGATGAGATAGTAAACGGCGTGGATGCCGGCAATCGTAATAACTGGATAGCGTCAATATTCGGAAAGCTTTTAAGAGCCGGAGCAAGCCCTAAGAATGCTTATAGTTTATTACAGTTGATTAATGATAATTATGTACAACCACCCTTACCAGCTAAGGAATTAGACAACGTAGCTGAGAGTATTCTTAAAAGATTTATTAATGAATAACAGGAGTTGAGACAATGACACAAAATGATATGGTTGATTTGATGGATAAAGCAAGTGAGAAAATCAAGAAACGACAAAAGCAATTAGAGAATCTACCTAGCTGGGCTTTTGTTAATAGTCGTGATATAGTTCACGCCAAGCCGGATAAATTAGGGCGTGAGATATTAAAAACTGTAAAACTAATGTATGTTAAAAATGGTAAAGACCTAACCTTATATCGTTACAATCAAAATAATGGCTTATGGGAAATCATGACAAAAGAGGAAATAGAAAAGATTGTAACTAATAAGATTGACGGTATTAACGCTTGGAATGCTAAAGACGTAAGCGACACAAGAAAATATATCATGAATAAGGCTATCATTAAGCAAGCAAGTGAAACAATAGACAATGTAGACCCGTTCAAAGTGCATTTTAAAAATGGTGTATACAACTTTATTACTGACAAATTAGAGCCAAATAAACCAGAAAATTATATTTTTCATGGCAGAAATTACAACCTTGATACAAGCAACACCCCTACCCCGTTGACTGATAATTGGTTATCGGAAAGCGTAGGAGACGCCAAAAAATATATTATGGAATTTATCGGATATATCTTTTACAGAAGTTATGAAAAGATACAGAATTTCACTATATTATTGGCTGGTGGTGGAAATGGTAAAAGTACATTTTTTAACTGGTTATCGGATGCCGTAGGAATTGACAACATTAGTAACGTATCTTTACAAGATTTAACAGACAATCAAAGGCGATTTACTACATCGCGATTATATCAAAAGAATATGAATTATTATGCTGATATATCTAAAGGCTTAATCAATGACCCAGCTTTATTAAAAAGCATTACAGGCGATGATGCTTTAGACGTTGAAAATAAAGGAAAAGACCAACGCACCATAAAACCATTTGCCAAATTATTTTTCGGCGCTAATGAATTACCACCTTTCAAAGATACATCAAAAGGTTTCGGACGTAGACCAATGATAGTACCGTTTGAGGCTATCGAAGATTTTAACGAGCGTTTTAAAATGGTTGAAATCAAAAAAGAGATACCAGCTTTTATATACAAGTGTTTGAAAGCATTCAAAAAAGCCCTTGAACGTGGTTATTTATCAGAAACACCGGAAATGATAAAGCTTAGAAATGAATGGCTTGGTAGTAATGATATTGTAGGGCTATTCATTGATGATTATTGCGAGTTAAACAAAAATTACAACATCAAGAAAGTATATTTATATGACAGTTACAAACAATACTGTTTAGAAAATGGCTATCGTGCTATGAGTAATCAGAAGTTTAAACAGGAGCTAAAGAGATTTAATGTATTTGATAGATACGCAAGGAAAGACGGTAAAATGATGAGAATTTTTGAAGGTATCAAACTAAAACCAACAGAAAAAGAGTAAAAACATATAAAATGACACTGTTTGACACAAGCAAGACACTATTTTGACACGTCGCAAAGATTGACCTATTAAGCAGGACACGGAAGACACGCTTTTTTTATACTATTTAATAAAAATAAATAAATAATATATATAGGAAGAAAAAAGAATTATTTTTTTATTTTTTTTAGAGTAAAACGTCAAAAAAGTTGGTGCTTTCGTGTCATTGCTTATGTAATGCCTGTTTGCAACGTGTCAAAACCGTAAACAGACACAACTTAAAACCGTGTCAACATAGAAAGGATAATTTAACATGAATGAATACGGATATTTTAAAGAGATATTAGACGGATTAAGAAACGTTATTACAATAGATGATACTAAAAAGGAAATACAGGAGCTAAAAGACAAACTAGCTGACAAAGAAAAGCTATTAATTGAATTGCAAAATAAAGATGATAAATATAATAATGTTGCCGTTGTAATTGCTGATATGCTAAAAGACCGGACTATTAATACAAAGTTACCACCTAAAGCGATGCAAGATGAATTTAAAAGCTTGATAGCTGAATTAATTAAACGTGATTATATTAGCATTGTGGACGTATACAACCTTAGATAATACTAGCCTTGATTTAGTCTTGAAAATAATAATAAAGGCGTGGTATGTAGTGGATTTGATGCAATTATCAGACTTATTAGACAATAACGATAATAGAGAGATTGACCTAACCAAAACCAGAATTAAAGTAACTAACTTTATGGAAAACCAATACCAACAATTAAAGTATCTAGCTAATACAAGCCCTTTACAGTCGGTTAGCTATGATAATATCAAAGTTCAAACATCGCAAAGTAATTCTATTGAATCTAAAGCAATCAAGCAATTACAGGCTAAAGAATATCTTAGAATTATAGATGATTGTATTAATTCACTGGATGACATACAAGCAAAAATATTTAAATACAAGTTACTAGAACATAGAACGGAATATGATATAACAGAACTTACCGGATACAGTAGAGCTCACATATACAATATATTTAAATATGCTTGTCGTGAGTTTGCTAAACATTTAAATTTAGTTACTGATATTGATTTACTGGAATACAAGGAATGATATTACATGGATAAAGAGAAAGAATTAAGAAAATATAATAATATGATTATTAATGATAAACTTGATTATATAATCAAACAAAATAAAAACCTTGAGAGCTTGAACAACAGAAATACAGAAATGATATTAAAACGACTGGAACGCATCCAGAAGTTAAACCAGACTATTATATATTTGTTGCTTGGTGTAGTTGGTTTACTAATTACAATCTTACTTGGTTAAGATATGATATAATATGGATGCAGGTATTTATTTATACACTGACTTAATGAGTGCTATTAATTGGCACTCTATTTTTTTACTTGCAATTATAATACATGTATTATATAATATATATAGGTTATGAAATAGGACTAGCTACCCTATTGATTAGCTTAGTGGAATGTTGGAAAGCTGGACGCCGTTCAATCAATACAGACACCACGGAGGCGGAGCTTATGACAACTAGGATAAGGCTGGAGTGTTTAAAATTAGCTTGGCTATGGTTATTCTTGCATTAAGTCGCTTAGTTCTAAATATAGCGCATGCTTACAGGATAATAAAAAAAGCTAACCACGATTACAACAATCGTAATTAGCTAACACACTTAAGCTTTAAACATCCACGGTTAAGGGTAACAGGTTCGGAGCTGTTGCCCTTTATTCATATACAATAATACATGTAATAGATTTAAAAGTAAAGTAAAATCATTAGAGGAGCGATGAAAGATGACAAACAAAACCACTGACAAAATGAAAAAGCAAGTTGGATATAATAGAAAATGGAATGAACAAAATAGAGAACATAAACGATATTTAAGTAAGAGAAGTACGGCAAAAAGTTTTCTAAGGGTTGCCACTAAAGAGGATATACAAGCTATTATAGATTTTGCTAATGAACAACTGAATGAACGCTTTTAATTACATGTTGCCACTTGGTAGCATGTTTTTTTATTGCATCCGATACACCGTTATTACATCAGTTAATACAATTACATAGCTTACTGGATTTACAGACGCTTAGAATCAACATGACAGACACCGTTAATGACTTGATTTATAGAATCGTAGCAATTCAAAGCAAAACAAAAAAGCCACGATATAAACACCGTAGCTCAATGACTAAAGATAATATTAATAGATTTATTAAGATAATAAAATTCGGAGTCGTTTTAATCCTTGAATAATTAAAGTATAGCATGCACCTATTAACTAATCAAACAATACCACTCTTAAAACTCAGAAAACACCACTCTAAGACGTTTTAACAATTCTAATAATTACACTCAATCACAATTAAACGAGCTAACACCTATCAGAATTTAAACCATAGTTACATAATTTACTGAAATACCCCCGCCCACTGTTTGCCACTGGAGGAGCGCACACACAGGAATTACTTTATAAAAAAGTTCAATTCTGAAAATTTTAGTATAGGGGGGGATAATTGACGCCTTGCATCCTAAAACATGCACTATATCAATACTTATAGCATCGCACCAACTGGAGTATATACCGGAATCTATGCACGTTTTAGAAATTGTAAACCGGAATAATCGGATAAAATCGGAGTTTTGAGACTTTTTAAAAGTGCTTGTATGATTGATACATCAGTCAATACGGCTATTTTACTATTTTAAATTATCCGATTTACCAAGTTCACAAAAATTCACAATACAGGAACTTAGACTATTCTTACACATCAAAAACATTATAATATAAACGTTTATAACACTTATCCACATTCAAAAAGTTATCCACAAGCAACCAAACAGACTATTTTTACACACCGAAAGCATGAAGAAAAGTGAAGAATATAGCCCCTTTTTGATTGCGATGGAATGACTGTAATTACTGGAATAATAGCATTTATAGAGCTTGTTTGAATTACGATGACTTTACTTAAATTGCTCAGAAATGCTCAGGTAAAAAAGCAAGAAAATGCAAGAGTTAAATTGCCGGAAATTGTCGGATTGATTTACTTTACTACCTGAGAAAACCTGAACTAAAAACCTGTTAAAACCTGTTATTTTGCGATGGTCGTTAAATAAAAATTGCTTTGCTATACAGGAGCTAAAAGGCTATTACATCAATTAATACATTGATTTAGCAAACGCAATAATACGCAATTTTAGACCCTTTTTTATATCCAAAATAAAGCACCATACAGACGTTTTACATGTATCTAGTGTAATTACATTCAGACAATAAAAAAACTTGCCACGTATCCAGTAGCAAGCTAGAAATTATTATTCTTGATTTAGACTTGAATAATTTCATTATAGCATACTAAAAAAGCGCTGGACGGATGCCAACACCTAATATATATATTCATGTTACATTGATATTTAAACGGGTTGCTAATAGTCTGTTAGTAGTCTGTTTAACAGTCTGTTATATCCTTAATCATTCAAAATCATTTATAATCAACATCGCCAAGAATGCTATTATATAAGGCTTTTATTGATTATTATTAACTATTTGTATATAGCAAGGTTGTTTTGCACAAATAGTATACTATTCCTTTATTGGTCTAAATAAATGATATGGAGAAATAATTTGGATTTTCCCTAAAATATCAAGGAATTCATCGATACTTTCCATTGATTCTTTATTATGATTTGATACCCAAATTCTAATCGTACTTATGATTTCACCTGCAAATATCTCCTCTGCATATCTGGTAGGTATCATTGTCCCATACGTTATTTTATGAAAAGAATTACGAATAGTTATTTCTTCTTTTAATAAATCCATAAAATCACGATAAAAATCTATTGTTGCATTTCTTGAAAATAAAGTACGCACCATATCACTATTTTCATTAATAAAAACGGCTAATTTATAAAATTCATCATGTGTTGATAAATACTTTTCTTCATCTGTCTGCAATCTGCGGACTTCAAACTGTTCAATGACTTTTCTATCGGCTTCCATCGCCTGTTTAATACCTTTTAAAATCCTACTTCTAACATCATACAAAAATTCATACTTATCTTTATAGTATATATAAAACGATCTACGACTAATACCGGCGGCGGCTACCAATTCCGCAACTGTCAACTGGTTAAATGATTCATTTTCCAAAGCCTTAACCAGTCCACTCTCCAACTTGAGTTCTGTCTTTTTCAAAATTCATCCAATCCTCTCTGTTTTGTACACTCATTAAAACAGTTCTTTTTCAGTATACAGGAAAAAACCGAACTTTCATATCTTTTATTTCACAAATGATTTCAGTAAGCGTCACCCTTGAAATTGAATACCTTTTCATTTATAATGTGCTTTGTACAATATTATGTGAAGATAGATTTGACTAGCACAAGGGGAGCCTTTTTGGCTGAGAGTGAAGTTATTCAGACCCTTTGAACCTGTTCGTTAATGCGAGCGTAGGAATGTGTAGTAAATCAGATATAACTACAAATAAATCTGATATTCATACCGTCTTTGTGTTGGCTCTAATCGAGTTCACACAAGGAGGGGCTTTTTTATGTACAAAGAAAAACTATTAATTTTATTAGAAGGCGCTTTGATGGCTGCGATTGCCACTGTACTAAGTGCTGTTGTACCAACGGTCGAATGGTTCGATATTTCTTTAGGAATTATTCCAATCGTAATTTTTAGTATTCGCCGTGGTCTAAAAGCTGGTCTTTTGTCTGGATTACTTTGGGGATTACTTCCAATTTTAATTGGTCGTGCTTCTATCCTTACAGTTACTCAAGGAATTTTGGAATACCCTGTAGCTAACATGGTTGTTGGTTTAGCTGGAATTTATTCCAATCAAATTAAGCAAGCACTAAGCAACAATAATTGGCATGTAGTTTTCAGTCGCAGTTTGTTAGCTGTTTTCATCGCCGTATTTGCTAAATATTTCTGCCACTTCGTTGCTGGCATTATTTTCTGGGGATCCTATGCACCCAAAGGCATGAGTCCTGTACTTTACTCTTTATTTGTTAATGGTGGTAGTTTCCTATTTAATTTAGTCTTAGCTGGCATCGTTGTCGTTGCTTTAGAAAGAAAAGCAGATCGAATATTTGCATTATCTTAATTCGATATTTTTATAGTCTGGAAATTCTATTGTAATTTTCAGGCTATTTTTTTAACCAACGTTGCCTTATGCTTTAAAAAAATTACAGATTACATTAAAATAAGATTAAATACTCTAAGGAGATGGATTCATGGTTAATAACGAATTAATAAAAGATGACTTATATATGGCTGTCAACGGCGACTGGTTAAAGACTGCTAAAATTCCAGCTGATAAAGCTGCTACAGGTGGCTTTTATGATTTAGCCGATGATATCGAAAAAACTTTAATGGAAGATTTCGCTAATTTTATGACAGGTGAAGCAATATCTGATGATAAATGCTTAAATGAATTCATTAAATATTATCGTCTCGTTTCCAATTTTGAAAAACGTAATGCTGATGGATTTAAACCTGCTAAACAATACTTTGATAAGATTACTTCCCTAAAAGACATTAATGATTGGCAAGAAAAGCTCTATGATTTAACTATGATGGGACTACCTAATCCTTTCCCATTATATGTTGAACCTGATATGAAGGATACTCAACACTATGCCCTATATGCATCTGTACCTAGCTTAATTTTGCCAGATAAAACCTACTATGAAGAAAATCACCCTCAAGCTGAAGCATTTCTCAATGTTTATCGTCAAATGGTTCTTGCTCTATTTGAACGTGCTGGCTATGACAATGACTTTGCACAAGTAACTTTAGAAAAGGCTCTTGCTTTTGATAAATCACTTGCTCCTGTTCAAAAAGATAGTACTGAACGTGCTGATTATGCTAAATCCTATAATAAATACAGTTTTGAAGATTATACAGCATTTAGTAAGAGTGTAGATTTAGGCGCTTTTGCTAAGAAATTAATCGATCAAACTCCTGATCAAGTCATTGTAGATGAACCTAAATATTATGAAGCATTAGAAACTCTGATTAATCCTGATACTTTCGAAAACTTCAAGAGTTGGCTTTTAGTAAAAACTCTCATCAGTGTAAGTACCCTATTAGATGATGATACTCGTGTTCTAGCTGGCACGTATTCTCGTGCTTTGTCTGGTTCTAAAGAAGCTATGAAAGCTCAAAAAGCTGCCTTTTACCTTGCTACTGGTCAATTTAGTCAAGTAGTTGGATTATATTATGCACATAAATATTTTGGTGCTAAAGCTAAGGCTGATGTTCATCATATGGTAGAAAAGATGATTGATGTTTATAAAAATCGTCTTGCTTCCAATGATTGGTTGAGTGATGATACTCACCAAAAAGCTATTGTTAAGCTTAATACTTTGGGAATCAATGTAGGTTATCCTGATAAGTTAGATCCACTTTATACTAAGTTTGTTGTCGATGAAGATGCAGATTTAGTTACTAATGACTTAAACTTTACTCAAATTAGCCTTAAGGAACACTATGGTCATTGGGGTAAAGATGTTGACAGAAGTCGTTGGGAAATGCCAGCTCACATGGTAAATGCTTATTATAATCCTTCATTTAATATCATTGTTTTCCCAGCAGCTATTCTTCAAGCACCATTTTATAGCTTAGATCAATCTTCAAGTGAAAACTTTGGTGGAATTGGTGCAGTAATTGCTCATGAAATTTCACACGCATTTGACAACAATGGTGCTCAATTTGATGAGTTTGGTAATTTGCACAATTGGTGGACTGATGAAGATTTGAAACATTTCCAAGGACTCGCTCAAGATATGATTGCTGAATTTGATGGTTTAGAAACTGAAGCAGGTAAAGTTAACGGAAAGCTTGTAGTTTCAGAAAATATCGCTGATGCTGGTGGTCTAAGTTGTGCGCTAGAAGCTGCTAAGAGTGAACCAGATGTTGATCTAAAGGCCTTCTTCATTAACTGGGCTCGCATTTGGAGAATGAAGTCTTCAATTGAACGTCAAAAATTATTATTATCAATTGATGTTCATGCTCCTCACGTATTACGTGCTAATGTTCAACCTAAGAATCTAGCTGATTTTTATACAACATTTGGGATCACATCAGATGACAAGATGTACCTCGCTCCTGAAAAACGTGTAAATATTTGGTAGAATTTAAGAAATCAGAAGTTTAGCTTCTGGTTTTTTTATTAATATAAATTGACAACGTTGCCATTTAGATCTTAAAATTGTTGTAACGATGTTGCTACTAGATCATATTTAGAATTGGAGTGATTTTTATGAAGCAAGTTGGATACTACAATGGTACTATCGCTGATTTAAATGAACTTAAGGTGCCTGCTACTGATCGTGCACTTTATTTTGGTGATGGTTGCTACGATGCAACTACATTTAAGAACAATGTTGCATTTGCCTTAGAAGATCATCTTGATCGTTTTTATAATAGTTGTCGCCTACTAGAGATCGACTTTCCTTTAAATCGCGATGAACTTAAAGAAAAGCTTTACGCTGTTATTGATGCTAACGAAGTTGATACTGGTATCCTTTATTGGCAAACTTCACGTGGTTCTGGTTTACGTAACCATATTTTCCCAGAAGATAGCCAACCTAATTTATTAATTTTTACTGCTCCTTATGGTTTAGTTCCATTTGATACTGAATATAAACTTATATCTCGCGAAGACACTCGCTTCTTACATTGCAATATTAAGACTTTGAACTTACTTCCAAACGTTATTGCAAGTCAAAAGGCTAATGAAAGTCATTGCCAAGAAGTAGTCTTCCATCGCGGTGACAGAGTTACAGAATGTGCACACTCTAACATCTTAATTCTAAAAGATGGCGTTCTTTGCTCCCCACCTAGAGATAATTTAATCTTGCCAGGAATTACTTTGAAACATCTCTTGCAATTAGCAAAAGAAAATAATATTCCTACTTCCGAAGCACCATTTACTATGGACGATCTTAGAAATGCTGATGAAGTTATTGTTAGTTCTTCAGCTTGTCTAGGTATTCGTGCAGTCGAGCTTGATGGTCAGCCTGTTGGTGGAAAAGATGGAAAGACTTTAAAGCTCTTGCAAGATGCTTATGCTAAGAAATATAATGCAGAAACTGTAAGTCGTTAAAATAAAAAAATCGAGAACTTTGTTTCTCGATTTTTTTATTTATTTTACATAGTATGAATATACTATTGAACCTACCACAGCTATTAATAGTAGTGCAATTATGATTATAAATGATACACTACTTAAAAAGATACCTAAAACAAATCCTATACTACCTACCACCAATAACAAGTTACTTGCAAAAGTATTGGTCTTTTTCCAAATTTTATCGCTACTCATAGTTCTAGTAGTTCTAATGCCAATATAGCGATTAATTTTGTTATTTCTTGTTATTAAAGCTATGATGATGATCATACAGGATAAAGCAATCGAATTAATCATGTTAATATTTGCTGTAGGTTTCAAAGCTACACCTATTATTGTTAACTGTGCTAGAAATAATATTATTCCTATGCCATCTATTACCTTTTTTAGATTGATATCTTTAATCCCCAAACTACTTATCAACCACAAGATTAGTTCCATGACCGGCATAAAACTGATACCCTCCAATTTAGGTGCTGTACCATCAACTGTTCCAGTTAAGGTAAAATGTATAGGCAAACGTGTTGGTAAAATATCATATACAGCGATTGATATCAGTACCATCAAAATCAGAATTATGACCAGTATATTATTTTTTATAATTTTCATAATTTCCCTCCTTCTTGACTAATAACTATTATCCATGTTCAATATATCACATTCCCTCCTAAATTCTTCTTTTTATTATTTAATAAACTAACTTGAGTTCTTGACAGACTTTTTACAACTTGAAATTAAATTAAAATTAAAATATAATTAAACACAATATATTATATTGGGGGATTGATAATGGAAAACAAACAGCTTCTCGTAGCAGAAGATCTGTCTGCCGTAGGGGATCTTTCTCTAACAGTTGCCACCCCTATACTTCAATGTCAGAACATTCCCGTAGCGGTGCTACCTACAAGTGTTTTATCAACTCAATCTGAAGGATTTGGCACTCCCGCTATTTTACCAACAGAGAATTGGATTAAATCTACTTTCGATCATTGGTCAAAAGAACAACTTGATTTTTCTGGGATATTAATTGGTTATTTTAATAATCAAGTTGTTGGGCAAGAATTACTTCATTTTATTGAAAATCATTCACTTGATTTAGTAGTTATCGATCCTGCATTTGCTGATGATGGTGCCTTTTATCCCGGTTTAGATGATAATCACCTTACTACAATAAGGGAATTGTTACAACATGCGACTGTTACCACACCTAATTTAACCGAAGCCAAATTCTTAACAGGGTTAACCGAACTTGATAACTCCTATGAGAGTTTGTCCAAATTACTGTTGGCAATGAAAAAACTAATTCATCCTAACGGAAATGTGGTAATCACTGATATTGTTTTTGAAAATAAGCACGGCTGTGTTTATGAGCAAGATGGAGAAGTAACGTTTTGTTCATATCCTCAATTGCCTGGTCATTTTTATGGAAGTGGCGATGTTTTTTCAGCCTTACTAACAAGCTTTCTATGGCATGGAAAAGATTTCCATCAAGCTGTCAAAAAGACTACTAAATTAACTTTTAATGCTTTAATGGAAACAGCTACATCGCATCGCGAACGTCGCTATGGAATCAATCTATCTCGTTTATTACAACTATTAATTCTTGAAAACGAAGGTGAAAATTATGAAAACTAATAATTTAGTTAATACACACCAACTTACCTTACTTGCAGTTATTGTGGCCGCTAATGTCGCTATTGCTCGTGTTTTTTTGATACCTATTCCTATGACACATGGAAATATCAATCTCTGTGATACTGGTATTTTCCTAGCAGCTTGGCTTTTTGGTTCTAAAAAAGGCGGTGTTGTTGGCGGACTTAGTGGATTTTTGTTAGATCTGATTTCTGGTTATCCTCAATATATGGTGTTTTCATTAATTGTTCATGGACTAGAAGGCTTTATCGTTGGTAAATTGACCGAAGATAAGAAAATTTCTGCCAAATCACTTATCATTTCTTTAATTGCCGGTGTATTATTTATGGTTTTAGGATATTTAGTTTCTGATTCTCTTCTTTATAAGTTCTCCACTGGTATCATAGCTGTTCCTATGAATGTCATCCAAGGATTAGTTGGGGCTCTTGTAGCGGTCCCTCTATTCTGGAGATTAAGAAAATTAGTAAAGTAGGTTTTGGATATAGGACCAATTTTCTAATTTGTGCAAGTAAACGTTTGATTTGCATAAATTAGAAAATTGGTCCTATATTTATATTGTCATTTTTACTTTTTGCAAGACATTTTCAATGAAATGTTGAAAAAAATATTATTTTCAAAAGCAAACATGCTATAATACAGATGGGCTTTAACTAGCTTTAAAGTTGATAATATTAGTTCCATTTTCCAATCCAAGAATCTATATCCCTTGAGTTAGATTCTTGGAACACATTCTCCTTGGAATATGTCATAATTCTGATTTAACTGGGAATTTTCAGAGTTTGTAACTAATGTTCACTCACTCTTAGTTAGCTAAGTCGGGCTCTTAACAACTAGACGCAATAAGGTTGAAAAGTCGCTAAACTTTTCAACCTTATTTTTCACTTTATAAATTTAGTTCATAAGCATATCTGATTGGTTCAATTTTTTCATCAACATAAATTATGCCACGTTTTTCAAAACCAAACTTTTCTGATAATCCTTTCATTCGTTCATTTCCCGGATGAGTATCTATTCTAAAATCTTTATATCCTTTTTGAACGCCGATTGTAATTAATCCACTAAATAAGTAATTGCTTAGATGCATTCCTCTGAATTTACTTGAAATTGCGGCACGATGAATAGCCGCATAATCATCATCACGTTTCCAACTACCTTCTTCTATGGCATCATAATTTTCTTGTCGCTCAGTAGTTAATACTCCTATACCTGCTACTTCATCACCTACTACCAGTACGTAGGCTTCTTCATTATTTATATCTTCTTTAAATCGTTCTTCATCAGGATAACCTCCTTGCCATTGAGGAATTTTATCATTTTTAAACAATGCTCTTGCATCTTCAACAATTGACATAATTTTATCTAAATCATCAATCGTAGCTTTTCTAGTATAGATCACAGCCATATATTTCTTCCTGCCTCTCATTAGAATTTTGCTTTATATTATACATGTTTTCAGTGGAAATACTCTAGAAATAACTTATTTTAAAAAAATTCTTGCATAACGTTATAAATTCTGGTAATATATTTTTTGTTGATACGCTATGGGTGGTTAGCTCAGCTGGCAGAGCAACGGACTCTTAATCCGTGGGTCCAGGGTTCGATCCCCTGACCACCCATCAGAGATCTATTAAGCAGGTAGGACGATTCGTTCTACCTGCTTTTTTGTTATTCTAATCAACTGATTTTAGAGCTTCTAACATATCTACTGAACGTATCTTCCTATGCATTACAAAGGCCAGAATTAGCGTTACAATCAGTGGAATTGCCCCTGATAAAATGTAATTCATCGCATACATATTAGGATCAAACATCGCATTCGTTGGTGGTAAACTCGTAATTATAAAGTTATGCAACCATTTTCCAAGCAGATACCCAAATAAAATCCCTATGAACGATAAAATTATCGTTTCTCGATAAATATACATTGTAACTTCCTTATCATAGAATCCCAACACCTTAATTGTCGATAGTTCTCTTATTCTTTCTGACACGTTGATGTTAGTCAAATTATAAATTACCACCACAGCTAAAATCACTGCTATTCCAATTAAAATAAAGATTACTCTACCCAATCCATTCATAACATTGTCAATTGTCTTTTTATTATTTATATTTTGTGAGACCACACTAATCGCATTCGTCTTTATAAATCTTTCAGACATCGTTTGAACATTTTTATTACTTTTATTTCTAAGTGTTACTAACTCCCCATTAGTCGCATATTTTTTGTCCATACTTCTTTGATATGCATGCTTTCCCACAAACATATAATGTCCCATATACATCTCTGTAATGTCTGTTACTTTAAACTTACGCCATTTTCCTTCATCATCTTTTAAAGTAATTGTACTATTCTTTTTTGCGCCTAATAGATCTGCTAGTTTTTCAGAGATAATTACACTATTAGCTGTTAATTTTAGCTCTTTATTAGTCTTGCGCTCATGCAATCCAATAAACTTTCCCAAATTTTTATTCGAACTTGGTACAAGTAGACTTATCATTTGTTCTGTATCATCTACTCCAGCTTTTTTCGTTAGTTGTTCATAATGTACATCTTTATACTACTTAATTTCATCACTATTTAATACTTCATCTAGCTTATTTTGTTGTTTCTTGGTCAAATTATTTTGCTGTACAGTTACTAAATCATACTTAATGATATTTTTATACTGTATCTCACTAATTCCATTCAACGAGTCTTTTATACCAAATCCCATTACTAATAGACCTGTACATCCAGCTACTCCAAAAATCGTCATCAACATTCTACTTTTATAACGGAAAAGATTCCGTGCTGTTACTTTATAAGTAAAACTCATTCGATTCCAAAGTGGCGTAATTCTTTCTAGTAAAATCCGTGCGCCCTTTTTTGGTGCCTTTGGTAATAGTAATTGCGCTGGTTTTTCATTTAACGTTCTTCTCAAAGCCCACAAAGCCGCGAAAGTTGTACATAATAGTCCAATAGCCAATGTTACTAATAAATATATCCATGAAAATTGTAACTTAACTTCAGGCATCGTTAAATTAGTAGTATAAGCTTTGTAAATCAATCTTGGCAGAAAAGTATATCCTAAAGTTGCGCCTAATAAGATTCCAAGGATTCCTGAAACCAAGCTATATAAGACAAATTTCTTTCTAACATCACCATCACTGTATCCCAATGCCTTTAACGTTCCTATGTTTATTCTTTCTTCGTCTACAAATCTTGTCATTGTAGTCAGACAAACTAGTGCCGCAATTGCGAATAGAATCACAGGGAAAATATTAGCTAGAATATCTATTCTTTCAGAATTAGATCGATACAAAGTATAACCTGGGTTATAATTACGACTATGCACGTTATAAGTTGGATAACCTAGTTGTTTTATATTTTGTTCTTCTTTATTTAATTCTATTTCCTTTTGGCTAATTTCTTTTTCAAGTTGATTAGCTTGTGCCGAAGAAAATAATTTCACCTGATTTATCTGTTCTTTTCCCTGCATTATCTGGTTTCTAGCCTGCTCAATTTGATTTTGATATTTATTTAATTTATTCTGGCTATTCTTATCTAGCCTATCTTTTATTATTTTCTGATACTTCTCAACAGTATTTCTATATTGCGCAGAATAGGGACTCATGTTTGCAGTATTTTTATATCTAATTCTTGCAATTGTATATACTTTGGTCTTAAATGCTTTTTTCGCAACAACTGCTACTCCATTTAATTGCCCTGTCCCTACATTAGTTTGGCCGAGATCATTTTTATCTAAATACTCACTTGAACGGACAAACCCCGTTATTCTAAATTTTTCATGCTTTAAACTTGTATTTTTATCTACATCAATTGTTTGTCCAATTTTATATTTTCCTTTTAATAAATAACTAAGTGCAATTTCGTTACTTTTATGCGGCATCTTGCCACTTACCAACTCATAGGTTGAAATATTCTTTGGATTAGAAAATACCCTAACTACCGTTTGCCCATTATTTACCTTAGTATCTTGAAAATAACCTAAATCATAGTTTTTGATTTTTGAATACTCTTTTATTACATGAACATCATTAGCATCCAAGCCGTAATTAGATACCACAGTTGTATCTGCTAATTTGTGTTGTTGGTAAAAACTAGTCGCAGTTTCTCTCATATCTGGCCCAGTAATTTTTAGCCCTATTAATGTAAACGAGCCCAGCATCATTAATAGAAAAATAGCGATAAATCTACCCAATGAGCTAGTAATAGCTTGAAATGCATCTTTCCATAAAATTTTCTTACTCATTTCATCTCACCTACCATTCGATTGATGAAATATCTGCTGGATTAGCATTTCTAGTAATTTCTTTAACTTGTCCATCATGGATATGAATAACTTGATTTCCAATCGGAGCTAATGCCGCATTATGTGTAACGATAATGACTGTTGAATGATTCTTAACACTCATATCTTGTAAAATTTTTAACACTTGTTTTCCAGTATTGTAATCCAAAGCACCAGTTGGCTCATCACACAACAAAATTTTAGGCTTTTTAGCCACTGCACGTGCTATTGCCACTCTTTGCTGCTCACCACCTGATAATTGTGCTGGGAAATTGTCCATTCTTTCTCCCAAGCCGACATTTTCTAAAGCTTTTTCTGCTTTCATCGCATCTTTTACAATTTCAGAAGCTAGTTCCACATTTTCTTTCGCTGTTAAGTTTGGAACCAAATTGTAAAATTGAAAAACAAAACCTACATCTTTACGGCGATATGTAGTTAACTGTCTCTTGTTATACTGTGAAATGTCATTACCATCAATAATGACATTTCCACTAGTATTAGTATCCATACCACCAATAATATTTAATAACGTTGACTTACCTGCGCCAGATGTTCCTAAAATTATCACTAACTCGCCTTGTTCAATCGAAAAACTTATATCTTTGTTAGCATAAATTGTGCTATCACCCATCTGATAGGTCTTAGTACAATTTTTTACTTCAATATATGACATATTCACTCCTCTTTTCTTATATCTGATATACATCTTTTTTTACTAATTTATATCATAAAAATCTATTTAAACCGTTATTCTTATCTGTTGGACAAATATTTATAGTTATATAAAGGTAAAACTATTTATTAACTCTTATTTTTTTGAATAATATTTCAAAAAAAGCTTGCATGGGTACAAATTTTTTGTTATCATATTATTCGTTGATGAGTTATGGGTGGTTAGCTCAGCTGGCAGAGCAACGGACTCTTAATCCGTGGGTCCAGGGTTCGATCCCCTGACCACCCATCAGAGATTATATAGCAGGAAGAATTTTATTATTCTTCCTGTTTTTATTATATCAGAACATAATAAAAAAGTTTTACAGCTACCATCTTAAGTAACTGTAAAACTTTTTTCTTTATCCTTCTCTCTTAAATGGTCCTTTAGGTGCAATTAATTCCAAATTTGTTCCATCTGGGTCTTTAAAATAAACTACTCCTGTCCCAAAACCTGCTTTTAATCCATCAGATTCTTCAAAATAAATTGGTTCTCCTTCTGGTTCAATGCCGATCTCTTTCATTCTGGCAACTGCTGCTTCAATATCATCAACTTCAAAACAAAGGTGCATCGCGCTGATTTGTTCATTAGAATAATTAGCCTTAGTAGATTTTGGTTCCACATATTCTAAAATATCCATATTAATATTATCTAGGTGTAAGTTGGCATATCTTATCAAAGTATCATCTAATCCTTGTGTTTGAGCCATACGCTTACCACCAATTTCATCTTTATTAGAAATCTTTTTACCTGTTAATGTTTCGTAAAATTCAATTGACTTTTCTAAGTTACTTACTGTAATTCCTACGTGATTTACTAACGAAAATCCATTATTCATTTTAAATTCCTCCATTTACTAATTACTCTTAAAAATCAAATTCATCTGGATTAGGACCCACACGCAAATCTTCATTGAGCATATTAATTCTATCCATATCTTCATCGTCTAATTCAAAGTCAAATACACTAGCATTACTTATCATGCGATCAGTGTGTACTGACTTAACATTTAATAAAATATCTTGTTGGATATCCCAGCGTAAAATCACTTGTGCGGCTGATTTATTATGCTTTTTAGCTATATCTAAAATAACTTCATTCTTTAATAATTGTCCTTGCATTAATGGTGACCAAGCTTGAATTTTCATATCCATGTTAGCTGCATATTCGCGTAATTCCTTTTGTGCCAACTTGGGATGTAATTCTATTTGATTGATAACTGGTACAACTTTAGCAAAAATTTTCAATTTCTCTAAGTGATGAATTTCAAAGTTACTTACGCCAATCGCTTTAATTTTTCCTTCAGCATATAAAGTTTCCAATGCCTTCCATGATTCTTCAAAAGCATCTTGCCCTGGCCAATGGATTAAATATAAATCTAGATAATCTAAATCCAGTTTAGCTAAACTTTCATTAAACGCAGCAATAGTTTCATCATAAGTCAAATGATTGTTCCAGACTTTAGAGGTAATAAACAAGTCTTCGCGCTTTAAACCTGTTGCTTTAAGTCCTTCTTTAATCCCAATACCTGTACCTTTTTCATTCCCGTAAATAGCAGCTGTATCAATCAAACGATAACCATTAATAATTCCATTTTTTACAACTTCTGCAGTTTGATCTTCAGGAATTTGAAAAACTCCTAATCCTAGACCTGGAATTTTAGTACCATTATTTAATTCAACTCTATCTGATAGCGACTTAATCATAATTGTTCCTCCTTGTAAATTCTTGAGATTATAATATAATATACCCTGTACTTTGCATAGTACGTACTTTTTTGTTATATAGATACCTTTTAGTAACTTTTGTATAAACATTGAGATTGGAGCGATAATTTTGACCAAAAAAATTTATAACATTGGTGTAGAAGCTACTATGGATGTCATTGGTGGAAAGTGGAAACCAATTATTTTATGTAATCTTCGCCACCAATCATTACGTACAAGTGAACTAAAAAGACTAATCCCTAATATCAGCCAAAAGATGTTGACTCAACAATTACGCGAATTAGAAGCAGCCGATATTATCAACCGCAAAGTATATAATCAAGTTCCACCTAAAGTTGAATATTCTTTAAGTGATTATGGTCAATCATTAAGTACCGTACTTAGTGATCTTTGTACTTGGGGCGAGATGCATGTAGACATGCTGAAAAAACGCGGTGAAGATGTAGAACTTGTAAACTATGACTAAACGAAAAATAATATCAAAACCAAAAAAATCACTAAAGAGCTCGTCATTTAAAATTTGCTCTCTAGTGATTTTTCTATTTATAAAATAATCAGTCTTTCTTATTATTTAACTCTTAATTGTAATCTTTCATTGTAGTAATCTTTATATGTTCGATATCCTGCAATAATTGATCCTAAACTCGTAGCCGATAAAAGCATAAACGTAACCATAATCTGATACTTAATTGCCCTTACTGGATCTACTCCAGCAAAAATCAAACCTGACATCATTCCTGGTAAACTTACCAAACCAACTGTTTTTGCAGAATCTATCGTTGGTTGCATCGCAGTCTTAATACTTGCATGTAATAAAGGTAATGAAGCTTGCTTCATAGATGCTCCTAAGGCCAATTTTTCTAAAACCTGTTGTCTTTGGTTTTTAAAAAGTGTATTTAAATTTCTGTAGCAAAGACCAATCGCAACCATAGAGTTACTTGCAATCATCCCACTGATAGGGACAATTTGAGATGGAATAAATCTAATTGAACCGGAAGCTACTAATACTCCCATAGTTACATATGTACTAACAAAAATAGCTAATAATGAATTAAAGTAACTCTTGTGGTCGTTAGGATTTCGCTTATGAGCGTTGTAAGCGGCATTTAACACAATAAAGAAACTCATTGCTGCTGTTAAGATAACATTATTTACATTGAAGATATATTTAAGAATGTATCCTACGATTACAAGTTGGATTATTGCCCGGGAAATACTATAGAAAATATCCTTTGTTAGGCCTAATTTTTCGCGATTACTGATATAAACAGCTACTAATACTAACGCAAAAGCTAATGCTAAAGACAAATTATTAACGCTTAGTTGTGACATCTTTAATCATCCCTTCCTCTACCCAAATTATTTTATTAGCTTGTTTAATTTCTCCTTCATGATGTGTAATTTGTAGAATTGTTACTCCTTGTTTCCAAATCTTATCAATAAATTCATGCACAATTTCAATTGAACGAGCATCCAAACCTACAGTTACTTCATCTAACAACAAAACTTTTGGTAAAAACATCGTATTTCTTAATAAAGCTACTCGTTGACGCTCACCACCAGATAAACTATTAATATCCTTATGTAAATAAGTTTCTGGTAAGTTTACAGATTTCAAAGCTTCAATTGCAGATTTTTCATCAAATTCTTTTTGACGAATCTCATAAGGAAAACTCAAATTATCAAATACTGTCTCTCCAAATAAACTAGGTTGTTGGAAACAGTATGATACTTGTTGACGATATTCAGTTATCGCATACTCATCTTGATTTTTTCCATCAAAGAAAATTTCTCCAGTTGTCGCAGTTAGTAAAGTAGCTATTATCTTTAGTAAAGTACTTTTCCCTCCACCTGAAGGACCGGTGATTGTTATAAATTCATTTTCGTTGATATCTATATTTATATTTTTCAATATCTCACTAGTATCAACTTTATATCCTACATTTTGTAAGCTAAGTATTGCCATCGCCCATACCTCTCTTTTTTAATTTAGAAAAATTATAACATACAAGCGATTACACAACAATTATTATGCTTTGAACAATATATTCTCAAATAAAAAAGGTTCAAAGCCACTTACCGGCCTTGAACCCTTATTTTCAATTCAATACTAGTTATTTTTCAAATACTTGTTTCTTAATTTTCAAAATGTCACGTTGTACCCAGAAGGAGACAAACAATGCTACCATATCAACAATAATGAAAGTTATAATTGTTGTTGCATAACTATGTAACATTTGGTGAGTGTAGGATAGTAAAACTGGACCAACCATACCTGCCATTGCCCATGCAGTTAAGATGTAACCGTGGATAGCACCTAATTCTTTTGTACCAAATACATCACCTAAATAAGCAGGGATTACTGAGAAACCAGCGCCGTAGCATGACATTAACAAGCATAATGCTACAACAAATACCATTGGTACGTGGAAAATTAGTAATGTTGCTAACATGATAATATCTACAATGAAGATCAAACTAAATGTTAAAGGTCTACCGATATAGTCAGATAATGTCGCCCAGATAAGACGACCAAAACCGTTAAATAATCCGATAACACCTACCATAACAGCTGCTGCACCTGCATTCATAGCAGTCATTTCTTGAGCCATAGGTGAAGCTGCAGATACTAAACCAATTCCACAAGTAATGTTGATGAATAACATAAACCATAAGGAGTAGAATGCTTTAGTTTTTAAAGCTTGGTTAGCTGTAAGTTGAGCACCTAAACTAACTTTATTACCTTTAGCAACTGCTACTTCTGGAACATCGCCTTCTTTAGGACGCTTAATAAATTGTGCTGCAATAAGCATAACAATCATGTAAAATGCACCTAAAATGTAAAATGTTGTTTCTAACCCTACTACACTCATTAATCTTTGTGCAATTGGACTTGTAAGTAAAGCAGCAAATCCGAATCCCATGATAGCCAAACCTGTTGCTAATCCTCGCTTATCTGGGAACCATTTGATAATTGTAGAAACAGGAGTTACATAACCAGAACCTAATCCTAATCCTCCGATTACCCCATATGACAAGTAAAGCATCCATAATTGATTCAAATGAATTGAAACACCTGTCAAAATGATACCTGTTCCAAATAAGAGAGCTGAAATAGTTCCTGTCACTGTAGGACCGAATTTTTCAACTAAGCGACCCATGAAAGCTGCAGACATTCCCAAGAAGAAAATAGCCAAGCTAAAAGCAAATGAAATAGCTGATTCTGACCAAGAAGTTTGACTTGCAATAGGCTTTGCATAAACACTCCAAGCATAAACTGAACCAATCATTAAATGAAAGATAACACCCGCTAAGGCAACAACATATCGATTACTTCTCACTTTTGTACCTCCTGTTTTTAAAAACGAACAATAAAATAAACAACTGCTTTAATAGTTCATATATTACACTTTAAAATATATATGGTATTTCGTGATTAATCAACATAAAATCGGTATTTCTAATATAAAAATAATGATAATGCTTAACATACTAATGTTCGTGTACAATAATTATGCGAACGTTAGGTTTTACGAAATATTTTTACAAGCATATATTTACCACTATTAAGCTCACTCGTTCTATAATTAGGATAGTACATAACGAAAGGATCGATTAATTATGAAAATTACTCGTCATGACGAACCTCTATCAACTAACGGAACTCCTGTAGATGTTAATGGAGTTTTCCCAGAATTTACAGTTCAAAATGCCAAAGGTGAAAATGTAAGTAGTTCTGATTTATTAAAGAAAGTGACATTTATCAGTGTTGTTCCTGACATCAACACTAGAGTATGTAGTATTTCTACTAAAAAGTTTAACCAAGATGTAGACAAATATTCCAACATCGCTTTCTATACAGTTTCTACAAACACAATTGAAGAACAAGCAAATTGGTGTGCAGCTGAAGGCGTTAAGAATATGCAACTTCTTTCTGACAAAGCTTTCGATTTTGGCAAGAATGCTGGTCTTTATGTTGCTGATAACGATACTGATGCTCGCAGCGTTTGGGTATTAGATAATGACGGTAAGGTTCTATATCGTGAATTAGTTATTGAACAAACAAATGAACCAGACTATGAAAGTGTACTACAATTTTTAGATAGTCTAGCTTAAACCACAAAAATAGCAGCTCTCGATTATTTTGATCAAGAGCTGCTATTCTTTTTTTAGAATGCTTGAATAATTTTTAAAATTCCAATCGTAATCAAGTATATGGAAATAATCCATACAATTGTTAGAGCTGATAACATTGGGTTAAACAATAGCATTATCCCCAGGATTAAGGACAAAATGCTTAAAATGACAATTACCCAATAATATCCCTTATCTAGTCTCTTAAAGAAATTAGCTGTTGCAAGTTGAGTTATTGCATCAAAAATAAACCAAACCGCAAAAATCACTGCTATAAAACTTGCACCAACTGCGATCTTAAAAATGAATATAAGGCCTAAAATAATATCTAAAATACCCATAACTAAGAGCCAACCAGATTTTTCTCCTAGCCAAAATGATATTCCACGTCTGAACCATAATTCATAAATTCCTTTGATAATGGCTATCATCCCCATCATGATTGAGATAAAAGCCAGTGTCGTATCTGGACGATATAAGGAATATCCTCCTAAGAATATTAGCAAAATACCTATGACCAAACTAAACACATCGAAATTACGTTTATTTTCTGAATACATTATTCCTCACCTCTAGCAATTATTCCTTAACCGCAAATGCTAATGGTGCTTTTGTTCGTGTACGCATCATTATTTTTGCAAATTCATTTGGTGGTTCAGGATTGTCCTTTTCCAACCAATAAATTGATAAATTTAACATGCTACCGATTGCATATTCTTCGATATATTCGTGTGGTATCTCGTCACTCATCTTGATACCTAAATACTCCATCCTTTTAAGCAATTCTCGAGTCAAGATTTGCTTAATTTTATGGTAAAACATTGGGTCACCATTTCCTAACACCATCGCTAAGATAAAGTCTCGCTCTCCATAAATGTAGGCCGAAAACTTTTGAAAAAATTGTCTGTTCAAATCTTCATAACTAGTCGCTGAGGAAATTGTTCCATTATCATGGAATAACTGTATAATGTCAGAATATATAGCTTCCTCTAATTGTTCCAACAAATCTTGTTTACCCTTGTAATGAATATAGAAAGTTCCTCGGTTAATTCCAGCTCTTTCAGTAATATCAGATACTGTTAGATTTCCAAAACCTTTTTCGTTAATAGTTTCGATCAATGCCCTTTTTATCTTTGCGCGAGTCTTTCTCACCCTTAAATCATTTTGGTGCATCGAACTCCCCCTTTTCTCAAACACTCAATAAAATAATAAACTATCTATTCTGATAATAATATGCTTATATCATCAAAGCAATACTTTTAATCATTTATCGGACATTTATTTAATTTTGTATCTTTATAGAATGTAAAAAACCCAAAAGACTATAGTAATCTTTTGAGCTAAGTTATTATTTTTGGCTATATTATTTATTCAATTCACCATCGGCTATCTTATCCAACATATCACGTGAAGGAATGAAGAATAATTGACCTGATAAAATATCTGAGAATGTCAACAAGAAGTCTGATTTATCTACCATATTTTGTAACATCATTTTGGTTACTTTCCAATGACGTGCATATCCAATAAAGTAAGTACCAGTATTATTTTGTGCTGGATCAGAATATGGAACGTTCATACGTACAATCTTTTGTTCCTCACCATCAATTTCTGCCTTAGATGCTACGTTATGAGCATTCTTAAACTTATCTTCATCTTCAAGTTCTAGGTCAGTAAATTTCTCACGACCAACAGCTTTTTCTTGTTCCTCAGTCTTCATATGATTCCAGAAGTCCATGTTATGTTTCCACTTTTGAGCAAATGCATATGAACCATTTTCAAAGAATGGATCTTCATCACCAATGATTGCATAATCAGCAGCATCTTCTACTTGTGGAGCTTCTGTTCCATCGATAAAACCGATAATAGCGCGACCTTCAAAATAACGGAAGCCTTTAGTTTCATCAACAACTGTTGTAATGTCTTCAAGGAATCTGCGGAATTGACTCATTGCTTCGTATACATATGCTTCGCTATCAGCACGAATATGGAAGAATAAGTCGCCTTTACTTGCAGGCATTGAGTATTCTGGACCACTAATTGTTTCATATGTTTCTAGTTCCTTAGGCTTTGGAGCATTAGGGAATAGATAATCCCAAGCATCATTACTAATACCGAAAGATGCTTTTAAGTAACCATCACCATTTCTAATTCTCAAGGAACGAATAATTGCCTGATAACGATCTGCAAATTCTTGAATTACTTCTTGTTCATGAGCTTGATTTTCACGCTTTAATTCAAGAACTGTAAATTGTACGCTCTTTCCAATATCTTTCCACACATCTTGTGCTTTGCTAGGATTCATTGCCATAATAATTTCCCCTTCCAAAGTTAGTTTAGAATTATTACAAATTAATTCTAACACTTTTTAATAAGGTTTACTACTACATAAATTTTTATTTTTCTTTTAATTTTGTTATTTGTTTATTTATCCTTTTAATGTCATTCTTTATCGTTAACCATGTAATTACCCAGATAGCAGTATAAACAACTACAAACGAGATAGTAACTAAGATAAATCCATTAGTCGTGAACCACTTCAAATATATTCCTACTGCCAACACAATCGCATATACTAAGCAAAAATGAATCACAGTTTTAATTAGCAAAGATATATTTTCCAATTCAAAAATTATGCTTGAATATGCTGAAAATAATCCAATTACCATCCATAACAATACTGAAATAAGTGTTGCTGTTAGATTATTATTAAACTCTGCCACAAAAGCTGGAGTGGAAGGGTAGTAACTACTGCTACCAGCTAAATAAGAGAAGATTAATGAGAGAATCATCCCTACTGTTACACCATAAGTGATACCATTGATTCCAAGTCTAGCAATTTTTTTAATGGTCATAGCCCTAACCTCCCTTTCAAAATCTTAATTTTCCTTCTTGAAATCCCTACTCTCATTTGATTTTCTAAGATTACGTCAATCATGCCACTTCCTAGAATTTCCAAATGATCAATCTTTTGATAATTAAAAATTGCACTTCTAGAAGCTTCTATAAACATATTTGGTAACTCATCTTTTACCTGATACAATCTGCCATGGTATTCATAGCTATCTTCATCTGTATAGACCATAAGTATATTATTTTCACTTTGAATTAGAATAATTTCTTCATATTTCACGGGAATAATATCTCTATTTTTATAGCACCATAATCCGCTATTATCGTTAGTTAACTCTTTGGCAATTCTTGTAATTTTATCAGTCATTTCTTGTAGATAAAATTCTGCTCTATCTTCTACTAAATTTTCATCAATATTAATGTTAACTTTCATCTTTGATTCCCCCTTTCCACTTTTAATATAGCATAGTTAAAGTACATTTTACGTCTCTTTGTATGAACGGTTCACTATCTTTATTAAACGGTTAAAATTCATTCTTAAACGACAAAAAAGCCACCTATCCCATGATAGATGACCTTTATAATATTATCTATTACGCTTAATAAAATCCGCCACTGCTTTGATTTCCTTTGGTCCTGTTGTACAACAACCACCAATAATTCTAGCTCTTGCCTCATACCAATTAGGAATCAATTCTTCAAAGGTTGCACTAGTTTTAGGTTGGGACCAAGTCTTACTCTTAGGATCATAGACCGCACTTGAATTAGGATATACTATTAAGTGCTTATCTGTGATTTCTTTCATATTTTTTAAAGCCGGTTCTACTAACTCTAGTTTTACACAATTGATTCCTACTGCTATTACTTGCGAATAATCCTCAAGTGCGTGGATAGCTCTAGGCAATGGTGTTCCATCGCTGATTGTATCATCATCGCTCAAAGTATAAGAAACATACACTTTTTGTTGCGGATATTTTTCCTTTAACAATTCTAGAATTGCTAGCACTTCATCTAACTTAGGTTGAGTTTCAATAGCTAAGATATCGACCTCTGCATTTACCAATTCTTCAATCCTTGGTAAATGGAATTGTTGATATTCTTCAACAGATAACTCATAATCTCCTCTATACTCGCTTCCGTTAGCTAGGTAAGCACCATATGGACCAATTGTTCCAGCAATATAATTATGCTTTCCTGTTCTATTTTCATAATCATCGCGTGCCTTTTGTGCGATTTTTACTGCTTTTTTAATTAAATTTCTAGCTTCTTTTTCACTGTATCCAACTTTTTCAAATGCTTGAACATTAGCTTGATAAGTATCCGTAATTATTAAGTCCGCTCCAGCTTCGAAATACATTTTATGAACTTCATATACCAATTCTTCATTATCAATCAATGCTTTAGCTGTCCATAAATCATTATTTGTATCTGCGCCTAATTTTTCAAGTGGAGTTGACATTGCCCCATCTAAAACAACTGGATTGTTAGTTAAAAACTCTGTAAAGTCCACGTTTACTCACCTACTTTTTCATGTTAATATACTAATTATAATCTAATCTAAAGTTAATTTGTAGTTATAATAGCCATTTTAATTACTGTAATTTAAAGAAATGAGGATTAAATATGTCTAAGAAAACACATCTTGCTCGTAAAATGGAAACTCGTCACATCCGGATGATTTCTTTAGGTGGAGTTATTGGAACTGGATTATTTTTAAGTTCGGGTTACACCATCCATCAAGCCGGGCCAATTGGTACTATCATTGCCTACTTAATTGGAGCTTTAATTGTTTACTCGGTGATGTTATGTCTTGGCGAACTGTCAGTAGCAATGCCTTATACTGGTGCTTTCCATGTTTATGCCAAAAAGTATATCGGCGAAGGTACTGGCTTTACTGTCGCAATCTTATATTGGTTAACCTGGACGATTGCTCTGGGCTCAGAATTTACAGCTGCTGGACTCATCATGCAAGAATGGTTTCCTCATACTCCCGTTTGGATTTGGAGTGCTATTTTTATTATATTAATATTTCTTTCCAATGCCTATTCAGTTAAAGTTTTCGCTGAAAGTGAATTTTGGTTCTCTGCAATTAAGGTTTTTTCAATTGTAGCCTTTATCTTACTCGGTGTCCTAGCAATGGTTGGAATTATTCCTTTAAATGGTTTCACCCACGCTCCTGGCATCAGCAATCTATATAAAAACGGTATTTTTCCTAATGGATTTAGTGGCGTTTTTACAACTATGTTAACTGTCAATTTTGCTTTTTCTGGTACTGAACTAATTGCCATTACAGCTGGCGAAGCAAAGGAACCTGATAAAACTATTCCTAAGGCTATTCACACAACTCTTTGGAGATTGGTTATATTTTTCATTGGAAGTATTGTTATTATGGCCGCTCTTATCCCTTACCAAAAAGCTGGAGTTACGCAAAGTCCATTTGTTTATGTTTTAAAAATGATGGGTATTCCTTATGCCGCTGATATTATGAATTTTGTTGTTCTAACTGCCATTATTTCTGCAGCTAATTCTGGATTATATGCATCAACTCGTATGCTCTGGTCATTAGGAAATGAAGGAACAATCCCTAAGAATATCTCAAAAACTAATAAAAACGGTATCCCTGTCATCGCACTATGTTTGAGTATGCTTGGTGGACTGTTAGCACTGCTTTCAAGTATTTTTGCAGCAGATACTATCTACCTAGTCTTGGTTTCTGTTTCTGGATTAGCCGTTGTAATTGTTTGGACAGCTATTGCCTTAGCGGAACTCAATTTCCGAAAACAATTTTTAAAATCCGGACATTCTTTATCTGAGTTAAAATACAAGACACCTTGGTATCCTGTTATTCCACTGTTCGCTTTAATTACCAGCATTTTATCTTGTGTGTTAATTTGGTTCGATCCTAATCAACGTGTCGCTTTATACTGCACAATTCCTTTTGTTTTAACCTGTTATTTAGTACACTATGTGTATAGAAAGTGTGCAAATTAACGTTAGCATTATTAGATTAGGAGGTACACTATTTTGAAATTCTCAAAGTTAATTCAAAAATACGCAGATAAGTTTGCCCAACTTTTCAGTGTACTTAGCTTCGTGGTTATAATTTTGTTGGGAATAGTTTTACTAATTCAAATTGCAAAAGAAATTATTCATCTTTTCCAAATTGCACTTGAGCCTACAACTAGTGACATTTACCTTATGATAGATAAGATTATAGTTTTCTTTTTACTGTTTGAATTTTTCATGATTGTAATTAGTTCTCTTAAAAATAATGGTCATGTATCTATTACTTTATTGATGGGACTTGGACTAACAGCTTTATTACGAAACTTACTAATTATCCATGATGACTATAAGAACTTAATCTTAAATATCGTCGGTATTTTATTATTGATCGTCGGTATGGCGATTTATCGTTACTTTGTACACGCTCATATTAAAGAAGAAGATCAACAACAGAAATAATTTATCATAATAAACAAAAATCGCACCATTTCAAAGTTTAATAACTAGGAAATGGTGCGATATTAATTTTATTTTCTAATTACTTATTTTTCGTATTCAGCAGCTTTTTTCTTATACATTTCCACTTCATCATCCGTACATCTTACAAAATGACCTGGTGTAATTTCATGTAAAGAACGAACCTTATCGCCATCGTCATCTTCAATAGAAGGATCATAGTCAATTCTATGACGTTGACGTTCAATTTCAGGATCTGGAATTGGAACTGCAGAAATCAAACTCTTAGTATAGTCATGCAAAGGCTTATCATAAACATCATCAGCTGGACCTACTTCTAACAACCTTCCGTAATGCATAACCCCAATTCTATCGGAGATAAACTTAACCATCGACAAATCATGAGCAATAAAAAGATATGTTAATCCCTTTTCTTCTTGAAGATCTTTCAATAAGTTAACTACCTGAGCTTGAATAGAAACGTCCAAAGCTGAAATAGGTTCGTCAGCAATGATAAACTTAGGTTGTACGGCCAATGCACGAGCAATCCCTATACGTTGACGTTGACCACCAGAGAATTCATGTGGATAACGACTAGCATGATCACGATTCAAACCAACTGTTTCAAGTAGATTTTCAACCATTTCTGAACGTTCTTTCTTACTCTTGGCCAAACCATGAATATCAATACCTTCAGCGATAATATCTTCAACTGTCATTCTTGGATTTAGGGAAGCATATGGATCTTGGAAGATCATTTGCATTTTACGATTGAATTCACGCTTATCAGCACGTGATTTTAACTTGCTGACATCTTTTCCATCGAAAATAATTTTCCCATCAGTTGGATCGTATAAACGAATAATACTACGTCCTGTTGTTGTTTTACCTGAACCTGATTCTCCTACAAGTCCAAATGTTTCACCTTCGTAAATGTCAAAAGTAACATCATCAACAGCCTTAACAGTGGACTTACCGGAAGTAAAGTATTGTTTTAAATGCTTAACTTGTAACAATTTTTTTCTTTCTGGCATTAATTCTCATCCTTTCTGTTAATCTTTCTTTTTAGCCATTAATTCTGCATACTTTTCCTGACGTCTAACAATTTCTTCAGGTGGTGTTACTTTAGGAGCGTCTGGATGTAACAACCATGTAGCAGCATAATGTGTATCTGACACCTTGAAGAATGGTGGCTTTTGTTCGGCATCAATCTTCATCGCATATGGATTTCTTGGAGCAAAAGGATCGCCTTTTGGTGGATCAAGTAAATCTGGTGGTGTTCCTGGAATAGATTCTAACTTATCACTTGCTAAAGTTGGCATAGAATTCAAAAGTCCCCAAGTATATGGATGTTGTGGGTTATAGAATACTTCATCAACTGTACCATATTCTAAAAGTTCTCCAGCATACATAACAGCTACTCTATCAGCCATACCAGCAACAACACCTAAATCGTGAGTGATGAAGATAATAGATGTTTTGACTTTAGCTTGCATTTCTTTCATTAAATCCAAGATTTGTGCTTGAACAGTAACGTCTAACGCAGTTGTTGGTTCATCAGCAATCAAAATTTCAGGATCACATACCAATGCAATCGCAATTACGATACGTTGACGCATACCACCTGAAAATTGGTGTGGATAATCATTGATACGCTTTTCAGCATTTGTAATTCCAACAGCCTTTAACATATCAAGAGCTTTTGCCCAAGCATCTTTCTTACTCATACCTTTATGTTTCATTAGAGGTTCAGCAATTTGTTGTCCAATTTTCATAGTTGGGTCTAAAGAAGTCATTGGATCTTGAAAAATCATGGAAATTTCTTTTCCTCGAACAGATTGCATTTCTTTTTCTGATTTCTTCAAAATGTCTTGTCCGTTGAAGTTAATTTCACCACCAACAACCTTAGCATTATTTGCTAAAAGACCAATTATTGCTTTAGTTGTAACAGACTTACCTGAACCTGATTCCCCTACAATTGCTAGGGTTTCACCTTTATCTAAGTGGAAACTCACATCGCGGATGGCTTTAACTTCGCCGGCATAGGTGTGGAAATCCACTTTTAAATTTTTAACATCTAAAATTCTTTCTGCCATTGTTTAAAACCTACCTTCTTGTCTTTGGATCGAATGCATCACGTAAACCGTCACCTAAAAGGTTAAATGCAATCATCAATACACACAATACAATTGCTGGATACCACATTTGATATGGTAAGAATTGGAAGTTCTTTTGTCCTTCATTCAACAATACCCCTAAAGAAGTTTCTGGAGCTGTAATACCGATACCGATAAAGCTCAAGAATGCTTCAAAGAAGATAGCTGATGGAATTGTGTACATTGTTTGAATAATGATGATACTTGATAAGTTTGGTACCAAGTGTTTCCATGCAATTTTTGTAGGTGACTCTCCTAATGTTCTTGCGGCTAATACATATTCTTGTGTTTTCAAGGACAGCGTTTCGGCACGAATCATACGAGCCATGGTTGTCCATGAAGAAATTGCGATAGCTAAGATAATAGAAGTCATACCTGGCTTCAATACTACCAGCATCAAAACAACGATAACAAGGTTAGGGATAGAGGAAATAATTTCGATAATACGTTGCATAACATTATCTACTCTACCCCCTTTCCATCCTGAGATGATGCCATAGGCGACCCCAACTGTTAAATCAAAGAATGTTGCGACTAAAGCTACAATCAATGAAACTTTTGTACCGTAAATAATACGTTGAGCTAATGAACGTCCTAAATAATCAGTTCCTAAATAGAAATACTTATCTTTTGGAACATCATTTTTAGCATAAGCATCTACCCAGACACCACCTTGCTTAATCTTACCGTTAAGACCATTAATTGCATCTAGACCTGGAACCTTAGCTGGTAAGTTTGCATATTGTGGCTGAGACTTAACTAATGTACTTTTATTAATGAATGGTGTTGAACCAAATGCTACAATCACCATCAATAAGATAACAATCAAAGAGACAACTGCACCTTTGTTCTTCTTCAATCTTAACCATACGTCTTGAGTAAAGGTAAGTGAGGGAGCAGCGATTTTTTCATTATCTTGAGCTTCGCCTTTTGCTAAAGGTTCGAAACTATCTGGACTTAATTTTAATTTTTCTTCCATTACTTATTCCCTCCATTTCCTTCAAGTCTAATACGTGGATCAATCAATCCATAGATGATGTCAGTAATTAAAATAACTACTACCAATCCGATTGAGAAGACCATTGTTACCCCCATAATAGTTGGGTAATCATTAGTCATGATTGATTTAACAAATTGTTCTCCAATTCCTGGAATGTTAAAGACATTTTCGATAACCATAGAACCTGTCATCAAAGCAACTGTATAAGGTCCTAATAATGTAACTAATGGAATCAAACTGTTTCTTAATGCATGGTGATAAACCACTTCAAATTTACTTAAGCCTTTTGCTTTAGCCAATTCAATATAATCAGAGTTCAACACTTCAACCATACTTGTACGGATAAAACGAGCTGTTTCAGCTAATGGTCCTACCCCTAAAGCAATTGTTGGTAAAATTGTATTGGAGAATTGACCCCAACCTGCAATTGGGAACCAGCCCAATTTCAAAGCAATATAGTATTGTAACAAGATAGCTAACACGAAGTTTGGTACAGATTTACCAATAATCGCAATTACTGTTGCTCCTGTATCAGCCCATGTATTATGCTTGATAGCTGCAGCTGCACCTAGAATTACACCGAAGAAAACTCCGAAGATCATTGCTTGTAAACCTAGTTGCATTGAAGCACCTAAACGACTTGAAATTAAGTATGCTACTGGTTGGTTACTATATTGGAAAGAAGTTCCAAAATCACCATGGAACATACCAAAAATGTAAATCAAGTATTGTTCCCAAATAGGTTTATCCAAACCATATTGTTTGTTCATTATTTCAATTTGTGAAGCTGTCATTTTAGCTTGGTTCGTATATGGTGTTCCGGGCATCAATTTCATTAAGAAGAATGTGATTGTCGCAACCAGGAACAATGTTAATAGCATATACAAAACACGTTTTAATAAGTATTTACGCATATCAATTAGTCCCTTCATTCTATTATTTAAATTAAAAAAATCTCATAAATAACTGTGGGGTAAAATAAAATCGGTGACTAAATCTAAATCTAGCCCCCGATTTATTAAATAATTTTAGAACTAAACTTCTATAAATTATTTTGCGATGTAGGTATCCTTGAAGTTCAAGTTAGCACCTGCTGTATTGTAGATGATACCTTTAACTTTATCATTTACCATCCATGCTTGGTTTCTGTAGTAAAGTGGTGTTACACCTTGATCTTGAAGTAAGATCTTTTCAGCTTTTTCTAGATCACTCCAACGATCACTTGCAGAACTAGCATTCTTAGAAGCAGCGATCAACTTGTCATATTCAGCATTGCTCCACTTACCATTATTTTGTTCGTTGTTTGATGTAAACAAGTCTAAGAATGAGATAGGATCAGCGAAGTCTGCACCCCAAGCTGATAATACTACATCGAAATCACCGCTTGTTGAACGGGATAGACGTGTCTTAAATGGAACTGTTTGTGTATTAACCGTTACCTTATCACCAAATGCTTCTTTCAATTGACTTTGAAGAGCTTCAACAGACTTCTTAGCGCCGTCTGTATCATCTGTCAAAATAGCAAATTCTAATTTGTCTTTACCTAATTCTTGTAAACCTTTGTTGAACAATTCTTTAGCTTTAGCTTTGTTGTATGTCATATCTGTCTTGTCAGATACAATGCTTTGGAAGTCTTTTCCATTAACTTTTGTCAATCCAACTGGTGTTACAGATGTAGCAGCTGTATTTTCACCACCAAGAACTTTTAAGTAGTCCTTACGATTGATAGCTAGAGAAATTGCTTTACGGATATTAGCGTTCTTAAATTCTTCTTTTGTTTGGTTGTATTGTAAGTAGAATGTTGTACTTTCATGGAAGACTGTATAATCTTTTTGTCCCTTTAATTGCTTTGTTTGTTCAGCACTTAATAATGCACCATCTAACTTACCAGATTGGAATAAGTTGTAACCTGTATTAGAATCCTTAACTACTTGGTAAGTAATCTTGTCTAATTTAACAGCTTTCTTATCCCAGTAATCATCGTTCTTAACTAATTTCCAGCTTAAGTTAGAACCTGTCCAACCTTCTTGCTTGAAAGGTCCGTCATAAACGAAGTACTTAGAAGCTGTACCATACTTGCTACCATATTTTTCAACAACTTTTTGGTTTTGTGGGAAGAATAATGGGAATCCCATCAATAACTTGAAGTATGGAATCTTCTTATCCAATGTAACAACTAACTTGTAGTCACCGTCTGCTTTAACACCTAATTCAGAAACTGACTTCTTACCTTCCATAATAGCGTCAGCGTTCTTAATACCACTGAATAGGTAAGCATATTGTGAACCTGTCTTAGGATTTACTGTACGTTGCCAGGAATATACAAAGTCTTTTGCGGTTACTTTATCACCGTTAGACCATTTTGCATCCTTACGTAAAGTAAATGTATATGTAAGGCCGTCTTTACTTATGGTTGTCTTTGTAGCAAGACCTGGTGTGATCTTACTGTCTTTTCCTAAACGATATAAACCTTCAGTAACATTGTTTAATTGGTTAAAACCAACAACGTCTGTTACTTTAGAAGGGTCTAATGTGGAAATTTCAGCACTGTCTTCCCAGTGAAGAGTTTTGCCAGAATCGCTGCTCTTTGATCCACAAGCAGCTAATGTGAATGCTGACACTGCTAAAGTAGCGCCAACTGCTAATAGCTTTTTAAACTTCATTTCATTTACCCCTTTCCTCAGTTAAAAAAGTTATCTTATATCATGGTTAGATTATATAATACTTACCGAAAAATTACAACATTTTAATTTTTCTTTTATAAATATATTTTTTTGCTATTAAATTGAAATTTGAATTATGCTCATCAAACACTATTTAAAGCTTGAAACACCTTATAAATGCTGATATAAAGGCTATAACTATTGTTGTAATAATTCTAAAACAATGATAATTAAGATTAACAAAATTCAAATTTTCTCTTATTATTACGATTAAATTATTTATTATGCTTTAAAAAAACATAATTCATTTTTTGTTTACTCTAGTAAAAACTAAAATTAAGCTCTATCACAGCTTATTTTATTATCAAATTACGAATTTTAATAATAAATCATCCTCATAAAACCAATCTATATTTTTGTTAAATTACAATATTTCTCATAATACTATTAAATTGGTACAAAAAAATAGTCGCAACTGATGCGACTATTTTCTTCTATGTTTAATTCTTTCCTTTTTGTCCATCTTTTCCATGTCTAATAAAGAAAATCAATGACAATAATAATAGAAATACTGCTCCGACTGATACTGAAACTCGTGTATCAGGGTTAACAAACATAAAGAGAACTATTATTACCAATGCAATGATTGCCATATAATTAGATAATGGATAGAACGGCATCTTAAATGGATGTTCTTCTAGCATATGTGCATTTTGACGACGGAAACGTAATTCTGATAATAGAATTACAAACCATGGTACTAATCCAGGTAATACACTGGAACTATATACAATTACAAATAAGTTAGCTGAAGATTTACTAAAGATAGAAAGAACAATGTTCAAAATAAATCCAATCAAAATCCCACTTGATATTGTCAAAATAGCGATATTAGGTACCACATGTTTAGATAACTTACTAAAAATACTTGGTGCTTCTTTATCTACTGATAACTTAAATAACATTCTACTAGAACTATAAATCCCTGAGTTAGCCCCAGACATTGCAGCTGTAAGAACAACAAAGTTAATAATTCCAGCTGCACCAGCAATACCTACTTTAGTAAATGTTTCAACAAATGGTGAACCTACAGATGCTAATTGATTCCATGGATAAATTGTCACAATTACAAAGATCGCTCCAATATAGAAAATCAAAATTCTCCATACAATTGATTTTACAGATGCTACAATTGCATGTTTAGGATTTTCTGCTTCACCAGCTGTAATTCCTAGTAACTCAATTCCTTGATAAGAACCAACAATAATAGATAGAGAAAACATAAATCCTTTAAATCCGCCTGTGAAAAATCCACCATGTTTCCAAAGGTTAGATAATCCAATCGCATGCCAATTATTTCCTAATCCAAGGAAGATAACCATTAATCCAATAATTATCATTAAGATAATCGTAACAACTTTTATCATCGCAAAATAAAATTCCAATGTCCCATACGCTTTAGCAGATGCAAGATTTGCCAAAGTCAATGTTATGATAACCACTAATCCTGAAATCCAATCTGGTAAATGTGGCCACCAAAAATTCAAATATTGAGTAACAGCGATAACTTCACTAATCCCTACAACAATATATTGGAAAATATTACTCCATTTTGTTAAATACCCAGCCAGTGGATGAATGTAATCAGTCGCATAGTCAGCAAATGATCCCGTTCCTGGTGTTATATAGATCATTTCTCCTAAAGCTCGCATAACCGCATATAGTAATATACCTACTACTGCATAAGCCAATAATACTGAAGGACCAGTCCATTTAATTGTAGATGTAGATCCCATGAATAATCCAACACCAATTGTTCCACCTAAAGCTATCATCTCCATCTGTCCTGATGATAGCGACCTATTCAGGCCCCCATTTATATTATCCTTATTTTTGCTCATATAGATTCCTCTTTTCCTTGCCAACTAAATTTCTACTCAGTTGGATCGTCTAAATACATAAAAAAGCCAACCATCCAACTTTTCTCACAATACATTTTTAGTTTGTGATTAGCTGATCTAGTTGACTTTGTATTTTGCATTCATTTTAATAATAGCATACCAAATTAACTCAACCAGCTTACACAGTGGTTGAGGTGGTGGTTGTATTCAATTTGTTGTTATCATTAATATGTAAGTTAATCATCATTACAACCTCCAATTACATTTGAGTATACTATTAGAATACCATTAAAATAAAATGGGTGCAAGTTTTAATTTTTAAAATAAAAACCAACTATATACCATAATCTCGGTATATAATTGGCTTTCATTTTTTATGCACGTGCTTTATATTCACCTGTTGTAGTGTTTATTACTAATGTATCTCCTACATTAATAAAGTCTGGAACTGTAACTACTAATCCTGTTTCCATTGTTGCTGGCTTACCACCACTAGCTGCTGTAGCACCCTTAATTGTTGGTTCAGTTTCAGTTACTTTCATTTCAACAGTTGTTGGCAATTCAATCCCAATTAATTCATTTTTACAAAAGTCTAGTTGAACTTCCATATTTGGCATTAAATACTTTTCTTCATTTGCTAATTGTTCTTTAGTTAATTCATATTGTTCATAAGTATCCATATCCATAAATACTTCAAGGTCGCCTTCACCATATAGGTATTGGGCATTTTTCTTATCAACTATGGCTAACTCTACTTTTTCAGAAGGACGCATGGTTGTTTGAACGATTGCTCCTGTTCGCACATCATTTAATTTCATTTGCATAACAGTATTTCCCTTACCAGGCTTGTGGTGATTTGCTTCCAACACCTTAATAAGTTTACCGTTCATTTCAAAAATCATACCTTTTTTCAAGTTAATTGCTTCTACCATAATCTAATTTCTCCTATTCTTGTGATAATTTTATTGTTTAATTGTCACAAAATGATGGAGGCGACTGTGGTAAAGCGAATCCTCTTAGTGTCATAAAATTTCCTCGCTTTACTATTGTAATACTTCTAATTATACCGTAGTTTAGATTAACTTACATTAAATAGTCAGCTAAAACTTTCAATACTCCCGAATCATTATTATTAGGGGCGATTTTATCAGCTACCTTTTTCACTTCATCGCTACCATTTTCCATTGCATAGCTAAGTCCTGCAGCTTTTAACATCTCTAAATCATTTCCACCATCGCCAAAAGCTACTAAATCATCTAAGGTTAAATTCCAACTTACTAGCATTTTTTCTAATCCGACAGCTTTATTGACATGTGGCAAGATTAAATCAAAATTTCCAAAACCACTTGAAGTAGCAAAAACTCTTCCTGCAAATTTTTTGTTAATTTCATCAACCGTTGATAAAGTTTTTTCTTTAGGAACATCAACTGTAAATTTGAAAAATACATCATCAGGAAGTTGCTCGAAGCTATCAACAATTTTATGCTTAGGTAAATAATATTTCATCATCTTAACAAATTTTGAATCTGAATTCTTTTCTAGATATGCATTTTCTTTCCCACATAAAGCTGGTGTTAATTCTGGTCTTTGTGCCATAAATTCTACTAACTCTTCAACTAAACTTCGATCTAATTGTTCATAGCTTAGATCTTTCCCATCATCTACCAAGTACATTCCATTTTCGGCAACGAAGGACATATCTTTCCAATATTCAGTAAAATCTAATCTCGTTCTTTCAAATTGATTACCACTAGCTACAATAAAATGAATATCTTTTTCTTTCATCTTATTTAATAACTCAGAAAATAATTTTTTATCATAGCTTTTATCATCTCTTAAAAAGGTTCCATCCATATCAATCGCTACAGCTTTAAAAGGTATCATCTAATAATCCCACCATCTCTAATCTATTTTATTATATTCTTCAATTTCAATATCATTTTCTGTTACTTTTAACTTAGTAATTGATCCATTCTGAGGATAGTTTTCCCCAACATTAATATTATCTCCATATTTGTCAGCCAAACTGGCAATTGTACTACCATGACATACCAATAAAATAGTTTCTCCATCTTTATGATTTTTTCTTAGATAGTCAAAGCCTGAATTTATTCTCTTCCAGTATGTCTTACTATCTTCACTTTCATGAAATGGATCAGTCTCATGCATAAAATCCTTAATCTCATCTAAAGGATACTTATTTACAAGTTCTTTAAATGAACCTGCTCCATGTGTTGCACCAATTAACATCCAGGTTTGTGGTGAATCACTACCTTCAAAATAACCATACTTTTGTTCACGAAATTCCATCATTGCTTGTGGTTCTTTTAAATCACCTGATACTTTATTTTCACTCAAAATGTACTCACAAGTACGAATTGCACGCATTGTATCTGAACTATACGCTTTATCAAACTTAATATTTTCTAGGATTTTACCTGCTCGCTTACCATCTTGAATTCCTTTTTCAGTCAATGGTGAGTCTACCCATCCTTGCATCTTCTTATAACGATTCAATAATGTTTGCCCATGGCGTACAATGTAAACTGTTATTGCCATTTTATCACTTCCTAAATTTAAACTCATTGATTCTATTATATCACTTTTTAAAGCGGTTACTTTAGTTAATAAAATTTTACAAAATAAAAGACTAGAGAAATTCCCTAGTCATTAATTTTTATGCAATTTTTACCCTATTCAACATCAAAGAACTTATCATTACGGATATAGAGCTAAATGCCATTGCTAATCCTGCTAATTCCGGACTTAAAGTTAAACCAATGCCAGAAAAGATCCCTGCTGCCACTGGAATTCCCAAGCCATTATAGATAAATGCCCAGAATAGATTTAACTTAATGCGATTAAAAGTCTTTTCACTCATCATTAAAGCTTTAACTACATCTTCTAGGTCATTTTTCACTAAGACAATGCCACCAGATTCAATTGCAATATCTGTTCCTGCTCCCATAGCAATCCCAACACTAGCTGTTGTTAAAGCTGGTGCATCATTAATTCCATCACCGACAAAAGCAACATTTCTACCTTGATCTTGCAGCATTTCAATATGATGTGCCTTATCTTGTGGTAAAACATCCGCTATCACTTCATCGATTCCTACTTCATTAGCAATAACTTCTGCCACTTGTTGATTATCACCAGTTAACATAACTGTTTTTAGCCCACGTTTTTTCAAATCACTAATTGCCTTAGCTGAAGTTGCCTTTGGAATGTCTTGAATTGCAATTAAACCTATGACTTCATCATTTTTACCTACAACTACAACTGTCTTTGCATCAGATTGTAAGTTCTTCATTTGTGCTTGAAGTTCTTGAGATATATTCCAATCCTCAATAAGCTTAGTGTTTCCCACGACTACTCGTTGCTCATCAATTATACCTGTAATTCCTTTTCCTTCAACTGCTGTAAAATTATTTACTTCAAATAATTTTATCTGTTGTTCTACTGCTTTATCCATAATTGCAGTAGCTAATGGATGCTCAGAATTTTTTTCTAAGCTAGCAGCAATTTGTAATATTTCATCTTTATTACCGATAATATCTGTAACTTTAGGCTTACCTTCAGTAATTGTACCTGTTTTATCAAAGACTACTGTATCAATTTTATCAGTTGCTTCTAGTACTTCACCGTCTTTAATAAGAATTCCCATCTTTGCACTACGTCCAGTTCCTACCATTAAAGCCGTTGGAGTTGCAATTCCCAAAGCACATGGACATGCAATAATAACAACTGATACCGCAAATAACAATGAAGTAACATTACTATTTCCTAAAAATACATACCATACCAGGTAAGTAAGAATAGCAATAATTAACACTACCGGTACAAAGATATTTGCAATCTTATCCGCTGTTTTTTGAATTGGAGCATGACTATTTTGAGCTTTTTTAACCATTTCAACAATCTGAGCTAACATTGTATCTTTACCTACTTTATCAGCTTTGAAAAGGAAAGTTCCAGTATTATTCAACGTTGAACCAATAACTTTATCGCCCACTTTTTTCGTTACTGGCATACTTTCACCTGTTATCATTGATTCATCTACTGTCGAACTTCCTTCAATTATTTCTCCATCTACAGCTATCTTTTGACCAGGTTTCACACGAATAACGTCGCCTACTTTTATATCATCTAATGGCACCATTTGAGACTTACCATCTACTATTACTTCAGCTTCTTTAACTTGTAAGTTTAATAATTTTTCAACTGAACTATTAGCATTGTTTCTCATCTTTTCTTCAAAAACTTGACCTAACAAGATGAATGTTATAACAAAAGCTGCACTCTCAAAAAATACATCTTGACCTGTAAACATCGCATAAATACTATACACATAAGCTGTAGCTGTTCCAATTGCTACCAATGTATCCATATTAGCATGATGATTTTTAAAAGCCGCCCATGCACTATGAAGGAATGGTCTTGCTGAAATTACCATTACAATTGTTGTTAAAATAAACATTGTATACGTATGTCCGGGCAACATCCAACCAAATGGCTTTAGTATCATTTCAAAAAACATTGGTAATGAAAATATTAACGAAATCCAAAATCTTGCTCTAATCGTCATTACTCAATCACTACCTTACCCTTAAACATATTCATGCCACAAGCAAAATCAATTTCACCTGCTTTACTCGTATCTAAATCAAATTCTTGTGGTTCATTTAGTGGTAAATCTTGCTGTTTAACATTCAAGGCTGGAATATTTAGTTGATCTAAGCATCCTTTATCACTGATTCGATTAAACACTAATTTAACTGGTTCTCCAACTTTGACCTTAACTTCACTTGGTCTATAGCCACCATCTACTGTTATTTCTACTTTATTCATATTTGATTCCTACTTTCTATTTAATAATTACTTTTCCATGAAACATATTCATACCACAGGCAAAACCATATTCTCCTGCTTTATCAGTATTAATTTCTATTTTAGTATTTTCGTTCTCTGGCAACATCTTGCTGATACCAAAATCAGAAAATACAACTTGTTCCAAACAACTAGAAGGATCTTTACGGTAAAAATTAATTACCGCTGGAACTCCCTTTTTAAGTACCACTGTTTCTGGCGAATAACCACCGTCAACTTTAACTGTAACTTCTTGAACATTATCTGCAACATCAGCTGTAACAGCCTCTTTTTCATGTTTTCCAAAAAACCACCATGAAATAAAACCGATTAAAGCAATCCCTATTACTAGGACAATAATTTTTGCAATCATAGGCTCACTCCTTTTTAATTTACATTTGTAATCACAACTATATATTAATCTTAAGAATTATAGTTGTCAATAAAATAAAATATACTGACCTAAGTTTTTTTACTTATGCCAGTATATTTTTTTAATTTATGATACTCGATATTAATCGGGCAATATTCTCAGTTGTTCTTTCTACGTTTTGTGGACCTTTTTCTAAAGACTCTTCTATACTTTCGGATTTATCTACAATTCCAAAAATTGCAGATATTCCTATATCGTACAGTTCCTCGATTCTCTCCCCTAAGTATCCTGCTTCAGCAAAAACCGGTTTTTGATATTTTTTAGCAACTTGTGCTACTCCAAATGGGGTTTTCCCATATTTAGTTTGAAAATCCATCCCGCCTTCACCGGTAAATACATAGTCTGCTTGAGATATTTTTTCTGCTAGTTTAACTGTATTAGCTACTACTTCCACACCAGATTGTAGCTTAGCATCTAAAAATGCTATTAAACCTGCACCTAAGCCTCCTGCTGCACCACTACCTGCAATATCTTCTACATTCTTACCTATATCTCTTCTTATAATTTCAGCATAATGTATCAATCCTTTATCCAATAATTCAACTTCATCTGGAGTTGCCCCTTTTTGTGGTCCAAACACTGCTGCTGCACCCTTTTTACCAGTTAATATATTTTCTACATCACTAGCAATAATAAAGTTTACTTTTTTCACTCGTTTATCCAGATTTTCCATTGAAATCTTATCAATTTTAGCAAGATTACTACCGGTTGGTTCAATATTATTTCCATACTTATCAGTAAATTTCACCCCTAAAGCTTGAGCCATACCAATACCACCATCAACAGTTGCACTCCCACCAATTCCTATAATAATAGTTGATACTCCCTTATTTAAAGCTGCTTTTATTAATTCTCCAGTACCATAAGTAGTGGTTACTAAAGGATTTCTAACTTTGGGATCTACTAACATTAATCCACTTGCTTGGGCCATCTCAATTACAGCAGTCTTTTTATCTCCTAAAATTCCATAATATGCTCTTACTTTTTGTTTAGGTAATGGTCCTTGAACTTCAACATACTCTTTATAACCATTTGTAGCATCAACTAAAGATTCCACTGTACCTTCTCCACCATCAGCCATTGGTACATGTACAATTTCTGCATCACTGAAAACTTTTCTTATACCTTTTTCCATAGCAACACACACTTCCTTAGCAGTCATGCTTTCTTTAAAAGAATCTGGTGCTAATACAAATTTTTTCATAATCATTACCTCTTTAATTTAAAAATATGAGTAAAATTGCCTTAGACTTGCATATTCACCGCAATACTCTGCTATACAGATTATCTAAAATACACAATTTAATTAAATCCTAACAAATTTATAGATTCATTCCCGTTATTTTTAATCTTATTAACTTATTTAAACTATAAGAATATTCAACTTAAAACTAATAAATAAAATATTTTCATCTCAATTTATTTTTCACTATCTGTCTTCTAAAAAACTCTCTATGCTATAATTAGACCGTAGAAAATATATTTAAGGGAGGCGTTTATTTTGCAACAAATTCGTTCAGATTTGCAATTTATCGATCACTATATCAATGTTTTCAAACGTAGTTGGGGAAGCTACTTGTTTTTCTTTTTAGGGATTAATTTGTTTATTGAAGCAATTATTATCCCCATTTTTATATTTTTAACTAGTTGGATTTTAAAGCTAAGTCATATTCCATATGTTTCATATACTAATATTTTAGAAATTATCACTCATCACCCTGTTGGATCACTGGCTCTCATTTTAGAACTAGTTCTAATAGTTGGTGTAATTTTCTTCCAATTTACGTTTTTACTAACAGGTATTACTAACATTTCTAGAGATAATTTTTCACTTAAAGAAGTTTGGTTTGCATCTTGGAGACGACTAATCCAACTCCGTCCAACAAGCGTTCTATTCTTTATTGGTTACTTCATTCTTATTATACCTTTTGCCAATTTAATTTTTAAAACACCTTTATTAAATAAGGCAAAAATTCCAGCATTTATTATTGATTTTTTGTTAACTAAATGGCAATTTGTTCTATTATTAGCAATTGCTTACCTAATTATTTTTTACCTAGGACTTAGATTACTATATACTCTTCCTTTAATGATTATTCAAAATTATCATACTCGCGAAGCTGTGTCTAAAAGTTTTAGTCTAACTCGACACCAAAATCTTGCGAACCTTCGCAGAATGCTTGTTATTTCTATTTATTTTGGCATCATTTCTGCAGTTGGATATTTACTAATTATATTTCTCCAAGCTGGTTTTGATAAATTTCCTAAACCCTTTGACTTAATTATGGCTATTATTATGCTAGCAATTATACAAATTTTTAGTACTTTTATTGCTACACTTGTTAGTTTTCTTTTACTTCAAATGACTTTACCAACTGAAGTATTTAAAGGACATCCTACTTTTTACCATACTAATCGCATTAATCAACGTAAGAAAAAAATTAGAGTTACTACTATTGTCCTAATTAGCTTTATCGCTCTACTATCTTTGACTAATAACTATTTTTATTTACATAACAACGATACTCCACCACTTCGCATTTCACATCGAGGTGTTGATGATGGGAATGGTGTTCAAAATACAATACCTGCTATGGCTGCAACCATTAAAGAACATCCTGATTTTATTGAAATGGACATTCACGAAACCAAAGATCATCAATTCGTTGTTATGCATGATGAAAACTTAAAAAATCTTACAGGTGTTAATAAAGCTCCTTACCAATTAACTTTAGCTCAAATTACAAAATTAATAGCTCACGAAAATGGTCACTCAGCTCATGTAGTTAGTTTTGATGATTATCTAGCCTATGCCAATAAGCATCACCAGAAGTTATTAATCGAGATCAAAACTACTCCACATGATTCAAAAAATATGATTGATATCTTTTTAAAAAAATACCAAAAAGATATTTTAAAATATCATCATGAAGTTCATTCTTTAGACTATAATGTTGTCAGACAAATTAAGTCTAAAGCTCCAGAAGTATTTGTAAGTTATATCTTACCTTACAACTTCACCTATCCTCAAACATCTGCCAATGCATATAGTATGGAGCAATCAACATTAAATGATTCTTTTATTGTTGATTCTCTCTTTAATCAACAAAAAGTATATGCTTGGACAGTTAATACTGACAGTGAAATGGATAGAATTTTGTGGTTAAATACTGATGGTATTATTACAGATAATTTGTCAGCTTTAGATAGTAAAATAAATGATTTTTATCATGATCCTTCTTATGCTGATATGCTATTCAATTATATTACGGTTATTCCTTATAGCAATTCAATAACTAGTGAGGCTAGTGTGTAAGCGTAACAATTGACAGCTAACTTTTCGTAAGTTATAATTCAAGTAACTTATTTGTCGGAGGTAATACTAAATGTCTAATGAATATCAAGTAAAAACAGATATTTGTTTTTGTGGATTGTGCCCTATGCCATCCACCATTTAGTATGCATGTATTCTTTTGGTAGATATCAAGGGCACAGGACAATTTCATTTTGTTCTGTGCTTTTTATTGTTTTAAATACATAAACTGATAAAATAAGTGAAAATTTTGGTGTAGAAAGAAGTGGGAAGAATGTCGCGGCAACCATTAAAAATTGGAATTTTAAATCTTATGCATGACAAAGAAGATACTCAAAAAAGATTTTCTAGAGTCTTAAGAGATATAGGTGAAAATTTAGAAATAACTTATTTCTATCCTGTTAACCATTATAAGAATCGTGAAGTTCCAGAATTAGTGGCTAAAATATCTCAACCATTAGATTTAAAATTAATTCGTCAGATGGATGCTTTCATCATTACAGGTGCACCCTTAGAAAAATTACCATTTTCAGATATTACTTATCTTGATGAATTACAGGGACTAATGGATACTCTAGAAAAGCAAAATATCTCTCAACTCTATGTTTGCTGGGGTGGTATGGTTGCTCTTAATTACTTCTATGGTATTCATAAAGAAATGCTAGATACTAAACTTTTCGGTATTTATCCGCAAAAAATTACTAATCAAAGTAATTTGCTTAAGGGTTTAACTAATGGTTTCTTAGCACCGCATGCACGTTACGCTGAAATGAGTAAAGATGACATTCTTTCATCTAAAGACTTAATTATTAATGCTTATTCATCAACCGGACATTTATTCTTAGTGTCTGCAAAAAATAAGCCTCAACACTTCTTATTCTCACACCTAGAATACGGTCCTAATGCCTTTATAAAGGAATATCACCGCGAATTAAATGCTCGAGGAGGTGATGCTGTTGGCTTGGCAAAACCAACAGGATACTTTAAGGATGATAATAATATGAGCCAACCCCAATTTACTTGGGAAAATACACAAAAAAAATTCTTTAAAAATTGGATTACTACAATAACTAATCATTAAAGGAGGACTCCCTATGTCAAAAATTTATAATTCTATCTTAGATACTATTGGAAATACACCTATCGTGAAATTAAATCATGTTGTACCTGAAGATGCTGCTGATGTTTATGTAAAACTTGAATTCTTTAATCCTGCAGGTTCAGTTAAAGATCGAATTGCTTTAGCAATGATTGAAAAAGCTGAAAAAGATGGCATTTTAAAACCAGGTGATACTATTGTTGAACCAACTTCTGGTAATACTGGTGTTGGTTTATCTGCAGTAGCTTCTGCTAAAGGCTATCATTTAATTATTACTATGCCTGAAACTATGAGTGACGAACGTAAAAAATTGATGCGTGCTTATGGAACTGAACTTATTCTCACACCAGGTTCTGAAGGTATGGTAGGTTCCATTGCTAAAGCTGAAGAATTAGTTCAAACTAAGGGTTACTTCATGCCTATGCAATTTAAGAACTTAGCTAACCCTGAAATTCATGAACTTACAACTGGTAAAGAAATTGTTGCTGCTTTTGGTAGCGATAATTTACCAGACGCATTTGTCGCTGGTGTAGGTACTGGTGGTACTCTAACTGGAATCGGTCGTGCTTTAAAGAAGGCTTCTTCAGACGTCAAAGTATATGCTCTTGAACCTTCTGAATCTCCACTACTCAAAGAAGGCAAAAAAGGTGCACACAAAATTCAAGGTATCTCTGCTGGCTTTATCCCTGATACTTTAGATCGTGAAATTTATGATGATGTTGTAGAAGTTTCAAGCGATGAAGCATTTGAAACTGCGCGTGAAGTTGCTAAAAAAGAAGGTTTCCTACCTGGTATCTCTGCTGGTGCTAACATTCATGGCGCTATTGAATTAGCTAAAAAATTAGGTAAAGGTAAGAAAGTTATTACTGTTGCTCCTGACAATGGTGAACGTTATCTTTCTACCGCTTTATATCAATAAAATATAATACAAAAAATAATAATCGCTAAAGATTACGTAATTAAAACGTTAATCTTTAGCGATTATTTTAGTTTAGAGATCTAAATCTCAATCTTTATTTATTACTTACCGAAATATGCTCTTGTGTAGTCTGTTTCACCTACTGAATGCCACATAACACCCTTTAAGTTGCTATTTACTAAGTGACTTTCTGTCATTGTGTACAATGGTACTACTGGCATGTCATCATTTAATTGTTTTTGCATGTTTCTCATATTTTCCCAATACTTATTAGTATCAGTACCATTTTGCTTAGCTAATTCCAATTGCTTGTTGTAATACTCACTAGCATACTTACCATAATTTTGTGGATTAGTTTTAGATAATACATCGAAATCACTGATTGGATCTGCAAAATCAGCTAACCACAAAGTATAATTCATATCAAAATTACCGTTGCTTACTTTATCATTAGCACTCTTGTCAGGAACAGATACTACATCCACTTCTGCACCTTTTAATTTTGTTTCAACTTGTGATTGAACAAATTGACCTACATTCTTAGAAATTGTTTGATCATCTGTAACAAGTGTCAATGTTACTTTCTTCTTATTAAGTTCCTTCAAACCTTCATTCCATAATTCTTGACCTTTTTTCAAATCATAAGTTGTAGAAGGCTTCATTTCTGTTGCAAAGTCTTTGTTTGTAGTAGGATCTTTAGCTAATCTAGGAGCAACATAAGTATCTCCTGCTGTTGATCCATCACTTAATACTTTATTAGCTAATTGTTTTCTATTTAAAACTAGATACAAAGCTTGTCTTAATTTTTGATTTTGGAAAGCTTTATTATTTTGTAGATTTAGTCTTAAATAATATGTTCCTGCCCTGTATACATGCTTCAAATCTTTATCTTTTTGCAAGCCTTGAGCTGTAGTTCCTGTAACTAATGCATCATCTAGCTTATTATCTTGGAACAATTGATGAGCAGTATTTGAATCTTTAACTACTTGCATAGATATCTTCTTCAAATGAACATCTTTCTTATCATAGTAGTACTTATTACGTGTTAAATCCCAACTTTCATTAGTACCGGTCCAACCTGTTACCTTAAATGGTCCGTTATATACTAATCTTGTACTTGAAGTACCATATCTTTTTCCTTCTTTGTTAACGTATTTTGTACTTTGTGGGAAGAAAGCTGGCATTACCATCATTTGACTAAAGTAAGGCATTGGATACTCTAACTGAACTTGAAGTGTAGTATCATTTAATGCTTTTACACCTAAGTCAGAAGCTGGCAATTCACCACTTGAAACTTTAGTAGCATTTTTGATTCCAGTAAATATGTAGTTATATCCTGATTTAGCTGATGGACTTGCTGATCTTCTCCATGAAGTTACAAAGTCTTGAGCTGTAACTTTAGAACCATCAGACCACTTAGCATCTTTTCTGATATGGAAGGTATAAGTCTTTCCATTGTTAGTTGGTTTTACAACTTTTGTAGCCATCGCTGCTACTGGCTTACCATTTTTGTCCATTCTATATAGACCTTCCATTGATTGAACTAGCATATTCCATTGAGGCAAAGTTGCTACATTAGAGTTATCCAACGATTGAATTTCAGCTGTTTGCATTAATTTTAATGTGTCCTTTGAACTATTCTTTCCTGAACACGATGCTAGTAAGAATGTGCCTGCTAAAACAACTGGAACTAATCTCAATACTTTCTTGAATTTCATATTCTCATCTTCTCCCTTAATCGTCACTATTCTTTTCCAAATGTTCCGTCTTCTACTTCTGATACAAACTTGTATAAGCTCTTGAAGAATGCTTCTGGATTATCTTCATTGTGGCAATGTCCACCGTCCGGAGTTAATACCAATCTAGAGTTTGGTAAAGTATCTTGCATTCTTCTAGCTACATCTAATGGCATTGTGTCAAATTCACCAAATGTCAATAAAGTAGGTACTTTTACATTTGCTAACTTATCTCGTACACTCCAACCATTCAAAGTTCCTACCATCACAAATTCATTATTTCCCTGGAAATAATTGTATACATCTGTTGCCATTGTATTGACCATATGTGAAACTTTTGGATGTCTAGTAACATATTTAGCATAGAGCTTTTTCAACAATTCTTGATACATTGGATCATCAAAATTTTCAGCTTCTTCAACATCTTTCATATATTGAACTTCTAAACTATTAAACATTTCTTCTCTTAACTTGTTGATATGAGTTGTATATTCTTCAATATTGTCAATCATACTAAAAACAACTAAGCCTTTTAAATGTTCTCCGTATTTTAAAGCATATTCTTGTGCTAGAAGTCCGCCCCATGAATGACCAACTAAATAAAAATTATCTAATCCCAGTTTTTTTCTAACTTCTTCTAGTTCTTCCAAATAATAATCAAGCGTTAAATAATGTTTATTTTCTTCCAAAGAAAAGTCTGGCTGATCTGAATAAAACGAACCCAATTGATCGTAGGTATAAACTTCTACACCCTTATCATTTAAATTTTGAGCAAAATTTTCAAATTCTTCATGATTTCCTCCAGGACCACCATGCACGCATAACATCTTAACGGGACCTTTCCCTTCCTTTCGAGTAAATAGATGATATCCATTATCTAGTTCTAAAAGTTTTGTTCCTTGTTTCATTAGTAATTCACCTCATAATTTTATTGAGAAAATTATTAAGTAATTAAAAACGCCCTATAGAAGTTTAATTACTTCTATAGGGCGTTTCCGCGGTACCACCTATTTTTATTGATCAACAAAAATTAATCAACATCTCTTTTCACGTGCGGCCTAGACTTCTCTAAGCGATACGCTAGTACGTTAAAGGGTACAACCTAAAAACACTCTTCGCATTTTCAGCTCTAAGGTGATATTCGTAAACTTCCATACTGTTTTCTTACACCAACCGAAAACTCTCTTTAAGCGTAAAAATTTACTACTGTCCTTGTCATTGCTATTAATCTCTCTATTCGTTGTCATCATATTAACACTTTTTTATAATCTGTCAACTATGTTTATTCATTTTTTTATTATCTTAATCTAATAAAAAGCCCCAAAAAAATCGTATTACTTCACTATTTTTTGGACTTCAATTTTTTCAATTAAATTTTATTCATCGCATCTTTTACAGCTTCTTTTAAAGCTCTACTTGTTGCTGATGCTCCCGAAATGCTATCAACGTCGTAAGTATTCTTACTGATCATTTCTTTTGGCATACTCTCAATTGCTTGGGCTCCAATTCCAGTTTCACTTTGTTTTAAAATCTCAATATCTTTTAATTTTTTATCATCATCTACTGTAATTCTAACTACAACTTCGTTACCTACACCAGCATTACTTCTTCCTAAATATTGGTTAGCACCCACCATATAAGTTTCTTTAACATCTAAGTCACTACCTAAATTGACCTTTTTTTCAGTTTGAGATGCTGAAGATACAGCGTCAGGTTCTTCTGTCGTGTGTTCAAAAACTTCTTCTTTAACACGAGCTGCATTTAAGCCTGCAATTTTACCAAAAATTAAGCATTCAGCAATGTTTTCTCCAGCTTGATAACGTCCAGCAGAAATTCCACCGAGTTCTCCAGCTCCATAAAGATGTGGAATAGGTGTACCATCATTGGACAAAATTTCAGCACGTGCATTACGGCGTGGCCCACCTTGTGTGTTTAAAACTGTTTGTGATACTGATAAGGCATAGTATGGACCCTCAGCATCAAATGCTTGCATCGTTTCTGGATTACGGTGGAATGCATAATCCTTTCCTTCAGTTGCAAAGAAGTTAAACTCTGCCACTTGTTCTTGCAATTTTTCTGGTACAGCACCTATCTTTTTAGCTAATTCTTCTAGTGTGTTAGCTTCAATCACCATATCTAGTGCTTGTGGGTAGATACTTGTCTCTTTATCTGCAAATTTTTCGTATTGTTTTTTATCAAAAATAATATGTGGATGATGATTATTTTGTGGAACTTTCCAATAACCATGGCTATAAACATGGCCATGTCTATTAGTCATATCTTCAGGATAATAGCGTGTACCATCATCTCCTGCAAGGAAGACACTGCCGTCATAAATAGCTTTCCAATCTCCCAAAATTAATTTACCACGTTTACCAGTTGGAACCGTAAATGCTAGTCCATGAAGCATTCCTAAAGATTCATAGTTATTCATGTGCCATAAACTAGCACCGACTTCAGTTGCCATCTTAATTCCATCGCCTTTATTGTATAAGGTTCCTAATGGTACTAACTTAGATGCACCCAGGTAATCTTCTAACATTTCTGGGTTATTTTCGAAACCACCAGTAGCCATAACTACACCATTATTAGCTTTAATATTTCTCAATACATGATCACGTTCAATTTGAACCCCTATTACAGTTTTTGTTGCAGGATCTTGAATTAAATGACGAGCTGGTGAACTAAACCATACGTCAATCTTATCTGAACGATCAACTACATTTTGTCTTAGCATCTTCCACAAAGCACCATCAAAGAATCCCAAACTAACTGATAAAATATCATGGTGTTCGCTACCTTCAAATTCAGGATATTCCACTGTATTATCAATAATAGCTTTTCTCAATGCTGCAAATTTAGGATTATTCCAATAATCGCGCTTATATTGATAAGGTTCCACGCCTAAATGTTCCTTCAAATATTTAGCCATATTTGCCATACCTTCAACATAAGTATCTGCTATTTCTTGGTCAAGTGTCATCGGATCTGTTAGAGCTGCGAAATATTTCTTTTCAGCTTCAAAGTCATCACTTGCACTGATCATTTGAGCAGAATAACGAGTGTTACCACCTTCATTACCTTCAGGAGCAGCATCAACTAATAAAACTTTTGCTCCTTCATCTGCAGCGAATCTGGCTGCTGTGGCTCCAGCTCCACCAAACCCTAAAACAACTACATCATACTCAGCATCCCAATTATTTACTTTAACCATCTAAAATTCCTCCTTATAGGATTTATCAAGTTACATATTTCACATATATAATTATAAAATACTATAGGTATAAAAGTAATCGTTTTCTAATTTCTATTAATCATGTTATTATAACTTTAGGTTATGATTAAAAATTTAGTTAATCATAAAAATTTTAGTAACTATCACTGTTATATTGGAGAATCCGTTATGAGTTTTGAAATTAATCATATTAAATATATCCAAGCCATTGTTGAAAATGACTTCAATATTACTGCAGCGGCTCATAAAATACATATCAGTCAACCCGCTCTCAGTAAATCAATTAATTTAATTGAAAGCAAATATCATGTGCATATTTTTACAAGAGATAAGCATCGATTAGTTGGACTAAGTCAACAAGGTAAAATTCTCTATGCCATGATGTTAGATATTCTAGAGAAATACGAAGAATTAGAAAATGAATTGCATCAACTTGGAACTGAACCTTCGCTTATTAAATTTGGAGCCATTGCTAGTACCCCACAGATTTTATTTCCTGGTCTCTTTATTGATTTTGAAAGTACACATCCTAACATCCACATTGAAATTATTGAGGATGGTGGTGTAAATATCTTACATGATTTCTTACAAAAAAAATTTGATTTTGCTTTACTAGTTAATCCTTTTGAATTACCACCTGATTTAGCTGATGTGCATTTAGTTGCTGAAGATGAGATTGTTGCCTTTCTTCCCCTAGGACATCCTCTCACTTCAAAAGCAATACTAACTTGGGAAGATCTAGCTGAATATCCGCTTGTCTCTTTATCAGACAAATATCAGACCTACTTTAAAGTAATGGAACAATTTAGAATACGTGGACTAGAGCCTCATTTTGCATATACATCATCTTCATGGCAATATCTAACAGATGCTATTCAACGCAATTTTGTAATTACTTTAATGCCATCGCTAGTCCCAACATTTTCCTCTACTGATAACATTATTATTAAACGAATTAAAAATCCTGCATCATTTAATTTGTTTTTAGCTAGATTAAATAAGAAACACTATTCAAAAGAAAATAAACTTTTCTACAACTTTCTTAATCAACATTTACCAAAATTAAAATAATTTTTTTCTTGCCTTGGAGTTAACTCAAAGGTTTAGAATTCAAACTATAGAATAGATTTAAAAAATGAGGTGTCTTCAATGAAAAGTGCAGTTTTTGAAAATAAGGGAAAAGTCAGTTTAGAAGAAATTAGTAAACCTACAATTCAAGATAGTGGTGATGCTATTATCCGCGTTATTCGTGCATGTGTTTGTGGCTCTGATTTATGGGCTTATTCTGGATTAGACAGTAAAGAAAAACATTCCGTTAATAGTGGTCATGAAGCATTAGGTATTATTGAAGAAGTAGGCTCTGATGTAACAACTGTAAAATCTGGCGATTTTGTGATTGTTCCATTTACACATGGATGCGGTCATTGTGCAGCTTGTTTGGCAGGTTTTGATGGTGTATGTCAAGATCACGAAGATAATTTTAGCGTTGGTTTCCAATCTCAATATATTCGCTTTGCATATGCTCAATGGGCTTTAGTTAAAGTTCCTGGTAAACCTGAAGATTATAGTGAAGGAATGTTGAAATCACTACTTACCCTATCTGACGTTATGGCTACTGGCTATCATGCTGCTCGCACAGCTCATGTTAAGCCTGGAGATAAAGTAGTTGTTGTCGGTGATGGAGCTGTTGGTCAATGTGCTGTTATTGCAGCTAAAATGTTAGGTGCATCTCAAATTATTATGATGAGTCGTCATAAGGATCGCCAAGATTTAGCTTTGGAATTCGGTGCTACTGATATTGTTGCTGAACGTGGAGTAGAAGGTATTTCTAAAGTTATTGCTCTAACTGGTGGAACAGGTGCTGATGCTGTTCTCGAATGTGTAGGCGCTCAAGCATCTACTGAACAAGCCATGGGCGTTGTCCGTCCTGGTGGTTTTATTGGTAGAGTTGGTCTACCTCACGGGAAAGATATGAACCCTGCTGCTACATTCTATCGTAACGTTACTCTAGCTGGTGGTCCTGCTTCTGTTACAACTTATGATAAAAAAGTTTTACTTAAAGCTGTACTTGATGGACAAATCAATCCTGGAAAAGTTTTTACTCATAGTTATAGTCTTGATGAAATTAATCAAGCTTATAAAGATATGGCAGATCGTAAGACTATTAAATCACTGTTAGTCATCGATTAATTATAAAAAATGCTGGTAATTGCATGATTACCAGCATTTTTTATAACTTATATTTTTAATCTTTCAATTTATCCAAAGCTTGAGCAAAGTCATCAATTAAATCATCTGCATTTTCAATTCCAACTGAAATTCTTAACAATTCTGGCGTTACTCCAGCTGCCTTCAATTCTTCGTCGCTTAATTGTGCATGTGTTGTTGAAGCTGGATGGATAATTAAAGATTTAGCATCCGCAACATTTGCTAATAGAGAAAATAGTCGTAAATTTTCAATTAATTTCTTACCGTCTTCTTTGCCACCTTTTAATCCTAAAGTAAAGATTGAGCTTACACCCTTAGGGAAATATTTCTGTGCCAAATCATAGTATGGACTGTCTTCTAACTCTGGATAATTGATCCATGCTACTTCTGGACGAGACTTCAAGAATGAAATTAGTTTTCTTGTATTTTCAACATGACGCTCTACTCGTAAGGATAATGTTTCTAAACCTTGTAATAGTAAAAATGAGTTGAAAGGACTAATTGAAGCACCGGTATCACGACCAATTTCAGCTCGTACCTTGGTAGTGAAAGCTGCACCTTTAATATCTGCAAATTTCAATCCTTCATATTGTTGATTAGGTTCTGTGAAATCAGGATAACGTCCGCTAGCTTCATAATCAAAATCTCCCTTTTCAACAATTACTCCACCCATGGTTGTCCCATGACCGCCGATAAATTTTGTAGCAGAATGTACGACAATATCTGCTCCATGTTCAAGTGGTCGTACTAAGTATGGTGTTCCAAAAGTATTATCAACAATAAAGAGAATACCGTATTTATGAGCAATTTTCCCAATCTCTTCAAAATCGACTAAATTAATTCCGGGATTTCCAATACTCTCTACATAAATTGCCTTAGTCTTATCATTAATTGCTGCTTCAAAGTTTGCAGGATTATCAGGATTTACGAAATTTGTTTTAATCCCTAATCGTTTTAAAGTAATACTAAATAAGTTATAAGTACCACCATAAAGTGTGCTAGCAGCAACAATTTCATCGCCTTGTCCTGCAATATTCAATATCGCATATGTAATAGCTGCTGATCCAGTTGCTAATGTTATACCTGCACTTCCTTTTTCCAACGCTGCTACTCTTTTATCAACTACATCAGTGGTAGGATTTGTTAACCTAGTGTAAATATTTCCTGCATCTCTCAATGCAAATCTATCTGCTGCTTCTTGTGCATTCTTAAAAACATATGATGTTGTTTGGTAAATAGGCACTGCTCTTGATCCTGTTTCATCAATTGTTTGTCCAGCGTGTACTTGTAAAGTTTCGAATCTATCTGTTGCTTTTGTTTGATCTTGAATTGTCATAATTATCCTCTTTTCTAAGTTGTGTGAATTAGGTTCAACCAGTTCGTATATAGCTTGACACTACTTTGAAACCATTGATTAACTATCTGATTATTTTGATAGTAATTGTTAGGTTTACTAATTGGTTTCCCTTTTTCTAAATCTCGTTTATATTCTCTATCTAACGTTCTTGTATCGTATTCTGGATGACCAGTAATAAATAAATTTTTTTGATCAGTAGTCGCTAATAAAAATGCTTCTACTTCCTGACTCTTAGCTAGTACCTGCAACTCATCAGGTAATTTTACCGGTAAGATTAATTTAGTATGTCGAGACTGTGGCATTCGAATTGGTCCCCCACTTCCAAAACCTAATAAGAAGGAACTATTCGTGTCTATTTTTTCCGCTTGATAGACTCCAAATAATTTAGAAACTAAAGGTAATTTATCAATATCAAATTTTACTTTCAAAGCTGCTTGACTAGCCCAACATTCAAAAATCGTGTGAATTTTTGTTTGTCTACTCCATTCAACCAACTTTTGAAAATCATCCCAATAGTCTACTTCTGTGAAATCCAGATGTTCTACTGGTGCACCTGTAACTATTAGCCCATCAAAGTTTTGTTGTAAAACCTTGCTCAAGGGCAGATAATGTTTCTTTATAATTTCACTATTACCATGATGAAAATGATGACTATCAGGATATGCAAAAGTCACTCTACAATTAATTTTTGTTTTTTCCAATAACTTTAAAAATTGTAATTCTGTTGTTTCCTTGGTTGGCATTAAATTTACAATTAATATTTCTAAATTTTGTTTATCGTTCAGTTTATTCTTCCATTGTTTTTGTGCTAAAGCTATTCCATTTACAGCTTGTACTGTCATCATTCTCACCTTCTTTTAATAAAAAATTTCTTTTAATCTCCCCAAACTTCCTTAGCTGTCTCAATTACTAATTTCAGTTTGTTTTCTTGATCTTTTTCTGTAAGTTTATTTCCTTCCTCCGTTGAAGCAAATCCACACTGTGTACTTAAAGCTAAATCATCTAAATCAACATATTTAGTTGCTTCCTGAATTTTTTGTTTTAATTCATCTTTGTCCTCTAATTCAGGCTTTTTGCTAGTTACTAGTCCTAATACCACTCTTTTACCAGCAGGAACAAATCTCAATGGCTCAAAACTACCTGAACGTGCATCGTCAAATTCTAAGAAATATCCATCATAATCTGTTGCAAATAAATCTTCTGCAACAGCTTCATATCCGCCTGAGAATAACCAAGAAGATGCATGATTCCCACGACATACATGAGTTGTAATTATTAAATCATCAGGTTTATTCGCTAATGCATTATTGATAATCTTCTTACTAATTTTTGTTGCTTCGTTGGGATCAATACCCTTTTCTAATAGAGCTTCACGTTTATTTTTATCAACTAAAAACGCCCAATTTGTATCATCAAATTGTAGATATCGACAACCTAAATCATAAAAAGCTTTAATTGCATCTGCGTAAGTTTGCGATAAGTCTGCATAAAATTCTTCTATGTTAGGATAAATTTCTTTCAATTTTGAAGAACCATCGTTAGCTAAAATTTCTTGACGATATAACATTGTTGGACTCGGAATTGTAGCTTTAGCTATGAGATTTCTTTTATCTGCAACTTCTTTAAGATAAGAGAAATTCTTTAAGAATGGATGATTAGGATTAAATTTAACTTTTCCTACCACTCGAACATTATATGCAGGTGCATCAGTTCCTTTAAATTGTTGATTATATCCTGTTTGTGGAACGTACCCTTCTACTCCATCTAAATTTTCTAAAAAGTCAATATGCCACCAGCCTCGATTAAATTCTCCATCTGTCACAGCCTTTAGTCCCACTTCTTTTTCTTTTTCCACCAACTCATCAATTAGTCTATCTTCAATTTCCTTTAATTCATCTTGAGAAATCTTTCCTTCTGAAAAATCTTTGCGTGCTTTTTTTAATTCTTCAGGTCTTAAAAAACTTCCTACAATATCATAATGTGCTAAATCTTTAATAGTCTTTGTCATAATTTTTCCTGCTTTCTTTCGTATAAAAATAAAAAAAGTCCCTAGAACAACAAACGTTGTTCTAGGGACGTGTCATCATCTAATTCACATTCACGTGTTACCACCCGTTATTCGATACTACCTCACAGTAATATCCTCACTAAGTACACTATACAAGCTATACTCGTTCGCTATAACAGGCGACCCCTGTTATCTGCTTGCCATGGCTCACAGATAATCTAGCTCCAAGACCATCTTCATTAAGCTTTCAACACATCGCATCTCACCATTCACGACTCTCTTTAGTGATACTCACATTAATTACTCATCTTTTCTTAGCTATTTCTAATTATTATGTCATAATAATATCTTTTATGTTGTCTGCTGTCAACCCTAAATTATAAATTAATTAAAATCTAGCGCTAATCCCTGACTATGAATAGCTTCTACAATGTCATCACGTTTATTTTGATGTGTATTCAATTTTTTTCCGTTAATTTGATTAGTAAATGAATCAATTCTTCGATTAGCATCGCGTAAATCATAATACGTTTGTACTATTTCATCATAATCTTTCAACTCACTAACTTCAAAATCACGTGGATATTCATTTTCAAAAGTTGTAAATTCTAATGGAAGTCTTGGCTTTAATTGTGGTTCTTGATCTGGTACACCGACTTGTAAGCCTAAAGCTGGATATGTGAGTTCTGGTAAATCTAACACTTTTAACATTGCTTTAGGATCATCATTAACCGTTCCTAAAGGTACTATTCCAAGTCCCATACTCTCAGCAGCATTAATTACATTTTGGACTGCTAACATTGTGTCTTGTAATGCTTGGAAGAAAATATCCATTGTATGCAAACGTCCATCATCATTTCCCATTTGTTTACGAATTTGTTGATTTCGATATAAATCGATAATAAAAATAAATAAATCTCCATTAGCACCTACGTATTTTTGACCTGTTATTTCTCTAATTTGTTTACGTTTCTCTTCATCAGTAATATGTAAGATGCTAAATTGTTGCATAAACATACTAGTAGCTGTATGTCTAGCTACTTCATATAAAGTCGTTAATTGTTCTTCTGATAAAGTTTGATCTTTAAAAGCTCTAATTGCACGATGATTTAGTTGATGTTTAATTGTTTCATTTTCAATCATAAAGCCCACCCTCTACTAACTATTTATAAGTATAGTGTAACACACTTATACTTTGTTTCACGTGAAACGCACTTAGTTTTTAATGAACACTAATTCAGTATCAGTTGAAAATTGAGGTTCATATTGATATCCATTTACTGAAAAGTTCTTTATCTCATCAATTTCTTTAATATTATTTTCTAAAATATACCTTACCATATCACCACGTGCTTGCTTAGCAGCTGTTGCCTGTTGTACATATTTACCATTCTTTTCCTTTTTAAACGAACAAGTGATGAATTTATCTTGAGGCTTTAGATATCTCTCAATGGCTTTAGAATATTCTTTAGAAGCTAAATTTACTACTAATTCATTATCTCTATATAATTCTTGATATATACTGTCACCCCAAAATTGATACAAAGTATGATGATCATTAATATCTACTTTTGCCTGCATTTCTAATCTATATGGCGTAATACCATCCATCGCTCCTAAAATTCCATAAAATCCTGATATGATATATAAATCTTTTGCTGCTCTTTGTAGTGCTTCTTGCGTAAAAACTTGTGGTCCCATCGCTTGATATTGAATCCCTGAATATGCCATAACTGCTGGTGTTAAGTTCTCATCTAAATTCATATCTTGAACTCTATCATAGTTAAGTTTGGCAATTTTATCATTACATTTCCAAATATTCTTTAATTCATCATAGTTTTTACTCTTTAACCATGTTAATAACACTTCCGCTTTGTCTTTAAATATTGGCAATTTACTAATATCAAAGCTGTCCATATCTTCTATCATTTTCTTAGCTGGAGAAATTATTATTTTCATTTAGGTTATTTCCCTTCTACATTATTCTATGCTACTTTTTTCTTGATAATTCGCCATGCAATAAATCCTAATATTATCCAATATAGCATTGAAGAAATAATCATTGCTACAGTACCTGAATCTTGCTCAGTAATTGTACCTGTTACTGCAATAATCCAAAAATCATTCAAAAAATGAATAAAAATCGTTCCAAATAAATTTTTATATACTAAATATATTACCCCAAAAAGCATTCCTATTGCTGCAGCCGCTATAACTTGATTAATAGTAGGTAGTAGTCCTTGCCTAAAAAGATTGATAAAATGTAACATTCCAAATGCTAGACCTGAAAAAATCGCACTTATCCATATTCTTCTTTTCTCCTCTACTTTGTTTAAGCCATTATAAATATATTTACTAATAATACCTCGACATATTACCTCTTCAACTATTCCTGCTTGTAAGGATACCATTAATGCTAGTGGAAGATTTTTTACATTACCTATAACAATTAAGATTATGATAATTGCTAAAACTGTAGCCAATATTTTATGTTTCTTAAAAAAGCTAAAAGTAAATTTAAAGTCGATTTTTACTCTTATATATTTTTTATTGAGCCACAAAAGTAACGTACATATCACAAAATTAATTATTACAGAGGCAAATATCTTACTATTGCTGGAATTTAAACTTAATAACTGAACTATTCTTCCACTAATAACTAGTAATACTGCATATAGCCCCACTAACCCTACCGGAATTATAAATGTCTTCTTTTCCATAGTTTCATTCCTTTCCACTATCTATTTTAAATCTATCATTTTTATTCTTAATAATCTAATTTCAATCATTAACTGTTATAATTATATGTGTAATTTTTATGAAAGGGTTGTTATACTTGGAAGATTTAACATGTAGACAAACTCTAGCTATTACTAGCCATCGTGTTTTAGCTAGTGATTTAAATGAACATGAAACCGTATACGGTGGTAGACTCTTAGAAATGTTAGATGGCACTGCCTCCATTTCCGCCATTCGTCTTGCTAGAGCTAGCAATGTTACAGCATCAGTTGATGGACTTAATTTTTTAGCACCATTTATCCTTAATGATTCTTTATGTATCGAATCATACGTTAGTGGCGTTGGCTCTCGTTCAATTGAAGTTTTTGCGAAAATTATCGGTGAGCATTTAACTACTGGCGAAAGATTTTTAGGATTAACGGCATTTTTAACTTTTGTTGTACCAGATAAACAAATTATTCTACCCCAAATTACTCCTATAACTGAAGAAGAAAAAATTATTTGTGCTGGATACAAAGATCGTAAACTAGAAAAATCTAAAAAATTTGCTCGTCAAAAAGAATTAAACCAGCATATATCTTTACATTTACCTTGGGATAAGAATTAGCAAACAAACATGTTGCAAAATATATTATCTTGTATTATATTATTACTTGTAAAAAGTAAGTAATGATAAATTAACATTCCAAGACTTACTTTACTTCAATTATTAATAAGTATGATATGATAGTTAAGATAATTAAAAAGAAAGAAGGTATCACTGAATGTCTGACAAATACGATGTAATTGTGATTGGGGCTGGCCCTGGTGGTATGACAGCTGCTTTATATGCCTCTCGTGCTAATTTAAAAGTAGCTATACTTGACCGTGGCGTATATGGTGGTCAAATGAATAACACAGCTGAGGTTGAAAATTATCCTGGTTTTAAATCTATTTTAGGTCCAGATTTAGCTGAAGAGATGTTCCAAAGTTCTACACAATTTGGTGCCGAATTTGTCTATGGTAATGTTGAAGATCTTACCGTTGATGATAATGGCATTAAGCATGTTAAGACTGATGATGGCGAGTTGGAAGCACCCGTTGTTATTATTGCCACAGGTTCTCAATATCGCAAATTAGGTGTTCCTGGTGAAGAAAAATATAGTGGTCGTGGCGTATCTTACTGCGCTGTCTGCGATGGTGCTTTCTACCGTGATAAACCCGTTGTAGTTATTGGTGGTGGCGATTCTGCCGTTGAAGAAGGTATGTATCTTGCTAAATTAACATCTTCTGTTAATGTAATTCATCGTCGTGATGAGCTACGTGCACAAAAGATTTTACAAGATCGTGCTTTTGCTAATGATAAAATGCACTTCACATGGGATACAATTGTAACTGAAATTGTTGGTGATGATAAAAAGGTTACAGGTGTAAAGACTCATAATAAAAAGACTGGTGAAGATGGTGAAATTGAAGCCAATGGTGTATTTATCTACGTTGGCTCAGTTCCAATGAGTGAACCATTCCAAAAACTTGGCATTACTGATGATAAGGGATGGATTGTAACTGACGATCACATGGCAACAAGTGTCCCAGGTATTTTTGCTATTGGTGATGTTCGTTCTAAGTTCCTACGTCAGATTACAACAGCTGTTGGTGATGCAGGTATTGCAGGACAAGAAGCATTTGCTTATATTGAAAGCTTGAAAGATAAAAATTAATGAGTTACAAAAAAGGTAGTGATTAAAAATCACTACCTTTTTTCTGTATATTCTAGAAGGAAAGCGATAGCTTCTTTATAAGATAGCTTTCGCTCATTCATTACCTGCTGGATTATCTTTTGAGTTGAACTCAAACGCTCTTCTGTCATTGCCATAACTCTTCCTCCTATATACAAACATCCGTTCTAGTTAATTAGCACTTTTTTATTGTATATCTATTTCAGATAAAAATAAAGCCTTAATATTGTTCTAATTTTAGATATATCCGCCCTATCGTTAATTTAATCAGTTTTCTAGCCTTAGAAAAAATTATTTTAATATGGATTTAGAAAATTATCTGTATTTTTAAGCAAATACCTTGATTTAATCATATTTTTATAGTATGTAACTTTCCATTTAAATATTGAAGAATTCTTCATATAAAGGTATACTCTAACTTCTTTGTGTTATTCACAGAATTATTTCTAATTTTATATAATTTTCAACTTATGATTCAATAAAAAATAAAAAGATGAAATAAAAGCTGTATTAGCCCCTATTACATCTTTTTTTCTAATATCTTTATCTTAAATTAAATATGTGCCCATACGTTATCTAAGACATTTGTTTGTTCACGATCTGGACCTACAGAGAATGTAGATACCTTTACACCTACTAAATCTTGAATTCTGTGAATATAGTTACGAGCATTTTCAGGTAAATCTTCTAATGTCTTGCAGTTAGTAATATCTTCTTTCCAACCTGGTAATGTTTCGTATACAGGTTTGCATGCAGATAATTCCTTCAAACTTGCTGGATAATGATAAATTTTTTCACCATTTAATTCGTATGCTGTACAAATCTTAATTTCATCAAGACCTGTTAATACATCAACACAGTTTAAGCACAAATTAGTTAAGCCTGAAACACGTTTTGAGTGACGCATAACAACACTGTCAAACCAACCTATACGACGAGGACGTTTAGTAACTGTACCGTATTCATGACCTACTTCACGGATATGATCACCAATTTCATCATGTAATTCTGTTGGGAATGGACCATCACCTACACGAGAAGTATATGCCTTACATGCACCAACAACTTTATCAATCTTAGCTGGTCCTACACCACTACCGATAGTAACTCCACCAGCAACTGGATTTGAAGATGTAACGAATGGATATGTACCTTGATCAATATCTAACATTACACCTTGTGCTCCTTCAAATAAAACACGTTTACCAGAGTCTAAAGCATCATTTAAAATAACAGATGTATCTGTCACATAATCTTTAAGTTCTTGTCCATATTCGTAGTATTCTTCAAAAATATCTTCGAATTTTAATGGTTCGTGACCATACATTTTTTCAAATAAACGATTCTTTTCTTCAAGGTTTGTACGTAATTTTTCTTCAAAAGTATCTTTTTCTAATAAATCTGCAACACGAATACCTACACGAGCTGCTTTATCCATATAAGCTGGTCCAATACCTTTATTTGTTGTACCAATCTTATTATCTTTTTTAGCAGCTTCTTGTAAGCCATCTAAAACGATATGATATGGCAAGATAACATGAGCACGATTTGAAATACGAAGATTGTCTGTTGATACTCCATTATCATGAAGGTACTTTAATTCTGTAACTAAAGATTTTGGATTTAAAACTACCCCATTACCAATAACACTAATCTTATCAGAATAAAAAATACCTGATGGGATCAAGCGTAATTTATATGTTTTTCCGTCAAATGCAATTGTATGTCCTGCATTATCACCACCTTGGTAACGTGCAATAACTTCAGCATTTTGACTAAGAAAGTCTGTGATCTTACCCTTTCCTTCGTCTCCCCATTGACTACCAACGACTACTACTGATGACATTATAATCCACCTCGTAATTATATTTTATGTATAACCATAACTTTTGCGTCAATCAAACCAACGCAACCTCGATAATTGTAACAAGAAAAACGATTATATTCAAGTAAAAACCGAATATTTTAACTTTAATAAAACCTTTTTAGCAAATTATCATCAATTAAATTCGTGTTTTAATTATATATTCATGTATATAAATAAAAAATACCCGACAATAAATCGAGTATTTTTACCTATATTATTTCATATTAATTTGCTTCAAATATTCTTGAATTCGTTGCAAATCTTTACCGTCGTCTTGTAACAATAAACGAGGTAATACCTTTGCTCGAGGTGCGTGATGCCTAATTAAACGTATACTGCGTCCACTGCCTTGAGAAGCCTTATTAAGCGATACTACAGGGACTACATACTTGTTACTAAAATTATGCTTTTTAATAACTTGCTTCATAATCATTGGAGCAGTATCGTACCAGATAGGATAAGCCAAGTAAACCATATCGTACTTATCAATATTATCAAGCTTGTTCTTCACTTCTGGTGTAGCACCTGTTATCCATTCACGAAAAGCACGTGCTTTATCATCACCGCTATATTCTTTTACACCTTCGATTTCAATAATATCTGCATTAGTTTCTTGTTGAACCAAATGAGCTAAACGCTTAGTTTTTCCAGCAGGTGAGAAATATAGTATTAAAGAATTATTGATCACACCTTCTACCTTAGTATCAGTTGGATTTACTAAGTGTGAAAAATATCTCCATATTAAAGCAATAATCACTATTACTACTAAAATGCCCAAAATTAACATTCTAATCAATCCTATCTATAATTATTTGTATAATTATATTCTATCATAGGAAAAGTTTTATGAATAATATTTTCTACATTGGTGGCTCTTGAGCATATGAAATATTTGAAAATTTATTATAGGATTTAATAAACAATAATTTAACCGTTCCTCTAGCTCCAGCACGGTTCTTTTCAATGATTAATTCAACCTCACCAACATCTTGATTTAATGAATCCTGATCATCGCCATCTTCCTCTGATTTTGATTCACCACGTTCATAGTAATCATCACGATATAAGAAAGCAACTATATCCGCATCCTGCTCTATAGAACCGGATTCTCGAATATCAGATAGAACTGGACGTTTGTCTTGTCTTTGCTCTACTCCACGTGAAAGTTGGGATAAGGCTAGAATTGGCACACTTAATTCTTTAGCCAATTTCTTTAATTGTCGTGAAATTTCAGATACTTCTTGTTGGCGACTTTCTTTATTACTACCTTCAATTAATTGTAGATAATCAATAACTACCAAACCTAAATTACCCTTTTCTTTTGCTAGTCGACGACATTTTGCTCTGATTTCAGCCATTTTAATACCTGGAGTGTCATCAATAAAGATTGAGGTATTTGATAAAGCTCCCATTGCAACGATTAAATTTTGCCATTCTCCTTCATCTAGTTGCCCTGTACGTAAATGGTTAGCATTTATTGAACCTTCTGCACACAACATTCGATTTACTAAAGACTCAGCACTCATTTCAAGAGAAAAAATAGCAACACTTGTATCCGTAGACGTTGCAACATTTTGAGCAATATTCAAGGCGAAAGCTGTCTTACCTACAGCTGGACGAGCAGCTAGAATAATCAAATTATCTGGCTGTAAACCTGCCGTCATCTTATCAAATTCTCTATATCCAGTTGGTAAACCTGTAATATCTTCACTTTGCTGTGATAATCTATCAATATCACTCAATGTCTCATTTAAAACATCTTTAATCTCTCTAAACCCACTACGATTTCTTCGCTCTGAAACGTCCATTATTTGCCGTTCAGCTGAATCTAATAGAGATGGTACGTCATCATCACCGTTATTTGCTTGCGTTATAATATTTGTTGCAGTAGAAATTAAGCGACGCAACATAGACTTTCCTTCAACAATTTTAGCATAATATCCAGCATTAGCTGCTGTTGGTACTGATGTTGCTAATTCTGCAATATAAGCAACTCCACCAACATCATCTAATTGATTATTAGTAGTCAGATAGTTTTGTACTGTCAATACATCGATTGCTTCACCATCATTGTTCAAATTTACCATTGCTTGGAATAAAATTTGATGTGCTCTTCGATAAAAATCATCAGCTTCCACATATTCCATCGCATCTGCTAAAGCATCTGTATTCAAGAAGATAGCACCTAAGACCGCTTGTTCAGCTTCTATATTTTGTGGTGGTAAATTATCCGTCATTATATCGTTATTCACTTAGAAGCTCCTTTCCGTTCAATATTACATTTTATAATTATAACTTTTTTAAGATGTAATTACATAATAAAAGTAATTCTTTTTGTTAACTTTTTTATTTTTGACTAATATATAAAAACATCCAATACTAGATAATACTATCTACCATTGGATGTTTTCATCATTTTAATTCTTATTTTTCAGAAATATGAACTCTTATTTTAGCTGTTACTTCATTGTGAAGTTTTACAGGAACATTTACATATCCCATTGTACGAATTGGTTCACGTAATTCCATTTTACGCTTATCAATTTTCATACCGTATTGCTTTTCAAGTTCTTGAGAAATTTGTTTGCTAGTAATTGAACCAAATAAACGTCCATCAGTTCCAGCTTTAGCTTTCATTTCTACTACTCTTTCACCTGATTCAAGTAGTTCTTTAAACTTCTTAGCTTCTTCTAGTTCTTCTGCTTCTTTTCTAGCTTCAGCACGTTTTTGACCTTTTAATTGGCTCATTGCTTGTGCATTAGCTTGCTTTGCTTTATTTTGCTTAATTAAGAAATTAGCATAGCCATCTGGAAGTTCTTTAATTTCTCCACGACGTCCTTTACCTCGAACATCTTCTGTAAAAATAATCTTCATTTACTAATCACTCCTAATCAGTTTCCTCTGTATTATTTTCTTCTGTTTGTGCAATTAAATCAAGTAGTTGCTTTCTAACATCCAAAATATCTCTATCTTCAATTTGAGTAGCGGCATTAGATAAATGTCCTCCGCCTCCCATTTTTTCCATAATAATTTGAACATTAGTCTCTCCATTACTTCGAGCTGAAATTCCAATAATATCTTCAGAACGGTGAGTCACTACATACGAAGCTTGCACCCCACTAACAGTTAATAAAGAATCGGCAGCTTGTGCAGCAGTTACCGGATCATAGGCACGATCATTTTCACCAACTACAACAGCATTTCCATTCCCTACAAATTCCACTCTATCAATCAAATGATTTCGTTGCAAGAAACTTTGTACATTTTCTTTCATAAAATGTTGCGACATTTGTGAGTCAGCACCTACTGAACGAAGATAACTAGCAGCATCAAATGTTCTAGTCCCCGTTCTTAATGAGAATGACTTCGTATCAATAATAATTCCCGTCAGCATAGCTGTTGCTTCTAATTTATTTATTGGATCATCACTATAACGTGATTGATATTCAAACATTTCTGTTATTAACTCACATGTAGAACTAGCATAAGGTTCAATATATACCAACATCGGATTTTCAGGGAATTCTTCACCTCGACGATGGTGATCAATAATAATAACTCGATTCTTGAGTTGATCATATAATTCAGGACTCATTGAAATTGAAGGTTTAGACAAGTCTAGCATCAATAATAAGCTTTTCTTGGTTGCTTTTTGTAAAGCTTCTTCAGGAGAAATGATGCTTTCCTTGATATCTGGATAGTTATCAATTTCATCTAGCAATCTTTGGATATCTGAATGCAAATTATCTGTGTCCAACACAAGCCAACATTGCTTACCATTCATCTTTGCAATCCGTCTAATTCCCAAACATGCTCCTATCGAATCCATATCTGGTCTAGCATGTCCCATTACAAAAATATCATCTGATTGACTCATTAATTCTTGTAATGCTTGAGAAATCATTCTTGCTCTTACACGAGTTCTCTTCTCCATTGGATTCGTTTTACCACCATAAAAACGAGCTTGAGAATCATCTACTCCTCTTACAACTACCTGATCTCCGCCTCGTCCTAGTGCTAAATCCAAATTACTTTGTGATAATCGAGAAAGTTTAGCTAAATCAGTACCACCATAGGCTAATCCTATACTCAAAGTAACTGGAAAATTCTGCTTAGATGTTCTTTCTCTAATACGATCTAGTAATTTGAATTTTTCTTTTTCCATCTGTGTTAATGATTTTGTATATGCTAAAACGAAATAATGATCTTCATCAATCATCTTTAGAAACATTCCCATTTGACTAGCCCATGATGATAACTCATTCGTTATATAATTACTTAAATTGGAAATATTAGTATCATTCATTGATTGGGTAACTTCATCATAGTTATCAATAAAAATTTGTCCGATAACTAAGCGAGAATCATCGTATTGTTTCTGAATTTCAGCATAGTGTGTAATATCTAAAAGATAAACAACGTTAATATCATTTTGTACTAACATATTAAATTTTTTATCTTGCCATTTGATTTCAACACTATCTTTATTCGACATATTATCATTGATCACTTTAGCTAATTCTTCATCAGCCTCTGTTAACTTTTTACCTAATATTTCTTCTTGCCCAAATAACTTTTGCATAGTTGGATTAACCCAAACAACTTCTGCTAAATCATTGAGCATTAGAATTCCTATTGGCATTTTTAACAATGCCTCTTGCTCACTTCGCTTAATTTTATACGATAAATCAGATATATAATGTGTGGTATCTTGCATAACTTGTTTTAATGTTATAAAAGACAATCCTATTGTCAATAAAATCAGCAGAAGGACAATTATACCTAACCAGGCATTAACAATAAATGCCAACGTTGCACAGACTAAGGAGAGTATAAGTAAGAAAACTGCTATTATTCGCAAATGTTTATTTCTTAAAAATTCTGGTATCTGCCAAAATTCTTTTTCCAACAAACGTTTCACTTTTCCATCCTCACAGTCTAAATTTTTGATAGCCCTCTCATGAAAGCTACTTACTATTTTAACACATTTTCTACTATCACGTTACCTCAATCTATTCTTGTTCCACATGAAACATTTTAACTCAAATATGTTAAAATAATTATTGATTATAATATAGATTACCAGAAAGGATAATTAATAGAATGAAAAAAAGATATGTTCTAATGGGGTTATTATCATTGCTATTTCTAGGAGCATGTTCCAATAATAAACAAGAAACAGCTTCATCTAGCAGTAGTCATGTAAGCTCAAGTCTAGCATCAACTGATACTATTAATCAAACCCTAGACACTGTAGGATCACTTAAATATCATTTAGGTACTATTACTACTAGAAAAGTTGAAAATGACCGTAATAACTACACAGAGGCCGAAAGAAAGTTCAAATATAAGTCATCTCTTGGGGATACTTACTATCGTACTACAATCACTTATAGTGTTACTAATGTTGGCGAAGAAACTATTAATTTAGCTAAAACACCATTATCAGTTACAACTGACGATGGTAGCAAATTTACTTCAACGGGAAAACTTAATCACTATGCACATAATGTTCTTGTGAATGGATATAAGTTAAAGGTTGGCAAAAAATTACAAGGAAAATTAGTACTATTATCATCACACAAGTTAGACATTAGTTCTATTCAATTAAATATTGGAACTCAGGTACCTTATAACAGTACAGATGATACTGCCGAAGTAACTAGCGAAAATACCACAAATAGTGCTACCACTTCTTCAGCTGTATCTTCAACTACCTCTTCTTCTGATAGTATTTCTCCGGATTTACAACAACAATTAATCCAAAATGAACAGGGCGAGAATAAGGTCAACGGTTCTAATAGTGGATCTTCCAATAGTTCAGCATCATCTTCATCTGCTCAAACCGGTACTAGTGGAACTGCTCAATAATATATATTAATAAAGCACTAATGAATTAATAGAATAGATTCATTAGTGCTTTTTGTGTTTGAAAAATTATATCTATTTTTTAGAAATTAAAAAGTCTTAGCTTTACAAACTAAGACTTAAATACTGATACCGGTGATCGGGGTCGAACCGATACGTCCTCAACGGACACTGGATTTTGAGTCCAGCGCGTCTGCCAATTCCGCCACACCGGCATATTTACAGTTAGCACCCTTAGGAACTAAAGGCGGTAACCGGATTTGAACCGGTGATAAAGGTTTTGCAGACCTCTGCCTTACCACTTGGCTATACCGCCACGAAAGGATCAAATCCTCAAAAATTGGGGTAGCTGGATTCGAACCAGCGCATCACGGGATCAAAACCCGTTGCCTT